>Ga0318556_10000229_pt1 | contig 14360 bp, 12 predicted proteins | sample GRESIP082b2f24_FD_203668 | JGI IMG/M metagenome (GOLD analysis project Ga0318556, IMG submission 203668) | Tropical soil microbial communities from Luquillo Experimental Forest, Puerto Rico - GRE.SIPMG.082b2f24 | ecosystem: Environmental > Terrestrial > Soil > Tropical forest > Bulk soil... | reverse complement strand
CCTCACCACTGTGTGCGAGTCAGTGCAGCCGGTCCGCCAGCACTTGCGCCCGTTCTCGCGCGTGCGTCACGGCCGGATTGGTGTCAGTGCGTTCCACCGCAGCGGCCAGTTCCGCCACGATGGACGCCAGTTCGGCGATGTCACTGACCGGCTCCCCGACGGTGATCTTCCCGAAGGGAAAGGCGAAATTCACCCTGGTTGTCGGCGCCACCATCCGCGGTGCGGAGCCTGTTCTGGCTGCGGTGGCGGCATGCTTGTACTCGGCCATCTGAGCCACCTCCCACTACCGACGCTAGGTACCCGCCCGGCACCTGGCCAGGAACGAAAGTCATCGGGCGGCGGGCCGTTAGGCCGGGCCGCGGCCAGCCGCCGGAGTGAGCCTGCTGCCCAGCGGATATGTCCTGGTTGCAGAATCGGCATAACCGCGGACGGCAAGCCAGAAGGGGGCCGTTGCCATGGTGAGCGCGGCGGACTTCGAGCAGTTGCTGAATGTGCTGCGGGCGTTCATCCGGCGCGAAGTGATGCCGGCCGAAGCCAGCATCGATGCGTCGGACGAGATACCAGCTAGCCTGATCGCGCAGGCCAAGGACATGGGCCTGTACGGCTACGCGCTGCCAGCCGAGTACGGCGGCCTCGGCCTGTCGGTCTCCCAGCAGGTGGGGGTGGCCATCGAGCTCGGTTACACCGCCCCCGCCTTCCGGTCCCTGTTCGGCACCAATAACGGGATCGCCGGGCAGGTCCTGGTCCTGGCCGGCACTGGCCAGCAGCGCAGCCACTGGCTGCCCCGGCTGGCCTCCGGCGAGGTGGTGGCGTCGTTCGCACTCACCGAGCCGGATGCCGGCTCCGACCCGAGCCGGCTGGTCACCACTGCCCGGCCAGCTGACGGGGACGGGCAGGCGCGCGGGGGCTGGGTCATCGACGGCCTCAAGCGTTACATCACCAACGCCCCGGTCGCCGATGTGTTCATGGTGTTCGCGCGCACCGACCCGCAGGCGCCGCCCGGCAAGGGCATCGGCGTCTTCATCGTGCCCGCCCGCGCCGCGGGGGTCGCGGTGGCGGCGCGGGATCACAAGATGGGCCAGGCTGGCGCCTGGACGGCTGACGTCGCCTTCACCGGCGTCCGCGTCCCTGCCGACGCCCTGGTCGGGGAGGCCGCCCAGGCGGGATATACAACGGCGCTGCGGAGCCTCGCGCACGGGCGGCTGACGATCGCCGGCGTCTGCGTCGGGGTGGCCGCCCGGCTGATCGACGAGAGCGTCAGCTACGCCAGGCAGCGCTGGCAGGGCGGTCACCCGATCGGTGAATACCAGCTGATCCAGGCCATGCTCGCGGACTCACAGACCGAGTACCTGGCCGCCCGGGCGCTGGTGCTCGACGCCGCGGCGGCTTACGAGGCAGGCACCGACCAGCGGCTCGTGCCATCAGCCGCCAAATACTTCGCCAGTGAGGCGGTGGGCCGCATCGCCGACCGCGCGGTCCAGATTCATGGCGGCTCCGGCTACATCCGGGGTATCGCGGTGGAACGGCTGTACCGGGACGTTCGGCTGTTCCGGATCTACGAGGGCACCAGCCAGATCCAGCAGCTCGTGATCGCCCGGGAGCTGCTGCGGGCTGCCGCGCCGCGCTAGCGCTCGTCCTCGTGGTGGTGGCCGGCCGCGAGCTCACGCAGCTCTGACAGCGGCAGCGCGGCCGCTGGGTAGGACACGATGCGGCAGTCGGTCAGTGCCCGGATGGTGGCGGTGCGCCTGCCCTCTTCCAGCGACGCCCGCTCGCCAAGGACGGCCCCCGGGCCAAGTTCGGCCAGCACGGTGCCGCCCGCCTCGACCTGGATGAGGCCGTCGAGCACGAGCACGACTTGGTCCGCCGCCTCGCCTTCGGCGATGATCGTGGTGCCCGGCTTCACCATCACCGGCCTGGGCTTCGGGCCGCCGTGCATGATGGCCAGCGACAGCCGCCGTTCCAGCGGCGTTACCGCGCCGGCCGCCAGCACCGCCTGCTCCTGCCCGCCCCAGGGCGACTGGGCCAGGCCCGCGGTCCGGTACCAGGTGCGGAAGTCGATCAGGGCCGACTTCCCGGCCAGCCTCCCGTCAGCGCCGTAGAGCCAGTGCCGGGGGAAGGCGCTGGCGCCCACCAGCTCATGACCCGTCGAGCCGTCGGCGTAGATGGTGAGCGCGAGCGTTGTCCAGGCCACCGGTGCCCGTGCCGTCACGAAGGGCGCGGTCTTCACCAGCCGCGGTGCCGGGATGCCGGGCCGCCCGCCCGTGGTCTGCGTGAACCGGACGAAGTCGGTGCCGGGACCGGTGTCCTGCCGCAGCTCGGGGTACCCGACCGCGGCCACCAGCACGTGCATGCCGCCGATGCGGACCAGCGTGCTGGACACCCGCCCGCCCCCGGTCTGGCCGCAGGCCACGATCCGGCCGTCCGCCACCTCTGCCCAGGCCCGCAGCTCGTTGGCAAACCGGGCTCCTTCCGGTCCGACCACCGAATCCAGGCCGTGCCACCGATCGGGCGGGGGATCGTCGTAGTGCGTCACGCCCAGGTCGAACGGGACCCTGGTCACCCCCGCGATGGCCTCCGACGGTATCCAGGAAACGCTGGTCACCGACGATTCGATCCGCATAACCGCATCCCTCCCCCGCATGTTCCGCCCGGTCACGCTCATCTTCTCCGGGCTGGCCGGTGGTGACGAGCTGGGGGACTGGGGCATGCCCGGCTGCCAGCCGGCAGGACTCGATAAGCGCACGAAATACCCATAAGGGTTGTCCGCGCACATTAGTTCCGTTATAGCGGTTACTGGCACCCCCTTATAAGGAGGCACGATGCAGGGTCGGATCCCCCCGTGGCGAGCGGTCCTCACCGGATCGGTCGCACTCGGCGCCGCGCTCGCGCTCAGCGGCATGGGCCTGGTCAGGTCACCAGGCCCGCATGGCGCTGCGGCGCGGCAGGAAGCCCGTAACAGCTACGTACGCAGCCACAGTGGCCCGGCGTCAGCCACCAACACCCCGGAGGACGGCAATCTGGGCGGCCAGTTCGCCCAGTATGACTTCGAGCGCACCGCCCCCGCCGCCGCCGTTTCGGGTCAGGCGCTGGTCAGCGCCCAGCGGCAGGCGGCCGCGCTGCCGCTGACCGGGGGGGCCTGGCAGGAGTTCACCACCGCGCCCTACAACGCCCAGCCGAGCAACTACACCGACCCCTTCTGGTCCAACGTCGGGGCCGGCTTCTCCCTGGTCGGCGGGCGGGTCACCGCACTGGCCTCCACCGCGCACGACCACTGGTTCGCCGGCACCGCCGACGGCGGCGTGTGGCGGTCGATTGACCAGGGCCAGCACTGGACGCCGGTGTTCGACTCGATGCCGACGCTGTCCATCGGCGCGCTGGCGGTAGACCCGGCCGACGGGTCGGTCTGGGTGGGCACCGGTGAGGCCAACCTGTCGCAGGACTCCTACGCCGGCACCGGCGTGTACCGCTCGACCGACGACGGCGCCTCCTGGCAGCGGGTGGGCGACACCACCGTGGGCAACCCGCTGACCAGCCACACGGTGTTCAGGCTCGCGTTCGACGCGGCCGGTGACGCTTACGCGGCCACCGACAACGGCCTGTTCCGGCTCGCGGCCGGCTCTGGCCAGTGGACGGAGGTGCTGGACCCGGCGGGCACGGTCGACAACCCGCCACTCGACCAGGTGGTGACCGATGTCGCCGTCGTGCCGGGCTCGAGCGGGCAGGACGTCATAGCGGCAATCGGCGGCGCCGGTGCGGGCCGGGGCAACACCCAGAACAACGGCTTCTACCAGTCCACCGACGGCGGTCAGACGTTCAGCCAGGTGACCCCGAATGGGAACATCAACCCCAAGGACATCGGCCGGACGACGTTCGCGTACTCAGCGGACGGCAGCAGGCTTTATGCGATCGTGCAGTCGCCGGCGGCGCAGGCGGCCGGTGCCGCCTCCGTGCTGCAGGGCATCTTCGTCTCCTCCGGCAGCCCGGCCAGCGTCGCCGGCCCGTGGAAGCTGATCGCTGATGCGAAAATCCTGACCGCGTCCGGGTCGGCCGCGCCGACATTCGGCTCGCCCGGGGTGCAGACCTGGTACAACCAGGACCTGGCCGTTGACCCCAGCAACCCCGACCATGTGTACGCCGGCCTCGAGGAGGTCTACGACTCGACCAATGGCGGCAAGACCTGGATAACGGCCAGCCCGTACTGGAACTTCAACTTCGCCTGCGACGCCAACAACACCTGCCCGAACGTGACGCACCCCGACCAGCACGCGATGATGATCACTGACAGCAAGATCGTCATCGGCAACGACGGCGGCGTTTACAGCCGGCCGCTGGGAGACAACGCGGAAGACGGCAACTGGACCGATCTGAACGCCACCTTGCGGGACCTGCAGTACTACGACGCCCGGGCCGGCCTGCTGGGCACGACCCCGGCGGTCTGGGGCGGGCTGCAGGACAACGGCACGGCTCTGTTCAGCGCAGGCAGCAGCCAGATGGTGGAGCCGGCCGGCGGTGACGGGTTCTACGTGATCGTCGACCCGGCCAACGCCAACAACATGGCGGGCGAATACGTCGACGGCACGATGTACTCCTCGACCGACGGCGGGCATTCGTTCGCTGACTTCGTCAGCCCGACCTGCTTCGCGCAGGCCGGCATCGAGGGACTGGCGCCCCGGCCGGGCTGCGACCCGAGTGCCCGGTTCGTGACTCCGATCGTCCCGGACCAGCAGAACAGCAACGTCTGGCTGCTCGGCGGCCGCTACGTCTGGGTTAGCACGGCGGGCTGGAAGACCAGCTGCAACGACAGCGCCTGCTCCTGGACCAACGTGTTCGACACCGGCGCCAACAATGCGGTCACCGCGCTGTCTTCGGCTAACGGCGGCAAGATCATCTATGCTGCCTGGGTCGCCGCGGGCGGCAACCCAGGCCCGGGCTTCGGCTCAGGCATCGCCACCAACTACGGCGGGACCTGGCACCAGGTGAACACGGCTGGGCTGCCGAACCGCTTCATCGCCGGGGTCACCGTGGACCCGAAGAACCCGGCCCACGCCTACGCCATCTTCAACGGCTTCTCCCGCCGCTGGATCCCCGGCGGTGGTGTGGGCCACGTGTTCGAGACCACCGATGGCGGCCAGTCGTGGCGGGACATCTCGGGCAACCTGCCCGACATCGCCTCCGACGCCCTCGTGCTCAGCCACGGCCAGCTGGCCCTGGCCACCGACCAGGGCGTGTTCACGGCGCGGGCAGGCCAGGGCACTGCCACCAGCTGGTCGCGGCTCGGCTCCGGGCTGCCGAACGCGGCGGTGGATGACCTCACCGCCGGCCCGGGCGGGTTCATCTACGCGGCCACGCACGGCCGCGGTGTCTGGCGGATCGCCTTCTAGCCCGGCAGGCAGTGGGACAGGGCCCCGGCGGCAGTGCCGCCGGGGCCCTGTGCTGCCGGCAGCCACCGCGGGTCAGCCGAGCAGAGTTGCCGCCCGCCTGGCATGCCCTTCCCACCACGCCAGTTCCTGGTCATAACCGCCGAGCGCCTTTTCCCACCCGAACTGGACCAGCGCGCCCAGCAGGCACAGCGCGAGCTGGCGGTCCCACCACGGGCCGGTGTCGATGCCCGCGGCTTCCAGCGCGTCCCGGTAAGCCGCCATCGAGGCCTCCTTCGACTGCGGCAGGCGCCGGCAGTTGATCGCCAGGTACCAGGCCAGATCGCTGAGCGGCGCACCGCAGCCGGGCTGCTCCCAGTCGAGCAGCACGGTCCGCCCGGTGTCGTCGGTGCCGAGGTTGTCGAGCTTCCAGTTACTGTGCACGAACGTCTGCGGGGTCGTGGCCAGCGCGTCAACCAGCGGGCTGGGGTCGCGGGCCAGCGGGGTGACGATGGCGGCGGCGGCTGGGGCCACTTCGGCCAGCAGCGGCCAGCCCCGGCCGACCAGTTGCGGCACCAGCTGGCCCGAGCCGGTGGCCGCTTCCGCCTCGGCCATCCAGGGCGACAGCTCCAGGTAACGGTGCATCACCGGGACCACGTCGAACTCGCGGCCGCAGCCCCAGAACGCCGCGTGCAGCGCGGCCATATGTGCCAGGAAGCGCCCATGCTGGCCGGCGCTGATCGGCTCGTCGGTGGCGGGCACCAGCCAGCCTGACACGTCCCGCATCAGCAATGCGCACCCACCGGACGGGCCGGTGCCCGTTCCGGGCTCGGGCGCTGCCCCGACGATGGGCTGGTTGAAGCAGCCCGGCAGCTGGGTGAGGATGCCCCGCTCCCACAGCATCAGCGGTGCCCCGGCCAGGCAGCCGGAGGCCCGCATGGTCCAGTCGTCGGCCAGGTCGAGGTGCTTGAGCACGTAGGGCTGCCCGTCGATGACAATCCGCTCCAGCCGGGCCCCGGACTTGCCCGGGGCGTGTGCCAGCACCTCCCGCACTGACGCACCGGCGACCAGTTCGGCCACATCGCGGTAGCTGCGCCAGCCAGGCCGGGCGTCAGGCACCGGCGGCCGTCATCTCCGCCAGCAGGCCGGCCGCGACGGTGCCCCAGACGTCGCAGGCGGGAATCGTGGCGTTCCCGATCGCCTGCCGGAACCTGTCGATTGCCGGGGTGCTTGTCATCGTCGCCTCCTGGCGGCCTGGTCTGGTCGCCAGCGTGTGGCCGCACCTTGCAGTCAGTTTGCCGCCGGCCCGGCCCGGCGGGCCCGGCGGGGGGCGAGTCCGGGCAGCGCTCAGTGATGCGGGTGGGCGGCCGGGCCTCCCGCGGCTGGCCCCCGGGCGGCCTTCCAGGTCTCCGTGCGGACGTGGGTGTAATTCTCGAAGTCGGCCGGGGTCCGCATGGCGCTCAGCAGTGGAGCCTCCCGCAGCTGCTCGTTCGGGACTGGCAGCTGCGCGGTGAGCTGCGCGTCGACCTGCTGGATGTGGGAGACCTCGGCGGCGGCCGGGTTGGCGCCGCTGGAGACAGGCACGGTGACCCCGGCCAGCGGGTCGTCGGTGCGCGGGGTGGCCAGGGTCAGCACGTCACCGACATCGGGCGCGGCGGCGTCACGCCTGGTCAGGGCGGGCAGTCCCCACCGGGTCTCGACGGTCTTCAGGACCGAGGTGTGGTCCAGCGGCATGGTGCCGACCGGTACCCGGAAGACCGTGCCCGGCGCGATGAGCGGTGAGATCAGCAGCACGGGCACCCGCACGCCGAACCGGGTGAAGTCGAACCCGAACTCGCCCGGGCTGTTGTCCGGCGGCAGCGCCCCCGCCGGTGGCGGCACGTGGTCGTAGAGGCCGCCGTGCTCGTCATAACTGATGATCAGCAGGGTCTGCGGCCAGCCGGGGCCGCCGCGCAGCGCGTAGTAGACGTCGTGGATCAGCTGCTCACCGAGCGCCACGTCGTAGTTCGGGTGATGGCTGTTGCCGGCCGAGCTCCAGGTCGGCTCCAGGAACGCGTAGGCGGGCAGGCCGCCGGCCGCCGCGTCGGCCTTGAAATCGGTGAACACGCCGAAGTGGGTGTCCGGCGCGCTGGTCGTGTCGGGAAAGTTCTTGCGGGTTAGCGGCTGGGCGTTCCCCCCGTAGATCTTCCAGCTCACGTTGTGCGCGGCCAGCAGCCCGAAGATGCTCTGCACGGTGTAGGACGCGCACCCGTCGTTCATGTGCCCCTGGCTGGTCGCCGCGCAGGCGAACGCACGGTTGGGGAATGTCTCGGTCGGCACCGAGCTGAACCAGTGGTCGCACACCGCGAACCCGCGGGCCAGCCCGGACATGACCGGCAGAGCCTGCGGGGTGAAGATGCCCATGATGTCGGACGCGGTGGTGCCGGGCAGGACGCTGCGCCCGGCCCGCTGATCCCAGGCGATGGTGGCGTCGAAGTTGGTGACGAACCCCTGGTTGGTGGCCACCGGCGGGTGCGGTGCGGTGCCGCTGCCGAACAACTGTGAGTTGGTGTTGGCATATCCCTCGCCCGGGTCCGCACCGGGCATGAAATAGGCCCCCGGGTCGGCCGGATTGATCTTGTGCACGGTAACGGGATTGCCACTGGTATCGGGATTGGACTCGGTGCCGGTAAGGCCCTCAAAAGCGGCCCCCGAAGGCGATACGTTGCCGGAGTCTTCATACAGGAACCCCAGCATGTGATCGAATGAGCGGTTCTCCAGCATCAGATGGACGACGTGCTGGATGGCAGAAAGCTGATTGCCCGGCATGGCTCCGTATTGTCGCGGGCGGCGGTTTGCGCGGCAAGGACATCTGGCGGCGCGGCTCAGCACTGCTACCCGCGGTCCCGCGATAGTTCCCTTTTACCGATGCCAGTGGCTGGGCCAGCGCCGCCATCGCCCGTGCCCATCCCCGCGTGGGTGGCCATCAGTGACGCCTGCGGCAGCACACGGGGCGCGGCGGCGAGCACCCGGATTGACATCAAACTCACACGAAGATCATGCAGAGGCCCGACAACGGCCGTCGACGATGAAGCTCTACCCAGCCCGGGAATTGTTCCCGCTTCCGCGCGGACCCGGGCAGCAGGCAGAGCATCGGAGGATCTCGTGGCACAACTGGGCTCTCCAGCCACGGACAGCGGCCCGGGTGGCAGCAGCCCGCCTGGCAGTGGCTCCGGCGGCAGCGGTCAGGTGGTACCCGGGTCACGGCTCGCCCGGCGGCGGCGGGTGCTGCTCGGGGTGGGCATCGCGGCGGCCCTGCTGGCGATCGGCGGGCTGATCGGTGCCTCCTTTGTGAAGTCACCCCAGCAGCTTGCCGCTGACACCGCGGCACCACCTCCCACGGTGACCACCGCCACCGTCGTCTCCCAGATCCTGACCTCGTCGGTGCAGATGCGCGGGGTGGTGTACCCGGCCAGGCAGTACAACGTGTATGCGAGCGCCCCATCGCCGGATTCAGCCTCGGCGGCAGGCCCGGGCTCGGCCGGGAGCGGCTCGTCCGGCGGCACCGGATCACCGGCGGCGGCTGGCAGCGGGGCCGTGTACATATCGAAGCTGGACGTCGCCACCCGCGACACCGTCGGGAACGGCAGGCTGCTCGCCGAGATCGACGGCCAGCCACTGTTTGCGCTGACTGGCAAGGTGCCCGCCTGGCGGGACCTGACGCCGGGTGAGAGCGGGCCGGACGTGACCGAGCTGCAGCAGGCCCTCGCTGCACTCGGCTACTACGGCAACGGCGACACCCCGGGGTTCTTCGGCCCGGCAACCGAATACGCGGTGTCGCTGTACTACCAGCACCTCGGGTACACCCCGCCCGCCTCGGGCGGTGTGCCCGCGGCTGACGTGGTGTTCCTGCCATCACTGCCGGCGACGGTCGTCGCCGTGAACGGCGCCCGCGGCGAGCAGCCCGGCCAGCCCTTCCTTGAGCTCGCCGCCCGCGGGTCGCTGGCGCTGACCGGCGAACTTCCTCCCGCGTACGGGGACCAGGTGAAGCCCGGCCTGAAAGTGACGATCTATGACGAAGTGACCGGCATCCACGCGACCGGGACCGTGTCCGGCCTGGGGACGGCGACCACCGTCACCCCGGTGGGTGCGGTGGTGGACGTCGGGGGCGGCTCGGGTTCGGCGAGCTCCACCAGCTCCGGATCGGCCGGTGCGGCTGGCGCGGCCGGGACGGGCAGCTCGGGCGGTGCCAGCGGCGCGGGCGCGACGCCGTTCCTGCCGCTGGCCGTGCGCGCGTCCACGCCGCTGTCTCCGGCACTGAACGGTGAGAACGTCCTGGTCACCGTGCAGACTGGGCACACCGAGGGGCCGGTGCTCACGGTGCCGGTCGCTGCGATCGTGACCACGGCGTCCGGCACCAGCCATGTCACCGTGGCGGGGGCACACGGCAGGCAGACCCAGGTCACCGTGATGCCAGGCATCTCCGAGAACGGCTATGTCCAGGTGACCCCGGCGACGGCCGGCACGCTCGCCCGCGGGGACCGCGTGGTGGTGAGCGGCTGATGGCGACGCCAGTGATCGAACTGCGAGGGCTGGCCCGCACCTATCCCGGGCCGCCGCCGGTGCCGGCGCTGTGCCCAGCCGACCTGCTGATCGGTGCGGGTGACTACGTCGCGGTGACCGGGCCATCTGGCTCGGGCAAGTCGACGCTGCTGCACCTGCTCGGCCTGCTCGACTCACCGACCGCGGGCAGCTACCTGCTGGACGGCCTGGACACCTCCGCGCTGGCCGACCGGGACCGGTCGGCGCTGCGCGGCAGGCGGATCGGGTTCGTCTTCCAGGAGTTCCACCTGCTGCCCTACCGGACCGCGCTGGAGAACGTGCTGCTCGCCGAGCTGTACAACCAGACCCCGCGCGGCAGCCGGCTCCGGGCGGCGGTCGGGGCGCTGGAATCGGTCGGGCTGGGGCACCGGCTCGATGCCCTGCCCACCATGCTGTCCGGCGGGGAGAGCCAGCGGGTGGCGATCGCGCGGGCGCTGGTGAACCAGCCGAGCCTGGTGCTGTGCGACGAGCCGACCGGGAACCTTGACTCGCGGAACGCGGCTGCGCTGATGGAACTGCTCGACCGGCTGAACGCGGCCGGTTTCACGATCGTAGTGATCACCCACGACACGGGAGTGGCGGCCCACGCCCACCGGGTCGTCGCGATCAGCGACGGGCTGCTGTCCGAGCATGCCGGGGCCGGTCATGCCTAGTTCAGCCACCGGCCTGCCACCACCGCGGCTGGCCGCCCGGGACGCGGCCGCCGAGGCAGTCGCCGGGATCGCGCAGCGGCCGGGCCGGGCCGTGCTGACCATGCTCGGCACGGTCCTCGGCGTGGGCGCGTTCGTCGCCGTGCTCGGTCTGACCGCTACCGGGGCCGGCCAGATCTCGCACCAGTTCACAATCCTCGAGGACACCACGGTGACCGTGGAGGACAACGGCCCGGCCAACAACGTCGCCCCGCCCGGCACCAATCCTGCCATCGGGTTCCCGGCCGACGCCGATACGGTCGCCGGCCACATCCACGGGGTGGTCGCTGCCGGTGTCTGGTGGCCGGTCGCCCTCCCCCAGGGCACGGGCGTCACCAGTTCGCCCGCGCTGTCGGCGGCCAGCTCCCAGACGGTCAGCCTGCTGGCCGCGTCACCCGGGGCGGTGCGGGCGATGGGGCTGTCAATGGCCGCCGGCTCGCCGCTGAGCACGTACGAGAATGACACCGGCCAGCACGTTGCGCTGATCGACACGGCCACCGCAGCCCTGCTGGGCATCTCCGCTGCCCGCCTGCCCAGCCATCCCGCGGTGTTCGTCAACGGCATCGCCTACACAGTCATCGGCATTTACCGCTCCGCACAGCGGGTGGTGAGCGCCGAGAGCGCGATGCTGATCCCGGAGAGGACGGCACTGGCCGACTACGGGAACCCGCCGCCTGGCATCGGCAACCAGGAGGAGGCCCAGCTGGTCGTCGCCACCAGGATCGGTGCGGCGCAGGCGGTGGCCCGGCAGATCGCCAGGGCCGAACTGCCGGCCGACCCGAGCCGGCTGGTCGTGACCTCGCCACCCAACCCGCAGAACCTGCAGGGCGAGGTGACCGGCGACCTGGCGGGCCTGTTCCTGATCCTCGCGCTGATCAGCCTGCTGATCGGCGCGGTAGGTATTGCGAACACGACACTGGTCGCGGTGCTCGAGCGCACGGAGGAGATCGGCCTGCGCCGCGCCGTGGGCGCCCGGCCCCGGCACATCGCCGCGCAGTTCCTCGCGGAGTCCACCGCGCTCGGCACACTCGGCGGGCTGATCGGCACCTGCATCGGCGTCGGCATCGTGGTGATCTTCGCCGCGGCCAAGGACTGGACCGCGGTGCTGAACCCCCTCTACACCCTGCCCGCGCCACTGATCGGCAGCGTGGTCGGCCTGCTGGCGGGGGCATATCCCGCGCTGCGGGCGGCGCGGACCAGGCCGCTGGCAGCGCTGCGGCACGCCTGACGCCACGGCTGCCCGAAAGGAGCCAAGATGCGCATCTGCACCGGCATCTGCCTGCTGATCTGCTGCTGCGCGGGCCTGGCCGCCTGCACCGCCGCCGCGCCGAAAGGGCCGAAAACGGCCGTGCGCACCCCGAGCGTCGGCCGTCCGCAGCCACCCACCTCGGTGCAGGCGGCGCTCTCCCGCGACCCGTTCACTCCCTACGCCGCGCTCGGCCAGTCAGACAACGACGGGCTGGCGCCCGGTCAGTCGGATTTCGCCTTCAGCCAGGCATGCATGACCGCCGCGGGCTACCCGAACGCGGGCAGCGCGCTGTTCAGCATCCGCCTCGGGGCGGGCGGCCTGGCGTTCTCGCAGCCCTGGGGGCCATGGGGTTACCTGGGACTCGCCGTCGCCGAGCAGTATGGCTTCCTTGTCCCCCCTGGCTCGGCGCTGACCAGCCTGGGTGTCGACTCTCCGCCGCCGGGCACAAATCCCGCGAGTCTGCCCCCGGCGGAGCAGACCGCGATCGGGAAGTGCGCCACGATCACCGGGAACTTTGACAATCAGCTGCAATCCGGTCCGCTGGCCGGAATCCAGACGCTGGGTAACGACATCTACAACGACATCCTGCGGGACGCGGCGGTGAAGAACGCCACCAGCGCGTGGTCCGCCTGCATGGCGAAGAACGGCTACAGCTACCGCCAGCCGCAGGATGTGTTCTTCCAGCAGCTGCATGCCATCTACGGCGGGAGCGGACGCGGGATCGATATAAGCCCGGGCCAGGCGATCAGCACTGCCGCCAGGCAGGCGCAGACCGCAGCCGCGGTCACGGATGCGAACTGCACCCAGTCCACCGATCTGGCGGGGATCTACTTCGCCGTCCAGGCCAGCTACGAGCAGCAGCTTGTCAACGCCAACCAGCAGGCGCTCAACGCGGCGGTCAGGCAGTACCGCGCCGCCTACCAGAAGGAGCTGGCCAAGCTCGCGGCACTGCTGCGGGCGGCGAAGGCACAGCCGTTCCCCACCCACGTGAGGGGGCGGGCCAGATCGTAAGCCTGGCTGACCGCAACCGCCCAGCAGCGACCGCCCGCCCCGTCGTCGTGCTCATGCGGCCAGCGGGGCATACCTGAGAATACGTAGGCGACCCCAGGTCAATGGCGGATGATCATTGGCCTGGAGAGCCTTGTGGGGACCGCTGGCTTTAGGGGAACATAGGCCAGGCAGGTACGGGCGAAGGCGCAACTGACGTCTTCCCGGGTGATGGGGCAAGGAGGGGACCCGGATGCTGATCGCCATTCTCAACCAGTCGACATTGGTGTCCAACCCGGACGCGATGAAAATGACCCAGGCGGTGGCCACGCAGGTCCGGCTGGATGCCGCGCCGTTGTGGGACCGGTCGCCGGCGGCGGTGGTGTTCTATACCGACCCGGGCGCGGTGCCAGCGACCGCGCATGGGATCGCGATCGTGGACACGATCCAGAATCAGCCGCAGGGTGTGCTGGGTTTCCACACCGAGGACCAGGGCGGAAAGCTGTGGGGAGTGGTGGCGGCCAAGCCGGAACTCGACAACGGGGCGCAGGTGACCACCGGCGACTGGAGCGTGTCGAGCGTGCTGTCGCATGAAGTGCTGGAGATGTTCGTCGACCCCAACTGCAACCTGTGGGCCAACGACGGCAAGGGGTCCGCTTACAGTTTTGAGGTGTGTGACCCGGTCGAGGCACCCAGCTACGTGGTCAATGGCGTGTCGGTGTCGAACTTCATCACGCCGTCCTGGTTCGACCCGCTGGCCGCGACCGGCCCATCCGGTGCCCAGTTCGACAAGCTCGGCCACCTGACCGCGCCGTTCACCATTCTCAAGGGCGGCTACGTGGTGTATGAGTCCGCGGGTAAGGAACAGCAGAAATACGGCGATGAGTTCCCCGAATGGCGCAAGCAGATGAAGGCCGGCCCGCTGGCACGCACCCAGCGCCGGCTGGCCCAGGCCCAGGCCCACTATGGCGGAGTGGCCCAGGCCCACTACGGCGGAGTGCCCGAGGCCCACTACGGCGCATGACGCACTCCCGGCCAAGGCTCGTAAGTTCACGCCATCAGCGGACGCGCTGCTGGCCGCTGGATGCTTGCCTTGCTGACGGGTAAATCGTAGGCGGCTGCGGTGGCGGCGTGTCCTGCATGCGGGCAGGTGAACCCGGAGATCGCGCGGTATTGCCTGGCGTGCGGGGTGCTGATCGAACCGGACACCGGCCGGCCGACCGAGGAACGCAAGACGGTCACAGTCTTGTTTTGCGATCTGGTCGGGTTCACCGCTGCCTCCGATCATGCCGACCCGGAGGACGTCCGGGCCGTGATCCGCCCGTATCACGCCCGGCTGCGGCGGGAGGTAGAGGCATACGGGGGCACCGTCGAGAAGTTCATCGGCGACGCCGTGATGGCGGTGTTCGGCGCGCCGGTAGCCCACGAGGATGATCCGGAGCGGGCGGTCCGGGCGGGCTTGCGCATCCTGGACGCGATCGCAGACCTGAACCAGGA
>Ga0318556_10000202_pt1 | contig 14989 bp, 20 predicted proteins | sample GRESIP082b2f24_FD_203668 | JGI IMG/M metagenome (GOLD analysis project Ga0318556, IMG submission 203668) | Tropical soil microbial communities from Luquillo Experimental Forest, Puerto Rico - GRE.SIPMG.082b2f24 | ecosystem: Environmental > Terrestrial > Soil > Tropical forest > Bulk soil... | reverse complement strand
AATCGTGCACGCCATGCGCGCTCGAGCGCCAACAAGGAAACTGTGAAAAGCCGATTCGCGCCATCTCTTTTTTGTTTGCGCACCCGCTGATGCTGATAATGCAACGTGGGGCGATCCAGGGCTTGACCGGGGGCCTTCGGCGCGGCACCGTTAGGCTTAAGCGGGGGGGTCCAATGTCGCCAACAATCTCCCGGGGCTGCACTGCGCTTTTTTTGGTGCGTGTTTTGGCGCTGGCGCTTGTCCTATGCGCAGTCTCGACATCTCAGCCGCGTGCAGCGAATTGGTTTGAGAAGAATTTCTGGCTGTCGGGCCCGCGCTATGACCGCGTCGTGCCGGCTTGCGACTATCCACAGGCGCTCGATCGCATCATCGCCAATTTCCGCACCAAGGAATTCCGCTTCTGGAACTCGGAGCTGCGCATCGTCGGCTTTGAGAACATTAAGGAAGTCGAGTTCCTGCCGTGGGCCGCGCAATCGATACCGCGCCGCTATTGCAGCGGCGTCGCGGTCATCAACGATGGCGGGCGGACCCCGATCTATTATTCGATCGCCGAAGATACCGGGATTATCGGCATGGATTGGGGAGTCAATTTCTGCGTCGTCGGGCTCGATCGCAATTGGGCCTATAATCCAGCGTGCCGGTCGGCGCGGCCGTATAGCGAATAAAACGGCGTTCGCCCGAATAGATTCGGCGCTAATGTAGCCCGACAACGAGCAGATTATTCGGCGTGTATTTGGTTTAAGCGCAGCCGTTTAGCCGCGTAAAGCTTCCAGCACGCAGTCGCGCAACAACAAAGGATCGCGCGCACCGCGCTGCGCGAACTCGATGACTTTAACCGCGACGACATTCGTTTCGCTATGGTCGGCGTCGCTCAGGCCCAATGTCCGGCAGACGTCGGCATAGGCGCGCGTCATATTGACGATCGCCTCAGGCTCGAACGGTTCGTTGCGAAATAGGCGGTAGACGGCCATGCACCCTCCCGGATCTGACCCCAAGCTAGGAGCCGAATGCGACCGTTTCCAGTCAGTTATCCGACGCTAGAGCGACCAATCCCCATTGTCCCCCGAGGCGTAGTTCCCCGCTCGCTGCCAGCCGCAGAAAATTTGTTCTTGATTTGTTCTAACGCCTGCTCTAGCGTGGTCCAGTTGTCGAAACGGGGGGTGGTCCATGACCCGGTCAGCGTTGCGTATCGCGTTTGTCGTTGCGTCCTTGGTTGCGCTGTCAGTTGCGTTAGCTGTTGCTTGCCTGGCGTTATTGCTCACCCCCCAAGCGGCGACGGCGCAAGAAACCCGTCAAGAACAGCGGCAGAACACGCCGGGCCAATTCGATTTCTACGTTCTGTCATTGCCGTGGTCGCCGTCGTTTTGTGCCAGCGCCGCCGAGCGGAGCCGCTCCGGCGCCGCGACTGGAACGCGGCATCGTTTCTTCGATGCTCGATCTGATGCCGGCTGCCTGGCTTATCTTCAATGAATGGGATCGCCACGGCACCTGCTCGGGCCAGTCGCCGCGCGCCTATTTCGAGACGGTGCGCAAGGCGCGCGGCGCGGTGAAAATCCCGGCGGAATTTACCGATCTCAAGGAGCTGCTCAGCTTCACCCCCGGCGCCGTTGAAGACGCTTTCATCAAGGCCAATCCGGGACTCATCGCGGTCAGCTGCGATGCCAGGCGCTTGACCGAAGTGCGGCTTTGCCTTGCCAAGGACCTGCATTTCCGCGACTGCCCAGAGATCGCCAAGCGCCGCTGCAATCGCGAGCAGGTGACGATGCCGCCGATGCGCGGCGGGTGAGGGCGGCGTAGGAACTTGCGGCGCCGGTGATCAGGGCGAGATATCGGGCATCCACGTCTTAAATCTTCTACAGAAGACGTGGATGGCCGGAACAAATCCGGCCATGACGAGCGTTGGACCCATGCCGAGATGAACTATCAGCACGCGTTTCACGCCGGTAATTTCGCCGACGTCCACAAGCATGTCGTGCTGACGCGCATCCTCGCCTATTTGCGGGGCAAGCCCGCCGGTTTCCGCGTGATCGACAGCCATGCCGGCGCCGGTTGCTATGATCTTACCGGCGCGCAAGCGACGCGTTCGGGGGAATGGCGCGACGGCATCGCCCGCGTATTTGCTGGCGCCGACGATGCGGGCAAGATGAACGCCGCTGCGCGCGCGCTCTTGGCGCCTTATCTGGACACCGTGGCGGCGCTCAATCGCGGTAGCGGCTTGCGCGGCAGCGGCTTGCGCTTTTATCCAGGCTCGCCCTTGATCGCCAAAGCCTTGTTGCGGCGCCAGGACCGGCTCATCGCCTGCGAGCTCGAACCGGCGGCGGCCGCTTCGCTTAAACTCGCTTTGCGCGGCGAGCCGCGCGCCAAGGTGCTGCCATCGACGGCTGGATGGCGCTTAAGGCCAATATTCCACCCAAGGAGCGGCGCGGCCTGGTCCTGGTCGACCCTGCTTACGAAGACAACGCAGATTTTCTTCGCCTGGACGAGGCGCTGGCACAGGCGCACCGCAAATGGCCGGGCGGGCTTTACCTGCTTTGGTATCCGATCAAGGCCCGCGATGCCCCCGACGCGCTGGCGCGCCGGCTGCGCCGGCTCAATGTCCCAAAAATACTGCGCTGCGAATTATCGGTCGGCGCGCCGCGCGTGGCAGGCGCGCTCGCCGGCTCCGGCCTGATCGTGGTCAATCCGCCCTTTCCGCTGGAGAACGAGCTGCGGCCGCTGCTTCCCGCCCTGGTCCGGCTGCTGGCGCCGGCGGGCGGCTCGCGTATCGACTGGCTCGCAAGAGCGTAGGGACCGGGATAGGGCCGGGAGAGCGGCGGAGCTGGAGTGGCCGTGCTGCGACCGGCCTGAAAAGGGGTCGAAATAAAATAAACACCGGCGAGGTGCCCACTTTTCCACACCTTCGATTTGGTTTAGCTTTATTTCGGCTGGACTTAGACGTTCCGCCTCCTCTGGGGGGCCGGCGGAGTGGCTGAGGCCGTCGGGGCTAAAGCTCTTTGCTCGTGTAGATGTCCGGCCTTGCCGCAGCCTCCGTGGCTGCGGCGACGCATGCACGGGAAGGAGTTACGCAATGGCAATGACCGGTACGGTCAAATTTTTCAACGGTGAGCGCGGCTACGGCTTCATCAAACCCGACGATGGCGGCCGCGACGTGTTCGTGCACATAACTGCCGTTGAACGCGCGGGCCTCAAGTCACTTATGGAGGGCCAGCGCATTACTTTCGACGTCGAGCCCGACAAAAAGGGCAAAGGACCAAAGGCCGTCAATCTCGTCGTTACCGGCTAGACGACTTGCCGCGCCGCGCTTGAGCTTTAGCGGCGGAGGGCCGCGATTGCGTCCCACTCCGCGTATGGCTGTTGCCGATGGCGCCGCCGGCGCGTTCCTCGACCGCTCGTTTGCGAAGCAATGCGGCATTGATAGTGCCACGAATTTTTGAGCATGAACTTTTCCGAAAAACCGGCACCGCTATTGGGGACATGATCTAGGAATGGTGCGGCAATGATGATTTTGCGTTCGTCCCCCGCTTCTCCGTTCGCCCGCAAGGTGCGGATTGCGATCTCGCTTCTCGGCTTTGACAAGGAGATACGGATCGAGCCCGCCGATCCGACCGATCTGTCCGACACGCTGCGGCAGCAAAATCCGCTCGGCAAGATACCGGCGCTGATCGCCGACGACGGCGTCGTCTATTACGACTCCCGCGTTATCGTCGCGTTTCTCGACGAGCGCGCCGGCGGCGGCAAGATCGTTCCGCGCGAGCTGCGGGGCCGCCTCGCCGCGCTACGGCTCCAGGCGCTGTGCGACGGGATTCTCGATGCGTCGATCCTCACTGTATACGAGGCGCGCTGGCGGGCGGCGGAACATCACGAGCAAAAATGGCTCGATCATCAGGCTGGCAAAGTCTCGCGCGCGCTCGCGGTGCTCGAGGCCGATCCGCCGGCGCTCGATGGCGCTGCCGGCGCCTTGCCGCATGTCGGGCACATCGCGCTCGCCTGCGCGCTCGGCTACCGCGATTTTCGCTTCGGTGGAGACTGGCGCAAAGAGCATCCACGACTAGTCGCCTGGCTCGATCAGTTTGCTGCGCGCGTACCGGCTTTCGCGGCGACCAATCCGAGCGGCTAGCCAATTCTAATTGTCGAAAAAACCGGAAGCCGGAGGACACGTCCTCCGGCTTCGCAATTTCGCTTCGTCGTTGCGGCGATCTGCGAGCGTTCAGAATTTATCGTTCACGCCGGCGCGGAGGAGATTCGTGTGAAACGTGACGTTGTCGGTGACCGACACGCCGTTGCAATTGAGCCCGCAATTGAAGCCGCCGAAATCGACATAGAACTATTCGACCTTGGCCGTCCAGTTGGGCGCGAGCGCGCCTTCGAGTCCGGCGCCGATCGTCCAGCCGGCATTGTCGCTGCTCTGAAGCCATTTCAGGCTGGCTCAACTATCACAGGAATGGTAGAATAATCCCTTGAAATCAGAACCTTAGGCTCTTTTATGGTTTCAGACCAGCGAAGGGCTGACTCCCGAAGACGCAGGCGCGTGGTGCCGAAATCGTGGCCTGATCGCCTGGCCGGTTCCCACTGGCGCGGGCAATTTTTATGCTCCAGAACCGGCCACGCCCGTGGCCCCGAAGCCTGCTCAGTAAAGACGAGGCGCGAAGGATCGTCAGCAATATCGCCAAGCTGCCTGGGCTAGTGCGGAAGGCGTGAGAGGGCGTTGCGCGATTGCCGGAGCTACTTCGACAAATACCGGATGGTTTCTGATGTCCACTTTCGGGGGTAAAGCGGACATTGGTTGGAGATGCCGCGATGTCTGCTTTTGACCCAAAGCAGACATCGCGGTGGCCCGCTTGGGTGTAACGAACGGCACAATTCCCGATCCAAAATGTGATACTCTTTTCATACCAGACTAGCGATGCCTACCAGCCCAAGTACATCATGTGTTGAATCAACCTTGCACAGACTTCTCATTGCTGACAATCAATGTCCGCTTTTGGGGGCACGCCTCAATGTCCGCTAATGACCCAAAGCGGACATCCTACGGAGTGGGCTTCTGCGTCGCGGCGGCCTGTTCGGAAGTTTTGTTATCTTCGCGGGACGCGGCTTCGAGCCAATGCTCGGCAAGCTTGAGCAATGCCAGACGGTCCGCCTCAGTCTTAGCCTCGAGTGCTAGGCGATAGTATGCCTCGGCGGTTTTTCGGTACTCCTCGGGGGTCGGCATAGATGCACCCCGCTAGTAAATCGCAACGCGATGAGGCGCGGCGGATTGCGGCCTGCCGTCGAGGTGCGGCAGGTAACACATTCTAACCGGGCGATCCTGCGACGTGCGATACGGCGGTATCCGCGATCATCGCGCCGCTGCCATGATAAGCCAGTACCGCACCGCTCACCGTAATAGCGATAGCAAGGGCGGCAAATATCCAACCAACGGTGTCAATTTGCGCCGCGTACTTAGGATCACTCTGCTCGTGTAGGTCTGTCATTCGAGACCTCCACTGGAATCTGACACCCGCCCAAAGTAAGCACGAACGCCGTCAACAATAAAATCAAAAGCCGGTGTAAAATGTTAATTTACATCCTGCTGCAATCGGATGTGCGATGCAGCAAAAGCGACCGGCGCTCCGGTCTAAGAGGGCATGAGAGATCGTTGAATGGCCGAACCAGAGGTGGAAGCTGCATGGCGCGCCGAGTTTAAACGCAGCGGCGTGACCCAAACCCGCGACGCGCTCAGCGTTGGTGGCTTCACCGATGAGAAGAGACAGGCAGCGTTTCGTTGGCTGGGTGATGAAGCTGAAGCGCAGCGGCTCCAGCAGCAGCAAACTTACCACTATATCAGGTGGACATTCTTGATTGCCGTCGCCGTTGTGATCGCCAGTCTCATTGTGGTGGGTTTGTCACTATTGCGTTGAGGTGCCGGCAGAGTGGACCGGAGTCCCGGCGTTGTCCGCTGTCTGCTTTCGGGGGTTGTGAGGTCTGGTGTCTGGATGCGCCAGAGAAATCAAAGGCTTGAGTCCGGATTTGCTTCCCAGAAAGTCGCATTGGGAAGCACATGGGAAGCAGACAGTGAGAACTGTGCGTGCGCGTGCGCGCATGTCCGTGCGCCGCTTTCCGCCGCCCTGGTCAGTCGAGGAATTGGACCTGCTTTGTTGTGCGCGACCACAACGGCCAAGCCCTTGCGTATGTGTATTTCGTCGAGGAGGAGCCGGGGCGCAGATCGGCGGCGAGGCTACTCACCCGCGATGAGCCACTGCGTCATCAGTACCAGCGCCCATGACCGTGCCAGGCGACGCCGGTGGTGATCACTATTGCGACCAGCATGATGAAGATGGTCGCGCTCATACTGCCTCGATATGCGACACGCCACAGGTGCGGCATTCAAACGTATAGAGGTCGGGCAGGTCCTCAAATCGCGACGTTATTCGAACGAGCCGCATGATTTGAGCGCAGCTTGGGCAAAGCGGCGCCCTTGGCGCGCATTTATTCGAAAGTTCGTTGCGCATGGACAAAGCGGTCCTTGAGCCGCGATGTGCCGCAGTTTCGCAGTTATCGGGTGGTAGATGGGCGACGATCATTACTGAGTGGTTGCCGCCAAATTAATGTTTGGCAATCAAAAGTCCGAAAGACGAGGCGCGGCGGATCGCGGCGAATATCGCCAAGTGCCCGGGCTATTGCGCAAGTCATAGAAAGCGACGCGCAAAAAAGAAGCCCCGAGTGCTACTGTGTCGAGGCTTAAGCTTCGCGCCTCCAGCCGCCGCTTAACCAGCGACCAGCGTGACTGGACGCAAAACCATCTTGGGCGTGGCTTCTATTTCGTGGGCGCGCGTATCAAGGCCGCGTCACCACCACTAGCCCCGACGCCAGCCCAATAATAGGGACGATGCCATCCCCAATGGCGATGCAAATACACCTGAGTAACGTCGTTAGATTGTGTTTGTATTCCGGTTAGCGGTGCGATGGACATGGCATGAGAATCGCGGCGAATATCGTCGAAACTGCCGGAGCTATTGCGGCGGCGCCCTAACGCCCTGCTCCTGTCCGCGCCTCTGCTGACAGGCAGGTAAACACTTGTTCATGCACGCGGCCTGACTGAGGACCCGGTGCGCGCACCGGTTTTGGCACAAATCTTCGCACGACTGCGCGGCAAAAGTCAGGGTCGCTCGGCACAACAAGCTGAATACGACGGCGGAGGCGGCAAAGACGATCTTGCACATGTACCTGCCTCTGCATTCAACTCGCCTCTACCCGGCAGTATGCAGGATAATTTGATTCCCGGCGTGGCCTGTAACCTCCGTCACAGTGAAAATCCGTGAATATCGCCAAACTGCCGGAGCTATTGAGCCGCCTCGGATGTGGGGAGTGCGCTGATCCAAATGACGATGCCAAAAATCCGCTGGCGCGTTTCCGCTCATTAGGGGGATGAACAATGGATGATCCCAGCGATAAAGCCCGGGGTATGGCCGCGCTGCAATTAGCACAATGGATGCTCTTGCATCTCGTTCGTAAGGGCGTGATCTCACAGGGAGAAACGAAACGTATACTTGAACGCGCGATCGAACTGAACATTAGGGGTGACCAAGATCACGTCCAAGTCGCAAAAATTTTTGAGCGAGTGCTCTCTGCATTAGTGCAAGAGCCGGACCAAAGTCTGAGAAGGAGGTAGCAGACTGCTCACGAAGGACGAGGCGCGGCGGATCGCGGCGAACATCGCCAGTTCGCGCGTAGTGGCGGTTTTATTTCGTACGGCGTTGATTTGGCCGACCTCTACCGGCGTGCGGCGTCATATGTCGATCGTATTCTCAAGGGCGCCAAGCCCGGCGATCTGCCGGTCCAGCCACCGACGAAATTCGAGCTGATCGTCAATCTCAAGACCGCCAAGGCGCTCGGCCTCACCATCCCGGAGCCGTTCCTGCAGCGCGCCGATGAGGTGATCGAATAACAACGGGCACAAACGCGCCAGTTTTCCTTTTGGGCCGGCATGCTACTTGTTAGGAATGGCGTGCTCACTTCCCAGGCGGCTTTGCCGCGAACGTCGACCCGCGTAGGCACATGCGGCCGCGCGTGTCCTGCCAGAGCTTTTCAGTTTCGTGCAATTGCCCGATGGCGCGGGCAATGGTGACGAAATCGTATTTGGAGAATCTCTCCGCAATATCGGTGTAGTACAGCGGCACCTTGCCGATCGCGACCGCGATCTCATCGGCAAGCGCGGCGACCGCCGCCTCGTCGCCTGGTTCGCCCGCCGCATCCTTCTTGCCGTTAACGTAATCGTCGATCTTAGCCGTCTCAGCATAAGCGTAAGTGATGCGCTCATAGTATTCGCGCGGGATGTTTTCGGGAATAGTGGCATCGATGCCGACCTTGGCGCCCGTCGGCACGATGCCATAGCGCTGCGGCAGGCTCGGATCGAGTGGCTTCGCCCGTGCGTTTGAGACGATCATCACGTCGCGATCGCCCTGTACGCGGGTGGCGATCGCCCATTCCACCTCGGTGGGATCGTTGATGTCGATGTCGTCGTCGACCACGACGACATGCTTGAGGTCCATCACCGATAAGGCGGCAAGGAGCGCATTTTTGCCCTCGCCTGGCTGCTTTTTGATTGAGATCACAGCGTGCCAGAAAGCACAGCCACCGAGCGTGACGTTGATGTCTTTGACTTGCACGCCGGCAGTACGCAGCGCGGCGCGAATCGCCGCATAGCGCGTCGGTGCCGCGAGCCAGGTGTTCTCCCACGGCATGTGTAGATTGTAGTAAATCGCGTCCTTGCGCATCGAGATCGCCTTGATGCGCACGAGCGGATTCCAGTGCAGCCCACCCATCAGCCGGGTGAATTCGCCGAACCGACCCTCAGGGAAGGTCCAACCGACTGGGAGAATTTCCGCTTCCAACACGATTTCAGCGTCAGCGATGTAAGGCAGATCAATGGTCGAGCACGGCGCGAGCTTAACCGGCTCGCCACGCAGACCGCCGGCGATCGCCATTTCATCAACGCCGAGCGGAGCACGATAGCCAGAACCGGTGATCTCGATAGGATGGGTGCCGATTGAGATCGAGATCGGTAGCGGCTCCCTGCGCTCCAACGCGCGCTGCGCGAACAGCCGCATATTGTTCGGCGTGACTATGTCGATGCCGGTCAGCGCCCTCTCCTTGACAATGAACCGGTAGATGCCGGAATTCCATCCAAACTCGGGATCGCACGCGATGACGACGCCGGCGGTGATCATCGGCCCGCCGTCATAAATCGAAGACATTGGGATCGGCAAATTGAACAGGTCAACGTCATCGCCAACGAGCGTCAGCTCGCGCGTCGGCGAGGTTTCGACATATTCGGGCGGAATCGGCCTGGCGATCGCTTGCGCGAGCTTGTCCTCGATCTCGCGATAGGTCTCGCAACCTAGCGACATCGCGGCGCGCTCGCGCGAGCGGATGAGACCGGAGATGACCGGCATGTCGTAGCCGATCACGTTGTGGAAAAAGAGAGCCGTCTTCGCCTGATCGACCAGGGTAGCGATATGGCGAATGTCGACCGGCTGATGCAAGTCGACCAATTCGCCGTTTTGCCGCAGTCGATCGAGGAATTGGCGGAAGTTTTCTTGCATTTCGATCTCATAGAATTTGCCTTTAGGCTAATCAGCGAAGGCGCTTGCGGCAACGTCTGCCTCTGCGGTTTACGGGAGAAGGCCGGCGTTAAACGCGGTTCGGCACCAACTTGTGCCCGAAGTCGACATGAAGCAAAGTTTGCTCTACCCGCGTAACCACTCGTCGACGCTCAGGAGTTCAGTACGGTATCGGGCTCAAGGGGCTTCTGTAAACGATTGATAACGCGCCTGGGAGGTACTGCAAGTTCACCGTGAAGCTCGCTCGACGCAAATTCCTACGTGTGACTGTGGTAGCGGTGGCGCTCCCGACCCTACGACGCATTGCGTCGGCGCTCGACTACCCAACGCGAGCAGTTCGTGTCATCGTTCCGTTCGCTCCTGGTGGACCGCTCGACGTGTTCGGCCGCCTGATGGCAGAGAAATTATCGGAACATTTCGGCCAACAGTTCTACATCGAAAATATCGGCGGTGCCGGCGGTAATATCGGTACCGGGCGCGCGGTAAAAGCCGCCGCAGACGGATATACCCTTCTGCTCACGGCAAATAACCACATCATCAATCCGTTACTGTACGAATCAGTGCCCTATGATGCTTTCAAGGATTTTGAATCGGTAACGCTCGCGGTCAGTTTCCCGACTGCGCTCTCAGTCAATCCGTTGGTGCCGGCACAAACTGTCACGGAGCTTGTTGCTCTGGTACGCGCAACTCCCGGCAAATACAGCTTCGCTTCATCGGGAGTCGGCACACCATCGCACCTTTTAGGCGAGCGATTTCGGCAAAGGCTTAACCTCGATCTCGTGCACGTCCCCTACAACGGCAGCGGTCCAGCGACCGCGGCGGTGATAGCCGGTGACACGCCGGTTTGTTTTGCAGCTTTAACCGCAGCAGCACCGCTGGCGCAGGCCGGTCGCGTGCGTGTCCTCGCGACAATGAGCAATACTAGATCGCGTGCATTACCGGAGGTGCCCACCATCACCGAAGCCGGTTATGCAGGTTTAGACGGCGAGGGTTGGGATGGAATATTCGTGCCCGCGGGTACACCACAGCAAATCGTTAAGCTGCCGGGGGACGAAATCCGAAACATTGTCACGCTGCCGGACGTTCAGGCGCGGATCGAAGCACTCGGCTTCTTGGCCGTCGGCGCGCCTTCCGAGGTGTTTGCGAAAGAGCTAGCAAACGAAAGCGCGACTTGGCGTGAAGTGATCCGGGCAGCCGGGCTCAAAATGCAGTAGCCGAACCTTCCTCTTCAGGTGCATTTCGCTGAATTTTGAATCTGCACAGGGTTTTTGTTAATGGCCAAATTGATGAGAGCACTGGTCCTCAAGACCCATGGCGATCTCGGCAATCTCGAGCTTGTAAGGGACTATCCGATCCCTCAGGCCATGGCGGACCACGTTGTAATCCGAGTGCGAGCCTCCTCGTTCAACTACCATGACTTGTTCACCGTGAAGGGAATGCCCGGCATCCGCGTGCCGCTGCCGGTGATCATCGGCCTCGACATGGCTGGAGAAATCGCGGAATTGGGTGTTGGTGTCAGTACATGGAAAATCGGCGATCGGGTTCTAGCTAATCCGGTTAATAAGAAAAAGGGTCTGATCGGCGAGATGCTGGATGGCGGCATGGCCGAATATTGCTTAGTTTCTGCTGATCAACTGATCGCCATCCCCGATAAGGTTACGTTTGCTGAAGCAGCATCACTTCCGGTCGCCTATGGCACCGCCCATCGCATGCTCGTCACCCACAATACCGTCAAAAAGGGCGACACGGTTTTGGTATTAGGTGCCAGCGGCGGCGTCGGCACCGCCTGTGTCATTCTTGGCAAACTGTTGGACGCCGAAGTAATTGCTTGCGCCTCCAGCGATGAAAAGCTGCTTCGCTTGAAGGAACTTGGTGCTGCCGAGGTGGTCAACTACAGCAAAGTCGATTGGTCCAAGTGGGCAGTCGAGAAGTATGGCAAGCCGCAACGCCGTTCCTATGACGGCGGCGTCGATGTTGTCATCAACTTCACTGGCGGGGATACCTGGCTGCCTTCCCTGCGTTGTATCAAGCGCGGTGGCAAGTTGCTGGTTTGCGGTGCTACGGCTGGTCACGATCCAAAGGAAGACCTTCGCTATGTTTGGAGCTTTGAGATCAATATCCAAGGATCAAATAGTTTCTATGACGAGGATTTGTGTGCCCTGATGAATTTGATTCAGGAAGGCAAGATGAAACCCGCAATCGATAAGGTAGTGCCTTTGGATCAAGCCATTAGGGGGCTGCGGTTACTCCGCGATCGAGAGATTATCGGTAAGGTGGTCGTAGAGCCTTGAATGCGGAGCGCGGATAATGAGCGAGGAGATGACCGTTGAACGCGTGCAGACAATGATCACGCGCGCGCCTTACCACCAGTGGCTTGGGCTAAAGGTAAATGCCGTATGTGACGACGGGATCGAGCTAACCGCAAGATGGCGGGAGGAGTGGGTGGTCAATCCGGAGCGGCGGTACACCCACGGAGGTATCCTCGCCGCCTTGATCGATTTGGCCGCGGACTGGGCGATGATCAAGAAGCTAGGGCGACCAGTGCCGACCATCGATCTGCGCGTCGATTTTCATAGTCCAGCAATGCCGGGCGATCTCACCTGTCGCGGCAAGATCGTGAAGATGGGAAGCCAGTTTTCGTCATCGGAATCGTTTGTTTTGGATACTTCAGGCAAGCTGCTCGCGAGCGGCCGTGGCACCTATCTGAGTGCTCCGCCGAAGATTTGAATGGTCTAAATGCCGTCCTTTCAGAATCTTGGGCAGCTGATTTCCCGCGATCGCGATTTGTCAAAGATCGCGATCATCGACCTGGGCACGCAGGATCAGGCGCGGGAAATCAGCTATGCTGCTCTTGATGCCATGGCAAATAGCGTCGCTCGCGCACTTGCGCAGCGAGGAATTGAACGCGGTGACCGTGTTGCGATCGTGTCTGCCAATTGCGTGGAGTATCTTGCTGCGTGCTTCGGCATAATGCGCGCCGGTCTGGTGGCAGTTCCAGTTAATTATCGTTTTCCGCCGAAGATAATTGATTTCGTGCTTCGTGATGCCAACGCCAAATTCGTGTTCTGTGATCAAGAGCGCCGTGCGCACTGCTCAGCAGGTATATCGACTTTCTGTTTCGACGAAGCAGCTGGCACCGAATTTGACCAATTCATAAACCCGGGAACGTTTACCGGGATAGTTCCGCTGCCGAACGAGCCGGCAATGTTTCTGTATACCTCTGGCTCCACAGGCGTTCCCAAAGGGGTCGTGCTATCGCATCAGAGCCATATCTGGGTGGTGGAGACGCGCCTGGCTGACCGTGACCTGTCACGCCAGCGCTATTTGATTGCGGCACCCCTCTATCACATGAATGCGCTGGCACTCGCGCAGCTCGCCATTGCCGGCTATAGCACGATTGTCCTGCTGCCCTCATTCATTGCGCGGCGCTATATCAAGGCGATCGGTCGATACCGCTGCACCTGGCTGACGGCGGTACCGCCAATGATCGCGATGATGTTGCGCGAGGTCGAGCTGTTAGCTGCGACTGATCTGTCCAGCGTCGAATTTGTTCGTATGGGTTCGGCACCTGTCAGCCAAAACTTGATGTCATCGCTAAGGCGAGCACTGCCGCAGGCTGCCATCACAAATGCGTACGGTACGACGGAAGGGGGCCCCATCGCATTCGGACCCCATCCAGACGGCCTGCCAATACCCGATATGTCCGTCGGCTTTCCCCATCCAAAAGTCCAGGTCCGGCTAGCTGCTGGAGATGAACGGAATGCCGAACAAGGCGTGCTGGAGATGAAGTGCCCGGCCGTAATGCTCGGATACCACAATCGCCCAGATCTTCCGACGCCGATCACGTCCGACGGATTCTACGTCACAGGGGACATCTTCCGCCGTGACGAGAACGGCTTTCACTATTTCGTTGGCCGCTCGGATGAAATGTTCAACTGCGGAGGTGAGAACATTTACCCAGGGGACGTCGAGCGCATGCTGGAACGACACGCCGACGTCAGCCAAGCCGCTGTTGTACCGATCGATGACGAGGTGAAGGGGCAAAAACCAGTAGCCTTCATCATTCCGAAAGCTGGCCGGCATCCGTCCGAAGACGACATCAAGCAATTCGCGCTCACAAACGGACCTGCGTACCAACATCCACGTTTCGTATGGATTGTTCACAAGCTACCATTGGCATCCACTAACAAAATCGATCGAAGTGCTCTACGCAGACTCGCTCAACAATGGGTACGGACTACGAAATGATCGGCCGGCCATATGGATAGGTCCGGCACTCATCGGTCGCGTAGAGATGAAAGTCAAATGACAAGACTAAGCGGTGCTGGATTTCTAAATGAGACCGGTCGGTGTGAATAAAAACAGAGCAGTTCACGTCACGGACTGTCGCTCGGCCAATAAGAGGGAGCGCAAATGAAACTGGCCGCGTTCGATTATGCATCGCCAGCAACGATCGAAGAGGCGGTCGCTTTGCTCGCGTCGCGCTCCGGCAACGCGAAGATCATCTCAGGCGGGCAAAGCCTTGTGCCGATGCTCGCGTTTCGGCTCGCTGCGCCAGAGCTGCTGGTCGATTTGAAGCAACTGCAGGGACTGAATCGCATCGACATTGCCGAAGATGGGGTGCGACTCGGGGCGAAGGTTCGCTGGTGCGAGATCGAGCGTAATGAAAGGTTGAAAGGGGCGCATCCACTGCTGGTCGAAGCGATCCGGCATGTTGCGCATTACCAAATTCGCAACCGCGGCACGGTCGGTGGTTCGCTCGCCCACGCCGACCCGGCGGCCGAGATGCCCGGCATCGCGATCACCAGCGAAGCTGAGCTGATGATCGTCGGATCGAAAGGAAAGCGTATCGACAAAGCGTCCGATTTTTTTAAAGGCTCACTCTCGACATCCCTCGCGCCGGACGAAATTCTGACCGAAATCAAGCTGCCGCCGTGGCTGGTCGGCCGTCGTTGGGCTTTCCTGGAATTCGCCCTGCGGCGCGGCGATTTTGCGATAGCCGGCGTCGCGCTGTATTACGACATGGTCGGTGGCAACATCGCTGACATTCATATCGGCGCGATCGGGGTGGGCGACAGGCCATTGCGCCTACATGCAGTGGAAGCCGTGCTCAATGGGCGAAAGCTCGATGACGTGGCGATCGAAGATGCCGCCAAGGCGGCGCGTGAAAGCATAGATCCTCCGTCGGACATTCACGCTCCCGCAGAATACCGGCGCGCGCTGCTTACCACATTATTGGCACGCGCCCTGCGCCAGTCGACCTTCTGAACGTTTCGGAGACATGTCGGTGAAAGTAAACTTCGAGCTCAACGGCAAACGAGTCGAGACGGATGTCGAGCCGCGGATGACGCTCGCCGACTGCATTCGAGATCACCTAAGGCAGACCGGTA
>Ga0318556_10000198_pt1 | contig 15045 bp, 14 predicted proteins | sample GRESIP082b2f24_FD_203668 | JGI IMG/M metagenome (GOLD analysis project Ga0318556, IMG submission 203668) | Tropical soil microbial communities from Luquillo Experimental Forest, Puerto Rico - GRE.SIPMG.082b2f24 | ecosystem: Environmental > Terrestrial > Soil > Tropical forest > Bulk soil... | reverse complement strand
GGCTGATGGTCATGACCCTTTCTGGCTCCCAGATCTCCGCCATGACCCGCTTTGACCCTGGCATCCTGCCCCGATTCGGGCTCCCGGCAACCCTTCCGGACTGAGCCCACAGGTCCGCGGATGCTGCGTGCCTGCTTGCCACCACGCAGCAGTCCGTCAGGACTCCCGGGCCTGGTGCGGCAGACGGCTTACCGCACCGCCAGCAACTGCCCGCGACTGCTCGGGCTGGCAGCAGGCCTGATTCAGCCCGCGACCGCCACCCACCTCGCCAGGAGTCCCACGGGGGGATCACCCGAACGCCGGTACCGTTGACGGGTGGTTGGGACTGGCTGGACTGAAGTGGTCGCGCTCGTGGCGGCGTTCGCCATCGCGGTGGTGACCACCCCGGCCGGGGTGTCCGGAGCGGTCTTACTGCTGCCCTACCAGGTCCGCGTGCTGGGCACGCCTGGCCCGTCGGTGACGCCGACGAACCTGCTGTACAACGTGGTTGCCTGCCCCGGGGCGCTGTGGCGCTACCGGCGCCAGGGGCAGACCGGCGGCACCCTGACGCGGGTGCTCCTGGCCGGGACGGTGCCGGGCGTCATCGCTGGCTCGGTTATCCGCGTCTACGTGCTGCCCGGGCCTGAGGTCTTCGAACTGGTGATCGCGGCGGTGCTGATCCCGCAGGGTGCCGTGCTCGCGCTGACCCGGGTGAACCCGGCCCGGCCCGGCCGCGGGCCACGGCTGCCGCCGGTGGCGGTCGGGCTGATCGCGGCGGCCGCGGGGTGTGTCGGCGGCATTTACGGCGTCGGGGGCGGGTCGATCGTGGCGCCGGTCCTGATCGGGGACGGGCGGCCGGCGGCGGAGGTGGCACCTGCCTCGCTGGCGTCCACCTTTGTCACCTCGGTGGCCGGGGTGGTGACGTTCTCCCTGCTGGCGTTGCGTCATCAGGGCGTGGCGCCGGACTGGGTGACTGGGATCATCCTGGGTGTCGGCGGGCTGGCAGGCGGCTACGTAGGAGCGAGGATTCAGCCCCGGCTGCCCGAGTCCGTGATCCGCCGTGCCCTCGGGGCCATCGCCGAGGTCGTCGGGGTGCTCTTCTTGGTCGACGGCCTGAGCTAAACGCGCCAAAGCCGGCCCATCCAACGACTGAACGGCCCCGCCGTCCCGTCAGAAAATGGCGATCGGGTTGACCGGTGATCCGGTCCCCATTTCGAGCCGGAGAGGGGCGATGATGCAGAGGAATGACCAGCGGTTCAGTTCCTCACACACGGCGACAAGGCCGGCGAAACTCAGCCAGTCCAGGAGATGCACACCCATCGCGTGGACTGCGAGCACGTGCACAGGAAAGTCGACGCCCTCGGCCGCGCTCGGGGCCGTATCGTTGTTGCCATCACTGCCGAGCACCGCGATCTGCCGTTCCGCTAGCAGTTCCAGAGCCAACGGATGCAGGCCAGCGCGTGCATTCGAGGAGTCCCACGGCCCGAGCGCGGTGCGGCGGCTGCGGTGGCCGACCCTTACGAAGAGCAGATCGCCCGTCTGGATCCGTACCTCCTGCGATGCTTCCGCCGCGATCAGGTCATCGGCGGTCACGTGATCACCCGGCTCCAGCCACGGCAGCCGCCGCACCCGCGGAATGTCAACCAGCAGCCCCCGGCCGACAATCCCGTCGCGGGCCACCCCGATGGAGAGCTCAGCCGCCCCCCTGGCAGTGACCGAGTCCGCGCTGACGCCGTTGAAGAGGGTGCCGTCGAAGATCACGTGACAGAGAGCATCGATATGACTGTCGGCGTTGCCGTGGATGTTCATGGCCAGCTGGTCCATGGCGAAATGGAGCCCGGACAGGGGACCGGGCTGGTTCCGCGGCGAGTCATCTGGTGGATGGCGGGATCCGGATTGTCAGGCGACGCCTGGCTCTCCACCGGCGCCGCCAGTGACACGGTACGTCCGCGCGCGACGTCACTGGCTGCCGCCACCACCTGCGCTGGCGAGATGTAGTTCAGCGCTCCCCGCCGGTCCGCCGGTCCCCAGCGGGACGTGTGCTGCACCCGCTGGTAAAGGTCCCGGAACTCGGCCGCGCTCAGCTCGAACTCGGTCATTCCACCAGCCTCACGCGCCAGGCGTCCGCAGTCATCTTCTGGCGGGGACACACCGCCAAGCTGGCTACGTTCGGTATAAGGATCGGACCACCTTGGCCGCTGTCACTGCGGGCGGTTCAGTGCTGCCCGGCCGGCGGGTCGATGATGTCCGCTGCCTGCCTCAGCGCGCGGGCTATCTGTTCCCGAAGCCCTACCTTCCCGAGTTCCGCCGCTACCTCCGCGAGCAACTCGCGCAATGGCGTCAGGTCAAGCACTCCCGGCTCGCCATCGCTGTTCACCACCCGCCGCGCCTTCGCGGCACTGGCCGTCAGGCGCGCCTGATCAGCAAGGTGGCCGACGACGGTGCCGGCCAGGCGCGCCCCGTCAAGCCCGGCGTCACCGCTGGTACCGCCGTCCGGGCCGCCAGGCGCGGCGGAAGCGGCACGCCGGGGCAGGTCCTCAGTCATCGCGATCACCCCGCTCGGCAAGGCTTGCCTGCCTCACCTGCATCATCAGCAGGAACGTCTGCCTGGCTCTGAACTCCACGGCGATCACCTCTGTCTATGCGGTCCGGATGACCCGGCCGGCGCAGTCGCGCTGCCTCCCCGGCCACAGGCGGAATCTGATGGCACAGAGACCCGCAGGTTACACCAGCTTCATCGCAGTACCACGGCGAGAGCATCACCCTGGATGGGGTGAAGCCAGCAAGCGGCGGCCTGGCTCAAGCGCCACCGGGGGTAAGACCGCGGTCGCGTTCGGACACGGCCCGCCGGGGGTAACCGGTGTCGTCCCGGGACTCATGGCCCGCCCGGGGCAGGACTGCTGGGTGGCGGGCCTGCCAGCCCGGTCTGGTAGGCGAGGACGATGGCCTGGACCCGGTCCCGGAGCTGGAGCTTGGCGAGGATGCTGGCGACATGGGTCTTGACCGTCGCCGTGCTGACCGTCAGCTCTGCGGCCAGTTCGGCGTTGCTCAGCCCGCGGGCCATCAGCCGCAGTACCTGGAGTTCGCGCGCTGTCAGGTCGGACAGGCCGGTGTGGGGCATGAACTGGCCGGGCTGATGGGGAGCGAAGCGTTCGATCAGGCGGCGGGTGATGGAGGGCGCGAGCAGTGCGTCGCCTGAGCGGACCATGCGTACCGCGGCGACGAGCTGCTCCGGTGACGTGTCCTTGAGCAGGAACCCGCTCGCCCCGGCGGTCAGTGCGGCGTAGACATACTGATCGAGGTCGAACGTGGTGAGGATGATGATCCGGCACCCGCTCCCCGGCTTGGACCCGAGGATGCGGCGGGTCGCCTCGAGCCCGTCCATCCCTGGCATCCGGATGTCCATGAGGACAACGTCCGGGCGGTGCTGGAGCACGGCGTCAACCGCTTCCTTGCCATTGGCCGCTTCGGCCGCGACGGTGATCCCAGCCTCGTTCAGGATGAGCCGGAAGCCACTGCGGACCAGTGTCTGGTCGTCGGCGATGACCACGCTGATCGGAGCGCTCACCGCGGCCGCATCGCTCATGGCGGGGTAACGTCCGCTGGTATCTGCGCTGCCGTTACCGGAATGGTGGCCTGCACCAGCCATCCCCCGCCGGGCCGTGGCCCGGCGGTGAGCTCGCCGCCGTAGAGCGCCACCCGTTCCCGCAGGCCAAGCAGGCCCATCCCAGTACTGCGGGGAACGCTGGCGTCCGGTGCCGGTGGAGCGGAGGGGATCGGCCGCCCGCTATCGGCGACCGCCACCACCACCGCCGCTGATTCATAGCTGAGCCGGACCTCGGTCGGCGGCTTTCCCGCGTGCTTGATCACATTGGTGAGCGCCTCCTGCACCACCCGGAACACGGCCAGTCCCAGGCCGGGCGGCAGGTCCCGGGCTGTGCCGGTGATGTGCAGTTCTACCGGCAGCCCGGCGGCGACGACATGGCCGACCATCTCGCGCAGCTCGTCGAGACCGGGTTGCGGCGCCAGGCCGGCGGCACCGCCCGGGCCGTTGCCGGCATCCAGCGGCGCGGCCGGTGGCCCGGCCGGCTCACCGGCATCAGCGGTCCCGGGTGGCGGGCTGAGCAGGCCGAGCAGCTGACGAAGCTCGGCCATGGCCGTCCGGCCGCTTGATTCCACCGCGCGCAACGCTTTGGTGGCCTCGGCGGGATCTTTGCTCAGCACCCGCCGGGCGGCGCCCGCCTGCACCACCATCACGCTCACGTTGTGCGTCACGACGTCGTGCATCTCGGCCGCGATGCGCGCCCGTTCCAGCGCCAGCGCGCGCCTGGTTGCCGCATCGTGCTCGGCCCGCAGGCGGCCGATCCGGTCCCTCGCCTGCATCGCGTTGGCAACCACCGCGATCAGGACCAGTGCGGCGGCGACCAGGATCCCGGGCAGCCGCCATGGATAAACGGTGGTGAACGCGGGCGGCTGCCGGACCGGCAGCGCCTGCCCGGGAATGGCAGATCCAGCGCTGGTTGCTGGTACCGCATTCCAGAAGGCAGAGGCCACGATCACACCCGCGAGGGGCACGCTGAGCAGCGCCGCGTTCCGGAAGCGGCTGTAGGCGACCGCCGAGTAGCCGGCGAAGACTATGGCCAGGAACGTGATGTCCGTCGCGTACTGCCTGGTCGCGACCGCTCCCAGCACCAGCACGCCGAACGCCGTCAACGGGAACCGCCTGCGGGCGGCGAGCGGCACCGAGAGGAAAACGATCGCCACGAGTTCCTTGTTCACCACGTCGCCGATTGACAGCACCCGGCCCGGCACGATGATCAACGCCCCGGTTCCCGGGTCGAGCACCAGATGGCCGGGCCCCCTGCTGAGCTTTGCCATGAGCAGGGAGACCACCAGCACCAGAGCCGCAATCGCGGTGTCGGTGAGTACGGCGCGACGCGACAGCGGCGCCCGTGGCTCGGCCGTCCGGGCGAATGCCAGCACCCGGGCCAGGCCGGCCCGGAGCGTCACGCGCTTGCCCTTGCTCACCAGCTCATTGTCTCCCGCGGCTCCGCCGCGTCGCATCGCCCGCGCGGCCGAGGTGGCTCCGCCTCGGGGACGACCGGCCGGGCAAAAGTCAGCCGCCGCGGCTGGCAAGTTGCGTCTTGTGGCCGAGGCAGGCCAGGACCAAGCGGGCCTACCTTGCCGGGCATGGATGCCCTGATTCGACTCGGCGAAGTCACCAAACGCTATGACAGTGACGCCGCGCCCGCGGTGGATGGCGTCAGCCTGCACATCGCGGCCGGAGAGTCGGTCGCGGTGATGGGACCGTCCGGCAGCGGCAAATCGACGCTGCTGAACCTGGTCGCCGGCCTGGACCGGCCGACCAGCGGGACCGTCACTGTCGCCGGCCAGCGCATCGACCGGCTCAGCGAGACCGGTGCGGCCCGGTTCCGCCGCCAGCAGATCGGCATCATCTTCCAGTTCTTCAACCTGCTGGACGACCTGACCGTGCTGGACAACATCCTGCTTCCCGCGCAGCTGGCCGGGATGCCGCGGGGCCCTGCCCGGGCCCGGGCGGACGAGCTGCTGGCGGCGCTGCGGATCGGCCAGCACCGGCAGGCCTACCCGGCCCGGCTGTCCGGCGGGCAGCGGCAGCGGGTGGCGATCGCCCGGGCGCTGGTGAACCGCCCGGCGATGCTGCTCGCCGATGAGCCGACTGGTGCCCTGGACAGCGCTACCGGCGAGGAGATCGGGCAGTTGCTGCTCGACCTCAACCGGTCCGGCCAGACACTTGTGCTCGTCACGCACAACCCTGCGCTGGCCGCGCGGTACGCGAGCCGCACGATCCGGTTCGCCGACGGCCGGATCGTCGCCGGCGCCGAAGCCGGAGCCCGGTGATGACGGCCCGGCCGGTGATCCACGCGGTGGCGGGCGGGGTGACCCGGCGCAAGGTGCAGACGGTCGTGATCTTCACCGTGCTGCTGGTGACCACCGCCACGGCGACGCTGGGCCTGGGGCTGCTGGTCGACTCAAACGGGCCGTTCCAGCATTCCTTCGCCGCGCAGCGCGGCGCGGAGGTGACCGCTAGCATCGACGCGGCGAAGGCCACGACCGGCCAGCTGGCGTCGACCGGGCAGCTGCCCCCGGTTACCGCGGCCGCCGGGCCGTTCGCCGAGGCGACCATCACCCCGCGGATCAGCGCGCACGGCGGGATCACCCTGCCGTCGGCCACGGTGGCGGGGCGCGCATCGGCAGGCGGGCCGGTCGATGACCTGACACTGGACGCGGGCCGGTGGGTGCGGCGGCCCGGCGAGATTGTGCTCTCCCGCGACTTCCAGAGCCCCGGCTCCGCCGCGCAGCTCATCGGCAGCCAGATCACGGTGACCAGCGCGCCGGGACACCCGCTGCTGACGGTGGTCGGGGTCGCCAAATCAATCACCGACACTGCCGATGGCTGGGTGCTGCCCGCGCAGGTCGCCGCGCTCCGCGCGCCACATGCGCCGGTGGCCGCGCAGATGCTGTACCGGTTCCACCAGGCCGGCACCCAGGCACAGATCAGCGCGGACGTCGCAGCCCTGACCCGGGCGCTGCCGGCCGGCACTGTCACCGGCACCGGATCCTGGCTCGCGGTGAAGAACCAGGAAAGCGGGACGATCTCGATCATCGTGCCGTTCGTGGTGGCGTTCGGCGTCATCGGGCTGGCGATGTCGGTGGTCATCGTCGGCAATGTGGTCACCGGCGCCGTGGTGAGCGGCTACCGGCGGATTGGCGTGCTCAAAAGCATCGGCTTCACCCCCGCGCAGGTGGTCGTCGCGTACCTGGCCCAGGCCGGTATCCCCGCGCTGGCCGGGACCCTGGCCGGCGTGGCTGTGGGCAACGTGCTGGCGGTGCCGCTGCTCAGCCAGGCCGCGACCGTCTACGGGGTGGGCCGGCTGCTGGTGCCGGCGCCGGTCGACATCGCGGTCCCGCTGCTGATGTGCGTCCTGGTGGGATTGGCCGCACTGCTGCCGGCGCTGCGGGCTGGGCGGCTGAGCGCCGTGCAGGCCATCGCGACCGGGCGCGCCCCGCGGTCCGGCCGCGGCCACGCCGCGCACCGGCTGCTCGGCCGGCTGCCGCTCCCCCGCCCGGTGACGGTCGGCCTCGCCGCCCCGTTCGCACGCCCGGCCCGGACGGCGGTCACGTTCGCCGTGATCTTGTCCGGCGCCACCGCGGTGATCTTCGCCGTCGGGCTGAACTCAACGCTGGCCAAGGCCGACAACGGCCAGTCACATGCGGCCTCCGAACAGGTGCAGGTCGTCCCGGCGGTGCACTACGGCCCCGCCCCTGAAGCAGGCGCGGTCCCCGGCTTCGGCGGGCAGGCGCCGCTAGCGGCCGGCCATTACCGGACCGTGGGGTCCGCTCTCCGGGCCCAGCACGGGACGCGACGATGGGTGGCCGAGGCGATGCCCATGGTCGGCGTGTCGGGCCTGACGGACCCGGTTCCCACCGAGGCCTTCCGCGGCAGCGCGGCCTGGACCGGCTACGACATGATCAGCGGGCGGTGGTACCGGGTTCCCGGTGAGGTGGTCGTCAACACCGGCTTCCTCACCCAGACCGGCAAGTCCGTCGGCGACAGGGTCACCATCATCTTCGGCGGCAGGCAGATCCCCGCACGGATCGTCGGCGAGGCATTCGACCCGCAGGGACAAGGCCAGCCCGTCCTGCTCACCAGCTGGCAGACTCTCGGCGGCACCAGCACTGGCCTGAGCGTCCAGCAATATGACGTCGGCCTGCAGCCCGGCACAGATCCGGGCGCCTATGCGGACGAGCTCAACCACGCCCTTTTCCCGAAGTTCTTCGCCTCCGCCACCAGCGGCGATTCCTTCTACCACACCCTCACCGCCCTGATCGGCACGCTGACCCTGCTGCTGGCGCTGGCCGCCGGGCTGGGCGTACTGAACACGGTGGTCCTCAGCACCAGGGACCGGGTGCACGATCTCGGGGTGTTCAAGGCCGTCGGGATGACCCCGCGGCAGACGATCACCATGGTCGTCTGCTGGATCGCCGGGACTGGCCTGGCCGCCGGCGTGATCGCCGTGCCAGCGAGCGTGATCCTGCATTCGTCGGTGGTGCGGGCCATGGCCAGCGCCGGGGGCAGCCGGCTTCCAGGCAGCTACATCGACGTCCTCAGCCCGGCAGAACTTGTGCTCCTCGCCCTGGCCGGGCTGGCCATCGCGGCAGCCGGTGCGCTGCTCCCAGCCAGCTGGGCGGCGCGCACCCGGACCGCGTCCGCCTTGCGGGCCGAGTAATCCCTGCATAACAGGATCGGCCGGCATACCAGACCTGACCCTTGCTGGAGATCACCATGCGCACTGCCGGGTTCCCGGCCAGCACCTGGTGGACCAACGCCCGATCAATGCTGAGCTGCGCAGGCCGGCGATCCGCACTGCTCGTCATGCTGAACCTGGCCGCTGCGGCGATCTACTTCGTTCATCTCGGCCGCGGCGGCGGCCTGGGTGGCTACCGCCTCGACCTGGATGTCTACCGCACCGGCGCCAGGGTGCTGCTGCACGGTGGTGACCTGTATGGCCGGCTGCCCCGGCTCGGCGGCGGGCACGTGCTGCCGTTCACCTACCCGCCGTTCGCCGCGCTGGCCTTCATCCCGCTGGCGCTCGCCGGCTACGGCACGGCGAGCTGGCTGCTCACGGCCGTCACCATCGCCAGCGTTGCGGTCACCCTCTGGTGCTTCGCCGCCAGCACCGCTGCCGGGACGGGCACCCGGATGCGCCGGCTGCTGCCCTGGGCACTCCCTGCCGCGCTGCTGCTCGAACCCGTCCGCTCCACCCTGACCTACGGCCAGATCAACGCACTGCTGATGGCACTGGTCACCGTCGACTGCCTGACCCGCGCACCCCGCTGGCCGCGCGGGATCGGTGTCGGCATCGCCGCGGCACTGAAACTCACGCCCGGGGTCTTCGTGCTGTTCTTCCTCCTTCGCCGCGACCTGCGCAGCGCCGCCCGAGCCGGGCTGAGCTTCGCGCTCTGCACCAGTGCCGGGTTCGCCCTTGCCCCCCACGACTCGCTGCGCTACTGGACCCAGATCGCCTACCAGCCAGCGCGGGTCGGCGGCATCGCCTATGCCTCCAACCAGTCCATCCTCGGCACCCTGGCCCGGCTCGGCCTCACCAATCCCGGGCGGACCTGGCTCTGGCTCGCCCTGGCCCTGCTCGTCACGGCCCTCGCCGTCACCGGCATGCGCCGCGCTTTCCGCACTGGCCAGGTCACGCATGCCCTGCTGCTGAACGCCGCAGCCGGGTTGCTGATCTCGCCCATTTCCTGGTCACATCACTGGGTCTGGGCGGTTCCCGCGCTGCTCACCTACCTGGCCGCTACCGGTTCCCACCGCCGGCGGCCGACGGCGGTGGTGGTCCTCGCCGTGCTCATCTTCGCGGTAGGACTGCACTGGCTGCTCCCTGCCGGGGGTGGCCGCGAACTGCACTGGGCATGGTGGCAGCACATCATAGGCGACTCCTATGCCCTGATCGGGTTGGCCGTCCTCATCCACGCCGCGGCCGGGAGTCTGCTCCCCCACCAGCAGCGCCGGGGACCAGGCTCGACGGACCCGCTGTGGGCAGCGCACAACCGGGAACTCGAACGGGTACCCGCCGCGGCTCATGCCGAGGTTGAGGCGCTGACGGGCAGCTAATTCGGGTGGCTGCGGACGCTGGTCTGATCAGCGCGTGCCGTGCGCTGAAGGGCTCGTTCAGTTAATCACCCCGGAGGGGGGATGCAGCGGGGGCGATCTGAGCAGACGATGTGCTGCATCGCGGTTAGGTATGCCGCAGGACGCTGCTGGATCCGCCGATCGAAAGGCTGCGGAGAATGCTCCATCAGCTCTGGGGTCCGGTGTTTGACCTGGTCGGGGACGGCGGTTTCACCGCTTGGATTTTCAGCTGGTTCTTCCTCAAGATCGGCAATCTGATTGAGATGATCCTGGTGGTGCTGATCTTCCTTATCGGGATGTTCATCAACCTTCCCGGCGGGAAGGCGAAGGCTGAAGGGCGCCGCCAGTGAGCGGCCAGGTGCCGGGCCCCGATCCGGTCACCAATGCCACCGGCGCCGAGCCGTTCTCGCTGACGCGGCCGAGCCCGTGGCTGCGTGGCTACCTGGTGCGCAACTACCCGCTGCGCAAGCTGCTGCCCGACCACGAGCCCGCTTACGTTTCCTCAGTTCTCTACACGATGGGCGTGCTGACACTGGCGGCGCTCATCGTCGCGATCATCAGCGGCGCGCTGATCGCGCTGGGCGGGGTCTCGTTCTGGCACACGAACAGCATCGGCGCGTTCCTGAACAGCATCCATTTCTGGAGCGTCCAGGCCATGTTCCTGTTCATGGCCGTGCACTTCATCACGAACTTCTTCACCATGGGCTGGCGCGGTGGGCGTGGCTGGACCTGGATCACCGGCGTGCTGTGTTTCATCGTGACCATCCTGACCGCCTTCACCGGCTTCCTGATGATGACCAACTGGGACAGCCAGTGGATCGGCCAGCAGGCCAAAGATGCGTTCAACGCGCTCGGCATCGGCGCGATCTGGAACATGATGAACGCCGGCCAGCAGTTCACCATGCATGTGGTCATCACGGTGGGCCTGCTGCTGTTCCTGGTGTCCGTGCACATCGGCCTCATCCGCCGCCGGGGGGTCGCCCCCCCGCCAGGCGCCGAGGACCTGGAGGTCCCCGACAGCGCGGCGGGCTACGTGGACGCGGGCTGAGGAGGGGGAGATGGCCACCCGCAGCAAGCGGCATCCGCTGAGCACCTGGACCGGTCCCGAGCGCCGCTACGACCTCATCGGCGAGGGAATCATCGCGGTCGTCATCGTGACTGTGCTGTGCGTCGTCGCCGCCATCTTGTGGGGGTCGCCGAACGGCGGCCTGACCTACCCGAAGGCACCCGCCTCCCCGGCCGGGCAGGCGTTCAGCGCCAGGTACTGGGACACCAACGACCCGTCCGACTTGGCGCAGACGGCGGTGGCTGAACTGGCCGGCACCAGTGGCACCGCCGGGTACGGCCCGCCGTTCAACACCACCACCGGCGCATCACAGGAGATCATCGGGATCAAGCCCGCCGAGATCGCCAAGTCGATCTTCGGCCTGACCCTGCCAATCAACACCGCGAACGACTTCGTGCTGGCCCCGGTTTCCCAGCTCGCCGCCCCCACCAACCCCCAAGTCGCGGCGGCGGTCAGCCAGTACAAGGCCGCCGGCGGCGACCTTTCGCCCGGCGTGCCAGGCTCCCAAATCCCGTCCGCCCAGCAGGCCACCTGGCTCAACAACTACGCGATGGCGCTGGCCAAATCCAGCGCAAGGTTCACCCCCACCACGGTCACGGTCCCCGCCGGCAACTACGGGCCGGTCCCGGTGATCATCCGGGCCGAGCTCACCATCGCCCACAACGGCAGCCTGGACGGCTACTTCCAAGGCAGCCAGCAGCAGCTGTCCACCAACACCACCACCGGGACCATGTTCTTCAGCGACGGCGGCCTGTGGGGAAACATCGCCACCGCCCAGGGCGTCGCCGGTGATCAGTGGGGCGTCATGAACGAGCTGTGGAACTTCCCCGGCCAGGTCTGGCTGTGGCTGTATGCCGGGATGTACCAGATCCCGGCACTGAACGCCGCCAACAACTCCAACCTCGATCTGGACGTCGGCCTGCTGATGATCGTGTTCGGATTCCTGCTGCCGATGTTCGCCCCCTGGATCCCGGGCATCAACCGCATCCCCCGCTGGATCCCTCTCTACAAGATCATCTACCGCCAGTATTATCACAACGCCGGCGTGGGTAACCCACCGACCAGGACCGCAGAGGAGCCGGTCCCGGCGCCGTCGGCCCCTCCGGGCGGGACCTCTCCCGGATAACACCGGATCGTCTATCGGCCCAGCCGGGACCGCCGGTCCGGCTGACGTCCGAGCAGCCGGTGAGACGGGACTGCCCGGCAAGGCGGTGACCGCCATGACAAGGACACGGCTGGTTCGCAGGCTCGGCCTGGACGGAAACTCACTGCGCAGGCGCACCGACAAGGTTGCGGCCTGTCTGGCCGGCCTGCTGCTCGCGATTTTCCTGATCGGCGCCCCGCTGCTGTCGGTGGCAGCCGCCCACTGGGCCGGTGGTGGCGGCCCGCAGCAGGCCGGGCGCTCCCCGCATCAGGTTCTCGCCGTCCTGCTACGCGCCGCGCCAGACACCGCCACCTGCACTGGAGCGGGCCCCGGCTATTGCTGGGTGCCGGCCCAGTGGACCACACCGGACGGCAAGGCCCGGGTGGGCCGGATTCCCGTCAGCACCGGCCCGCCCGCAGGCAGCACCGTCCGGCTTTCGGTGAACGCGGCCGGCACGCCGATCGCTCCGCCACCGAGCCCCTCCACACTGGCGGCCCGGGAAGCCACTGCCGTGGTCCTCACCACATGCGCGCTGGGGATTGCGATCTGGTGCCTGGGGCGGGCCCTGCGATGGATGCTCGACAGGCGCCGGCTCACAGCCTGGGAAACAGGATGGGCCGCCATCGGCCCGCAGTGGACCAGGTGCTTCCGGCCTCGGGGATAACCACGGTGGCCGGGCGCTGCCGGCCGTGCAGGCTGGCACCGAGCGAGACATCCTGAGGCGGGCAGGGCCGGGCCCGGAGGACTGCACGACCAGCTGATCAGCGGTTCGACCGGCCTGGGTCACCGGGCGCCAGCCCGCGCCAGGTCCCGCGGTCCGGGTCGTATTCCTCGCGCTCGAACAGGAGCATGTCATCACCCAGCAGGATGAGCGAGTACGGGCTGGGGCCGGTACCCAGGACGTGACCGTGATTGTGCACATCATCCGGCGGGGTTAGCGTCACCACGTCACCCCGGCGCATGGCCCGCTCGCCGACCAGGCTCAGGTCGGCCCGGCCGCCAGCATGGCGGACCGCGTTCCAGTGCTGATGAGTCTCCACCCCGCGCACCGGGGCGATCGCGACCCAGCACCGGTGGGAGAGGGTATAAGCCATCACGCCCCCTCGGGCCGGTGGACCAGCACCAGGCGCGGACCCCGCTCAGGCCGGGCCAGCCACTGCACAGCGGGCGACTCGGCGGGCATCTGCGCAACCAGAGGAGCGAAATACTCCTCATCGGCGGCCAGCCCCACCAGCAGCCTTCCCACCTGGTCCATGGCCGGCACTCCGCCGGACCGCAGGGCATCCAGCTGAGCGAGGAAGCGGCGCAGTGGGTCGGGATACGGGCCGGCACTCATCGGTCCCAACCTAACCCGCGGCAGCAGCAGTGGTGCGACCGGTACAACATGCGCGTCTCCCCCGCCGGGCCAGGGTCATCCGCCCCGGACCCGCCCGCAATGCCCTCGGCCCAGCAAACGCTGCGCGGATCCGGCAGACAGGGCGACTAGACGGCAATGCGCCCGCTGAGCACCGTCCCCGCGCCTTTCTGGGCCGCTCGTCACGGTTCGGATAACGCTGGCTGGCAGCCAGCGAGCCGTGACCGGCGATCTGGCGCCGCCCAGGCGGGTGATCGGGCTTGCGGACGCCACGTCCGGCGGTGTCCCGGCGGCTGCCGCCGCTGACCTGGGGCCGCCGGTCGGGGCACCGGGCAGCGCCGGTGCGGATGGGCCTGCCCGGTGCCTGTGCCGCCAGCCGGGACTTGCCCGCGGCGGGGACTGGGCGGCGCGCGCTGGCCGCCGGCGCTGCACCGCGCTCGCGCGGCCGGCGCCGGTGGCCGGCCAGCAGCGGGAGGCTGCTCAGGGCGATGCCCGCGATGATGGCCGCGCCCCCGGTGACCTGGACCGGGCCGACCGGGTTGCCGAAGGCGATGGCGCCGGTCGCCGCGCCGACCAGCGGCTCGAGATTGAGAAAGGCACCGGCCACCTCGGCTGATATCCTGCTCTGCCCGTAGGCGAACAGCGTGAACGGCAGCAGGGTGCCGCCGAGCGCCAGCGCGGCCGCAGCTAGAACGGCGCCAGGGCCGTGGGGTGCCGGGGGCATGCCCTCGACGGTCACCGAGAAAGGCAGCACGGCCAGAGCAGCGCCCAGGAACTGGATGGCGGTGACCGCAACCGGGTCACGGCCAGCCAGCACGCGGGCCTGCGCCACGGTGAAGGCAGCCGACAGCAGCAGCGCAGCCAGCACGAGGCCATCGCCGCCGGCGGTCGCGCCACCACCGCGGCCGACGGTGATCAGGCCGATGCCCGCCAGCGACACCGCGAACCCCGCCCAGGCCACCGGGCGGGCCACGGTGCGGTGCCACAGCGCCGCGATGATCGCGATCAGGACCGGTGCCGCACCGATCAGCAGGGCCGCATGCGTGACGCTGGTCCGGGTGATGCCGGTGTTCTGCACGAGGACCGACCCGCCGTACCCAATCGCCCCCGAGGCCAGCACCGTCGGCGTGCACGCGGCGCGCAGGCCAGAACGTGACGCAGCGGCCAGCAGCACAACGGCGGCCAGGCCGAAACGGGCGAAGGTGAGCCAGCCGGGCGCCAGCCAGGCCAGGGCCAGCTTGGACAGCGGCACGGTGGTGCCCCAGGCCAGCCCGGCGGCGGCGAGCGCTGCGACGGCGCGGCGGCGGTTAGTGGTCATGGACTCATGGTGCCGCCAGGCCGCCCAGAAATTTGAGCTTACAGGTCCTAGCACGTATAAGATTTTGTTCTATGGCCGTTCAACTTGACGAAATTGATATTCAATTGCTAACCGCCCTGCAGGCTGACGCCGACCGCACCAACCTCGAGCTCGCCCGCCTGGTCGGGTTGTCCCCCGCAGCCACGTTGCACCGTGTCCGCTGGCTGAAGGAGTCAGGTGTGATCCGTATCATCAGCGCCCAGCTCGACCCGGAGGCCGCCGGATTCCCTTTGCAGCTGTACGTGACCGCCACCCTCTCTCACCACGACCCTCGTTCCAGCCGCATCTTCGACGACCACATCCGGGCGCAACCGCACATCATCACCGCCGACAACGTGGCCGGCGAAACCGACTACCTGCTCACCGTCGTCGCCCGCGACGTGACCGAACTGCAGCAGGTACTGGCCGGCCTGGCCACCCGGGGCGGACGGCTGGTGACCTACCTGCGGCTGGCAGAGGT
>Ga0318556_10000193_pt1 | contig 15102 bp, 13 predicted proteins | sample GRESIP082b2f24_FD_203668 | JGI IMG/M metagenome (GOLD analysis project Ga0318556, IMG submission 203668) | Tropical soil microbial communities from Luquillo Experimental Forest, Puerto Rico - GRE.SIPMG.082b2f24 | ecosystem: Environmental > Terrestrial > Soil > Tropical forest > Bulk soil... | reverse complement strand
GCGACGTAGTGAGCCGTACCCGACTTGGCCATGTGGGTGTGCGCACCGCCGAGCTCTTCCATGGTGACGTCCTCGCCGGTGACGGTCTTGATGACGTCGGGTCCGGTGATGAACATCTGGCTGGTCTGGTCGACCATCACCACGAAGTCCGTCAGGGCGGGGGAGTAGACGTGGCCACCGGCCGCGGCGCCCATGATCAGCGAGATCTGCGGGATGACGCCGGAGGCCAGGATGTTGTTGCGGAAGATGCGGCTGTACAGGCCGAGCGAGACGACGCCCTCCTGGATGCGCGCACCCGCGCCGTCGTTGATGCCGATGAGGGGACGGCCGGTCTTGATCGCCAGTTCCTGGACCTTGACGATCTTCTCGCCGTACACCTCGCCGAGGCTGCCGCCGAACACGGTGGCGTCCTGGCTGAAGATGCACACGTCGCGGCCGTCGATGGTGCCGTAGCCGGTGACCACGCCGTCGCCGAGCGGACGGTTTGCCTCCAGGCCGAAGTTGGTGCTGCGGTGCTTGGCCAGGGCGTCGAGCTCGACGAACGAGTCGTCGTCCAGCAGGGCGTAGATGCGCTCGCGGGCGGTCAGCTTGCCCTTGGCGTGCACCTTCTCGACGGCGTCCTCACCGACCGGATGCAGCGACTCTTCTCGGCGCCTGTGCAGCTCGGCCAGCTTGCCCGCGGTGGTGTGGATGTCGATGGTGTGCTCGGTGGACCGCTCTGCGGAATGAGCCGAGTGGTCGGTAACGCTAGTCATGGGACTCGATGTTATCGGCAGCCCCTGCGCCGGTGTTTAGGCTGGGCTCGTGAGGAGCGAGTGACGGACCGGGAGCCACTCAGGGAACCGTTGGACGAGACCGCGCTGCGGGCCGAGCTGATAGGGGCCGGGCTGGGTTGGCGGCAACTCGACGTCGTCGAGAGAACCGGCTCCACGAACGCGGACCTGTTGGCCCGCGCGGCGTCGGGGACCGACGTCGCCGGGGCGGTGCTGATCGCCGAGCACCAGACCGCCGGTCGCGGGCGTCTGGGCCGCGGATGGTCGGCCAGCCCGCGAGCGCAGATCACGATGTCGGTGGGCGTGAGTGTGGTCGACGTCCCGGTCGAGGGTTGGGGCTGGCTGTCGCTGGCCACCGGCGTGGCGATCGTCGACGCGGTGACCCCGCTGCTCGAAGTGGCCGGGGTTCAGGCGGGCCTCAAGTGGCCCAACGACGTGCTGGCCAATGGCGGCAAGCTGGCGGGTATCCTCGCCGAGGTCGCGCGACCGGTGGTGGTAATCGGCTTGGGGCTCAACGTGACTCAGTCGCCGGACGAGATCGACGATCGGGGCGCCACCTCGTTGCTCGACCTTGGCGTGCCGGCGCCGGACCGTAACCAGCTGGTCTGCGCACTGCTGCGCGAGCTGGGCCGGCGGATCGTCGCGTGGCGGGTCGCGCGCGGCGCCGACTGGGCGCTGGCCGCCGACTACCGGGAACGCAGCCTGACGATCGGCACCCGCGTGCGCGCTCTTCTGCCCGGCGGAAAGGAACTCGTCGGGACCGCGAGCGGCGTCGATGACCAGGGAAGATTGTGCGTGGAGACCGAGACCGGGACCGTCGTGGTTTCGGCCGGTGACGTCGTGCATTTGCGCTGATTTCGGGCTCTCGAAAGTTCGGGAGAGTTAAGGTCGCGAGCGTGGGCTATCCCGATAACGCCTTGGCCGCCGGCGAACAGATCGTCTTGCACCACCATCCGCACTGGAAGCGGTTGATCTGGCCGGCCGTGGTTCTCATCCTGGCGACCGGGCTGGCGGCGTTCGGGTCCGGCTACCTCAACTCGACGCACTGGGAGCAACTCGCCAAGAACATCATCTACGGAGTCATCTGGGGGATCTGGTTGGTGATCGTCGGCGGGCTGACGCTGTGGCCATTGCTGACCTGGCTGACCACGCATTTCGTCGTCACCAGCCGGCGGGTGATGTTTCGGCACGGCGTGCTCACACGCAGCGGGATCGACATCCCGTTGGCACGGATCAACAGCGTGGAATTCCGGGACAAAATTTTCGAGCGGATGTTTCGCACGGGGACGCTGATTATCGAGTCGGCGTCACAAGATCCGCTGGAGTTCCACAACATTCCGCGGCTGCGCCACGTGCACTCGCTGCTATATCACGAGGTTTTCGACACCCTGGGTTCCGAGGAGTCGCCGAGCTGAGTGAACCGGCCCGCCTTGCGGCGCCAAGCGCGCAACAGGGTGACGTTGCCGTCTTGCAAGCCGCCCTCGATAGCGTCCTCGAAGACCTCGGCGATACCGCCCGCGGTAAGGGCGGATTCCAGCGCCTTCTCGGGGTTGCGCGCGAACTGGTCGGGGAACACCCAGCGCCGGAACGCCCAGAAGCGGAACGCCATCTGAAGCAGGTTGCCGATGACGTAGGCCGAAATGAAGTCGGCGATGTTCTCCAGGGTCAACGACACCGTCGGCACGCGCAGCTGCAGGACGTAGCTCGAGACCCACAGCGGCGCCATGCTCAGCAGCACCCCCACACCGCTGAACGCGAAAAACAGCAGCGCCTCATGGTGGCGCTCCCGGCCGCCGCGATCGCGGAAGCTCCACTCCCTGTTCAGGACGTAGGAAGCTATGACCGCGACGATGCCCGCGATCACCTTCGCGGTTACCGGCTTGGGTTCGAGAATCGTCAGCTTCAGCGTGTAGAAAATGGCCGAGTCGATGACGAACGTGGTGCCGCCGACGATGGCGAATTTGATCAGTTCGTGATGGCGCAGCAAATAGGGCTGGAGGGCCTTGGGCAGGCGCGCTATCGCGGCATCGGCGAGGGACACAACTCGCCAGTGTACGGACGGACACGAAAGCCGTGCAAAAAATGCGACATAACGATTCGGGCTACACAGCCGATCAACATGCGGTCGCGCGCCGTGACACGATGATGGCCGTGCCGAGTTCACGCCCGCCGGAGGCCGCCACACCGTCCCCCGCAAGCGGGAGGTGCCCCCAGGTCGCCATGGTCGGCGGCGGTCAGCTCGCCCGCATGACCCACCAGGCCGCGATCGCGCTCGGGCAGACGCTGCGGGTGCTGGCCACCGCCGCCGACGAATCGGCCGCGCGGGTCAGTCCCGACGTGGTGATCGGCTCGCACACCGATCTCGAAGACCTGCGCCGGGTCGCTGCCGGAGCCGACGTGCTGACCTTCGACCACGAGCACGTCCCGACCGAGCTGCTGGAGAAGCTGGTCGCCGAGGGCGTCAACGTGGCACCGCCGCCGGAGGCGCTGGTGCACGCCCAGGACAAGCTGATGATGCGGCGGAGGATGGAGGCGCTCGGCGCCGCGGTGCCCCGCTATGCCGAGATCGGAAGCGTCGACGAACTGGATGCCTTCGCGCGGCGTATAGCCGGCCCCGTGGTCGTGAAAGCGGTCCGCGGTGGTTACGACGGGCGCGGGGTGCGGATGGCCCGCGACCCTTCGCACGCCCGCGAGATCGCGGCCACCTTCCTGGCCGATGGGGTGCCGGTAATGGCCGAGGAGCAGGTGAACCTGCGCCGCGAACTCTCGGCGCTAGTGGCGCGTTCGCCGTTCGGGCAGGGGGCGGCGTGGCCGGTCGTGGAGACGGCGCAACGAGGCGGGATCTGCGTGCAGGTGATCGCGCCCGCGCCGGACCTGCCCGACGACCTGGCCTCGGCGGCCCAGCAACTGGCATTGCGGTTGGCCGCCGAACTCGGTGTCGTCGGTGTGCTGGCGGTCGAGCTGTTCGAGACCACCGACGGCGTGCTGCTCGTCAACGAGCTCGCGATGCGGCCACACAACTCCGGGCACTGGACCATGGACGGGGCACGCACCAGCCAGTTCGAACAGCACCTGCGCGCCGTGCTGGACTACCCGCTCGGCGACACCGACGCCATCGCGCCGGTGACGGTGATGGCCAACGTGCTGGGAGCCCCGCAGCCGCCGGCGATGCCCGCGATGACCATGGACGAGCGATTGCACCACCTGCTCGCGCGGATGCCCGACGCCCGGGTTCACCTCTATGGCAAGGCCGAACGACCCGGTCGCAAGATCGGGCACATCAACTTGCTGGGTGCCGACCCGACAGAGCTGACCAAGCTGCGTGAACGCGCCGAGCTCGCGGCACACTGGTTGTCACACGGGCAGTGGACGGACGGATGGGATCCGCATGGCTGAAGGTCCCCGCGTCGGGGTCATCATGGGCAGCGACAGCGACTGGTCGGTGATGGCCGATGCCGCAGAGGCGCTGGCGGAGTTCGACATACCGACCGAGGTTCGGGTGGTCTCGGCGCACCGCACGCCCGGGGTGATGTTCGACTATGCGCGCGGCGCGGCCGACCGCGGCCTCGAGGTGATCATCGCCGGCGCCGGCGGCGCCGCCCACCTACCCGGCATGGTCGCCTCCGCGACGCCGCTGCCGGTTATCGGGGTGCCGGTGCCGCTGGCGCGGCTGGACGGCCTCGACTCCCTGCTGTCGATCGTCCAGATGCCGGCCGGTGTCCCGGTGGCAACGGTCTCTATCGGCGGCGCCCGCAACGCCGGCTTGCTGGCCGTGCGCATTCTGGCCTCGTCCGACACGGCGCTGCGTGCGCGGATCGTCGCGTTCCAAGAGCAGCTGGCCGACAGCGTGCGCACCAAGGATGCGGCGCTGCAGCAGCTTCAGGGTAAATTCACCCGCGAGTAGCAAGGAGACTGAGATGGCCGGATGGGCCGGAAACCCGTCGTTCGATTTGTTCCAACTTCCGGAGGAGCACCGCGAGTTGCGGGCCGCGATTCGGGCCCTGGCGGAGAAAGAGATCGCTCCCCACGCCGCCGACGTGGATGAGAAGCCCCGATTCCCGCAGGAGGCGCTGGACGCGCTGAACGCGTCGGGCTTCAACGCCGTCCACGTCCCGGAGGAGTACGGCGGGCAGGGTGCGGACTCGGTGGCGGCGTGCATCGTCATCGAGGAGGTCGCCCGGGTGGACGCGTCCGCGTCGCTGATCCCGGCGGTCAACAAGCTGGGCACTATGGGCCTGATCCTGCGCGGCTCGGAGGATTTGAAGAAGCAGGTGCTGCCCTCGATCGCCGACGGCACCGCGATGGCGTCCTACGCGTTGAGCGAGCGCGAAGCCGGCAGTGACGCGGGGGCGATGCGCACCCGGGCCAAGGCCGACGGGGACCACTGGATCCTCAACGGTGCCAAGTGCTGGATCACCAACGGCGGCAAGTCGAGCTGGTACACGGTGATGGCGGTGACCGACCCGGACAAGGGCGCCAACGGCATCTCGTCGTTCATGGTCCACAAGGACGACGAGGGCTTCACCGTCGGTCCCAAGGAAAAGAAGCTCGGCATCAGGGGCTCGCCGACCACCGAGCTGTACTTCGAGAATTGCCGCATCCCGGGGGACCGGATCATCGGTGAGCCGGGGACCGGCTTCAAGACCGCACTGGCGACGCTGGACCACACCCGGCCCACCATCGGCGCCCAAGCCGTGGGCATCGCGCAGGGCGCGGTCGACGCCGCCATCGCATACACCAAGGACCGCAAGCAGTTTGGCGAGTCGATCAGCAGCTTCCAGGCCGTGCAGTTCATGTTGGCCGACATGGCGATGAAGGTCGAAGCCGCCCGAATGATGGTGTACCAGGCGGCCGCTCGCGCCGAGCGTGGCGAATCCGACCTCGGCTTCATCTCCGCGGCCTCCAAGTGTTTCGCCTCCGACGTCGCGATGGAGGTGACCACCGACGCGGTGCAACTGTTCGGCGGCGCCGGCTACACCACCGACTTCCCCGTCGAGCGGATGATGCGCGATGCCAAGATCACCCAGATCTACGAGGGCACCAATCAGATTCAGCGCGTGGTGATGTCGCGGGCGCTGTTGCGCTAATTGTTCTCGCGTGCCGTTCGGATCTCGCCCTAGCCCCGAGATTCCGAATGCCGCCGTGCGAACAACGTGACCAGTCGCCCCAGCATCACCAGCAGGAGCAGGAACACGATCAGCAAAAAGGCTGCGTCATAAGACAAGTCCTGGGCCGATTTCGACGGCAGGTTGTAGAACGTCCAGATCGGATAGGTGAGGTAACCCACGGGTGAGTGGGTGAGCTCCCCGGTCGGCAACGTCGCCGACCAGCCCGCCGTATACAGCATCGGCGCAGTCTCGCTGACCGCCAGTGCCAGCGCCACCAGCATGCCGGTGACGATCCCGGGGATAGCGGGTTTCAGGATGATCTTGCGCAGCGTCCAGTTGGCCGGCAACCCGAGTGCCTCTGCCCCTTCCCGGTACGACGTCGGCACCTGAGCGAGCGCGGACTCGGTGGCCTTGGTGATGTACGGGATGCTCATCACCGACAGGACCAAGACCCCGGCCGCCAGGGAAAACCCCCAGTCGAAATACACCACGAGTGCCAGGTAGCCGACGTAGCCGAGCACGATGGCCGGGATGCCGGACAACACCTCGTAGGCGCCACGCAGAACCGAACGTGTTCTGCCCGTGGCGAATTCGGACAGATAGATCCCGGCCAACACGCTCACGGTGCCGCCCACCAGCATGACCCCGAGACCCAGGACCGCGGTCCCGATGATGGCGTTGCGCAGGCCGCCGCCGTTGCCCTGGGTGTCCTGCGTCAGCACGCTGAAGTGGAACACCGGCAACGCACGGCCGACGACGCCGATCAGCATCCACAGCGTCGGGGCGACCACCGCCACCAGGCAACAGAAACAGGCCGTCCAGAACAGCGCGTTGACCGATTTGCGCCGAACGGTGACCGACAGCAATTCCGTCATGTTCAGACCCCCCGTCCGACCGGCAGCGCGGTGCCGGACGTCCGGCGCACCAACGCCCGGGCGGCCATGTTTGTCAGCAGGGTGATCACCATCAGCACCAGGGAAACCTCGGCGAGCGTTTTCACCGCGAAGTCGGTGGAGTCGGTCTGCGCCGAATCCAACTGCGAGACAACCGTGGCGGCGATGGTGGTCATCGTCGAGTAGATGTTGTTCGGCAGCGCACCCAACTCCGCGCCCGACACCATGGCGACGGCCATCGTCTCTCCGAGCGCACGTCCGAGTCCGAGAACCACGGCGCCGACGATGCCGGTGGACACCCACGGCAGGGTGACCCGGCGCGCGCACTCCCAATCGGACATCCCCAACGCGGTTGCCCCCTCGCGAGGGAGTGTCGGCACCTGCCGGATCAGGTCACGGGTGGTGCTGGCGATGATGGGAATGATCATGACCGCCAGCACCAGGCCCGACACCAACATGCCCTCTCCGTTGCCGGTGTTGCCGCGGAAGTAGTTCAGCACCGGCACGTCGGGGGCGTTGCGGGCGATCACCGGAGCGACGTGGTGAGCGACGAACGGCCCGAACGTCATCGCTCCCCACAGGCCCACGATGACGCTGGGTATGCCGGCGAGCAATTCGAGCACCGTGCCGACGGCCGACGCGAGACGCCGCGGCAACCGCTCCACGATCGCGAAGGCCGCTCCCAGCGACACCGGCACCGCGACGATCAAAGCGATCGCGGAGCTCGCCAGGGTGCCGACGATCAGCGGAAGAGCCCCGTAGGAGGCGCCGACCGGATGCGAAACACCCTGGGTGACAACGGTTTCACCGTATGTGTTGCCGGGGTCCCATTCGGTGCCGGTGAAGAAATGCCACCCGTTGAACCGGATCGCGCCGTGCGCCTCGATGATCAGCGTAGCCAATACGAACAGGAGCGCGAGCAGCGGGATCACCGCGCTCAGCCCGCCTGCCCACCGGACGATGCGTGTCCCGCTTCTCGCTTCTCGGACGGGGCTCGGCGCACGCCGTTGCCGGGGCAGCGTGAGGGTCACCGGAGGTGCCTAGCTTGAGATCTTGGCGATCTGGGCGTCGGACAGTTTCTCCACGGAGGCGGGCAGCGGCTGAAAGTGGAACTGGTTCAAGAACGATGGGCTGTTCCCGTCGGTGACCGTCCAGTGCAGGAACGCCTGGATCGTCTGTGCGGTCGCGGGATCCTTCTGGTTGCTGTAGACGATGGCGTACTCGTAGTTGACGATCGGATATCCGTCGGCGGCAGGCCCGTTGATCAGCGAGATAACTTCGTTCGCCGGGGTCTGCGAGGCGAAGCCGGTGGCCTCGGCCGCGATGCTGTTGGCGTCGGGCAGCAGGTAGTTACCGGACGCATTGCCCAATTGCGCCTCGCCCAGCCCCTTTTGGCTGGCCTGGTCGGAGTAGCTGGCGCCGATGTAGGCGACGCAGCCGGGGGTCTGGGCGCAACCGGTCACCATGCCGCCCGCCCCGTTCTCGCCCAATGCTCCTGGCACCGACGGGAAGTTGATGGTTGTGTTGTAGCCGGGTGACTTACCCCAACCGTCGGGATCTTGCTTCGACAGGTACTGGGTGAACACGAAGGTGTCGCCCGCGCCGTCGGAGCGGTGCAGCGGAACCACCTGGGTGGCAGGCAGATTCACGCCGGGATTGAGCGCGGCTATCTGCGGGTCGTTCCAGGTTTTGATCGTGCCCTGGTACATGGCGGCCAGCACCCTGCCATTCAGCTTGAGGTGCTCGGTGACGCCGGGCAGGTTGTAGTTGACCTGCTCGGCGGAGATGGCCAGCGCGACGTTCATCAGTCCCTTGTGCGCGGACATGTCACCGTCGGACAGGTAGGCGCCGGAGGCGCCGATGTTGACTGCCCCCGCAGCGGCCTGCGAGATCCCGGCACCCGACCCGGTGCTCCCGGTGGTGATCGAGACGTTCGGATATTTCGCGTTGTAGGCCGGCGCCCACAGGTTCATCAGCGGGTACAGCTCGGTGGCGCCGGTCTCCGCCAACGCCACCTTCGACGTCGCGGGCGAGGTGGCCGGGCTACCGGTTCCGGACCCGGGGCTCGCCGAACCGCCCGTCGAGTTCGAACCGCAGGCGGTCGCGACCAGCATCACCGGTGCGGCGAGCAGCAGTGCGCGCAAACGAATTTTCATGGACCATCACCTTTCACTAACCCCGCTTGGAACCCCGCTTGGAACCCCGCTTGGAACCCCGCTTGGAACCCCGCTTGGAACCCCGTTCGGACCCCCGTTTGCAACATCGTCTGACTGCGTGGCCCCCACCACGACACCCAGGAGCTGGCGGTCGCCGAAGAGTCCCGAGACGTACCTGACGGTTTCGGGATGCTTCGGCGCCAGGAACAACTGCTCGGTCGGACCTTCCTCGATCAGCCTGCCGTCGAAGAACAATGCGGTCCGGTCACCGATTCGGGCGGCCTGGGCCAGATCGTGAGTCACCATGATCACCGTGAGCCGGTTGGTCAGCGACCGAATCAGCTTTTCGATCTTTTCGGTCGTGGTCGGGTCCAGGGAGGAGGTGGGCTCGTCCAGCAGCAGCACCTCCGGGTTCACCGCAAGCGCACGGGCCAGGCACAACAACTGCTGCTGACCGCCGGAGAGCCGGAACGGTGAATCGCCCAGCCGATCCTTGACCGCGTCCCACAGGCCGACCTCGGTGAGTCGAGCCTCGGCTACCAACTTGAATTCCTTGCGCGACACCAACTTATGGGCGCGCACGCCGGCCAGCACGTTGTCGATGATCGACATCGGGAAGGGATTGGGACGCTGGAACAGCATGCCCACCCTGCGTCGAAACCCCATCAGGTCCTGGCTTTTGAAGATGCTGTGGCCGCCCATCAGGACATCACCGCTGTGCCGGTACCCGGAAACCTTGTCGTTCATCCGATTCAAGGTGCGCAGGAAGGTCGTCTTTCCCGAGCCGGTCGGTCCAAGCAAGGAGGTGACGGCACGCGCTGGAAAGTCCAGGCTCACCTCGTTCAGCACGGTCTCGGCGCCGAAACTCAGGGTGAGGTTCACCGCGGATATTGCCGGAACAACGAAATCGTCATCAACGCCACCGGTCTCGGCGTCAAGCTGTGCAAGCGTCGTAAACACCCCATCAAGCTACGTCGCTAAACGGCGTAGGAAACCACCTGCGGCGATGCTCTGCATATCTTCAAAGTGCTCGCTCATCCCCTTCCCATCTTCAAAGCTGTTGCAAAGCCTTAACTTAATTCCCGCCCATTGGCGAAAGGCGGCGCTAATGCTGCGCTCATTTCTGATGATCCGCAGAGCCGTCGCTAATCCTGCACCCATCTTTTACGGCTTCGATATTCGGAAGGGTTCGCGTGATTGTCGGGTGCGGCGAGGCGTGTTCCCACGGGGGCTAACCGGTGGCGGAGCGAGCGTGTCCGCCTCCCTGACGAGTCGGAGGGTTTCCGGTGATGTCCAACCGAGCCGGCGCTGCGCTGAGTCTGCTGGCCGCCAGCGCACTGTTGTTGGCGGGTTGCGGTAGTACTACCCACGCTTCGTCGCCTTCATCCAGCCCAGCGCCCGTGCAGTGCGGCGGCAAGAAGCAACTGAAGGCCAGCGGCGCGACCGCGCAAGAGAACGCGATGGAGCAGTTCGTCTACGCGTATGTCCACGCTTGCCCGGGGTCCACGCTGGACTACAACGCCGACGGCTCCGGCGCCGGGGTGACGGATTTCCTCAGTAACGTCTCCGATCTGGCGGGCTCCGGCGATCCGTTGAACCCTTCGAAGGGTCAGGTCGACCACGCGGCGCAGCGGTGCGGTTCGCCGGCGTGGGACCTGCCCGCGGTGTTCGAACCGATCGCAGTCACCTACAACGTCAATGGCGTCAGCACGCTGAAACTGGACGCGGCGACGCTCGCCAAGATCTTCAACGGCGGCATCAGCAGGTGGGACGACCCGGCGATCAAGTCGCTCAATCCGGGCACCAGCCTGCCGTCGGCGCCCATCCACGTCGTCTTCCGCAGCGACCAATCCGCTGACACATCCAACTTCGAGCAATACCTCGATTCCGCGTCCAATGGTGCCTGGGGCAAAGGCGTCAGCCAGACGTTCGGCGGGGGTGTCGGTGACGGCGCCGTCGGAGATAACGGGACGTCGTCGACCGTGCAGAGCACCGACGGGGCGATCGCCTACAACGAGTGGTCGTTCGGGGTGGGCAGGCAGTTGAGCATGGCCGAGATGATCACCTCGGCGGGACCGGATCCGGTGTCGATCACCACGGACTCGGTCAGCAAGACCATCGGCGGCGCCACGTTCAAGGGGCAGGGCAATGACCTGCGGGTGGACACCTCATCGTTCTACAAGCCCACCGAACCCGGTGCCTATCCCATCGTGGAGCCGACCTATGAGATTGTCTGCTCGAAATATCCGGATTCGGCGACCGGCGCGGCGGTAAAGGCGTTTATGCAGGCCGCGATTGGTCCGGGTCAGGTCGGTTTGGACCAGTACGGGTCGATTCCGCTGCCGAGCGCGTTCCAATCGAAAATCGCGGCTGCCGTGAATGCAATTTCGTAATTAGCGAGCATCAATCAGACGGCGATCGGGTATTGGCGAAAGGAGCGTGGAGGCGTGAACGATACCATTTCGCGGGTCGGTTTGCGGTTCGGGCCGTATCAGCTGAGGCGGCTATTGGGCCGCGGCGGCATGGGCGAGGTGTATGAGGCCGAGGACACCCGCAAGCACCGGATAGTCGCGCTGAAGCTCATCTCGCCGCAGTTCTCGAGCGACAAGACTTTTCGTGCGCGGATGCAGCGCGAGGCGGACACCGCCGGGCGGCTGACCGAAGCACACATCGTCCCCATTCACGACTATGGCGACATCGACGGCCAGTTCTATGTGGAGATGCGCATGATCGACGGCGTCTCCCTGCGCACGATGTTGACCAACTACGGTCCGCTGCCCCCGGCTCGAACCGTCGCCATCGTGCACCAGATCGCAGCCGCGCTCGACGCCGCGCACGCCAACGGCGTCACGCACCGCGACGTCAAGCCGGAAAACATCCTGGTCACCGACGAAGACTTCGCCTACCTGGTGGATTTCGGAATCGCCCGTGGCGCAACGGATCCCGGCCTAACCCAGCACGGAGTCGCGCTGGGGACCTACAACTACATGGCCCCGGAGCGGTTCACCGGCGACGAGGTCACCTACCGCTCGGACATCTATGCGCTGGCGTGTGTGCTGGGCGAGTGTTTGACGGGGGCACCGCCCTATCGGGCCGACAGCGTTGAACGATTGATCGCCGCCCATCTGCTCGAGCCGGCCCCGCGGCCCAGCCAACTGCGGCCCGGGCGCATTCCACAGGCATTGGACCCGGTGATCGGCAAGGGCATGGCCAAAAACCCCGCGGACCGCTATTTCACCGCCGGAGATCTGGCCGCGGCCGCATACAGCGCGCTGGCCGCACCCGAGCAGCAGGAAGAAGCGGCGGTTCTCCGGCAGGGCGCGAATGCGACCATGCTGTCCAGCAATTACATCAATGCGGGCACCGACGAGACCATGGTCCGGCCCGTGCCGTGGCGCCCAAGCGGCGGCTATACGCGTTATTCCGAGCCGCCGGCCCCACCGCCATTCAGCCAACATCCGAGTGGCCCCCAGCGTGACTTCACTGCCGGCGCGCGCCCTAAACGCAAGCTGTGGGTCCTTGCCGGCGCCGCCGTGCTGCTGGTCGCCGCTGCGATAGGTACCACCGCGTACCTGGGAGCGCGCCCGTCGGCGGCATCAAAGCAGCAGGCGTCGGGACAATCCGAGCTGCCATTCAACGGCATTGACTTCCGCCTCTCGCCGGGCGGGGTGGCGCTGGACAAAGCCGGCGACGTGTACGTCACCAGTGAAGGCATGTACGGGCGGGTCGTGGAATTGGCGGCCGGATCGAGCACCCCGACGGTGTTGCCCTTCAGCGGTCTCTATCAGCCCCAGGGGCTGGCCGTGGACAGCGCCGGCGCCGTGTACGTCGCCGATTTCAACAACCGGGTGGTGAAGTTGACGGCCGGCTCGACGAGCCAGACCGTGCTGCCGTTCACGGGTCTTAACTACCCCGAAGGGGTAGCGGTGGACGGCCAGGGCAACGTCTATGTCGCCGACCGGGGGAATAGCCGGGTCGTCAAGTTGCCGGCCGGATCGAATACCCCGACGGTGCTGCCGTTTTCCGGCCTCAAGAACCCGGACGGCGTGGCGGTGGACCCCGCGGGCAACGTCTACGTCACCGACACCGACAACGACCGGGTGCTGATGCTGGCGGCCGGCGCGACCGCGGCGACTGTGCTTCCGTTCACCGGCGTTGCCACGCCCTGGGGTATCTCGGTGGACAACGCCGGCGACGTGTACGTCACCGAACACGACAGCAATCAGGTGCTGAAGTTGCCGGCCGGGTCCAACACCCCGACGGCGGTTGCCTTAACGGGCCTCAACACGCCCCTGGGGGTAGCGGTGGACAAGAACGCCGACGTCTACGTGGCCGACCGCGGCAACGACCGAATCGTCAAGTGGGCGCCCTGATATTCCGCGGCGTTTCGGCCGTGGGACGGCCCTGGGATGTCTGGGTCAGGAAGCCGGCTCGGGTGCGCCGAGAAACATGTCGTTGTGCTGTCCCGCGGCGGGCGGGGGATCGGTAGCCACGGCGTCGAAGCTGGAGTAGCGCGCCGGGGTGCGGATCACCGTGATGGCGTCATCTTCCGGGTCCTCGCCGCCGACCCGCAGCGCCAGCTCGTTCTCGGCGAACAGGGGAGTGTCGACGACCTGCTTCCAGGTGTAGGCGTGGCAGGCCATCAGACCGCCTTGTTGAAGCAGCGCAATCCATTCCGCCGCGGTCTTGGCGGCCAATGCCGATTCCAGTTCCTCCGTCAACTCAGGGTAATTAAACGCTCGTGCGCGCTGATCGATGAATCGCTCATCCTTGAGCAGATCCGGGCGGCCGATGATCTCGCACAGCTTCGCCCAGTGCTTGGGCACGTACGCGCTGATTACCAGGTACCCGTCGGCGGCGCGGAATGCGTCGGACGGTTGAGTGGCAAAGCCAACCCCTTTGCGCTTCTTGGGTTTTGGCTGCAAGGCCGACCCCGCGTCCGATTTCGGCTCGGGAGGCTGACTCGGCTTGTTCAGGTGCATGGTGAGCTGGTTGGCCTGCAATCCCACCGCGACGTCGTACATCGCGACCCGGACGGTGTCGGCCACGCCATGGCGCTCGCGGTTGAGCAGCGCGGCCAGCACGGCCTGGGCCAGCACGTGACCGCTGGCGTTGTCGACGAGCTGGAACGGGATGATCTGCGGTTTGCCGTCGGGGGTGGGCATCCCGGTGGTCATGCCCGCCTCGGCGGCGACCATCAGGTCGACGCCCGGCCTGCTGCCGTTCGGGCCGTTGCCGCCGTAGGCCGACAGGCGCGCGTAGATCAGCTTGGGGTTGCGGGACCGCAAGTCGTCGGGGCCCAACCCCATTCGCTCCATAACCCCGGGCCGAAACCCTTCCAGCACAACATCGGTGGTATCGGCGAGTCGCAGCACCTGCTGCTTGCCCTCTTCGGTGGTCAGGTCGACCGTCACCGACTTCTTGCCCCGGTTGTTCGGCAGAAAGTACGTGGCCAAGGGCGGCCGTCCGGGCAGGACGGCGGTGATCTGCCGAGCCGCCTCGCCGCCGGGGGCCTCGACTTTGATCACCTCGGCGCCCAGGTCGGCCAGCACCTGCCCGGCCAGCGGCCCGGCAACGTTCTGGGTGAAGTCGAGCACCCGGAATCCGTCAAGTGGCTTGGCGGGCTTACTGTTTGGCCTGTCGGGCATTGGTGGGCCTTCCTTTAACCTGCCTTGTGCAACACCGCGGTGCAGTAGTAGTTCTTGGAAAAGGGAGCATCTTCGGCCGTGGCTTGCAGCGGTAAGCCGTTGTCGGCCAGCATCTGATTCAGTGCCGTGGGAACCGGGTGCCAGCCACGGTCGGCCAGGTAGGTCGCCACGTCGTTGCGTTCGCCGGGGAAGCCGAGGTTCTCCAGCTCGACGTCAAGGCCGTTCTCTCGCCACTTCCGGGTGGCGGCGTTCAACGCCTGCAGATTGGCCGCGCAATTCAGAAAGACCTCGGCCACCAGCCGGCTGCCGTCGGCGCTGAGCGCGGTGATGTTGTCCAGCAACCGATCCTGTGCATCGGACGGGAGGAATCCGAGCAGACCCTCGGCGGCCCACGCCACCGGTCGCTCGGTGTCCAACCCGGCCTGCCGCAGCGCCGACTGCCAATCGTGCCGCAGGTCGATCGGGACGGCCCGCACGTCGGCCGTGGGTGTGGCGCCGAGTTCGGCGATCGTGGCGGTCTTGAA
>Ga0318556_10000178_pt1 | contig 15368 bp, 14 predicted proteins | sample GRESIP082b2f24_FD_203668 | JGI IMG/M metagenome (GOLD analysis project Ga0318556, IMG submission 203668) | Tropical soil microbial communities from Luquillo Experimental Forest, Puerto Rico - GRE.SIPMG.082b2f24 | ecosystem: Environmental > Terrestrial > Soil > Tropical forest > Bulk soil... | reverse complement strand
ACATTGGAGACCCGATGTGGCACGAATATCCGACCGAGCAATTCGCCATCTACACTGATGCAGTGGACACCATCGGCCGCGCTGCTCCAGACGTTGCCATACTCGTCAACCCGCATGCCGTCGCAGTATCCCGGCTCGACTTCGTGGAAGATGTCGCCGCCGGATAGCGTCGCGCCATCGGTTCCAACATTGAAGACGCGAATGTATTGGCGCGGCGATGGCTCCGTCTGGTTTCCGGTTTCGGCTATGTATAATCGTGTTTCGTCGGGCGAAAAGGCGAGCCCGTTGGGGCCGTCGAAATCGTCCGCGACGATTCTTATGTCGCCCGTTTCCGGTTCAAGCCGATAGACCGCTGGCGGTTGTTCCGACGCTTGCCGTCCTCCTTCATAGTCGTTTGAGATGCCGTAGAGCGGATCGGTGAACCAGATCGAACCGTCTGACTTCACCACCACATCGTTTGGTGAATTCAATCTCTTGCCGGCATGGCGATCGACTAATGTGGTTACGTGACCGTCATATTCTGTTCGATAGAGACAACGTCCGCGGTGCGAGCAGGCAATCAAGCGGCCCTGGCGATCGCGCGTTTGTCCGTTCGCAAAGTGCGATGGTGCGCGGTACACCGACACGGCTAGCCCTTCGATCCAGCGCATCGTGCGGTCGTTGGGTAAGTCCTGAAACAGCAAGCAGTTGGCGTCCCCCATCCACACCGGCCCCTCAATCCAGCGAAAGCCCGTGGCCAGCGTCTCCAGCGCCGCGTTGCTCAGGATATAGCGCGCAAAGCGTGGGGAGCGAATGTCAAAACCATGCATGGCTCACCGGAATCGGCAAACCGACGCGACCGTCGGTAACATCTCGAACTGCACCAGCATCAGGACCGCCGGTTCCGGTCCGACCGTGCCGGACAGGTGCCCTCGTTTACCGTCGACTTGGCGGGTGTTCTGATCCTCGCCAAATGAAATGTCACCGGGACCCATTTCGACGCGAACACCATCCATCGACTCGACGAACCAACGGCCGGACAAGGGAATGATCCATTGTGGTCGTGGATTTTCGTGCCAATCTCCGATCCAGCCAACCGGTAGCACCGTCACGAATACTGTCGCATAATTCCTCGTCTTGGCGCCGATCCATTGCGGCGCGGCTGCGGGCTGGATCGGAGCCTTGTGAAACTCGGCCAGCTCGCACTGCGATTGGTGGCTGATCCCATCGGCGTCGGTCCAGATATGCCAGTAAGGGACGACAGGCGAGGATTCTGCGCTCACGGCCGTGCGTGCTCCTGCGTGAGACGGTAAGGATGGGATTGTATCGTGGGATGGGCGAAGAACTGTGCGATCGACGATGCATCTGTCCCGAAGACAATGAGAAGAAAGCCAGCGGCCAAAGCCAAGTTTTTCCAAAAGTCCCAGAACAGCGCGCGCGCCTTGCCGGTGCTTGAACTCCAAAAGTCGCCAGGCCGCCAGAACTGCTTCCAAAGAAGAGCCGTCACCCCACAGTAGCCGGCGAGCACGAAGGCGCAGGCACGATCTGCGATTCCCGAAACAACTCCAGCCGACATAAACACCTCGACAAACAAACCGACTAGGATCAATGCGGTTGCCGCCGCCCTATTCGACACCGCCTCTTGGGCCTGCGCCACAGCACTGCGGAAGTCGAGGACCTTATCTAGGGCGCTAAACGGCAGAAACAGGAGCACGAGTACTACCCGGATCGCCACAGCGAGACTGATACTAAGCGTCGACATTGTGCACCGCCTTGCTGCGCAACTTGACTGTGAGATGTCCGACTTAGCAGCAACCGCGTGCTGCAAGCCGGTATCGGCGCGGCTGCGTGCTCACGCCAGCCTCTGCAATAGGTGATCGCCCACGCGGATCGCATTGGCAATCGCGGTCAGTGACGGATTCACTGCCCCAATGCTGACGAAAAAACTCGTGTCCACGACGTAGAGATTGTCGAGCTCATGTGCTTTGCAGTTCCGATCTAACACCGAGGTCTTCGCGTCGCTGCCAAAACGGCAGGTTCCGGCCTGGTGGGCGCAGCCGGCGATCGGGACCTCGGTCTTCATATAGACGTTGCGCGGGATTAGGTGGTCGGGATGCATACCCAGATGACTAAGCATCGATTTGAGCTGGTCGTAGAGCTTGCGCGTGGGCACCTGGTTGTTAGGGGTATAGGTCAGCGTCACCTTACCGGACCGGTCCACTGTGACGCGATTTTGTGGGTCGGGCAGGTCCTCGGTTGTCAGCCAGAAATCCACAGCGTGGTTTGCTAGATTATCGAGTAGGCCCATCGGGAGCAGGGCGGTTTCAAGCGGCTTCTCGCCCCGGTACATCGCACCGAGCGACTTGCCGAGCATCTGGATGTTGCCCATGGGGTATTCGAACCCTTCCATCCCGAAGTAGAAATCATTGAGCGCGAGGGTCTTCTGGAAAATGGTCGGATTGGGTTCGAGCGAGATCGCGAGTACGGCCTGGCTGTTGTGAAACATGTAGTTGCGCCCCACCTGACCCGAGCCGTTGGCAAGCCCGTTCGGGTGCCTGTCGTTGGCTGACATCAGCAGCAGTTTGGCTGTATTGAGTGCGCCGCAGGATATGACGACGACATCGCCGCGGAAGACGTCCCGCTCTCCCTCGACTTCTGCGATGACCTCGGTAACCGCCGTGCCCGCGGAATTGGTCTCCAATTTGACCGCTTTGGCGTTGCGCATGAGCGTTACGTTGGGAAACTCGAGCGCGGGCCGCACGGCCACGATTTCCGCGTCGGATTTGGCGTGCACCAGGCAAGGAAAGCCGTCGCAGGTCTGACAGCGGATACAGGTGCTATACGCCATGTTGGCTTCATTCAACATGATTGCACAGGGAGCGGGGAACGGATGGTAGCCGGCCGCTGTCAGGGCATCTCGGAGCTGCGAAACGCGCGGCTCGTCGGAGACCGGCGGATGCGGATAGGCTCCGCTAGCGGGCGGCTCGGTCGGATCGTGCCCCCGCAGGCCGTGAACGTGGTACATGTCTTCGGCCCGTGCGTAATACGGCTCGAGTTCTTCATAGCTGATCGGCCAGGCCGGGGAGATGCCGTCGTAATGGCGCAACTCGGCGAAATCACGTTCCCTCAGGCGATAGAGCGCGGCGCCGAACAGCTTGGTCGCCCCGCCCACGAAATAATGCACCTGCGGCTGAAACGGCCGGCCGTTGCGGTCGTACCAGGTGTCGGGCGAGACGTAGCGATTGTACTCGAACACCGCCGCCGCATCCCAGTTGTCAGCCTCGCGTCTGAGCCAGTCGCCACGCTCGAGAAGCAGGATGTTCCTTCCCGAAGGTGCGAGGCATCTGGCAAGCGTGCCACCGCCGGCTCCGCTGCCAACGATGATGACGTCGAAGCGCTTGTCCATGGTAACTCCATTAGAGACCAACGCTGCTATGCATGATGCCTCCGTCTGCGAAGACGGTGGTCGCGGTTACATAACTCGCGCCGTCGCCGGCGAGGAAAGCGACGACGTTCGCAATCTCCTCCGGGCGCGCCATGCGCCCGAGCGGTATGGCCGCATCGAGCCGCGCGAGCTTGCCCGGATCGGTCATGGTGCTGAGATTGATCGGCGTCGCCACTGCCCCCGGACCGATCCCGACAATCAGAATGTTGTGACGTGCTAGTTCGAGGCCGGCGGTACGCGTGAGCATGCGCATGCCGCCTTTGGCGAGGCAGTAGGCCGTATTGCCGGGCATCGGCCAGTCCTCGTGCACCGAGGTTATATTGATGATGCGGCCACCGCTGCCCTGCTTGATCATCTGCCTGGCGGCGATTTGCGTGCCGAAGAAGGCGCTCTTGAGGTTGACCGCCATCACCTTGTCGTACTGCGCCTCGCTCGTGTCGAGGACCGAGGTGCGGGTTTCGATGCCGGCGTTGTTTACCATGATGTCCAGCCGACCGAACCTCTTCACCGCCGCATCGACGAGCTTCTCGAGGTCGGCACACCTGCTTACGTCGGCCGCGACGCCAATGCACTGGCTACCGAGCTTGTCGATCTGCTGCTCGAGCGCCTCGGTCGCCTCCGGATGGACCACATAGTCAATGACGATGCTGGCACCTTGCCGCGCCAGCTCGAGAACAATCGCCTGACCGATCCCGCTATTGCCGCCGGTGACGATGGCAACCTTGTTCTTCAGAGACATGACCAACCTCTCAATATCCGATGCGGAGTCGCTCCGCACTCTCAGGCATGGAGCGGGGGCTGCCCAGGCCGTCAGCCGGCACGCGAGCTGCAGCCGCCGCGCCGATACACGATTCACAGCTCATCCGGATGCTAAGTCTGGCGCGCTTCTCGACTGAGCGATATTGTCCTTAGGTGCAGCCGGAATGCTCATTACGGAAGGAAACGCGCCCGGCAGCCGATGCCCTGTCTCAATTGAGACACATCAAACTCGGAGCGTCAGCAACGTCGTGCGCAGGCCATAGAACGCCGGCCCGATTTCGCCGTAGAGCTTGCGGCTGATCCGAAGTAGTCCGCTCTCGACTAAGCACGGAAGCGCGAGCGGGACACCGGCTGCGGGAACCGAAGACTCCTCGCGAAACAGCGGTGCTGCATCATCGAGTAACCCCAGATAGGCGAGTTGCCGATCGAAGGTCCGCTCAGAGTTCGCACGGTCTACATCGTCGCCTGCCGACGTTGAAGAAGGCGCGCCAGTCGACGACGGCTCTCCTGGCGCCTCGCTCGCGATACCGGCGAGCGGAAGCTGCGCGCTCGCATTGGGCTGCGAAGCTCCGACCACCTTGCGGATCGCCTTCTCGGTTAGCTCGAGCCGGTGAGCGATCGCTCGGTTGCTCATCCCCTGCCTCTTCAGCAGATCGATGTTGCACAGACGTTTGCTGGAGATACGCCGTCGACCTCGACGCCAACCCTCCTCGCGACCGAGCGCTGCCATCCCGCCTTTGATAGCGGCGCACGCTGCGTACCCAAACGCCCGCGCCACCTCGCTGCTCCGCTGGAATGCCGCTGCCGGAGTCGGAAACCGAAAACGCCGGCGCGGTGTCTCACTTCACCTTACCATTGGCCGAGGGGCCTAAGCCGTATAATTGCGTAGCGCCAATACCTCACGCATCTCGTGCTCACAGCCAATCTCTATCGACTCCGCCTCCTCGAGCAATTTGGCCATCCGATTGCGCGCGTAGAACATGCGCATCTAATAGACCAGGTCCATTAGCTCACGGTGAACGCGTCAGGCATTCTGGGGGCGAAGCGGACGTCAACCAGCAATTCCCGACTCGGGATTTACAAGTACACGCGCCCTAGCCCCGATTAAGGATTGTCAAGCGACCACCGTGTCGCCCTAAAGGACAATACGTTTGGCCCAAGGGATTCGGCTATGAATACTGGCTCGGCGGTCAAGGCCCAACGATCTCCACCAACTCGCGCGAAGGCTAGGTATTTTTTGGATAAGCCAACCAAGATTATCGCCGTTGTGGAAGACGACGCGAGTATGCAGCGGAGCATTGTGCGTTTGTTGGAAGCGCGTGGCTTCGGCACGCGGGCGTTCGCATCGGCTGAAGAATTTCTTGATGACGAGAGCGCGGGAGAGGTGGTCTGCCTGATCTTGGATATTCAGTTGAATGGCATTTCAGGCATCGAGTTGCGTCGACGGCTGGCGGCATCAGGCTCCGGCCTTCCGGTCATATTCATCACGGGGATTGACGATGAAGCAGTTCAGCAGCAGGCAATCGAGGCAGGCTGCGTCGCGTATCTGCGCAAGCCGTTTGCGGCAAATCAGTTGATCGAAGCGATCAACAAGGCGATACGCTAGCCGAGTGGTAGGTCTGCCAAGGCCATGACCGCGCCGTGAGCAGCGGCGACCATCGGTGCAAAACCTGCACCAAAGGACAATATCGGTGGACCGATTTTCCGGCGAATGTCCGCAACGAGAGCATCGTGCGAGGCTTTTGAGTCGTGCGGACCCGGCAGACCGAGCGCTATCAACAGATTGTCGACCGGTTCGAAGAAGTCGTACGGGCGGATATCAAAAAGTCCGCGCGCATCGCCGATCTTCCTCGCGAGGCTGGGGTCACGGCCCGGACTTTGTCGAGAGCCTTCCGAACGGCTCGGGGGACGACACCATACCGCTATCTCCAAAAGTTTGGTTGAACGAGGTGCGCGAGCGCTTCTGAGTTGATCGATGTCGTTGCCGAGCGAGGGCGCCGAACTGTCACCGCAGATGGCCGCGCAGCGGGCCGGACTGGGCCCGAGCCTCGCCCGTGTCAACGATTTCGTGGCGCTCATGAAGCCGCGGGTCATGTCGCTCGTCGTGTTTACCGCACTCGTCGGCCTGCTGATCGCGCCCGTTCATCTACATGCGGTTCTCGGCTTTGCGGCGCTCCTGTCTATCGCGGTTGGCGCGGGCGCCGCCGGTGCCCTGAACATGTGGTACGACGCCGACATCGATGCCGTGATGGCGCGCACGGCGCACCGGCCGATCCCGGCGGGGCGGGTCAGCAAAGACGAGGCGCTGGGGTTCGGCATCACGCTTGCGGCGGGATCAATCTTGGTGCTGGGGCTCGTCTCCAATTGGGTCGCAGCCGGCCTGCTGGCCTTCACGATCTTCTTCTACGCCGTAATCTACACCATCTGGCTTAAGCGCAGCACACCGCAGAATATCGTGATCGGCGGCGTGGCCGGGGCGTTTCCACCGATGATCGGCTGGGCCGCAGCGAGCGGCGCGATCGGGCTCGAGGCGGTGTTCCTGTTCCTGATCATCTTTCTGTGGACCCCGCCGCACTTCTGGTCGCTCGCCCTGTGTCGAGCCCGCGATTACGAACGCGCTGGCGTTCCCATGCTGCCGGTTGTAACTGGGACGCGGGAAACTGTGCGGCAGATCAGGCTCTATTCGGTGGCACTCATTCCGGTCGGCCTCGCGCCCTGGCTGATCGGTTCGACCGGCGTCCTGTATGGCGCAACCGCCGCGCTCGCCGGGGTGCTTATGGTGGCATTGGCTTGTCGGGTACGCGGTGGCGGTTCCGAAGCCAAGGCGCTGTTCAGGTACTCAATCCTCTATCTGTTCGTTCTGTTTGCGACGCTGCTGGTGGATCACGCGCTGTTCGGCGCCTCGGCGCAGATGCTGGCCGCCCGATGAGTTCCGTGAGATGGCATGGATCGACGGTCGGCAGAGTGGGGTCGTGCTCACAGAGGAACAGAAGCGTCGCTACCGCGCTCGCTTGCCATCGCACTCGGACGCGGGGGCTCGTGCTGCTGTTCTAAATCATCACGATCGTCAGGCTCGGGCCCAATGTTCGATGATCGCACTCATGATGCAGCCGGAGGACCGCCGTGCTCTCAGACAAGTCTCGACCCGTCAGCGCCTCCGAGCCGACTCCTCAGTCCGCCGCGGCTCTTCCCGGCTACGATCCGTTGGAACACCAGTTCTCGTTGCGAGTGACCCTGCTCGCCAACAATCGCGACCACCATGCGACAACATCGGTCGGCGACTTCAAGCCCGAGATTCGAGTCGATAGCGATCGCATCCTGGTGACCGATCCGGAATGGTTTGCAATGAGCATTCTGGCGCCCGGCGGCAGCATCGTGAACAACCTTGATTGGTACCGGGATTTCGATCTCCCGATGGAAGCCGAGCGGGACTCGACTCTACCGACAATCATCTCTGCGTTGGCGAAGCAACATCCACTACGAGGTGTTCGGCCCGGACCTGTGGCTACGACTAGGCCCGCGGCATCAACCTCGCACCCGGTTTTCCATCCCATCAAGGGACAGCTACCTCACCGCTCGCTCGGAGCAGGGCCCATTAGGCATCTAATGTAGGTCAGTCTGGCTGGCGTTTAGCCATCGAGCAAGCCAGAAGAAGGGCGGCTAGGGCCACGGAAACCCAAATTGCCGCTTCCCCGATCCGCATGAAAGCGGCGCTACCGACTGTTGCTCCGGCAATCAGCCCGAACCAGGGCACCACTTGCGCCAGCCATTTCCATTCGCTCGAACGCCGGGTCAGGAAATCGCCTAGTCCTTGGCCGAAGCGCACCAGTACGCCGGTCACAAAAGTGAGGCTGACCGGGATGTTTCCGGCGCGATGCATCGAGGCGTTCAAAGCCCCCATCGCGAATACCATCGGCTCGGGGGCTGTCGTCAAAAGAGCTGCGATTGCCAGCAAGACAGTGACGCCAGCGAGCACCCAGCTCATGTGCCATTCTCCGGTGAATTCGGCGAGCACCTGGCCGACCGCAGCCCCGAGCACGAACAGCATGACCAACTTGGTAATAGTGCCGGCCGCGCCGAGCTCGCCTTGACCAAGGGCCGCGGCGAGCTGCGTGCTGTTGCCGCTCATAAACGAGACAAAGAGGCCGCTGAGATGCAGGTAACCAATCACATCGACCATGCCGGCAAGCGCCGCCAAAAGCCCGGCAAGCACCAGCCCCCGAGCTTCAACCGACATACGGCCTTCGCGGTTCGTTGGGTCGCCAATACCCCCGGCCGGTTCCATCATAGTTGCCTCGAGAAAAGTTCTGTAGCGCTTGCGTGCGACTTTGAAACCGACCAGGACGTAGTGAGCAGTCCCAGCTGAGTGGTGTAGGTGGAATGTTATTTAGTTTAAGGCTGGCGGATGCGCCAGCGTGGCCGGTGGAGCCGGTCGGCGTAGCGCAGGCTGGCCACGCGCGGCGAACGTAGGCACGAACACGTCTGGCGCTGGTGGCTTGTATCCGATTGAGGCGTGGCGCCTGATCGCGTTGTACAACAAGGCTTGAGAACGCCCACAGTACCAAGTTTCGGGAACTGCTGTATCCGTGGCATCCATGGTCCGACCTGCGGATCGGCATTCATGAGGCAATTGAGAGGCCGGGCGGTGTTGTCTTTGGCTGCGACCTGACTGCATCCGACGCGAACCGTTGGCTGGAGATTCCAGCGTGGATGTTTGATCGGTCGCCTGCGCCAAGGTGCGTCTGGCAGTCGAGCCCCACACCAACTTGTCGGCGCTCGTAATGCTCGGGGCGCTCTTACGGGACGTACGGAACAGACGTTCTACAGCATCGGATGCCGCCGATTCGAGCGTATCACTTCTCCCTGGCGACCAGAATCGGGGAGAGAGTACATTTGGTTGGTCCGAGATCGAGGGATCGATGATGATCTTGGCCGTTCCGCTGCAGGCGGCGTCCAGCTCATGCGCACATGCTGCGACATAGTGCGGGATACAAGCTCCCGGGCGATGACCACGATACGCGAGCCATTCAGGATTACCTCGCGCATCGGAATATCAGCAACACGGTCCGATATACGGAACTGTCGCCGGCACGGTTCAGGGACTTTTGGTGTGATTAGACGCCAGCGCCTTTGATACGTGTCGGAAACGCGCTGCACCTGCGTGCGACATCGAAATCGAAGCGGCGGGCGCGACGCTACTTTATTTTCCTCCGTACTCAACGGATCTCAAGCAGATCGAGCACGCTTTCAGCGCGAATTGAAAGCGCACCCACGAAAGGCGGCGCTCTAGCATTTTTGTAGTATTGCGTGCAGAGTCCGGCGATGCTTATGTTTGCGAAGGTATGAGCCATGAATGAGGCCCCGTCAGACAATTTCGCGACGTCCGATTTGCAGGCTCAGCCCACGCACCTTGCTGAAAGGAGAATGGCCCTATCTTCTGATCCTGGTGCTCGCGTTGTTCGGCATTGCTTATACCAGCTTCTCCCGAACACCCATGACGCTCTATTGGATCGTCCTTGCACCGTTAATCGGAATTATCTGCGTCGTCACGCGATGGCCGGACACTCGCGATCGAGGGGAGCGCCTACGCCTGGTGTGGACACAGGCATTGCATTGGACAGCGGTGCTTCTGGCGATGCATCTTATGTTTGTCGCTGACGTCTCAAGAATGATGAACGCGGACGCCAGCGCCCTGGCCGTGCTCACATTGCTGGCGCTTGGGACCTTTACGGCCGGCGTCCACATTGCGTCGTGGCGGATCTGCCTCGTCGGTCTGATAATGAGTGTCGGGGTTCCCGGGATCGCATGGCTTGAGCAATCGACGCTCTTGCTTCTGTTGTTGGCGCTTGTCGTGATCGCGATCATCGCACCATTAGTTTGGCGGTTGCGACAGGGACATAAACCAAATGCTGGTGCTTCTCCCGGTCGGGCGCAGCCATGAGTGACGGGAGCCGCCTGACCCGCGATCAAAGCAGCTATTCGATCGGGTAGTGCTTGCAGCGCAGCGACCGCTGTCGGCTCAGTAACCTCCGAATCGGCAGTTCAACCCGAGCCGCACTTCGTCGTCACCGAGCGTTGCTTCTCGCCTTGCAACACATAGCGGACGAGCGCCGCCGCACAGAGTGACGCCTCGCCTGGCGTCGCCAGCATTCGGAGCCGAGCGCTGTTCCCGAGCGACATGGGAACGGGCAACCGCTTACGTCGCGGGAAAGTTAAAGTCTTTGCCTTGATTGTTCGCGGCAAACTCAACAAGCAGATCGTGTAGGGCGAGATGGTGCGCGCCGGCGCCTCGAGATCAAGCTCATCGTCGGAGGGCTGAAGCGCGTGGTCATTCGGCGCTTCGTTCAGCCCGGAAACGAGAGATTTCGCCGGGATGATTGCCGCCTCTGCAGGACTGTATTGCCCTTAAGGACAATAGCGCCGAAAGCCGTCATGCCGCAGGATCATGGACAAAACGTCAGCTCGCGAATGTCTCATGTCGAGGAGAGGAGCGATGAGATACATGAGCGGGTGTTTTTGTGCGCCGCCGGTCGCGTTCCTGGCGTCAAAGTGCCTGCAATTGCTCCCCATAATAACAATTCCCACGGCCCTACTCGCGCTGCTCGCCGGTTGTTCGGGAGGCGTACTGGACCCGCAAGGTCCGATTGGTGCCGCGGACAATAAAATCCTGTTCAATGCATTGGGGATCGTGTTGGCGATCGTGGGGCCGACGATTGTTGCCGTGCTGATCTTTGCATGGTGGTTTCGGGCGTCCAACACTAGGGCGCGCTACCTACCCGATTGGGTATTTTCTGGTCGCATCGAGCTCCTGAGCTGGGGAATTCCTCTCCTGATCATCGTGTTTCTCGGCGGCGTCATTTGGGTCGGCGCGCACCAACTCGATCCCTACAGGCCAATCGCCTCGCAAAACAAATCGATCAATGTGCAGGTCGTTTCGCTTGATTGGAAATGGCTATTTATCTACCCGGATCACGGTATTGCAAGTGTGAATGAGCTTGTCGTTCCGGCCGGCGTGCCGGTGCACTTCTCTCTGACCTCGGCCTCGGTCATGAACATGTTCTTCGTGCCACAGCTAGGCAGCATGATTATGACGATGAACGGAATGGTTACACAGCTCTACCTACAGGCTGACCAAGCTGGAGATTTTTACGGCGAGTCGACGCAATACAGCGGAGAAGGATTTTCCGGCATGAACTTCGTCCTGCGGGCCGTGCCCCAGGATGAGTTTGAGCGATGGGTTGCGGCCGCGCGACAGTCAGGACCTGAATTGGATCGCGCGAGCTACATTGCGGTTTCCCAGCAAAGTCAGAATGTACGCCCCTTTACCTATCGGGTAGTCGATCCGAACTTGTTTGATGAGATTGTGACCCGGCGGATCCCGCCAGGTCCGGGACCACAGGCTGGACGTGGCGGTCCGTCGGTTCATCCACGAGCGGAGCATTGAAAATGTTGGGCAAGCTTACTTTGCAGGCAATCCCGTTTGACCATCCGGTCCCGCTCTTCGCTGGTTCATTCGTGGTGCTGGTCGTCCTTTGCGTAGTCGTTTGGATCGCACTCAAGGGCTATGTGCCGTATCTCTGGCGCGAGTGGATCACCAGCGTCGACCACAAACGTATCGGTGTGATGTACGTGCTGCTTGCCTGTCTGATGATGCTGCGTGGATTTATTGACGCGATCATGATGCGGTCGCAGCAAACTTTCGCCTTCCACGCGGCCGGCTATCTGCCGCCCGAGCACTTCGATCAAATCTTCTCGGCCCATGGCACCATCATGATTTTCTTTGCCGCGATGCCGTTCATGATCGGCCTCATGAATTTCGCGGTACCGCTGCAGCTCGGCGTGCGCGACGTCGCCTTCCCGACTTTGAATAATACGAGTTTCTGGCTGACCTGCGTCGGCGCGCTGCTTATTAACCTCTCGCTCCTGGTTGGCGAGTTCGCGCGAACCGGCTGGATCCCGTATCCGCCCTTGTCCGAACTCACCTACTCTCCCGGCGTCGGTGTCGATTACTATCTTTGGTCGCTGCTGATCTCCGGCGTGGGCACGCTGTTGACCGGCATCAACTTCGTCACCACCATCCTCAAGATACGCGCTCCTGGCATGAGCTATACGAGAATGCCGATGTTCTGCTGGACCGCGCTCGCCTCCAATCTTCTGATTGTGGCTGCATTCCCGATCCTCACTGCCACCCTCGCCATGCTAACCCTGGACCGCTATCTCGGCTTCCATTTCTTCAGCAACGAAGCCGGGGGCAACCCGATGATGTTTGTCAACCTGATCTGGGCCTGGGGGCACCCTGAAGTCTACATCCTCGTTCTGCCCGCCTTCGGGATCTTTGCGGAGGTGATCTCCACCTTTTCTAACAGGCCATTGTTTGGCTACCGCTCCATGGTGATAGCGACCATGGCTTTTGTCATTGTCACGTATACCGTCTGGCTGCATCACTTCTTCACGATGGGAGCGGGTGCCGACGTCAACGGCATCTTCGGCATTGCCACCACCATCATCGGGTTAATCACCGGGGTGAAAGTCTTTAATTGGCTCTTCACTATGTATGGCGGTCGCATCGTCTTCGCGTCGCCGATGCTATGGTCGATCGGATTTCTCGTGACGTTCTGTATCGGCGGCGTGACCGGCATGCTCCTTGCCGTCCCGCCCGCCGATTTCCTAGTGCACAATAGCACCTTCCTGGTCGCTCACTTCCATAACGTCATCATCGGCGGTGTGATCTTCGCCGGCTTTGCGGGCCTCACCTACTGGTTCCCGAAGGCCTTCGGCTTCAGGTTGGACGAAGGATGGGGCAAGGCGGCCTTCTGGCTCACTCTCATCGGCTTCTATGTGGTGTTCGTTCCGCTCTATATCACGGGTTTGCAGGGAATGCCGCGGCGCATGCAGCATTACGATTTTGCACTATGGCACCCGTGGATCGTGGCGGCGGCGTTCGGGATAGTACTCCTGTTCTGCGCCATGGTCTGTCAGGTAATCCAACTCCGCGTCAGCATCCGCCACCGCGACGAACTTCGGGACGACACTGGCGATCCCTGGAATGGCCGTTCGCTCGAATGGGCAACGGCGTCGCCAGCGCCCGCCTTCAACTTCGCAGTGCTGCCCAGGGTGCACGGCGCGGAGCCCTATTGGGAGATCAAGCGCCGGGCCATCGAGACTCAGCAGACGGCGGAGCCCCAGTACGAGCCTATCGAGCTTTCGAGGAATAGCCCAGTCGGGGTCATCACCGCCTTCTTCGCCTTCTTCGTCGGGTTCGCGATGATCTGGCACATCTGGTGGATGGCGATCCTTGGGGTTGTTGGCGCCTATGCAGCCTTCGTGTGGTTCGCGTGGCGGGACGTTGAGGATTACACAATTTCGGCAGCGGAGGTCGCCCAGTTAGACCGCGCTCGCCGGCGAGTCCACGAGGAATGGCTCACGCAACATGCCCGGGAGCTCGCATGAGCACGACCGAAGCCTTGCCGCAGGCGTACGGGCGGGTCATCGATCCCTATAGTCTGGGTCGCGACAGACGCGGCGATGCTGGCGGTGGTCGCATTTATGTCACGGGTCGTGGGGAAGGGGGACCCGCTTCCAGACGCGTGATAGTTGGTTTCGGCTTCTGGATCTTTCTGCTCAGCGACATTGTGATGTTCTCCGTCTTCTTTGCAGCGCACGCCGTGCTGCAGACGGAGACCGCTGGCGGTCCTTCAGGGCGTGAGTTATTCAATCCGTCGCACATTGCGATCGAAACCGCGTGCCTACTCGCCTCGAGCTTCACCTGCGGCATGGCGGCAGTGGCGATTGAGGCGCGGAGCCAGGCCTGGACCCAGGTTTCCCTGCTGATCACGGGCCTTCTCGGCCTTGCCTTCGTAGTGCTGGAGGCGGGGGATTTCGCCACGATGATCAGGGAGGGCGCGGGGCCAGATCGCAGCGCGTTCCTGTCGTCTTTTTTCGCCGTCGTCGGCTTGCACGGGCTGCATGTCAGCGCCGGGCTCCTGTGGCTGGGCACGATGATGGCGCAGGTTTTCGTCAAGGGCTTCCGCCCCGACATTCTGCATAGGCTGCTCTGCTTCAATCTTTTCTGGCACGTGCTCGACATTATCTGGGTCGCGCTGTTCACGCTCGTCTATCTGGTAGGAGCACTACGATGAGCTACGACTGGAACGTGGATGTGGCACCGGGGTTCATGGACGCGACCCGCCGTAGCGTTCGGCAGGGGATAACAAGCTATCTCATCGGTCTTGCGCTCGCAGTCGCGCTCACCGCGGCCTCATTCTATGTGGCGTATACCAACCTGGTCTGGGCACCGGGAATTCCCATCGCGCTCGCAGCACTCGGCATTGCACAAATCGGTGTGCACATTGTTTTCTTTCTACACATGACGACAGCTCCGGACAATACCAATAACGCGCTCGCGCTGGCTTTGGGCGTGGTGATCGTCGCGTTGATCATGATCGGCTCGCTGTGGATCATGGCCAACCTGAACCAGAGAATGATGCCCATGGATCAGATAATGCAGATGCAGCGCTGAGGATCGGAACATAAGTTTTCGCCTGAGGCGAGATAGAGGAGCCGGTCGGCTATCAGAACATTTCTGGTGATGGCGTTGTTTTCCGGGCAGCCCATCGTATCTGCGGCCCGGCACCCCCGGCGCTTGCCCAGTTCCTGCTCGATCTCGGCTACAATACTGGCGAGTTCGGCAAGAACCACTTGGGCGATCACACGGAGGCGCTACCGACGGCGCACGGCTTCCAGGAACACTGGGGCTACCTCTATCGCCTCGGCGCCATGCAGGGCGTAAGCTTCCCCGACCTCAACAAGACGCCGACCGAGCAACTCATTGCCCCGCCGTGCAAGAACACGCCGATCCCGGGCGTCCCGGAGGTGTCGATCCCAAGACAACGAATTGTCTGACGCCACCGCGCAATGTGCTGTGGTGCAAGTCCTCCGACGGCACGGAGAAAAACCAGAGGTGCAGCGATGAGGGGCCCCTGACGCTGGAGCGCTCGAAGACGGTGGACGCGCCCACTTCGTCAACATCACGCACGCATCGCGCGACTAGTCCTGGGGCTGACCGCTAGCACGAATTTGTGCCATAACCTCGTCGAGGTTGTAAGTCGCCGCAGCCTGCAATGGAGGCGCACACGGAAAGCACCGGGCAGCAGTTAACTCCGGTGCCATCCTGGGGACCGGCAAG
>Ga0318556_10000174_pt1 | contig 15457 bp, 16 predicted proteins | sample GRESIP082b2f24_FD_203668 | JGI IMG/M metagenome (GOLD analysis project Ga0318556, IMG submission 203668) | Tropical soil microbial communities from Luquillo Experimental Forest, Puerto Rico - GRE.SIPMG.082b2f24 | ecosystem: Environmental > Terrestrial > Soil > Tropical forest > Bulk soil... | reverse complement strand
AGCGCGTTGATTGCGCTCGGCGTGGCATTTCGCGCCGCGCCGGGTGTCATTCTGGCGGATGACATGGTGAGTGCGCTGGTGGCCGCCGCGGAGCGGCCGCTGCTGCGTTTCCCGCGCGGTGCGACTGTCTACGTGAAGAGCGCGGTGGGCGCCGTGCTCCTCGAGAGCCTGCGGCCCCGTCATCCGGCCCTCGTTCTTCGGCCTTACGCCGCGCGCCCCGCCGACGACTGCCCGGCAAGCGACCGGCCGGGCACGTCCTGCGAGCGCGATGACTTCCTCAAGCTCGAAGTTCTCTCAGCCCCGACGCGCGGTACGCTACTGGTGGCCGTCGGTACCTCGAGGACGTACGGCGAGGTGCTGCTGGTCAGCGTTCTCGGGCACTGGCGTGTGCTCATCGGGCGCTGGTACGCGGTGTGAGATCCGGGATCATGAGGCGCTGGCTCGCGCTGCTCACGCTCATTCCCGCGGCGGCGCCCGCCGGCGCTCAGCTCGCGGAAGGCTCGGCAGCCTGGGCACCGAACGACATCCGTGTGTTGCGGACCGAGGCCGAGCGGCCCGCAAGCACAAGCTCCCGCTTCGAGGTCGCCCCAAATGGCGATGCGCGTATCGCGGTCGAGCGGCGTGATGGCGGCGCTCACACCTCCGGCACGATCCTGCTGATCGGCGGTCGCTGGATGCTGACGCAGGGCTTTGCCGCAAAAGGCGCCAATGAGATCGAGGCACTCGATGCGGCCGCACTGAACTCGCAACTGGTGATCGTGCTTCTTACCGCAGCGCTGCCGGGCGGGCGGCCCGCTCCCGGGCCGCCGCAGAACGTGCGTTTCGCGGAGAAGGCCAAGCCGATCCGGATTGCGACCGCCAGCACGTCGGCCGAGTACCGCGCGCCGTGGACGGTGACAGGATCGGTGACCGTACCGGAGGCCGATGCTGCGGCGAGCTATCAGCTGTCCTTCACCTATTCCGAGGAGGGTGCTGCGCGCACCATCGACTTTGCCGGCAGCGTCGGCAACGACAAGTCGCCGCTCGATCTGCCCGACTCGATGAAGCTCGCGGGCTGGAAGGTGAGAAGGCTCGGCACGACGCCGGAGTCCCCGCCGACCGCTGCCCAGCCCGGCGCCGGCGGGCAGCACGCGCTTCCTAAGGTCGCCACGCTCGGCGAGCTGCGTCAGCGGCAGTGAAGCCAGTGGGTCGCCGCGGGCCGTGCGTGTGCCGCGCCTTGCTCCGCACGGCGCACGCGGAGTAGGTTGAGGGCGCACTGCGCCAGAAGGAGCGGGACGTGTCGAGACTCTGCGTCAGAAGCTTTGCACTTTCCATCGACGGCTACGGCGCCGGGCCGGGGCAGGATCTGCACAATCCCCTCGGTGTGCGCGGTACCGAGCTCATGGAGTGGTTCTTCCAGACGCGCGCGTGGCGCAGCATGCACGGCCAGGAGGGCGGCGAGACCGGCGTCGACGACACACTCGCCGCGCAGGGCTTCGAGGGCATCGGTGCCTGGATCATCGGACGCAACATGTTTGGTCCGGTGCGCGGGCCGTGGCCGGATGAGAGTTGGCAGGGCTGGTGGGGCGATGAGCCGCCCTATCACACACCGGTGTTCGTCCTCACTCATCACCCGCGGCCGACCCTCAGGATGGCAGGCGGCACGGAATTTCACTTCGTCACCGCCGGCATCCGCGCCGCGCTCGAGCAGGCACGCGCCGCCGCGGGCGGCCGCGACGTGCGTGTGGGCGGCGGGGTGTCGACGATCCGTCAGTATCTGCAGGCAGGTCTCATCGATGAGCTGCACCTCGCGCTGCGGCCGATGCTGCTGGGTGAGGGCGAGCACCTGCTCCACGACATCGACCTGCGCGCGCTCGGCTACGAGTGCACGAAGAGCATCTCCGGCGAGCGTGCGACCCACCTGCTGTTGCGTCGCGGCGCGTCGTGAGCGCACGGCGGTGCGCACGCGGGACGGGAGGCGCTTCGTGGGCTACGAGCTGACCGTCCACCCCCAGCCTGGTTATCTGCACATCATCGTGACCGGTGAGAATTCGCGCCACAACGTAACCGGCTACATGGAAGAGGTGGTGCGCGAGTGCACGCTGCGGCAGTGCCATCGCGTGCTGGTCGAGGAGCGGCTCGCGGGTCCGCGCCTCGGGACTCTGGACGTGTTTGAGATGGTGGCGGCGGGCAGCGCGCGCTTTTTCCGCATGCTGACAGCCATGGCCTACGTCGATGTCAACGCCCCCACTCAGGAGATGATGCAGTTCGCGGAGAACGTCGCGGTCAATCGCGCCTTCCCCGTGAGAGTGTTCCCGACGGTGCACGCCGCCAAGCGCTGGCTGCAGGCGGAGCAGCAGCAGAGCATCTCACCCACCGCGGCGGCGTCTCCAGCGCCGGCTGCCGGCAGGCACACCCTCAAACCCCGGCGCTGAAGTATGCCGCCGGCGCCGGCTCACTCCGCGCCGAGCACCAGCCACGCGATGAGTGCCGCGTCCTTCTGGTCGACGCCCCACGGGGGTCCCAGGTCGCGCCCGAGCGAGTCGACCACCCTCCGCAGCTGCTGCGGCGTTCGACGCAGAACCACCGCGGCGCGCACCGCGAGCTCGCGCCGGGGGACGCGTGTGACGGCCAGCCCTTCTGCAGCACACGCCTGCGCGAGCGCTGCGCGGAAGTGGTTGCCGTCGGCAGTGTGAATGAGCGCATGCGAGGTGAGGATCCCCTCGAGACTAGTACCGCTGCGACCGGACGCGTCGAGGATGGCGGCCGCGTGCAAGGTGGCCCCGAGCGCACGGGCCTCGAGGGCGAGTACCTGCAGCGCCTGCCGCGCGAGCGCGAGCGAGGAGGCCTCGAGCTGCGCGAGGCGCCGGCGCGCTTCCCGGAGCGGTAGCGCCTCGATGGCGTGATAGGGCTGCTTCGATCCCTCGAGCGCCGCGTCTGCGAGCTCGATTCGCTCGCGCGCGAGCACGTGTGGCCCGGCGCCACTTTCGAGCAGCACCGCCGCCGCCCATCCCGAGTGCGGTGCGAGTCCCAGCACGCAGGATGAGGCTCCGCCCATCTCTACTCGTCCTCGGCCGTGATCGGACGCCGCATCAATTCCCGTACGGCATCCCTGGCAGGCAGCTTCTCGTACAGCACCCGATACACCATGACACAGAGCGGCATTTCCACCCCGGCGCGCGCCGCCACCGACTCGATGGCGCGCGCCGCGGCATAACCCTCCACCGCCAGGCCGATCTCGGCGAGCGCCGCCTCGGGCGTACGGCCCGCGGCGAGCAGCAGCCCGAAGCGACGATTGCGCGACTGGTCGTCCGTGCAGGTGAGCACCAGGTCCCCGAGACCCGCGAGGCCCATGAAAGTCTCGGCGCGCGCGCCGAGCGCCACACCGAGCCGCGACATCTCCTTCAGTCCGCGGGTAATGAGCGCCACGCGCGCGTTGGCGCCGAAGCCCAGTCCGTCCGAGAGTCCGGCCCCCACCGCCAGCGCGTTCTTCACCGCGCCGCCGATCTCCACGCCGAGGATGTCGCTCGAGGTGTAGGCGCGGAAGTTCTCCGACGACAGCTCGTGAGCGAGTGTCTGCGCATAGTCGGCATCGGGCGAAGCAATCGTCATGGCGGTCGGCAGTCCCGCGCCGACCTCGCGCGCGAAGGTCGGCCCCGAGAGCACCGCGATGTGCCGCCCGGCGCCGAGCACCTCGCGCGCCACCTGGTGCGGGAGCTTGCCGCTTCCCTGCTCGAAGCCCTTGGTCGCCCAGGCCACGTGCGACGCCTCCGCGAGGTGGGGAGCGAGCTCGGCGAGTACCTCGCGCAGCGCCGGGCTCGGCACGACAACCAGGACGTCGCGGGCGCCGGCCACCGCCAGTCGCAGATCGGGTGCGACCTCGAGGGAGGTCGGGAAGGGCGCGCTCGGCAGGTAGCGCGCGTTGCAGCGCTCGGCGGCCATGGCCGCGAGCCGCTCGGGATTGCGGCCCCAGAGCCTCACGGGCCGGCCGCCGCGCGCGAACTGGATGGCGAGGGCGGTGCCCCAGGACCCGGCCCCCAGCACGGCAACCGGCGCACGCGCGGATCGTCCGCTCATGAGCGCTTCACCGGCGACGCCCCGCGCTGCTTTCGCTCCTGCGTCAGTTGGTGACGGGCGGCTGCCCCTGGTTGGCAGCGTACAGCGCGTCGAAATTCACGGGCGGGAGCAGGAATTGCGGAAAGCCGCCCTGGCTCACGAGCTGCGAGACGGCCGCACGCGCGTAGGGGAACAGCACTCCCGGGCAGACGGTGCTGATGGCACGCTTGAGATCGGGCTCGGGGAGATTGCGGACGACGAAGAGTCCCGCCTGCTTCACCTCGACGAGGAAGATGGTCGCATCACCGTGCTTGGCCGACACGGTGACCGTCAGCACCACTTCCCGCACCTCGGGACCGAGGGGGGTGGAGCTGGTCTGCAGGTCGAGGTTGATCTGCGGGTTCCAGGTGCCATCGATGCGCGGCCCGTTCGGCGACTCGTACGAGCAGTCCTTCAGGTAGACGTTCTGCAGCACGAGCACCGCGGAATCATCCGTGGGCGTGGAAGGCGGCGTGTCGCCGGCTATCTCATTCATTGTCTAAAGGCTCCGGTTAATTCAACAGGACATCGAGGCGCCCGTCCGCATCGAGCGCCTGCAGGTCATCGGATCCGCCCACGTGGGTCTGACCGATGAAAATCTGGGGTACGGTATCGCGGCCGGTGCGCGCGCGCATCTCCTCGCGCGCGCCGGGCACCGATTCGACGTCGATTTCCTCGACGGCGACCCCCTTGGCCGCGAGCAGGCTCCGGGCACGCTCACAATACGGGCACCAGTCCGTGACGTACATGAGGACCTTCGGCGCATGCATGAGGCTCGCGCGCCTTCAGGCGCGCGACAGCGGCAGGTTGTCCGCGCGCCAGGCGGAAAGCCCGCCGCGCAGCGCGAACACCCGGCTGAAGCCCTGCGCTGAGAGCTGGCGCACGGCCGCGGCGCCGAGGTTGCCGCTGTCATCGTACACAACGACGGTTTTTTCCTTATGCTTCTTCAACGTGTCGCCTGCGCTCATGATCTGCTCACCGCTCATCTGCCGGGCGCCGTTCAGGTGGCCGGCCTGGTACTGCTCGGCCGGACGCAGGTCGAGCACCAGCGCGCCCTGGTTCATCAGTCGGATCAACTCCTGCGGCGACACCGATCGCAGGCCTTCCGAGCGCATGCGCATTTCGTATATGGCAACCAGGGCGGCCAGCACGACGGTCGCGGTGGCGAGCCAGGGGTGATGGCTGGCGAAGTCGAGGACACGGTCCATGGGTGAGGAGCGTAAGTCACGGGCGAAAAAGGGCGCGCATTATAGCGCCCCGCTGCCGTACGGAACGTCGCCGGTACGACCCGGCGCTCGCCCGTCCCCGGGGCCACCCTCGTCGGCGTGCGGTTTCGGGCATCGTCTGCTCCGGCTCGCCGTCGCAACCCTCGCCGCTGCGCCCCTCGCCTCCGCGCCGGACTTCGCCGCCGCGGCGGCAGCCGCCCGCCCGGACGACGCCCGCAAGGCCGAGGAGCAACTGCAGGCCGTGAAGGCGGAGATCGAGCGGGTGACGCGTGAAGTGAGCGCCGAGCAGGTCGAGCGGGACCGGCTGACGCGTGAGCTGCGCGGCGCGGAGCTCGCCGTGGCAAACGCCCGGGACGCGCTCGCCAGCGTTCGTCACGAGCGCGCCGAGGACGCCGCCCGTCGCGTTGCGCTCGCCACGGAAAAGCGCACCCGCGAGACGCAGCTCGAAGAGAACCGCACCGCGCTCGCCGGGCAGATGCGCGCGGCTTACCTCATCGGGCGACAGGAGCCGTTCAAGCTCCTCCTCAACCAGAAGGATCCGGCGCTCGCCGGGCGCATGTTCGCCTACTACAGCTACTTCGGGCGGGCTCGCGCCGGCCAGATCCGCCTCATCGAGGACGACGTGCGGCGGCTGGCCGAGCTCGATGCCGAACTCGAGGCCGAGGACGCCAAGCTCGCCGAGCTCGAGAAGGAGCAGCGCGCGCATCTCGGCGATCTCGAGCAGGCGCGCGAACGGCGCAACCACGTGCTGGTGAGCCTCGAGGCCCAGTCCCGCAGCCGTGCTCAGAATCTCGAACGTCTGCGCGCCCAGCAGTCGGGGCTCGAGAAGCTGGTCCGCGAGCTGCGCGCCGCCATGCAGCGCTTCCCGGTCGAAGGGAACGACGCCTTCACGCGGCTGCGGGGCAAGCTCGCATGGCCGGTGAGCGGACACCTGGTGGCGCGCTTCGGCGATACGCGTGCGGGCGGGGTGCGTTGGGACGGAGTGCTGGTCGCCACCGAGCGCGGTGCCCCCGTCAAGGCCGTTTGCCCGGGCCGGGTGATCTATGCCGACTGGCTTCCGGGCCTCGGTCTGCTCGCCATCGTCGATCACGGCGATGGCTACCTCAGCCTCTACGGTCACAACGAGCGGCTCTACAAGGCTGCCGGCGAGCAGGTCGCCGCCGGCGACACCATCGCTGCGGCGGGCGACAGCGGCGGCAGCCCGCGGCCAGAGCTCTATTTTGAGATCCGCAAGGGCGGCAAGCCGGTCGATCCACGACCCTGGTTCAGAGCCCCGGATCCCTGAGGGCAGCCCGCAGAATTTCGCGGGACGACGCAGGGGATCGCGCTCCTGCAGCAACCCCGGGCGGGTGTGATTCGGGTCAATATTTTGTGGGGTCTGGCCGACCCGGACGCGGATTCGCCAACTTGCGCAAGGACCGCGGGCACCGGAAGCGCAATGGTGTTCGCTGCCATGGATGCGCTTCCCTTCACCGACTACGTTCCCGGAGAGCCCGGGGATCGCTTCGATCCCTACGTACGCCTGATCCGCTCGCTCCTGCCCCGGACCTCGTGCGTTGCCATGTTCGGGCCATCGGGGGCGCTCATGTGGTCGACCGAGACCATGACGGGGCCGGATCTGTTGAATGTCGTCGACGACGCACTCCTTTCCACGCGCGCGAACCCCGACAGCGCCGGGCAGATGCGGCTCCTGAGCGGGAACCTCCCGGTCTACTACTGGGCGCTCCGCGACGATGAACGGCAGCTTCTCTGCCTGCTCACCGTGCTGAGCCGCCCGAACGATGCACAGGACCGGCGCAACCCCGATTTCGCCTTCGTCGGCCAGCTGCTCGCCCCCGCTGTCGAGTGCCTGCGGCGCGAGCTGATCGCACGGGCGGCCATCGATGACCTCAACCGCACCGTGGGCGGCCTCGACAAGGACCTGAACCTGCTCCTCACCCAGGACCACGCCGAGCTGCCGAGCGCCGAGGCCGGAGCGGGTGACCTGCAACAGCTGCTGCAGCAGACCATCGAGCACCTGCGCGCCAGCACCGGGGCGCTGCTCGTGCCCGAGAAGAACGTGATGCTGGTGCGCTCGGCCGACGCCCGGCCGCCGGATACCCAGTTCTGGATGCGCGCGCACCGCCGCCTGCTGCCACTGGCGCAGGCGCAGCGCGAGCCGCTGATTCTCAACGAGACGCAGTCGATCGACGCTCCCGAGGCGTTCCCCGTCCGCGTGCTGTGCTGCTCGTTGCGCTCGCGCACCGGGCGCACCATCGGGCTGCTGGCACTGCTGCGCGAGGCGCTCGCCGAGCCCTTCGGCGCACGCGATGCGCACGTCGGCGAGATCCTCGCACGCAAAGCAATCGCCGCCATCGAAAGCCACTACGATCCCCTGAGCGGGCTCCACACGCGGCCGGCGTTCGAGCGGCGCATGAAGACCGTGGTCGCCGAGGTGCGGACCGCGCCCTGGAGCGCGCTCTACATCGACGTCGATCAGCTGCACGCCATCAACGAGAACTCCGGCATGCACGTCGGGGACGCGCTCCTCGGGCAGCTCGGCGAGCTCATCCGCCAGCGCCTGCCGCCCGGGGGCTTCGGCGCGCGCATCTCGGGCGATCGCTTTGCGGTCATGCTGCCGGCGCGGGTTCAGGACGCGGAAGCCTTTGCCGAGGCACTGCGTGAAGGCACCGAGCGGCTCGCCATGGTGAGCACCGAGGCGCGCTTACCCGTGTCGATCAGCGCCGGCGTCGCCGCGGTCGACGCCCAGGCGAGCGAGCTGGCGCAGGAGCTGGCGCCCGCCGAAACGGCCTGCAAGGCGGCCAAGGACCGCGGCCGCAACCGCGTCGAGGTCTACCAGCCGAGCGATGCCAGCATCGTGCGCCGCCACGCCGACATCGGCATGGCCGGACAGTTGCGCGAAGCCATCGATTCCGGGCGGCTGCACCTCGATGCGCAGCTCATCCTGCCGTTCGCGGCCAGCGACTGCGCGCGGCCGCACTACGAGCTGCTTCTGCGCATGACCGATGAGGACGGGCACACCGTCGGTCCGGACAGCTTCCTCTCGGCAGCGACGCGCTACCAGCTGATGCCCGTCATCGACCGCTGGGTGATGGCCCACGTCATCGAGGCGCTCCAGCCGCGCGCCCGCATCCTCGAGGGCAAGGCGCTCGGGTTCGCCATCAACTTCTCCGGACAGTCACTGAACGATGACACCTTCGCCGATCATCTGGTGAAGAGCATCGGCGCGAGCGGCCTCGATCCCGAGCTTTTCTGCTTCGAGCTCACCGAGAACGCCACGGTCGCCAATCTCGCCCGCACCGAGGCGCTGATGCGGCGCCTGCGGCAGCTCGGGTGCGGCGTGGCGCTCGATGATTTCGGCACGGGACTGTCCTCGCTCTCGTGCCTGCGTCAGCTGCCGGTCACGATGCTGAAGATCGATGGCAGCTTCGTGCGCGATGTGCTGAAGGATGCGCGCGCGGAATCCATGGTGCGCGCGATCGCGCAGCTCGCGCGCAGCATGTCGATCAGCACGGTGGCCGAGTACATCGAGACCGAGGCGATCAGCGCCCGCATCGCGGAGCTGGGAGTCGATTACGGGCAGGGCTTCGCGATCGGCAGGCCCATCCCGCTCGCGGACCTGCTCACGGAGCTGCCGCTGCCGAGCGCGGCTTCCGCGGTCGACCCGGACGCAACCGGCGAGCACGAGCATATGACCTGGTTCGCCGGTGTGGCGCGCTGAGATCGCGCGGGAACCTCCGGCGGCAGCATCGATCCGAATCACACTCCGAACTTCCGAGGCGAGGACTCCACCCCATGTCGAAGTCGAAACGCACGCTCATCGCACTAACAGCGGGGACGTTCCTCGGCTTCTGCGGGGCTTTCAGCAGCGGTGTGCTCGCCGACCGGCCGAACACGTTGCCGACACACGGCGAGGCGACCGCCGGCCGCGCCGGGCTCCCCTGGCAGGAAGCGAGTCTCTTCGCCGAGGTCTACGAACGCATCAAGCGCGATTACGTCGATGAGGTCGATGACCACGCCCTGATGGAGAAGGCGATCCGCGGCATGGTCGCGGCGCTCGATCCGCACTCGGCCTACCTCGACAGCCAGGAATTCGACGAGATCCGCCTCTCGACCATGGGCTCCTATCCCGGCGTCGGCATCGAGGTGGTGGCGGGCGGGGGGATGGTGAAGATCCTGAGACCGATCGATGGCTCGCCCGCGCAGCGGGCGGGACTGCGCGCCGGTGACCAGATCGTGCGCATCGACGGTACCGACATCGGTGCGGACCTCGCGGGCGCGATCGCCCGCATGCGCGGGGCTTCCGGCAGCGTGGTGCAGCTGTCCGTTCGCCGCGACGGGAGCCCCGAGCTCCTCGAGTTCGCGCTGCGCCGCGAGCAGGTCGAGGTGCACAGCGTGCTCGCCGAGAGCCTCGAGCCCGGTTTCGGCTACGTGCGGATCACCACCTTCAGCGAGACGACGGCACAGGACGTTGCCCGCGCTATTTCGCGACTTAAGCGCGACAATCATAGCGGAATTCAGGGTCTACTGCTCGACCTGCGAAACAATCCGGGCGGTGTCCTCGAAGCGGGAGTGGCGGTGGCGGATGACTTCCTGAGCTCGGGAGTCATCGTGACGGCGGACGGACGCACCCCCGAGGCGCGCTTCCGCATGGACGCCTCGCACGGCGACCTCATCAACGGCGCGCCGCTCGTCGTGCTCGTCAACGCCGCCTCGGCGTCGGCCTCCGAGATCGTCGCCGGGGCACTCAAGGATCACGGCAGGGCGCTTCTCGTCGGACGCAGGACCTACGGCAAGGGCTCGGTGCAGACGGTGCTGCCGCTCTCGCACGGCGGAGCCGTGAAACTGACGACCTCGCGCTACTTCACCCCCTCGGGCGCCTCGATCCACGGCAAGGGCATCGTGCCCGATGTCCTCGAGGACGGTCCCGGCGAGCCACCCGCCGAGCTGAGCGCCGACAAATCCCAGGGGCCGCTCACCGAGCGCGATGCCGACGTGCGCCTCGCACTCGGCGTCCTGAAGGAACGCGCCCGCACGACGCGCGCCGTGCCGGTGCTGAGCCGCGCCGTCGTACCTTAGCGCCGGGGCCGCCGTCCCGTTATCCTGCCGCGCCATGCTGGCGTGGCTCATCGATCTCGTTCTGCACCTCGATCGGCACCTGGTCGAGCTGCTCGCGCGCTACGACCTGTGGATCTACCCGATCCTGTTCGCCGTGATCTTCGCCGAGACCGGCCTCGTCGTGACGCCCTTCCTGCCCGGGGACTCGCTGCTCTTCGCGGTGGGGGCACTGGCCGCGGTCGACACCAGCGGCACGCTGCGCGCGCCGCTCGCGAGCCTGGTGCTCGGCACCGCCGCGGTGCTCGGCAACACCGTCAATTACAGCATCGGGCGCGCCATCGGACCGCCGGCCTTCTCGGGGCGCTATCCAATGCTCAAGGTTGAATACCTGCGCCGCACCGAGGAGTTCTTTCGCCGCCACGGCGCATTGGCGGTCACCCTGTCGCGCTTCGTGCCGATCGTGCGCACCTGTGCGCCCTTCGTCGCCGGCGTCGGGCGCATGCCTTTCGCGCGCTTCAGTGCCTACAACCTGCTGGGCGGCTTCGCCTGGGTGCTGCTGTTCGTGTGGAGCGGGTACCTGTTCGGCAACATCCCCTTCGTCAGGCAGCACTTCGGGCTCGTCACGCTGCTCATCATCGCGGCCTCGCTGATTCCGCTGATGGCAACGCTGCGGCGCGCCGATGTCAGCTGAGCAGGATGGCGCGGCTCACTCCGATGAGTGCGCCGATCAGCAGCGTGACATTCGGAATGGCGGAGAGGACGAAGCCGGCGTGCCGCGATTCGGCGGCCTGCACGTAGCCGCGGAAATACAACGCCCGTCCCACGATGAAGAGCAAGCCGAGGACCACTGCCGCCCAGGCGTTGAGGTAGTGCGCGAACAGCCAGAGGGAGGGCAGGAACACCACGAGCTGCTCGAGCGTATTCATCTGTGCGCGGAAATAGCGGTCGAACACCTCGTGGCCGCTCATGGCGGGTGCCGGCACCTTGTAGCGGGTACGGGCGCGCCCGACGGCATAGCCGAACAGCAGAAACTCGAGCAGCGCGAGTACGATCACCAGATGAACGTACGCCATGAGACCTCCGGCTTTTGCGGCGAGAATGGCACAATGCCCCCATGGCTGACAGGGAGCGGGGGTACGCGCACCGCGTCGACGTTCTGGCCGACACCAGGGCGGTGTGGCTGGCGCTCACCGACCCGACACAACTCCCGCGCTGGTGCTCCCCCGGGGCGGCGATCACTCCCCGGCAGGGAGGGCTGTTCCGTGCGAGCGTCGACCGGGTCACCGAGTTCGAGGCGCAGATCGATGTGTTCGAGCCGGAACGGCGGCTGCGCCTCCTGTACCTGCCGGCGAGCGCGCTACCGCGCGCCGATACTGTCATGGTGGACGATTTCATACTCGATCCGGTGCCGGGCGGCACGATCGTGCGGCTCCTCGGCTCGGGTGTGCCGGGGAGCCCGGAGTGGGATACTCAGTACTGGCGGCTGCGGACCAGCTGGCTGCAGGCCATGGCGCGGCTGAAGGTCTTCGTGGAACGACAAACCCGAACGGGAGCACCTCCATGATGGGATTTCTGCTGCGCGCGGTGATCAGCGCAATCGGGCTGTGGCTCGCCACCCAGTGGGTCACGGGCGTGCACTACGACAGCGTCGGCGCCCTGATAGGCGCGGGGGTAGTGCTCGGAGTGGTGAACGCGATCATTCGCCCGATCGCCTTCATCCTGACGCTGCCGGTCACGATCCTCACGCTCGGGCTGTTCCTCTTTGTGCTGAACGCCGCCATGGTGTGGCTCGTGGGGAAGATCGTCCCGGGTTTCCATGCGCCCTGGTTCATGCCGGCGTTTCTCACCTCGCTCATCGTCTGGCTCACGGGCTGGGTCGGCTCCTGGCTCATCGGCCAACGCGGCTTCGAGCGCTACGCGCGGCGCTGACCGTACGGCCCGTGGCGGGAGCGACGGGCGGCAGCCCGCTCCTGATGGCGCAGCTCGCGGCGCCATGAGTCAGGAGGCGGCCTACGACTACATCATCGTGGGCGCCGGCTCCGCCGGCTGTGTGCTCGCCCACCGCCTGTCGGTGCTTGATACGCTGCGGGTGCTCCTCATCGAAGCCGGCGGCCCGGATCGCCACCCGATGATCCACATGCCGGCGGGCATCGCGCTCCTTGCCGGCAACCGCCGCGTCAACTGGCGCTATCGCACGGAGAGCGAGCCCGAGCTCGCGGGCCGGCGGCTGTACTGGCCGCGCGGCAAGGTGCTGGGCGGCAGCAGCTCCATCAACGCCATGTGCTACACGCGCGGCCATCCCCGTGACTACGACGAGTGGGCCGCGGTCACGACGCCGGCGTGGAGCTACGCCGCGGTGCTGCCGTACTTCCTGCGCAGCGAAGATCACCACGGGAGCGGCGAGTCCGGCTACCACGGACACGGCGGCCCGCTCTCGGTGGAGGATCTGAAGTTCCGCAATCCGCTGAGTGGGGTCTTCATCGAAGCGGCCGTGGCGTGCGGTCTGCCGCGCAACGAGGACTTCAACGGACGCCAGCAGGAAGGTGTCGGTTTCTACCAGGTCACGCAGCGCGACGGCCGCCGCTCGAGCGCCGCGACCGCCTACCTCGCGCCGGCGCGTCATCGGCGCAACCTCACGATACGCACCGGGTGTCTCGCGACCCGCATCCTGTTCTCGGGTGCGAAGGCGAGCGGTGTGGAATTCACTCACGCGGGTAAGCTCGAGCAGGTGCGGGCCACGCGCGAGGTGCTGCTGTGCGCGGGCACGATCGGCTCGCCGCAGCTGCTGCTGCTCTCCGGTGTGGGGCCTGCCGCGGAGCTCGAGGCGCTCGGCATCGGGGTGACCGCGGACAGCCGCGAGGTCGGGCGCAACCTGCAGGATCACCTCGACTTCTGCACGCTCAATCAGTGCCCCGAACCGATCACCTACGACTTCACGCGCGCGCAGATGCTCGCGGTCGGGCTGCGTTACTTCCTCACCCGCTCGGGTCCGGGCGTGAGCAACGTCGCGGAAGCCGGCGCCTTCGTGCACACATCGCTCGCAGCCGATGAGCGCCCCGACGTGCAGCTGCACTTCGTGCCGGCGCAGCTCGATGAGCACGGGCGCAACCGCCTGCCCGGGCACGGCTTCACCGTCCACGCCTGCGTGCTGCGGCCCGCGAGCCGCGGCACCCTGACGCTGCGCTCGCCACTGGCCACGGATCCGCCGCGCATCCAGCCGCGCTATCTCAGTGAGCCGGGCGACCTCGAGGTACTGCTGGAGGGGATACGGATCTCGCGCGACATCATCGCGGCAGCGCCCTTGGCGCGCTTTCGCGGCCGCGAGCTCTTTCCGGGTGAGGGGCTCGGCACGCGCGCCGCGCTCGAGGCGATCGTGCGACGCAAGGCCGAGACCATCTATCACCCGGCCGGCACCTGCCGCATGGGAGGCGATACTGGCGCGGTAGTCGACGGCGAGCTGCGCGTTCAGGGCATCGAGGGCCTGCGGGTCGCCGATGCCTCCGTCATGCCGCGCCTGATCGGCGGCAACACCAATGCGCCAACCATCATGATCGCCGAGAAGGCGGCGGAGTTGATTCTGTCCGGTGCCTAACCCGTCGGCATCCCGCGCCCGGCGGGCGGCGACTGCTCGCTGGCGAGCGACCGCACCACCCAACGGTAGAGCGCGTAGACCACGAGCACGAAGGCGATGCCGGCGAGCCACTCCGAAGCCGTACTGAACGAATCTCCCACCACGCCGATGGGAAACGGATTGCCGGTAAAGGCCACTGCCGCCGTGAAGATCACCGCGAGCACGCTCTCGCCCACGATGAGACCCGAAGCCAGCAGCACGCCGAGTTGCTTCGTGGCCTCGGGTCTGGCGGTCTTTTCGGCGCGCTTGTCGAACAACCAACCCACCACTGCACCCACGGTGACCATCAGCGTCGCTGCGGTGGGCAGATAGATGCCGAGCCCGACAGCCAACGGCGGCAGGCGCAGGGACCTGGTGGCTTTCGACAGCACCCAGTCGACCACGATGATGCAGGCGCCGATGAGGGCGCCCCAACCCATCAGGCGCCATTTCTCCGGATCGTTCTGGATCACCGCCTGGCCGAGCGCAGAGATGAGCCCCGCCTGCGGCGCGGGCAGGGCGTGGGCCGTCGCGCCGGGGGCGCCGGCAAACCCATAAGCCTTGTTGACGAGGTCCAGCACCGGCGGGATGACCAGCGCACTGACGATGACGCCGAACACCAGCGACCACTGTTGTTTGGAGGGCGTCGATCCCACCAGCTGGCCGGTCTTCAGATCCTGCAGGTTGTTGTTGGCGATGGCCGCCACGCAGAACACGACGGCTGTGACGAACAGCGCGTAGGCCACCAGCGCCTTGCCCATCTCCGCAGGAAGCGATGACTTGACGGTCACCACCAGGAACAGCGCCGTGGTGGCCACCACCAGGATGCCGATACCCGAGAGCGGACTGTTGGAGGCGCCGATCAGCCCCGCCATGTAGCCGCACACCGTCGACACCAGGAAGCCCAGGACCACCACGATGAAGATGCCGCCGATCGTGAGGAGCAGCGCGTGCTGGCCGAGGCCCGCGCCGCTCGCGAAGTTCCACAACAGCCAGCAGATGGGCACGATGCAGAGCAACGCCACCAGGCCCACCTGATCCACCGGGATGTCGTGCTCGGTGCGTGCGAGGGTGGCGCCTTTGCCCTCCTTGCGTGCCCGGGAGGAGGCCATGGCGGATTTCAGCCCGCCGATCACCGGCTTTACGAGCTTCATGAGTGTCCAGATGGCGGACACGGCGATCGCGCCGGCGCCGACGTAGCGCACGTAGTGGCTCCACGTGGTGCCCGCCAACTCTCCCGCATCGCCCGCGGCGGGGTGTAGTCCGCTGAAGTGCGGCACGCCCCAGCCCCACCCGATGAGGGCGCCGACGAACATGGCGAGTCCTACGCAGATGCCCACGAGGTGGCCGATGCCGAACAACGCGAGCGAAAGCTGGAAGTCGAAGCCGCTCACCGGCGACACCCGGGCACCGCCCAGGCGGAAGCTGTGAGCCACGTCACCGAGGAACAGCCGCATCTGCACCAGCACCAGGAACAGCGCGGAGACCA
>Ga0318556_10000145_pt1 | contig 16494 bp, 15 predicted proteins | sample GRESIP082b2f24_FD_203668 | JGI IMG/M metagenome (GOLD analysis project Ga0318556, IMG submission 203668) | Tropical soil microbial communities from Luquillo Experimental Forest, Puerto Rico - GRE.SIPMG.082b2f24 | ecosystem: Environmental > Terrestrial > Soil > Tropical forest > Bulk soil... | reverse complement strand
CAGCTCGCTGGACATGAGGTCGGAAACGGCCAGCCGCTGTTCCTCATCGCGGGGCCCTGCGTGATCGAAAGCCCGGCGCTCACCCAGGAGATCGCCGGTCGGCTCAAGGAGATCACGGCCCGCCTGCGCGTTCCCTTCATCTTCAAGGCCTCCTACGACAAGGCAAACCGCTCCTCGCGCGCCAGCTTCCGCGGGCCCGGGATCGAGGCGGGCCTGCAGGTGCTCGCCGACGTGCGCGCACGCGTCGGCGTGCCGGTGCTCACCGATGTGCACGAGGACACCCCGCTCGCCGAGGTGGCGGCGGTGGTCGATGTGCTGCAGACCCCGGCCTTTCTCTGCCGGCAGACGAATTTCATCGTGAGCGTCGCGGCCCAGGGAAAGCCGGTCAACATCAAGAAGGGGCAGTTCCTTTCGCCGTGGGAGATGCAGAACGTGGTCGACAAGGCGCGCTCCACCGGCAACCAGCACGTCATGGTGTGCGAGCGCGGCTTCTCCTTCGGCTACAACAATCTGGTCTCCGACATGCGCTCGCTCTCCATCATGCGTGCCACCGGCTGTCCGGTGGTGTTCGATGCCACGCACTCGGTGCAGCTGCCGGGCGGCCAGGGCAGCGCCTCCGGCGGGCAGCGCGAGTTCATCCCGGTGCTGGCCCGGGCGGCGGCCGCCGCCGGCGTCGCGGGACTCTTCATGGAGACTCACCCGCGACCGGAGGAGGCGCTCTCGGACGGGCCGAACGCCTGGCCGCTCGCGCGCATGGAGCCGTTGCTCGCCACGCTGGTCGAGCTCGACCGTGCCGTGAAGAAAGTGCCCTTCGAGGAGACGCTGTTATGAGCCGCATCAGTGATATCCGCGGTCGCGAGATCCTCGACTCGCGTGGCAACCCTACCGTCGAGGTCGACGTGCTGCTCGACTCCGGTGCCCTCGGGCGCGCGGCCGTGCCATCGGGCGCTTCCACGGGCACGCGCGAGGCGGTCGAGCTGCGCGACGGCGACAAGGCCCGCTATGGCGGCAAGGGGGTGTTGCGAGCGGTCGAGCACGTGAACACCGTGCTCAGGAGCGCGCTCCTGGGCCAGGACGTGCGCGCGCAGGCGGCACTCGATCGGCGCATGATCGAGCTCGACGGCACCGAGAACAAGGGACGCCTCGGCGCCAACGCCGTTCTCGGCGTGTCGCTCGCCAGCGCGCGCGCCGCCGCCGCCGATGCCCGGGTGCCGCTGTACCGTTACCTCGGCCGGCTTGCCGGCGATGGGCGCGAGCCGGTGATGCCCGTCCCGATGATGAACATCGTCAATGGCGGCGCGCATGCCAACAACAGCCTCGACATTCAGGAGTTCATGATCCTGCCGGTGGGCGCGCCGAGCTTCCGCGAGGCGCTGCGCTACGGAGCGGAAGTGTTCCATGCGCTGCGCCAGCTGCTCGCCGGACGCGGGCTGTCGACGGCCGTCGGCGATGAGGGGGGCTTCGCCCCGAGTCTCGAATCCAACGAGGCGGCGCTCGGTCTGATCCTGCAGGCGATCGAGCGCGCCGGGTTCCGTGTAGGCCACGACGTGTGCCTGGGGCTGGATGTCGCCAGCTCGGAGTTCTTCCGCAACGGCCGTTACGAGCTTGCCGGCGAGAAGCGCAGCTTCTCCGCCGCCGCGTTCACTGAGTATCTGGCCGATCTCGCCGGGCGCTACCCGATCATCAGCATCGAGGACGGCATGAGCGAGGGAGACTGGGACGGCTGGGCACAGCTCACGCGTGCCCTCGGAGGAAGCATCCAGCTGGTGGGCGATGACGTCTTTGTCACCAACACGAAAATCCTCGCGGAAGCGATCGCGCGGCACCTCGCCAACGCGATCCTCATCAAGCCGAACCAGATCGGCACGCTCACCGAGACGCTCGAGTGCATCGCCATGGCCGACAAGGCGCACTATGCGGCGGTGGTGTCGCACCGCTCCGGCGAGACCGAGGACAGCACCATCGCCGACATCGCGGTCGCCACGGCCGCCACCCAGATCAAGACCGGTTCCCTGTCGCGCTCGGATCGCGTTGCCAAGTACAACCAGCTGCTGCGCATCGAGGAGGAGCTCGGCACGGTCCGCTACGCGGGACGCGAGGCGTTTCCGGTCAAGATCTGACGCGCTCCGGGCTAGTTGACCTCAACCCGCCGCCGGCACGGGGGTGACGATCACGATCGGACCCGTCGGGCCGCCGGTCGGTGAGCCCCCGAGGGGCTCGACGCTGACCGCGACCTTGTCGGCGGCCAGCAGCGCAGTGCGCTGCGGCTCACTCAGCGTACGCTCGGCGCGACCCGTCCCGGGCAGCAGCCCGAGGGAGACCGGTGCTCCGCCACGCGGCAACGCCCACAGCTCGTAGGACTTGCCCGCGGCCGGCGGCACGGTACCGACGACCTCGATGGTGAGCGCGGTCAACGCCCGGCGCCGCTCGAGCCGCCAGACCGGGTGGGCGCTGTCCGTGCCGAGGATGGCGAGAGTCTGGAGCGGCGGTGGCGCCAGCTCGCGCACGATCAGGCCCACGATGAGCGCGACGGCGACCAGGCCCGCCGCGGCGGCGAGCGGCCAGCGGCGCCAGCGCGAGACGCGCGGGGGCGGTGCGCGCTCGCCAAAGAGCTGCCCGCTCACGTTGGCCCAAACTCGCGGGGAAGGCTGCACCGGGGCGAGCGTCCGGCTCAGCTGAGTCCAGTCGTCCTCCCAGCGATAGAGCGCGCGGCGGGCGAGGGCGCTCTGCGCGCACAGTCGCTCGAAACGCCGCCGGGCGGCGCCGCGCAGCGTACCGAGTGCGTACTCGGAGGCCAGTCGGTCCAGCAGCTCTGCTTGCTCGTAGTTCATGACTCGAGGCACCGTCGCAGCGCGAGCAGGCTTCGCCGGACCCAGCTCTTCACCGTACCGAGCGGCTCATTCACCGCGCGCGCAATCTCGCTGTGCGTGAGGCCATCCTGGTAGGCGAGCATCAGGCAGCGCCGTTGCGGAGCCGCGATCTGCTCCAGGCAGCGCAACAACAGGGCGCCGGTGCCGAGCAGCTCGCCGCCCTCGGCGGGGCTCTGCGACTGCAGCTGCGGCTCGAGCGTGCTCACATCGCTCAGGGCCAGCGCCGGCCGCGCGGCGCGCTGCAGGTCGATCGCCCGGTAACGCGCCATGGAGACCAGCCATGCGAGCGGACGGCCGCGGATGGGGTCGAACTGGTGCGCGCGCTGCCACACGCTGACGAACACGTCCTGCAGTGCATCCTCGGCGGCATCGCGTCGCTTGAGCATGCGCGTCAATACCGCAAGCAGTAGCGGCGCGACGCGCGCGTAGAGTGTCGCGAGCGCCGTGCGGTCGCGCGCGGCGCAGCGCGCGAGCAGCGCTTCCAGCTCCGCGCTGTCCGGCTCGTTCGCCGGGCGCTGAGTCGGCGGCCCTCCTTCTGCGCGGCTCATGAGCCGATCATATAGCTCATCCGAGACCCGCGCCCGTCATGCGGGTTACGAGCCAGTATCCGGCGAGCAGCACGATGGCGGTGGAGCCGACCGGCATGAAGGCCTGGCGGTAGATGAGCGTATGGCGCGCCAGGAACGCGATGGGCAGCACTGCGAGCACTATCAACAGCTGGCCGGTCTCAACGCCGGCGTTGAAGCCAAGCAGGGACAACGCGAGGTTGGCGCCGTGCAGCCCGAGATCCGCCAGCACCGAGGCGAAACCGAAGCCATGGACCAAACCGAAAGCGAAGGCCACCGCCCAGCGGCGGCGCACGATCACCGGCCGCAGGTTGTTGAGCGCTCCGAGCAGCACGGTGAGCGCAATGCCGCACTCCACCCAGCGCGCGGGCAAATGCACGAGGCCGAGCACCGCCAACGACAGCGTGAGTGAGTGAGCCAGGGTGAAAGCGGTGACCACCTGCAGCACCTCGAGGGTGGTATCACGCGGCGAATCGCGCGCCTCCCAGCCCGCGGCGCCATAACGCACCACCGCTGGAAACAACAGCGTGAGCAGGAAGAGGATATGGTCGTAACCCTTGAGGATGTGCCAGATACCCTCGCTCAGGAACGCCGAGAACTGCTGCCAGCGTCCGGGCGCAGCCACATTGAGGCTCGCGAGCGGCGCCTCCCGGCTCAGCACCGCCGCCTGTTCGCCGCCGCCGCCGATCACCTGCAGCAGCCCGCGATGCGTGGGGTCGACCTCGAACAGCAACTGGTAGTGCACGGCGAGCTCGACGGGGCGCAGCCCGCAGTCGGCGGCAAAGCTCAGCACCGCGTAGTGGCCATCGACGTGCTCATCGACCAGAAGCCCCGTGAGGCGTGGCACGCAGCGATGGCGGTCCCCGCGGCCGATCGCTTCCAGCGTGAGTCGCGTGAACGCGTAGTCGGCGATGCGCGTCCGCGCCGCCTTCAGCTCGCCCCAGGTGATCCCGCCGTCGTGATCGGCGTCCAGACCCAGCACGAAGTCCAGATCCCGCAGCGCGATGTCCCACTGTCCGTGCACGACCTCCCCGGATCCGGGGAGCATGAGGGTCAGGTAGCTGTCGCTCGGCTTGTGGGCCCATCCGGTCGCGGCCCAGCCCGCGAGCAACAGCGCCAACCACACGCGCCGCCAGTGCATCACGGCGATCCCTGCTGCGCACCGCACCCCTGCGCGCCGGGGAGCAGGCGATCCTCGTAGTGCGTTTGCGCGATCCATTGCGCGAGCTGCGCACAGTCGGCGGCGGAGTGCGCACTCGCCGCCGCGCGCGCGTAGATGCGCAGGTCCGCGGGCTCGCGTTGCACCGCCCAGTTGCGCCGGGCGTACTCCAGGGCGCCGGCGGCCTCGCCGCGCACTTCCAGCAGATACACGGCCTGCTCGCGCCGATGGGTGCTGTCGCCATCGCGCTCTGCCGCGCGCCACCGCTCTTCGTAAGCGCGCATCCAGCGTCCCGCCTGCGGACTTGCCAGCCGCTCGGCAGCAATGGTGAGTCGCAGCAGCAGCGGATCCTGAGACTCATTGCCGGCGAGCAGCGTCAGAACTTCCCCGGGGCGCCCGGTGCGCAGCAGCAGATCGGCGTAGGCTGCTTTCAAATACGGATCATCGCGCTCAGCCGCCAGCGCAGCGCGCAGTGTCGCTTCCGCCTCACCCTCATCGCCGAGCCGCTCGGCCATCTCGGCTACGACGGCGAGCCGCCAGGCGCGCAGCGCTCCCGGGAGGCGAGGATCGAGCGCTGCGGTCGGACTCAGCACCTGAAAGCTCGCGGCCAGCCGGCCGTTCCGACCCGCCACGCTGGCGAGGCAAGTCACGGCGGAGAACGCATCGGCACTGCGCACCAGGCGGGCACAGGCGCGCCGCGCCGCGGCGTAGTCTCCGCGCAGCTCGAGAAGGCTTGCGCGCGTGAGCCAGGCCTGCGCGTCGAGGGGCTCGAGGGCGAGCGCGCGGTCGAGAATCGCCAGCGCCGCATCGAACTCGTGCAGATACTGCAGGGTGATCGCCTGCAGCACGAGCGCCCGCTCCGGCGGCTGCGGCCGCCCGATCCATGGCAACAGGGTTGCCTGTGCATAGGCGATGAAGCGCGGGTCGCTGTTGCGCCGGCCGAGGTCGATGTAGCCGGTTGCCAGCGTCAGGGCGGCCGCGAGGTCCGAAGGCGCTGTCGCAACCGCCGCCCGCAACGGTGCGAGGCGCTCGAGCTCCGTTCGGGCGGGCACGCGCTCGAGGACGGTGTTGTCATCTGCGGGAAGGTATGGCGCGGCAACCGCACCTGCCGCGCACACGGCAAGTACTACGGCGGCGGCCGTGCGCAGGATCCCTGCGCACGGCCGCCGCGGTTCGAGCTGCAGGCGTGGACTCACGGCAGCAGCGCGGCGCCGTTGGGTGAGCCCGGGAACGGATCGAGCAGGTACGGGAATCCATCCAGATAGAAATCGTCAGGACTCTCGGCACCGCTCGCGTGGGCGTGGGCGGCATCAGGACCTGCGGCGCGCGCCCCGTCGGTGTACGGTTTGCCGCCGTTCGGGTCGTGGATCTGGTTGCCGCAGTTGCCCACCGCTCCGCACAGGGCACCCATGGCGGCGCGCAGCGTGATGTCCACCACGTCGTCGAATGGCCGCCGCCCGTTCGGGAAGCCGGCGAGATCCGCCGGGACGCCGAGCACGCCCAGGTCGTTCTGCGCCGCAGGCGGTGTCGGTGCGATCGAGGTGTTGAGTCGGAGCATTTCCGCCGGTGTTACGCCGAGCGGCTGATTGAGACCCTTGACCCCGGTCAGAAACACGCTTACCAGATCGTCGCGCGGCGTCTGTGGAGGCAAGGCGGCATTGCCGAACAGCACATTCAGCAGCACCGGCAGGCTCGGGTTGGTCACGTAGGTGAGGAACTGCGCATCGTGCTGCGGCTCGCTGCCGTTGAACCGGTCCTTGTCGGGCAGTCCGATGACCACCTCATTGACCAGCGGCATGCCGAGCCGCGACACCTGCTTCCAGCCCCCGTGGCCCCCGCTGTCATCCGCGTCGCCGCCGTCGGGCTCGCCGTGCGCGGCTTCCTCAGCGGGCACGCTCGCGGTGGTCCAGGCCCCGATCACCGGGTCCTTGTGCACGAGACAGCTGATCGGCACCTCGAGCGCGATCGAGGTCACGTTCTTGTCGGCGATGGTGTTGGGAGCCGCGTTGCGTGCGCCGACGGGGTTGAGGTTCACCAGATCGAAGATCTCGCCCAGGTTCACCACGAAGCCGTCCTTGCGCTGGCCGACGAACACACGCCCATGCGTGGCGCAACCCGGAATCGCGACGTTGTAGATGAAGTTCGCCGCGTAAGCCGGGTAGTTGTCGATCGATTTGTTGCCGATGTTGTCGACCGGCTTGAAGAAAGTGTGTCCGCCGAGCGTGGCGTTGGTGACCGCCTGGCGCTCACCTTCGCGCGGATCGCCACGCACCAGCTCGATGGTGTAGCTCTGGATGACATTGAGATTGGCGCCGGCGGGATTCACCGGACCGATGTTGGTGAGCGGCACGGCGACGTTCTTGCCCCCGGCGTCGACGGTGAGGCCCTTGAGGGTATTGGTGAAGCGGAACTGAAAGGTGAGATCGGGCCGGGCATCCCCGTCGTTGTCGATGCGGATCTCGTAGAGCGCCTTCGGGTCGAGAGTGAAGTAGTTGGGTCCGCCGTAGGCATCCTGCAGCGGGTTGTAGTTGGCGATAAAGGTGACGAATTGCTCCCGTCCGGGCTCATAGCTGCGGAACATGTAGAAGTCGGTGCCGTCGACTCGCGGCTGCCCCGCGATGAACGGCGCCTCGCGGTGGCTGGAGGCGAGCGTGGCGAGCGGCACCAGTGCCGCGGTGCACGCCAATAAGGAAAGTATCGGGCGATTCATGGTGGTCATCCCCTTGAGGTTGTGTGATGCGCATGGATTGAGAACTGCACATCGCCTCTACGGGCCAGCGCGCGGATTGGATGCAGGTGCGCATCCCGGGATGGGCGCGGGAACGCCGGGGCGTGGCGCCGCGTTGCTGCATCCGCCCCGGCGCGCCGGCCGTAGCAGTGGCCATGAGAGGCACTGCGGCAATGCTCGCGGCGGGGATCGGCATTGCCGGGGTTCTGGCGGCCAACCCGGCGCCGGCCGCGGAGCCCGCGCACCTTGAAGAAGTCATCGTCACCGCGACGCGGCAGGGCGCCGCGGGCGCCTCTGCGGCGAGTGAGGGAACGGCCACCGAGGAGGATCTGACCAACCGCCCGCTGCTGCGCCCGGCGGAGGTGCTCGAGGCGGTGCCGGGACTGGTCGTGACCCAGCACAGCGGCGACGGCAAGGCCAACCAGTACTTCCTGCGCGGCTTCAACCTCGACCATGGCACGGATTTCGCGACCTTCGTCGATGGTGTGCCGGTCAACATGCCGACGCATGCGCACGGGCAGGGTTACAGTGATCTCAACTTTCTCATTCCCGAGCTCATCGAGCGCATCGACTATCGCAAGGGTGTTTACTACGTCGAGTACGGCGATTTCTCCGCGGCCGGCGCGGCCGAGATCCACTATCGCAGCCGCCTCGATGCGCCCTTCGTGAGCGCCGCTGCCGGAGGGGAAGGCTTTCGGCGCCTGGTTGCCGCCACCTCTGCGCCGCTCGGCGCTGGTGAGCTGCTGCTCGGTGGGGAGTACGGCGCAACCGACGGTCCGTGGGTTCTTCCCGAGGGCTATCGGCATGCCAGCGGCCTCATCAAGGCGAGCGCAGGGGATGAGAAGCTCGGCTACTCACTCGCTCTGACGGGCTACACCGCTCACTGGCAGGCGACCGACCAGATTCCCGAGCGGGCGGTGAGCTCCGGGCTGATCTCCCGGTTCGGCAACATCGATCCGACCGATGGCGGGCGCACTCAGCGCTGGAGTATCTCAGGCGAAGCCTGGGGAGGGCTCGGTGAGGGCGCGTGGCGCGCGCACGGCTACCTCGTCGACTATCACCTCGATCTGTTCTCGAATTTCAACTACTTCACCGATCCCGTGCATGGTGACCAGTTCGAGCAGTACGACAGCCGGCGCGTGTACGGGGCAGAGGTCGACTACTCGGTGCCGATCGCGCCGTTCGCGCAAGAGGGGACGTTGCGCACCGGCGTGCAGCTGCGCGAGGATCAGATCGATCCGGTCGCTCTTTATGACACCACCGAACGAATCCGCTGGAAGACGGTGAGCGTCACGCAAGCGCGCGTCCGCAGCGCGGCCGTGTACGCCGCCTGGGAGCTGCGCCCGGCGAGCTGGTGGCTTGTCACGCTCGGGGCGCGTCTCGACAGCGACCACTTCGATATCCACGCCAACCTGCCGGCCAACTCGGGCACCGCGAGCGCGTCGCTGGTGAGTCCCAAGCTGACGCTGGCCTTCGGCCCCTGGAGCCGCACCGAGTACTTCCTCGATTTCGGCCAGGGATTCCACAGCAACGACGCGCGCGGCACGACGATCAGCGTCGACCCCAACGATGGTGTGACGCCGGCGAGCAAGGTCACGCCGCTGGCACGCGCCACCGGGGCGGAAGCGGGCTTGAGAAGCACCGCCATACCGGAGCTCGAGCTCGCCGCGGCGCTGTGGATGCTGCACCTCGATTCGGAGCTCGTGCTCGATAATGACGCGAGCGCGGTCGTGCCGAGCGGCGCGACGCGCCGCTACGGTCTCGAGCTGAGTGCGGCGTGGCATCCGCAGTCCTGGCTGCGCCTCGACCTCGATATGGCCTGGACCCGGGCGCGATTTAGCGAGCTCTCCCCCGCGGGACAGTACCTGCCCAACGCGCCGGAGAAGCTCGCTGCGCTCGCCATCGAGATCAATCGCCAGAGCGGGTGGTTCGGCGGCGCGCACCTGCGCTATTTCGGCAGCACTCCGCTGACCCAGGACGATACGGTGCGGTCGCATCCTTCATTGCAGGTCAATGCCGAAGCGGGCTATCACTTCACCCCTGCACTCAGCGCCAGCGTGAGTGTCTTCAACCTGCTCGACCGGCGCGATGACGACATCGAGTACTACTACGCTTCGAGGCTGCGCGGCGAGGCCGCGCCGGTGAACGATGTGCACTTTCACCCGATGGAGCCGCGCAGCGCGCGCGTGAGCCTCAGCTATCGGTTCTGAGGCGCGCGCAAACACGGAGGGTCTGATACGCTCTCGTCCCTATGAAGTGGCTCGCCGCGGCGCTCGCCATCGCCGTCATCCTGCTGCAGTACCGGGTGTGGTTATCCGAGGACGGCGTGCGCGGGGTCGGTCGTCTGCGCCAGGCGGTCGCCGTGCAGCGCGCCGAGAACGAGCAGCTCGCCGAGCGCAACCGGCAACTCGCGGCCGAGGTGCGGGATCTCAAGACCGGCCTCGACGCACTCGAGGAGCGTGCCCGGAGTGATCTGGGAATGATTGCCCGCAACGAGACCTTCTATCAGGTGGTGCCGTCACCGGCGCCACAGACGACGCACGCGCCCACGCGAACCGCCGCGGCGCGCTGACACCGGACTCCCGCCATGCGCTACTGGCTCGTCATGCCGGCCGCCGGCTCCGGCACGCGCTTCGGTGCCGCATCGCCCAAGCAGTACGCGCAGCTCCTCGGGCGCACCGTCATCGAATGGGCGCTCGCGCCGTTTCTCGGCGACGCGCGCTGTGCCGGGATCGTAGTGGCGATTGCGCCGGAGGATGGCGAGTGGGCCCGAATCGCAGCGCGGCTGGCGGGAGCGCCGCTCAGCGCGGTCGCGGGAGGTGCGCAACGGAGTGTCTCGGTGCGTCACGCGCTGGCTGCACTCGTCGCGCGCGCCGCGCCGGCTGACTGGGTGCTGGTGCACGATGCGGCGCGCCCCTGTCTTCGGGGCGAGGAGCTCGAGCGGTTGCTCGCGCAGCTCGCTGCGCACCCGCTCGGCGGTCTGCTCGCCCTGCCGGCCGCGGACACGCTCAAGCGGGCGATGGACGCCGAGCCGAGCGCCCGGGTCGCCGAGACGGTCGACCGCGCGGCGCTGTGGCGCGCGCTGACGCCGCAGATGTTCCGCTATGGCCGCCTGTGCGCGGCGCTCGATGCCGCGCACGCCGCGCAGCGTTTTCCGACCGACGAGGCCCAGGCGCTCGAGTGGCAGGGCGAGCAGCCGCTGCTCGTCGGCGGCTCTGCGACCAACCTGAAGATCACCACTGGCGCGGACCTGAAGCTTGCGGCGGCGATACTGCAGGCACGGCACGAGGAAACAGCAGAGGGCGCTCGCATGAGAATCGGCTCGGGTTTCGACGTACACGCTTTCGGCGCCGGGGACTTCATCATGCTCGGGGGCGTGCGCGTCGCACACACGCGCGGGGTGGTGGCGCACTCCGACGGCGATGTGGTGCTGCACGCGCTGTGCGATGCGCTGCTCGGCGCAGCCGGCCTCGGTGATATCGGCCAGCATTTCAAGGATACCGACCCGCAATGGCGCGGAGCCGACAGCCGGCGCTTCGTCGCCGCGGTGCTGGCGCAGCTGCGCGAGCGCGGACTCGAGGTCGCAAACGCCGATCTCACGATCCTCGCGCAGTCTCCCAAAGTGGCGCCGCATCGCGAAGCGATCCGCAAGGCCGTGGCGGAGCTGCTCGGTATCGGCAGCGAGCGCGTCAACATCAAGGCGACGACCACCGAAGGGCTGGGCTTCCTCGGGCGTGCCGAGGGCATCGCCGCGCAGGCGGTCGTGCTGCTCGCCGCGAGCGCGCCGTGCCCTCCCCGGAGTTGAGCGCACGCGAGGCGGCGCTCGCGCCGCCGAGCGCCTACGGCGCGCCGCCCGCAAGCGGTCTGTTGCGGGTCGAGCCCGAGGATTTCGTGGTGGAGGAAGAGTTGGGTTTTGCACCCGCCGGCAGCGGCGCGCACCTGCTCCTGAGAGTGCGCAAGCGCAACGCCAACACCCAGTGGGTCGCCCGGGAGCTCGCGCGTCTTGCCGGCTGCCGGCCGGCCGAGGTCGGCTACGCGGGCCTGAAGGATCGCCGCGCGCTCGCGCTGCAGTGGTACTCGGTGCCGCGCCCGCGCAACGCGGTCGACTGGCGGGCCGTGTGCGCCGAGGACTACGAGATTCTCGAGGTGCATGCGCACACGCGCAAGCTGCCGCGCGGCGCGCATGCGGGCAATGGCTTCGCGGTGCGCATCCGCGCGGCGGGAGGGGCGGGCGCCGTGCGCGCGGCGCACCTCGCCGGGCGTCTCGAAGCGATCGCCGGGCGCGGCGTACCCAACTACTTCGGCCCCCAGCGCTTTGGCCGCGATGCCGGCAATCTGCAGCGCCTCGGGGCGCCGCAGCGGCTGTCGCCACAGCAACGCGGCTTCGCCCTGTCGGCCGCGCGCAGCGTGCTATTCAATGCCTCGCTCGCGGCACGCGTGACCGATGGCTCCTGGGAACGCCTGCAGGCGGGCGATGTAGCCAATCTCGACGGGCGTGGCAGCGTCTTCCGCGTCGATGCCGTTGATGAGGTACTGAGCGAGCGCTGCCGCCGTCTCGAAATTCATCCGACCGGGCCGCTGTGGGGCGAGGGCAGCCCGCCGAGCGCCGGCGAGGTACGTGAGCTCGAAACCGAAATCGCCGCGCGCTACCCGGATGCCGCCGCCGCCTGCACCGCCGCGTGCATGGCGCAGGAGCGCCGCAGCCTGCGGCTTCGCGTGTACGAGCTGCGATGTGAGGTCGAAGCGCAGGCGGTGCGGCTCCACTTTCGCCTGGCGCGCGGCGGCTTCGCGACCGCGGTACTCGCCGAGCTGATCGGGGCTCAGTCGGCCGACAGCAGCACGTAGACCGCGCCGGTACCGCCGTCCACCGGCCGCGCGGACACATAGGCGAGCACCGCCCCGGTGCGGCGCAGGAGACTGCTCACCGCCGCCTTGAGCACCGGGCCGCGATGACCGGAGCGTAGCCCTTTGCCGTGCACGATGCGCACGCAGCGCACGTGCTGTTCCAGGGCACGGACCAGGAACTCCCGCAGGGCGGGCTTGGCCTCGGCAACCGTCATTCCGTGCAGATCGATCTCGCGCTGCACGCGAAAATCGCCGCGCCGCAGGCGGCGCAGCACGGCGGCGGAAATGTGCGGGCGATGAAACGCCAGCGCGTCGCCGCTGAAGTGCTCGGGGTCGCCGGCGGCGTGCGGGTCGAGGCTCTCCCGCAATACCGCGGCACGATCGGCGCGCGTGAAGCGCGCCTGCGGCCGGCTCCGCGGCGCCCGCGGCGGCGGCGCATGTGGGCGCAGGGGTCTCACGCCGCGCACCGCCGCCCGGAACAGTCGGGCCTCCTCGCTGTCGTCGTCCCGGTCATCATCATCGGGCAGGGCAGTCACGGCTGGCTCCGCCAACTGTGGTCGGCTTCCAGTATAGTCAGCCGCTCGCGTACTGCGCACCCACACCGACGACAGTGAAGATCCTGGTCAGTAACGATGACGGCTATCGTGCCGAGGGTATCCGTCGCCTGCGCGAAGCCCTGGCGACACTCGGCGAGGTGACGGTGGTCGCGCCGGATCGTAACAAGAGCGGGGCGAGCAACTCGCTGACACTCGATGTGCCGCTGCGCGTGTTCGAGGCCGAGCCGGGTGTGTATTTCGTGCCCGGGACCCCGACCGATTGCGTGCATCTGGCGATCAGCGGCCTGTTCGATTTCGAGCACGACATGGTCGTTTCCGGAGTGAACGACGGCGCCAATCTCGGCGACGACGTGCTCTACTCCGGTACGGTGGCCGCGGCCGTCGAAGGGCGCTTCCTTGGGCTGCCCACCATCGCCATATCGCTGTGCACGGCGGGCACCGGCGGCGGTCATTTCCAGACCGGCGCCGAGGTGGCGCGGCTGCTCGTGGCGCAGCTGCTCGAGCGGCCGCTCGAGCCCTCGCTCATTCTCAACGTCAACGTGCCGAACGTGCCCTTCGCGGAACTGCGCGGTTTCCGCGCGAGCCGCCTGGGGTACCGCCACCGGTCCGAGCCGGTGATGCGCGCGCAGGACCCGCGTGGGCGGCCCGTCTATTGGGTGGGACCCGCGGGTCCCGAGCAGGAGGCCGGCCCCGGCACCGACTTCGACACCGTTGCCCGTGGCTACGTGTCGGTGACTCCGCTGCAGGTCGATCTCACGCGGCACGCGGTGCTGCCGGCGCTGGCAACCTGGCTGGATGGCATCGATGGCTGACCTGCGCCTCGAGGGGATCGGCATGACCTCGGCACGCACACGCGACCGTCTGGTGCAGCGTCTGCGCGATCAGGGCATCGCCAACCTCGCGGTGCTCGAGCGGATCCGCAACGTGCCGCGACACATTTTCGTCGACGAGGCCCTCGGCAGCCGTGCCTACGAGGACACCGCGCTCCCGATCGGTTTCGGGCAGACCATCTCGCAGCCCTACATCGTGGCGCGCATGACCGAGGCGCTGCTCGATGCGGCGGCTCCCGACAACGTGCTCGAGGTCGGTACGGGCTGCGGCTACCAGACCGCGGTGCTTGCGCCGCTGGTGAAGCGGGTGAGCACCATCGAGCGCATCGAGCCACTGCTCACGCGCGCGCGCGGGCGGCTGAAGGAGCTCGGAGTGCGCAACGTGCGCTTCCGCCACGGAGACGGCTCCCTGGGGTGGAAGGCGCATGCGCCCTTCGATGGCATCCTCGTGGCCGCGGCGCCGCTCACCGTGCCCGAGGCGCTCCTGAAGCAGTTGAAGGTCGGAGGACGGCTGATCGTGCCCATCGGACCCGAGGGCCAGCAGCAGCTCGTGCGGCTCACCCGACGCGAGCAGCGGGTCGAGCGCGAAAACCTCGGACCAGTCGCTTTCGTGCCACTGCTGGGTGGCACCACTTGAGTCGGCCGCGCTTGGCCGGCGAAGCCAGTATCGGAGAGTTTGGTTTATGAAAAATTTATAACATGCTGATATCAATGTGTTATTTTTTTATTAGACAACGTCTCAGTGATGATTTTCGCTGCGTTTTGCGTGCCAAACGCAATCGCAACCGTCCGGCAAGCAGCGTTCAGGCCAACAAAATTCCTTATTCCTCAAATTAGTTGCGCTGCGTTCTGAGACGCGTTTAACATGTCGCCCACTGTCTCCTAACGACGACATTACGGAGGGTGACCGGCAGAAGACACAGGGAGGAGGGACGTCGCAATAAGAGCAATAAGCCGATACAAGAACAATAACAGTGCAATTGTTCGAGTCTGTCAGCTTCGAATGATTGTTTGGTTGGTTGACCCTCCCCTTGTGTCTTCTGCCGATTACCTTCCCGCGCTCTCCCGCTCTCCCCCCGGGGGTCCCCACGAGATCGCGCATCTTGCTCGGCGCTGAGCATCATGCTGCGCAGCAAGCGTGATTTGGTGCGGTGGTTATCGTAGGAAGAGCGCCGCGAGCACACGCCGCTCCTCCTGCACCAGCACGTTGAAAGTGCGGCACGCAGCGCCGAGCTCCATCACTTCGAGCCCCACACGCCGCCGCGCGAATTCCCCGCGCACCTCGGGAGTGGCGAAGCGTTGTGTCGTCCCGGTGCCGAGCAGCACCAGCTCGGGGGCCAGCGCGAAGATGGCCTCGAGGTGCGCCGGCATGAGCTCAGCGAAGCTGTCCGGCGGCCAGTCGGTGACGAGCCGCTCCGCGGTCACGAGGCAGCTGCGCTGCACACGCCACTCGCCGATGCGCAGCTCGCTCGCCGAGTAGTTGCGGATCAGATTCGCTTGCGAGGCGGGTTCGAGGGTGAACTTCACCTTCGATACGATAACGCCGGTGCGCGAGCTCGTCATTGTCATCGCCGATCTCTACCTGCCGCGTGAGCTGCGCAGTCCCTCCCGGGATGATGCGTTCACGGAAATTCCAGGCCTCGAGTGCGTGGCGCGCTTCGCTGCGCGCGCAAGGCTGCCGCGCGGCTGGCGCAGCTGGCTGCTCGGTACGATCGGGCGCGCCGACCTCGAGGAGGTGGCGCCCGCATGCATCGCGGCGGCGGCGCTCGGGACCGGAAGCGACGTCACGGCGGCCGCAGAGCGCACCGCGCCGGCCGCGACGCGCTGGATCGCCACCGCAGTCCATGTGCGTGCCGGCCTGACACGCGCGCACCTCGACCCGCGCGGTCTGCTGCGGCTCGCGCCCGCCGAGCAGGCCGCGCTCGCCGCGGACTTTGCCGGCAACTTCGGCTCATCTCTTTACACGCTGATGCCACTTCCCGCGGGTGAGTTCCTGCTCGGCACTCCCGGGCTCGTCCCGTTCTCGACCGAGGAGCCGGCGCGTCACGCCGGCGCCGCGCTCGAGCAGCTGATGCCTGCGGGGCGGGGCGCGGCGCCGTTGCGCCGTCTGCTCGCAGAGATCGAGATGTGGCTGCACACGCAGCCGCTCAACGAAGCGCGCCGCAGCCGCGGCGAGCCGCCCGTCACGGCGCTCTGGCCTTGGGGCGCCATGGGGCGGATAGTGCAGCCCGAGCCTCGGGCATCTTCGGCCCTGCCGGCGGCCTTCGGTCGGGACGCGTGGCTCGAGGGCCTGTGGCGCCTCGAGAGCGGGGTCTGTCGCGCGGCTCCGCAAAGCCTCGATGAGGTGCTTGCTGCCGGCGCGTCAGCGGCCGTACTGGTGCTCGAAGTGGGAGGGCAGTTGCGCGATGAGCGGGACACGGTGGCCGCGGCCTTGAGCCGGCTCGATGAGCGCCTCATCTCTCCCGCTCTGCAGGCGCTGCGCCGCGGCACGCTCGGCGGCCTGACAGTCGTGCTGAACGATGCGCGTGCGCGTGTGGTGCGCGGGAGCCTCCGCAGGTTCTGGCGCAGGCCGCGCGGCGGCCTCGCGGGGTTCGCATGACACTGCGCATCGTGCGCCGCGCCCCGCTCGCCGCGCTTTCCCTGAGCGGCAGGTTGCACCCGGTGCTCGAGCGGGTGTATGCGGCCCGCGGCGTCCGCTCGGCGGCTGAGCTCGATACCTCGCTCGAGCGGCTGCTGCCCGTCGGCACTCTCGAGGGCATTCCCGAGGCGGTGGAGCTGTTGCTCGCCCACCGCACGGGCCGCGTGCTGGTGGTTGGCGATTTCGACGCCGATGGGGCCACGAGCTGTGCCCTGGTGGTGCGGGCGCTGCGCGGCTGCGGTTTCGCCGCGGTGGATTTCCTCGTGCCGAACCGCTTCGAATTCGGTTACGGCCTCACTCC
>Ga0318556_10000126_pt1 | contig 17439 bp, 10 predicted proteins | sample GRESIP082b2f24_FD_203668 | JGI IMG/M metagenome (GOLD analysis project Ga0318556, IMG submission 203668) | Tropical soil microbial communities from Luquillo Experimental Forest, Puerto Rico - GRE.SIPMG.082b2f24 | ecosystem: Environmental > Terrestrial > Soil > Tropical forest > Bulk soil... | reverse complement strand
GGGGCGGTGCTGGTGCGGGACGGGGAGATCATCGCGGCCGGGCACAATGCGCCGATCGCGAGTCACGACGCCACGGCGCACGCGGAGATCGCGGCCCTGCGTGCCGCGGGCCAGGCGCTCGGCAGTTACCGCCTCACCGATACCACGCTGTATGTGACACTCGAGCCCTGCGTGATGTGCGCCGCGGCCATGGTGCACGCGCGCGTCCGGCGGCTGGTGTTCGGTGCCTGGGACCCGCGGGCCGGCGGCGCCGGCAGCATCGTCAACGTGTTCACCCTGCCGGGCCTGAATCATCGCGTCGATGTCTTTGGCGGCGTGCTGATGGAGGAGTGCGCGGCACTGCTGCAGCAGTTCTTCGCGCAGCGGCGCGGCTGAGGCGGATCGCGCGGCGAAACGGGAGCTCCGCTCAGCTGCCGGGAGCACGGTTGGCCGACGCCGCGGTGGACACTGCCGGCGGTGCAGGCGGAGGTGCTGCTGTGCTCAGCTCCTCGGGCGCTGCGGCGACGGCCGGTGTGCTCTCCCCGGGCTGCCACTCGAGCAGACGCAGGAATCGCTGGATGCGATCGACGAACTGCACCGGTTCCCAGCCGCGCGCGTAACCGTGGCGCGCGCGCGAGTACCAGCGCTCCTGAGCGAGCAGGGGCAACCGCAGGCGCACATCGGCCCAGGAGTCAGGGTCCTTTCCCTGTGCCTGGGTGAGGACACGCGCATCCTCGAGATGGCCGTAGCCGACGTTGTACGCGGCGACCGTGAGCCAGGTGCGATCCGGTTCGGGGACACGCTCCGGGACCTTCTCGCGCACCTGCGCGAGGTAGCGCGCCCCGGCGTAGATGTTCTGCTCCGCATCGGTGCGATCCTTCAAGCCCAACGCCTGCGCGGTGTCGGCGGTCAGCATCATGACTCCGCGGGCGCCGTCATCCGACTGCGCGCGCGGATCCCATTTCGACTCCTGGTAACCGATCGCTGCGAGCAGCCGCCAGTCGAGGCCGCTCGCGCTCGCTGCCTTCTCGAACCAGCTCCGATAGCGCGGCAGGCGCTCGGCGACGTGCTCCTGAAACTCACGCGACTCCTCGTATTCGAAGCGGCGCGTGTCGCCCGAGCGCTGCTGCACCAGCTCCGTGAGGCGGTTGGTGGCACGCAGGTCGCTGAAGAACGCGTTCACGCTCGCGAGCAGCGCCGGCGCGTCACGCCGCACCATCCACTGCACCGGGCGCTCCTCGGGCAGTGCGAAGCCGACCTGTACGTCCGGGTAGAGGTGATGGGCGAATGAGAACTCACGCGCGTCCACGATGGCGTATTGCGCCTCGCCGGAATCGACATCCTCGACCGGATCGGCGGCGCTCGGCGCCGTCTCCTCCCATTGCAGCTGCGGTGCCACCGTGCTCTTGAGGCGCTGCAGGATGCGCTCCTGGGCGCTGCCGGCGCGCACCGCGAGGCGCGCCGACTCCAGCTGCAGGGTTTCGCGCGGCCGCACGCCGTTGCGTTGATAGACGACGAGCTGCGGGATCTGCGCGTAAGGCTCGGCGGCATCGCCGACGCGGCTCCATTCGGGCGTGTTGGTGAGCGAGGCCGCGGCGATATCGGCGCGCCCGGCGGCAAGCTCTGCCTGCAGCGCGCGCTCGTTGGCGAGCGGGTACATGGTGAGCCGTACCCCGAGCCGCGTGGCATACGCGCCGGCGAGCTCGAATTCCAGTCCCTCGGTCCCCTGGGCGCCGAGGTAGTAGCAGGTGGGCAAGTTGAGCGTCGCGACGCGCAGCTCGCCGCGTGCGCGGATGGCGTCCAACGCCGGTGCGGGCGCGAGCTTGCCGCAGCCGCCGATGCCGCCGAGTGCCATGAGCCCCACGGCGAGCAGGACCGTGCGCAGGAACCTCCCCGCGCAGCGCGGGCTTTCCGCTAGAATAGCCGCCCCTTGATCCCCGCGGGACCGCCGGAGAGGTACCGAAGCGGTCATAACGGCGCCGACTCGAAATCGGATGGTCGGGTAAAACCGGCACGTGGGTTCGAATCCCACCCTCTCCGCCACTCGCTTCAGAAACGTCACGGTCCCTCGTACGCGCCGCAGCGCTCACTCCGACTGTTTGCAATACACCGAGGCTACAGCTACCGCCTCAATTTGTCGTGTGACGCAAAATGTCGACATGCCTGGCGGTGCGCTCGACGTTCTGCTGCGTCGATGTGTGCGGCGCGCCTTGCGCGGTCACTGCGTCGGTTTCTTCAACGCTTCACGGTAGGCCGCGGCGAACGCTTCCACGAAGGTGTGCGGCAGGTGATCGGTGGGCATCTCGATGAGATTGCGGTAGAAGCTCGTGAACAGCTCCCAGTACTGTGCCTTGTCGGCGGAGCGCGCCTTGCCCCGCCGCGCGGCGCGCTCGAAGCGCGCTTCGAGCTCGGCCGGATCGAGCCGGTCGAGGAATTCGACGAACGCGGCGCGCGTCGCCAGCGCCATGGCACTCTCGTGCAGGCGCGCAGTGGCGACGATATCGCGCAGCCATTGCACCGAGTCGAGGCGGCGGCCTTCGTGCCGCAGAAGCAGCTCGACCGCCAGATCCTCGACCATCGAATCCCCGAGCGAGGGACGCGGATCGTCCTGCTCGGGGGGCGGCGACTCGATGCGGTAGCGGTTGCGCGTCTCGGCGTGGGTGCGCTCGAGCTCCTTGAAACCTACGAGCGCTTCACGGAACAGCCGGCCCGCCAGATGCAACAGGCGTCCCTGCGCCTCCGGCGGCAGCCGCTCGGGGGAAAGGCCGGCGCCGCGGCAGAAGGCGTCGAGGCCGGTGTGCACGTCTTCGAGGGAAAGGAAGGAGCCGCTGTTCTTTGGCTGATTCACCGCTTCGGCGAGGCGCGCAAGCGCTGCGCCCACCGGAGCCGCTTCGCCCGCGCCCGCCGGCGCGGGCTCGGCAGGCGCCGGGGCACCGTTCGGACGCTGCGGCTGCGCGAGCGCCCGCACCCGCCCGGAGTCGACCGCCTGGCCGTAGGCGCTGACGGGCAGCGCCGGCAGATCGATGACCGGCACCAGCAACTCCTCGACGTTCAGCTTGGCATCGATGTCGCGCTCGGCAGAACGCCCGAGCGTGCGCAGTGCGTGGATACTGGTCGGCACGGCCGCCGCAGCCGCCGGCTGAGCACCGGTCTGCCGCTCGAGCGCTGCGAGAATGTGGTAGTCCCCCATGCGCAGCACGTCGCCGTTTCCGATCCGGTAGCCGGAGGAGCCGCGTTTGCCGAGCGGCTCCATGTCGTCGTTGACGTACACGCCGTTGGTGCTCACGTCCTGGAGATAGAAATGACCATCGCGGAACTGCACGCGCGCGTGATGCGCCGATACGTAGCGCTGCGGGTCGGGCAACACCCAGTCGTTGTCAGCCGCGCGGCCGATGGTGCCGCCCTCTATCGCGAAGATCGCGCTGCTGCGCTCACCCAGCGAACGACGCTGTTCGCTGACGATCCGCAGCCTGAGCATGGTTCCCCGACTCAAATGAGCGATCCCTTGTGCGACAACCCCGTACCGGCGTTTCCCTGAGGCGCAGCGACGTTCCGGGCAGTGCTCCCCGGACATATAATGGCAGCATCAAACTAGCAGCGACCCGTGCGCGAGCCATGGCAACCAGTCACATTTTCCGCATTATGTTCGTGAATCAGGGCAAGGTTTACGAGGTATACGCCCGCCGGGTGAGCCACGGGGAACTCTTCGGTTTCATCGAGGTGGAGGAGTTGCTGTTCGGCGAGCGCTCCTCCGTGGTACTCGACCCCTCCGAAGAGCGCATCAAGGGTGAGTTCTCGGGCGTCAAGCGCACATTCCTGCCGATGCACTCGATCCTGCGGATCGATGAAGTGAAGAAGCACGGCACCGCGAAGATCACCGTGATGGAAAGCGGCGCGGCGGCGAATGTCGCCCAGTTCCCCATGCCGATGTACTCGACTCCGCCCGGTGAGAAGAAATGAGGCACGCGGGTCCATGCTGCAGCTGACTGGGCCGCCGGCACTCTCCGCATTCCGCATCGTCAAGCTCCTCGAGCGATTGCGCCCGCTCGAAGCCGCGATCAGCGGGCTCGATGCCCGCTTCCTGCACTTCATCGATGTGACGCGCCCGCTCACGGCGAGCGAGCAGGCGATCCTCGCGCAGCTGCTCACCTACGGGCCGCGCCTGCCCGAGTCCGCCGGGACGGACCACGGCGAGCGGCTGCTGGTGGTACCGCGTCTCGGGACGATCTCGCCCTGGTCGAGCAAGGCAACTGACATCGCGCAGGTCTGCGGACTCACCGCCGTGCGCCGCATCGAGCGCGGCACCCTGTATCGGCTCGAGGCCGCGCGCGCGCTTGGCACGGAGCGCTTGCAGCGTGTGGCACCGGTGCTGTTCGATCGCATGACCGAAGAGGTGTTGCTCGATCCTGCGCAGGCGGTGCGTCTTTTCGAGCACGCGCCGCCGCGGCCCGCGATGCGCATCCCGCTCGCGGGCGGACGCGCGGCGCTGGAGGAGGCCGACCGGCGGCTCGGGCTCGCGCTCTCGGGCGATGAGATGGATTACCTCCTCACGAGCTTCGCACGGCTCAAGCGCGACCCGACCGACGTCGAGCTCATGATGTTTGCCCAGGCCAACTCCGAGCACTGCCGCCACAAGATCTTCAACGCGCGCTTTATCATCGACGGCCGGCCGCGCGATGAATCGCTGTTCGACATGATCCGCTACACCCACGCGGTGAGTCCGGCGGGCGTGCTGTCCGCCTACCGCGACAACGCCGCGGTCATCGCGGGGAGCCGCGGTGAGCGTTACTTCCCCGACCCCGTCACCGGCATCTATGGCGCTGTCATCGAGCCGATCGACATTCTGATGAAGGTCGAAACGCACAATCACCCCACCGCGATCTCGCCTTTCCCCGGAGCAGCCACGGGCTCGGGCGGAGAGATCCGCGATGAAGGTGCGACCGGGCGCGGCGCCAAACCGAAAGCGGGCCTCACCGGGTTCTCGGTATCGCACCTGCGCATCCCGGGCTACGAGCGACCGTGGGAGCGGCGGTTCGGCTCGCCCTCACGCATCGCCTCGGCGCTCGACATCATGATCGAGGGTCCGATCGGTGCCGCTTCCTTCAACAACGAGTTCGGGCGGCCCGCGATCTGCGGTTACTTCCGCACCTTCGAGCAACAGGGGCCGGGCGATCCGCCGCAGCGCACGCGCGGCTACCACAAGCCGATCATGATTGCGGGGGGTGTCGGTAACATCCGCCCCGTGGACGTCGAGAAGGCCGAGGTGCCGGTCGGCGCGAAGCTCATCGTGCTCGGGGGGCCGGCGATGCTCATCGGTCTCGGCGGCGGTGCCGCCTCCTCGCTCGGCAGCGGCAGCTCGAGCGCCGATCTCGATTTCGCCTCGGTGCAGCGCGGCAACCCGGAGATGCAGCGCCGCGCACAGGAGGTGATCGACCGCTGCTGGGCGCTCGGCGAGCGCAACCCGATCGCGCTGATTCATGATGTCGGCGCGGGGGGGCTGTCGAACGCGGTCCCCGAGGCCGTCGCCCACAGCCATCGTGGCGCGCGGGTCGACCTGCGGGCGATTCCGAGCGCCGAAAGCAGCCTCTCCGCGATGGAGCTGTGGTGCAACGAGGCGCAGGAGCGTTACGTGCTGGTGGTCGAGGCCGAGGCGTTGCCGCAGCTCGCTGCCATCGCGGCGCGTGAGCGGTGCCCGTTCGCGGTGATCGGGGAGACGAACGCCAGCGGCGGCCTGACGGTGCGCGATCCGTTATTCGAGGACCGACCCGTCGACATGCCGATCGAGCTGCTGCTCGGCAAGCCGCCGCGGCTGACGCGCGATGTCAGCACCCTGAGCCCGCAGCGGCAGCGCTTCGACACCTCGAAGATCGAGCTGCGCGAGGCGGCCTACCGCGTGCTGCACCTGCCCGCGGTAGCCGACAAGACCTTTCTGATCACCATCGGCGACCGCACCGTCGGCGGACTCATCAGCCGCGATCAGCTGGTGGGCCCCTGGCAGGTGCCGGTGAGCGATGTGGGGGTGACACTCGCCGATTATCGCGGCGTCGCCGGGGAAGCGATGGCGATGGGTGAGCGCACGCCGGTGGCGGTGCTCGATGCGCCGGCTGCAGGCAGGCTGGCCGTGGCCGAGGCGATCACCAACATACTTGCCGCCGACATCGGCACACTGTCGCAGATTCGCCTCTCGGCCAACTGGATGGCCGCCGCCGGCGAGCCGGGCGAGGACGCAGCGCTCTACGCCACGGTGCACGCGGTGGCGAAGGAGCTGTGCCCGAAGCTCAGGATCGCCATTCCGGTCGGCAAGGACTCGCTGTCGATGCGCACGCGCTGGAGCGAGGCGGGCGTGGAGAAGAGCGTGATCGCCCCGGTGTCGCTCATCGTGTCGGCGTTCGCTCCGGTGCGCGACGCGCGCGCCACGCTTACCCCCGTCCTGCAGCTCGATGAGCGACCGACCTCGCTGTGGCTCATCGACCTCGCGGGCGGCCGCAACCGCCTGGGTGGCTCGGCACTGGCGCAGGTGTACGGCGAGCTCGGTGACGAGCCGGCAGACCTCGATGAGCCGCTGCGTCTCACACAGCTCGCCTCCGCGCTCGGCGAACTGCGCAGCCACGGCCTGCTGCGCGCCTACCACGATCGCTCCGATGGCGGCTTGTTCGCGACGCTCGTGGAGATGGCTTTTGCCGGGCACTGCGGACTCGACATCGCGCTCCCGGCGGGCCGCGGGCCGGCGCTGGCGCAGCTGTTCGCCGAGGAGCCGGGCGTCGTGGTGCAGATCATGGCGCTCGATGAGCCGGCATTCCTCGCGATCCTCGCACGGCACGGGCTCGGCGATGCGGCGCTGTACCTCGGGGCGCCCGTGAGCGAGCGGCAGGTGCAGATCCGGGTGGGCGAGACGCTGTTCGATGAGAGCCTGATGGAGCTGCGCCGCGCCTGGTCGGAGACCTCATGGCGGATGCGGCGGCTGCGCGATAACCCGGAGTGTGCCGATGAGGAGTACGCCGCCCACCACAGCGACGGGCAACCGCGGCTCGAGGTCGCCCTCAGCTTCGATCCCGAGGAGGACATCGCCGCCCCCTACATCGCGCGCGGTGCGCGCCCGGCGGTGGCGATACTGCGCGAGCAGGGTGTCAACAGCCAGACCGAGACTGCCGCGGTGTTCGACGCCAGCGGTTTCGCGGCGCACGACATCCACATGACCGACCTCCTCAGTGGCGCCCGCGACTTGGCGCAGTTCCAGGGGCTCGTGACCTGTGGCGGCTTCTCCTACGGTGATGTGCTCGGTGCCGGCGAAGGATGGGCGAAGTCGATTCTGTTCCACGAGGCAGTGCGTGAGCAGTTCGAGCGTTTCTTTGCGCGCGAGGGCAACTTCGCGCTCGGCCTCTGCAACGGCTGCCAGATGCTCGCTGCGCTCAAGAGCATCATCCCGGGCACGGCACACTGGCCGCGCTTCGTCCGCAACCGCAGCGAGCAGTACGAGGCGCGCTTGTCGCTCGTAGAGGTGCTGCCGTCGCCGTCGGTGCTGCTTGCCGGCATGGCGGGCTCCGTGCTGCCGGTGGCCGTGGCGCACGGCGAGGGGCGCGCCGAGTTCGTGAGCGACGCCGCCGCGCGCGAGTGCGCTGCGAGCGGGCTCGTGGGAGTGCGCTACATCCGCGCCGCCGGTGAGGTTGCCAGCAGCTATCCCGCGAATCCGAGCGGCACGCCGTTCGGCATCGCGGCGCTCTCGAACCTCGATGGGCGCGTCACCATCATCATGCCGCACCCCGAGCGCTCGTTCCGCTACCTGCAGAACTCGTGGCGGCCGGCCGGCGCCGGCGAATACAGCGGCTGGATGCGACTGTTCCGCAACGCGAGGCGCTTCATCGGCTAGGTGACTCCCACCGGGGTCCCCGCGAAATGGCGCGTCTTATTCCGAGCGGAATACCTTCCGTCCACGGCAAGCGCGATTTCGTGGGGTGGTATTCAGCTCACCGACTTGATCGGCGCGACGTGACTGCCGGTTTCTTCGAGGAAGAAGCGCCGCACCATCATCGCCTGCTGCAGCTTGCCCTTGCGGACGTAGGCCTCGTACAGCAGGTCCTTGACGACTTCGAGCATGATGCCGGCCTCGTAACCGTCCAGCAGCGGCAACGGCGTGCGGACGTCGAGCTCGGCGCCGAACAGCACGTTCCTCATCTTGGTGAAGATCTCCGGTGCGATGTCGGCTATCTCGCGCACCGCGTTCAGCTCATCGAACAGTCGCAGCTTGCCGGCCTCACCGAGGTCGGCAAACATCGCCTGCGCGGCGCGACGGCACATCGAGGCGAAGGCGTTGAACGCGCCCTGTGAGAAGCAGGCGAGTGCCTCACGGAACAGCAGCTCGACACCCTCGGGGATGTAGGCGAAGCTGAATTTCTCGCGGGCCCGTTCGACCTCGGTGAACTGTGGCGACAGCTCGATGCGCGTCGCGCCGTACACGCGTACGGTGAAGCGCAGGAAGATCGGCATGTGGCAGGCGTCGCACTGGTAGACGAGCCCCACCTGTTTGGGCCGGTAGAGTTGCAGATCCTCGAAGCGCGGCACGGCGCTCGGAGTGATGTGCGCGACCGCCAGACAATGCGGGCAGGTCACGACCAGGTTCTTCTCGAGGTCGTGGTGCAGGTGGCTGCTTGAATCGATGTATATCGACATGCCGCTCAGCGGCCATCTTATGAGTTGTTGGGTCCGCCCGGATACATGTTAACTCATACGCGCGTTTGGGCCTCCGCGAAAATTGCGCGTCCCGGCTACGTTATGTCAACGCGATTTTCACGGGGTGCTCGTGCGCGTGAAGCTGAGTATGCGGTCGGCCAGCCGCGAGTACTCGCCGCTGAAGTGATGGCCATGTCCGATCTGCTCGCGGGTGACCGTGCCGGGCGGGATTTCTGGGCAGATCGAGTCGCTCTCGCCTGCGCCGTAGATGCACAGCACCGGAACCCCTCTGAGCGCAGCGAGCTCCGGGCGCGTCGGCACCCCGCCCTCATCGCCTTCGACCCACTCGGCCACGTGCACCTCGAACGAGGCGTGCGCATCGATTCCGAGCAGAGTCACGCTCGCCACCCGCGCGCGCAGCTCAGGCGGCAGGCGGTTGACCACGAACGGCAGCACATCGGCACCGAAGGAGTAACCGATCATCAACACCCGCTGCGCGTGCCAGGCCTCGAGGTAGTGGCGCAGCACGCGCGCCACATCCTCTGCGGTCTGCGCCGGCGTGCGCGGGGTCCAGAAGTACTTCAGCGAGTTGAGCGCCACGGTCGGCACGCCGTTGGCGGCGAGCCGCGCCGCAAGCTCCTGGTCGAGCCCCGCCCAGCCGCCATCGCCCGTGAGCAGCAGTGCGAATTCCGACGCCGGGCCCGCGGCGTGGACTTCCTCGAGCGGCAGATCGCTGATCGCCGGGGCGGCCGTTGCCGCAGGTGGCGGGAGCGCGGCGAGCCGCGCGTAAGCGGCGCGAAACTGCGGCATCCAGTTGCGCTCCACCGAGAAACCGTGGCCGACGAGCGGTAGCTTCACCAGCGCGCCGCCGGCAACACGCGCGGCGAACTCATCGGCCGCATGCGGGTCGCAGACCTGATCCTTCTCGCCCTGTAACGCAATCCACGGCTGTCGCAGGCTCGTGGCGGGCTCGAACACCAGCTCATGCTGCGCATTCTGCGTGTAGCGCAGGCCGTTGCCGGGGCAGAGCTGCGCGCCGCCGAAGTCCTGGTCGGCGCAGAAACCGAGACTGAGCGCGCCGGCAAAGGTGCCCGGAGGAGACTGGACGAGCGCCGCATACACGACGGTGGCACCGGAGGAATAGCCGACGAGCACCGGCACGTGGTATGCGGTGAGGCCGATCTGCTTCTGCACCTGGTGACTGAGCGACTCGAAGTCGGCAGCGATCATCTCGCAGTGCGCGTCGGCGCGCCGCGCCGCGCTGCGCAGGGTGGCGAAATAGTGCGTCACGTCGACTCCGACGACGACCGCGCCCATGTCGCGCAGCGCGCGCGCCATGTTGATCACCCCGAGCTCCCAGCCGCCATCACCCGAGACGAAGATCGCGACACTCTGCGCTTTGCCCGCGGGGACATAGACGTGAACGATGCCGAAGCGGCCGGCCCCCAGCTCGCGCGCATCGTGCGCTGCGGCCGGCTCTGCAGCGGGACCCGCCGCCGCCACGGCAGAGGCGGGAGGGGCGGCGTTGAGCGCGACGGGTGCGACCGCCGCCAGCAGCAGGATGAGCGTTGCGGTCACTCGCCCGGTCATCGTGCGAACAGCTCCTTCATTCCGCCCGCGACCAGCACCGATATCTCGACGAGCACGCGTGGCAGTGCGATCCCACCGCGCGCCACCAGGTAGCGTGGTTCCCACGTGGGATCGAATTTCGCCTTGTAGCGGCGCAGTCCCTCGAAACCGTAGAAATGCTCGCCGTGGCGGAAGACGAAGTTGCCGACCCGATGCCAGGCCGGCGCGAGTGGATGGGACTCCAGACCCGAGAGCGGCGCCATCCCCAAGTTGAACCAGCGGTAACCCTCACGCTTTCCCCACAGCATCAGCTCGATGAACAGGTAATCCATCGTGCTGCGCGGCGCCCGCGGGTCGAAGCGCATGAGATCGACCGAGAGCTCCGCCCGCGTGCCGGTGGTCCAGAGATTGGCGAACGCCACCGGTGTGCCGCCGGCGCGCACCAGCGCCAGTGGGAACTTCTGCATGTAGTGCGGCGAGAACGCGCCCACCGAGAAGCGCTTCTCGGCGGTCGATTTGGCGGCGAGCCAGGCGTCCGAGATCGGCTGCAGCTGCGGCAGAAGCCCGCCGACACGCGCGGCCGGCACCACCTCGAAGCTCGCGCCGTCGCGCTGCGCGCGACGATGCGCCTGGCGCAGGTCGGCGCGCGCGCTGCCCTCGAGTGAGAAATCGGCGAGCGGCACGCGCGCCTCTTCGCCGATCTTGAGCGGCGCGAGCCCGAGGTCGACATAGAGGCCGAGGCAGCCGCGCGATGCCTGGTAGAAGACCGTATCGGCGCCGTGATGGTCCGACATCTCGCGCAGCCGCCACACCAGCTCTTCCGCGCCCTGCGGCGAGCCGACCGGATCGCCGAGCGCGACCCAGCTGCGCCGCGCCGTCTGGTACATCAGGAAGGCGTCGCCGGAGTCGCTGAAGAGCAGCCTCTTGTCGCCGGTGAGTGCGGCGTTGGCGAGCGTCTGGTCACTTTTCTCGATGAGCGCGCGCGCCCGCGCGAGCTCCTCGGGACCTGCGACCGCAGGCTCCGGCCGCGCCGGCCGCAGCAGGTTCAGCAGCACATAGGCGATGCCGAGCACTATCACGACGAGCGAAGCACGCAGCATGCGCGGCGCGTTGGCATCGAACGCGAACGTCCACCACAGGTCGCGCGAATAGCGCACGTGGCGGTGTGAGATCAGGCCGATCCACACCGCCAGCATGATGACGCCCGCGATGCTCGCCACCCACACGGGCGTGAAGCGCTCGTCGAGGATGGCGGTGGGACGGTAAAAGGAGCGCCGGCCGAGCACCAGCACCGCAAGGACCAGCAGCAGCAGTGTCGCTTCCTCGAAATCGAGCCCCTTGAGGAGCGAGGCGAAGATGCCGGCGATCAACAGCCACACGGCGATGTGATAGGCGGCGCGGACGCGCCGGAACAGTGCCCGCGACAGCACCAGGAGCGCGAGCCCGACGATGCTGCCGATGAGGTGCGATACCTCGAGCACCGGCAGCGGCAGGAACCGGTCGAGGAACGCGAGCCGCTCATCGATCGCCGGGGTCGCACCGGAGAACAGCAGCAACGCCCCGGAGAGGAAGCTGAGCGCACCGGCGATCTGCGGCACGACCGGCGCGATGTACTGGCTGGCGAGCTCGCGCGCACGCGCGAGGCGCCCCCACTGCGCCGAAACCTCCTTCGAGCCGAACAGCAGCGTGCCGAACACCAGCGGCACCAGGTAGTACACCGCGCGATAGGCGAGGAGCGAGCCGAGCAGCGCATCAGTGGGCACTCCGGGGAGTGTCAGCAGGATGACCGCTTCGAACACACCGACCCCGCCCGGCACGTGGCTGATGATGCCGGCGATCACCGCGGCAGCGTAGACCCCGAGAAAAGTGATGTAGTGGACGTGCGCGCTCGCCGGCAGCAGCGACCACAGCACGGCACACGACAGCGACAGATCGAGGACGCCGAGCGCGATCTGCGTCAGCCCGATGGCGGGACCCGGTGCGCGCAATGCCCAGCCGCGGATCTCGACGGTGCCGCGCGCAAACGAGGCCCACAGCGCGTAGGTGCACACGGCCGTGAGCAGCAGCGTGCCGACCAGCTCAGCCCAGCGTCGATCGAGGTGCAGCAGCATCGCCGCATGCTCGGGCGAGAGAACCAGCGAGAGACCGGCAACGGTCGCGAGCCCGATGCCGAAGGACACGCTGCAGAAGACCGAGACCATCGCCACATCGATGGCCGAGACGCGCGCCGTGGCGTACAGGCGCAGCCGGATCGCCGTCTGCGTGAAGGCGGAAAAGCCGATCGTGTGGCTGAAGGAGTAGGCGATGAAGGCGTTGAACAGGATTCGTCTGTAGGGGATCACGCGGCGCAGGTACCTGAGCGCCAGCAGCTCATAGGTCGTCAGCAGCCAGTAGCTGAGTGCCGTGAACCCGAGAGCCGCCAGCACCTGGCGGCTCGGTATGGCGTGCAGATGCGCGAGCACGCGCTTGACGTGGAGGTGCGCGAGCTGATGATGCAGCACCCACACCACGAGCGTGAAGAAGAGCAGCGCCGCGAGTGGCCCCACCCAGCGCCACAGGGTGCGTTGGCCGGGTTCGGCCGGCGGCATCGGGGCTGTCGTCGGGCGCAGCAAGGCTGGCTTCGGGTCCCCTCAGCGTGTCAGCGGCTTGTACTTGATGCGATGCGGCTGGGCAGCATCCTCACCCTTGCGCCGGCGGAAATCCGCGACGTATTCCTGGTAATTGCCCTCGAACCACACCACCTGCGAGTCCCCCTCGAAAGCGAGGATGTGGGTGGCGATGCGATCGAGGAACCAGCGGTCGTGCGAGATCACCACCGAACAGCCGGGGAAGGCGAGCAGTGCTTCCTCGAGCGCGCGCAGCGTCTCCACGTCCAGGTCGTTGGTCGGCTCATCGAGCAGCAGTACGTTGCCGCCGGCGCGCAGCACTTTGGCGAGATGCACGCGGTTGCGCTCGCCGCCCGAGAGATCGCCCACCAGCTGCTGCTGCTGCGCGCCCTTGAAGTTGAAGCGCCCCACGTAGCCGCGCGAGGAAGTCTCGTACGCACCGACCTTGATGGTGTCGAGCCCGCCCGAGATCTCCTGCCACACGGTCTTTTTGTCATCGAGCGCGTGGCGCGACTGATCCACGTACGCGAGGCGCACGGTCGGGCCGATGCGAACCTCGCCGGCATCGGGCTCTTCGGCAGCGGTCAGCATGCGAAACAGCGTCGTCTTGCCGGCGCCGTTCGGGCCGATGATGCCGACGATGCCGCCGCGCGGCAGGCTGAAGTCGAGATTGTCGATCAGCAGGCGCTCGCCGTAGCCCTTGCGCAGTCCCGCGACGGCGATCACGAGATCACCGAGCCGCTCGCCCGGAGGGATATAGATCTCGTTGGTCTCGTTGCGCTGCTGGAACTCGCGCGAGGCGAGCTCCTCGTACCGCTGCAGCCGCGCCTTGCTCTTGGCCTGGCGGGCCTTGGGATTCTGGCGAACCCACTCGAGCTCGTGGGCGAGTGCCTTGCGCAGCGCTTCCTGCTCACGCTCCTCGAGCGCGAGGCGCTGCTCCTTCTGCTCGAGCCAGGAGGAGTAGTTGCCGTGCCAGGGAATGCCGTAGCCGCGGTCGAGCTCGAGGATCCACTGCGCCACGTTGTCGAGGAAGTAGCGGTCGTGGGTGACCGCGATGACCGTGCTCGGGTACTCCTCGAGATAGCGTTCCAGCCAGGCGATGGATTCGGCATCCAGGTGGTTGGTCGGCTCATCGAGCAGCAGCATGTCCGGTGCCGACAGCAGCAGACGGCACAGTGCGACGCGGCGCTTCTCCCCACCGGAGAGGGTGGCGATGCTCGCTTCCCAGGGGGGCAGGCGCAACGCGTCGGCGGCGATCTCGAGCTTGCGCTCGAGTTCCCAGCCCCCGGCGGCATCGATGGCGTCCTGCAACTGCGCCTGCCGGACCAGAAGGGCGTTCATCTGCTCCTCATCCATGGGCTCGGCGAATTTCTCGCTGACCGCATTGAACTCCTGGAGTTGACGGAAGGTGTCCCCGAGACCCTCCATCACGGTGTCGCGCACGCTCTTGGCGGCATCGAGCTCCGGCTCCTGCGGCAGGTAACCGATACGGATGCCGCTCTGGGGCCGAGCCTCACCGTCGAAGGAGCCGTCGATGCCGCCCATGATCTTCAGGAGCGTGGACTTGCCCGCGCCGTTCAGCCCCAGCACGCCGATCTTGGCGCCCGGGAAGAAGGAGAGGCTGATGTCGCGCAGGATGACCCGCTTCGGCGGTACCACCTTCGAGACGCGGTTCATGGTGTAGATGTATTGAGCCATGGCGGGATTATCGACGAGGGCAGCGCCGATGGCGATGGCGTACCCGCCCCGTGCGGGTCAGGTCGCGCTCGGCTGCAGGCCGGGGTGTGCGGCAGCCCGTGCCGCGAGCGCCGCTGTGTTAGGCTTGCGCGCCTCTCCGTTGCCGGTCGGGAAGGAGCGTCACTCGCCATGAACAGCGTCGCCGTAGTCACGAGCGAGCGCCTCGCGCGTTATGGGTTCGGTGACGGCCATCCTTTCGGATCGGATCGACTTGCGGCATTCACGCGGGAATTCACCGCGCGCGGACTGCCGCAACGGGTCACGCTGCTCGAGCCGCGCGATGCGAGCGATACCGAGCTCGGCTCGTTCCACACCGCCGAGTACCTGGAGTTCGTGCGCGAGCGTTCTGCGAGCGGTACGGGTCTCCTCGATGCCGGCGATACGCCCGCCTTTCGCGGTGTGTACGAGGCGGCCGCCGGTGTCGTGGGCGCGACGCTCACCTGCGTGGAGGCCATCATGCAGGGGCGGTGCCGCCGCGCCTTCGTGCCGATCGCCGGGCTGCACCACGCGGCGCGCAACCGCGCCGCCGGCTTCTGCGTGTTCAACGACTGCGGCGTCGCGATCGAGCAGCTGAAGCACGCCGGCCTCGAGCACATCGCCTACGTCGACATCGACGCCCATCACGGCGATGGCGTGTTCTACGCGTTCGAAGCTGACGCGGCGGTGGTGTTTGCCGACCTGCACGAGGACGGGCGCTACCTCTATCCGGGTACGGGCGCCGCGGGGGAAGTCGGACGCGGCGCCGCCACGGGCATGAAGCTCAATGTGCCGTTGCCGCCCGGTGCCGATGATGAGGTGTTCGCGGCCGTGTGGCCGCGGGTCCTTGCGCACCTGAAAAAGTTCGAGCCGGAGTTCATCATCCTGCAGTGCGGCGCAGACAGTCTCGAGGGCGACCCCATCACTCATCTGCGCTTCTCGCCGCAGGTTCATGGGCGCGCCGCCCGCGACTTGAGCGAGCTCGCCGACAGCTTGGGTCACGGCCGTGTGCTCGGCTTGGGTGGCGGTGGCTACAACCGCACCAATCTGGCCCAGGCCTGGACGGCGGTCGTCGAAAACCTGATGTAGCCGCCCCGGACACGCGCGGAAGCCCGGCACCGCCCCGACGCGTCGCCCGGGCGCAAGACGCCCGGCGGGTGCCGACAAGGGCAGTGGGCGGGCGGTTCAGGGTACAATTCGCACCCCCTTTTGATCCGCGTAACCGAGGCGGCCGCACGCATGTTCCGGACGACCATGACCATCGAAGGCTTCGATCCTGAGCTCGCGGCGGCGATTGCCGGCGAGCGCCGGCGGCAGGAGGAGCACGTCGAGCTCATCGCCTCCGAGAACTACGCTTCACCGCGGGTGCTCGAGGCGCAAGGCTCGGTGCTCACCAACAAGTACGCCGAAGGCTATCCGGGCAAGCGCTACTACGGCGGCTGCCAGTATGTCGACAAGGTCGAGCAGCTCGCGATCGATCGTGCGCGGCAGCTGTTCGCTGCCGACTTCGCCAACGTGCAGCCGCACTCGGGATCGCAGGCGAATACCGCGGCCTATCTCGCGCTCGTTCAGCCCGGTGATTCGATTCTCGGCATGAGCCTCGATCACGGCGGTCACCTCACGCACGGCGCCAAGGTCAACTTCTCCGGCAAGTTCTTCCGCGCCGCGCAGTACGGCATCCGCTCCGACACGGGCGAGATCGACTACGAGCAGGTGCAGCGCCTCGCCGAGGAGCACCGGCCGAAGATGATCATCGCCGGATTCTCGGCTTACTCGCGGGTGATCGACTGGGCGCGCTTCGCGGCCATCGCCCGCAGTGTCGGCGCGTATTTCGTTGTGGACATGGCGCACGTCGCCGGGCTCGTGGCGGCAGGAATCTATCCCAACCCGGTGCCGCACGCCGACGTCGTGACCACCACGACGCACAAGACGCTGCGCGGTCCGCGCGGCGGGCTGATACTGGCGCGCGCCAACGACGAGATCACCCGGAAGATCAATTCGCTGGTCTTTCCCGGCACGCAGGGTGGGCCACTGATGCACGTCATCGCCGCCAAGGCGGTGGCGCTGCTCGAGGCGCTACAGCCGGAGTTTCGCGACTACCAGCGCCAGGTGCTCGCCAACGCGCGCGCCATGGCGGCGCGCCTCAAGCAGCGCGGCTTCCAGATCGTCTCGGGCGGTACCGACAATCACCTCTTCCTGATGAGCCTCGCCGACCGCAACATTACCGGCAAGGACGCCGACGCAGCACTCGGGCGCGCCAACATCACCGTGAACAAGAATGCCGTGCCGAACGACCCGCGCCCCCCGATGGTGACGAGCGGGCTGCGCATCGGTACCCCGGCGTCCACCACGCGCGGCTTCAAGGAAAGCGAGGTGCAGCAGGTGGCGGATCTCATGGCGCAGGTCCTCGATGCGGACGGCGCGGCGGCGGTGATCGAGCGTGTCCGACCCCAGGTCCTCGAGCTCTGTCGCCGCTTCCCCGTCTACGGACCCTAGCGCGCGCCAGGGCGGTCACGCCGCATGCACTGCCCGTTCTGCGGCCACGAGGAGACCAAGGTGAACGACTCGCGACTTGCCGGCGAGGGGCGGCAGATTCGCCGCCGCCGCGAATGCCTGAAGTGCGGCGAGCGCTTCACGACCTTCGAGACCGCCGAGCTCATCATGCCGCTCGTGATCAAAGGTGATCGCGGACGCGAGTCCTTCGATGAGGGGAAGCTGCGTTCTGGCATGGAGAAGGCGCTGGAGAAGCGCCCGGTGCCGCGTGAGCAGATCGACGAGGCCGTGAGCCGCATCGTGCATCGGGTGCGCAGCCTCGGGGATCGCGAAGTTTCCGCACGCGCCATCGGTGAGCTGGTGATGGAGGAGCTGCGGCACCTCGATGAGGTCGCGTACGTACGCTTCACTT
>Ga0318556_10000124_pt1 | contig 17545 bp, 19 predicted proteins | sample GRESIP082b2f24_FD_203668 | JGI IMG/M metagenome (GOLD analysis project Ga0318556, IMG submission 203668) | Tropical soil microbial communities from Luquillo Experimental Forest, Puerto Rico - GRE.SIPMG.082b2f24 | ecosystem: Environmental > Terrestrial > Soil > Tropical forest > Bulk soil... | reverse complement strand
TGTCTCGACTGGAGCGAGCGTCGTTATCACCTCAAGGGACTCGTCGGAGCTCGGATTCTGGATCGTCTATTGGAGCTTGGATGGCTCAAACGTGTGTCGGACAGCCGCGCACTCCGACTAACGTCGTCTGGAAGGGCGGGCTTGTCCGAAATCTTCCAGATCGAGATCAACAACAAGGGTGTGCCAACCGGTCGATTATGCGACCCACGACGGCTGACAGCTTAGGCTGAGCGAAGCGTCATCTCGCGCAATGCTGCGGGTCACCGTTTCCACTTTTCGACGACTCTGGATCGGCCGTCGCGTCTGCGATTGGCACATCTCGTCGGTGAGGGTCATCTGTAGGCTCTTCCGCTGCTGGGAGAAGAGCTGGCATGTCTGAGACAAACCGTCGGCGCCAAGTAGACGGTCAGAAGCATCGCGCGATCATCGCGAACGCTCTTGGGGCGTGTCTTTGGGATCGCATGGCACTCCAAATAATAATCGATCGCAAGGTCTGCGATGGAAGGAGCTTCTCTCGCAACTTTGCGGGCTTCAGCAGGATCTTCGCCGCGCATCGCATCCGTGAGCAGGTCCGCGCCTGCTTTTTTCGCCTGGTCGAAAGTGAGCAGCGGACCATGTCGACCCATCGTCAGGCGTTTCGATGCGCCGGTGTCCCTATTGCGATATTGGACGATGTAGCTGGGAGCGCCGCTCGGCTTCACTGGGCTCCGAAGCCCGGAAACGTCTCATCCGATATGACGATGTCCTACTCGGCGACCACGATACGCTCAACAACTGTCTTGCTGAGCTTCTCCGCAATCATCCATTGAACCGCAAGCGTCTTTCGGGTAAGCGACAGGTAAGCACGGTAAGCGAAAATCTGCGAGAGTGAACGTATCAGGGCGCGGCGTCTGTGTCGAACACGTCTTTAAGCTCAACAGCCTAGAGTAGCGCCGAGGGCTCCAGAGAACGTTTGCGAAGTAAGGGCACACCGACCTCTTAATCAGTGGTCCTTTCTCCTTCCTTCAGCCGGAACACGATACGATTTTAAATTGGTCAATCTACGACGAAGGCAGCATCACTGCTGGGGATTATTGTAACCATAGCGGCCTTGCCGAAAAGGACAGGAACATCTCTGCTGCAAACCTGAAGTCAACGAGCATTGTGTTACTTCGTTGATCCCCCGGCTCAGGACCGCCTCGTCTTCTCTGAGTGTTTCCAGGATCTCTTCCGTGTCGTACTCATCTGCCTCTGCGTAGCGCTGTAGACGTTGGATCTCCATCTCGTGGAATTCCTGACGTATAATTCGCTCCAGATCGACGGGTGACGCGGGAGCGAGCGCGGCCGCCGCGACGACAACCCTGCCCCTCAGCGCCTCGAACATTGCGTCGGTCTCTGCGGAAGCCTGCCGGACGCGCTTCAGCGCCTCCCTCGGCTCAGAGGTCCCCAGCGCCTTCCGGATCTCCCTCTTCCCTACTGCCGATCGCAGATCAGTCGGAACCTTGACGCGCAAGAAGAAGCGGGAGCCGCGCTTCTGTAGGCGGGGATGTTTGGGCACGTCTTCCACTCCGGCGGTGTACCAGTTCGGTGTACCGATCGGAAGGAAAACCGCTTAAAATACAATAAGTTATTGATACGAAGGGCGCTTACGGTCTACTGGCGGAGGGAGCGGGATTCGAACCCGCGAGACGATTCATCACCGTCTACACGCTCTCCAGGCGTGCGCCTTCAACCGCTCGGCCACCCCTCCAGGGTGCGCGGAGACTAGCGGACCCGCGAGAGGGGTGCAATTCACAGCATACCGAGCGCGGTCTTGCCACGGGGCGGTGGGAATGCGCGGTCGAGAGCAGCCAAATCCTCTTCCGTCAGCTGGACGTCGAGGGCGCCACGGTTCTCGCGCACATGCTCGGGTCGAGAGGCTTTCGGGATCACAATCGTGCCCTCCTCGCGCAACAGCCAGGCGAGTGCGGTCTGCGCCGGCGTCGTGCCGCGGCGGCGCGAAATCTCCGTGAGTGCCTGGTTGCCGAGCATGCGCCCGCTGCCTAGTGGCGTATAAGCCATGATCGCGACTTTGTGCTCGCGGCACCAGGGGAGGACGTCCCACTCGGGGCTGCGGTGGGCGAGATTGTAGAGCACCTGATCGGCTGCGACGGTGTCGCCACCCCTCAATGCTGCCCATTCCGCAATATCGGCGCGGTCAAAATTGCTGACGCCATAGTGGCGGATCTTGCCGTCGCGCTGCAGCCGCTGAAACCCCTCCAATGTCTCGGCGAGCGGGATCGAGCCCCGCCAATGCAGCAGGTAGAGGTCGATGCGATCGGTGGCAAGCCGCTTGAGGCTGCGCTCGCAAGCGGTCACGATACTGGTACGCGAGGCGTTGTAGGGGTAGACCTTGCTGACGATGAAGAGCCTGTCGCGAACACCCTCGGCCGCGCGGGCGATCATCTCCTCGGCGCCGCCGCTGCCGTACATCTCGGCGGTGTCGATCAGCGTCATGCCGAGCTCGATGCCGAGCCGCAGGGACGCTGCTTCGTCGGCGGCACGGCGGCGGTCCTCGCCCATGTGCCAAGTCCCCTGGCCCAAAGCCGGCACGCGCTCGCCGTCGTGCAAGGTCACATAGCGCAATTGCTCGGTCATCATTTCTCTCCCATCGTGTGCTCGTAGCGGAGGAATACCAGCCGGGCGGCCCCGTACACCCGCTCCTCGAGAAGAGTAAACCCCGCAGGCGGCGTGAAGTGCTCGCGCGCCGCGAGTTCGACGACGGCGAGCGCGTCTGGCGCCAACCATCCGGCCGCCGCGAGCGCCGCCAGCGCCGGATCGGCGAAGCCGCTGCGGTATGGCGGATCGAGAAACACAACTGCGCAAGCTGATGTCGCGCCCGGCGGATGTGTGGCGTCTCCGGGGACAACGCGTGCACGGGAGCCCTCGCCGAGACCCTCGACGTTCTTGCGCAGAATTGCCAAGGCCTCGCGATCCTGCTCGATGAATACGGCCTCGGCGGCACCACGCGAGAGCGCTTCGAGACCGAGCGCGCCGGTTCCGGCAAAGGCGTCGAGCACCGTCTTCTGGGCAAACGGGACACCGGCGCCGGCGAGCTTGCCGTGCGAGAGGATGTTGAACAGCGCCTCGCGGGCGCGGTCGCTGGTGGGCCTCACCGTTTCTCCGGGCGGAGCGAGAAGGCGCCGGCCGCGATGCCTACCGGCGACGATCCGCATGCCCGAGCTGCTCCGCCAGCACCTTCTTCGGCACCTCGTCGACCGCGCCCCGCGCCAGATTGCCGAGCTGGAACGGCCCGTAGGAAAGGCGGATCAGCCGCGTCACCTGCAGTCCCAGATGTTCGAGCACGCGGCGTACCTCGCGGTGCTTCCCTTCACGCAGCCCCATCGCGATCCACGCGTTGCTGCCTTGCCGGCGTTCGAGGCTGGCGCGGATCGGGCCATAGGAGATGCCGTCGATCGTGACACCACCGGCGAACGCAGCAAGGCGTTCGGGCTCGACCTCGCCGTGCACTCTGACCTTGTAGCGGCGGATCCATCCCGTTGACGGCAATTCGAGACGACGCGCCAAGGCGCCGTCATTGGTCAGCAGGAGCAGCCCTTCGGAATTGAGATCGAGGCGTCCGATCGAGATCAGCCGCGGCAATTCCTTGGGTAGCGCGTCGAACACCGTCGGCCGGCCTTTCTCGTCGCGATGCGTCGTGACGAGCCCGGCCGGCTTGTGATAGCGCCACAGGCGCGGCCGGTCCGGGGCGGGTAGCGGCTTGCCGTCGACACGGACGTCGCTCCCGGCAGTGACCACGACCGCCGCTGTCGTCAGCACATGACCGTCGACCGCGACCCGGCCCGCTGCGACCCAGCGCTCGGCGTCGCGGCGCGAGCATACCCCGGCGCGCGCCAATACTTTCGCAATCCGCTCCGGACGTTGCTCGCTCACTCACCGGCCGCAGCAATAAAGGCCCGGAAAATGCGGCGGTCGGCCTCGCTGATCTCGAATTCCGGGTGCCATTGCACGCCGAGGCAGAAACGGTGACGGGGATCTTCGATGCCCTCGACGACGCCATCCTCGGCGACGGCGTCAATGACGAGACCCGGGCCTGCCGTCTTGACCGCCTGATGATGGGCGCTGTTGACGCCGAGGCTGGCCACTTCGGTTATACGGTGGAGCAGTGTGCCCGCGACAACCCGGACAGTGTGACCGGGTTCATTGCGCGGGTTTGGCTGGCGATGCGGGACGCAATTGGGCACCTCGTCCGGGATGTGCTGGATCAAGGTGCCGCCGAACGCGACATTGAGGAGCTGTTGGCCCCCGCAAATGCCGAGCACAGGCATGGCGCGCGCCAGCGCTCCCAGTGTCGCGGCGAGCTCGAAGGCGGTGCGGCGATCCTTGGTCGTGACGGTCGGATGCCGGGTGTCGGCGCCGAACAGCGCCGGGTCGACATCGAAGCCGCCGCCGGTGACGATCAGCCCGTCGATCCGGTCGAGATAGGCTGCGGCGGCATCGGGTTCGTGCGGCAACAGGATTGGCAGGCCGCCGGCTCGGTGCACCGCGTTGCAATAATTCTCGCGGATCGCATACCACGGAAAATTCGAATAGCCGCCGGGCGGCTCGTGATCGAGGGTGAGACCGATGACCGGCTGTGCCATGTTTAGGGTCCATCGAAACCGGAGGAGCGATGACCGAGTATTACGAGCAGCCGCTCCCGATACGGACCTACGACATAGACTTTGCCGGGATCGTCAGCAATATCGTGTTCATCCGCTGGCTGGAGGATCTGCGGCTCGGGCTGCTCGACCAGGCCTATCCGCTGCTGCGGGCGCTCGCCGAGGATATCGCGCCGATCCTGCTGTCGACGCGGATCGACTATCGCCGGCCGGTGACGATCGCCGATCCGCTAGTCGGGCACATGCGGGTGGCGGGGTTGAGGCGGGTGCGTTGGCGCCTCGCTGCTAAATTCACGGTCGGCGGTGCGGTGCATGCCGAGGCCGAGCAGGAGGGCTTGTTCATGCGCCTGTCGACGCGGCGGCCGATCGCGATCCCCGAGCCGATTCGGCGCTGGCACGGCGGATGAGCACAGTTTCCTCGCCGATGCAGTTGGCGCTGGCTGAGGCCGAGGCGGCGGCCGCCCGCGGCGAGGTGCCGGTCGGCGCCGTGCTGATCGATGCCGGGGGCTGCGTCTTGACTGCCGCCGGCAACCGCGTCGAGGCCGAACGCGATCCGACCGCGCATGCCGAGATGCTGGCGCTGCGCGCGGGTACCGCCCGGCTCGGCGCCAAATACCTCGACGGATGCGACCTTTACGTCACGCTCGAACCTTGCGCGATGTGTGCTGCGGCGATTGCCTTCGCGCGGCTGCGCCGCCTCTATTTTGGCGCCTATGATCCGAAAAGTGGCGCGGTCGAGCACGGTCCGCGTCTCTTCGACCAGCCAACGACCCATCACCGGCCGGAAATTTATGGCGGCATCGAGGAAGGTCGTGCGGCCGAGCTGTTGCGCGCCTTCTTTCGTGCCCGCCGAGACGAGTAGAGGGAAGAGACATGCCGATGCAGCTCGACGCGCTGTTCAAGCCAAAATCGATCGCCATTGTTGGCGCCTCAGAAAAGCCGACGATCGGCAAAAGGCTGGTCGCCTCGCTCGACCGCATCGGCTTCGACGGCGCGATCTATCCGGTAAACCCCAATTACGCGACAGTGGCGGGCCGGCAATGCCATGCGAGCCTTGCCGATTTGCCGCAGGCGCCCGATGTCGCCGCATTTTGCGTCGGCCACGAGCGGGTTCTGGACCCGCTCGTCGCGGCGGCCGGGCGTGGGGTGAGAGGTGCCGTCATTTATGACGGCGGTTTTGCCGAACGAGGCGATGACGGGCGCCGGCTGCAAGACCAAGTCGAAGGCATCTGCCGCGAGGCCGGCATTGCGCTTTGCGGGCCCAACTGCATGGGCGTGTTGAGCCCGCACGACTGCAGTACAACCTACCTGCAAGAGCTTCGCGATCCGATGGGTCTGGCCGGCAATGTCGGCATCGTCTCGCAGAGCGGCGGATTCTGCGTAAGCCTGTTGACCGATCTCAGACGCTTCGGTTTCAGCCATGTTGTCTCGTCCGGCGGTGAGGCCGTTTTGGTCGCCGCGGATTATCTCGAATATCTCATCGATGAACCGCATACCCGCCTGATCGGCTGCTTTGTCGAGACGCTGAGACAGCCCGAGCGGTTCGCCGCGGCGCTCGACCGGGCCGCCGCGGCCGGCAAACCGGTCGTTGTCTTGAAGGTCGGCCACAGCGAACGCACGCGGCATGCGATCGCCACGCATACCGGCGGCGATGCCGGCGATCCCGGCCTTGCCTCCGAACTGTTTCGCGCTCATCGCGCGATCGAAGTCCCAGACCTCGCGGCATTCACCGAGGTGCTCGCCGCGGCCCAGGGCGCCACGCCTCCGGCAGGGCGGCGGATCGCCGTCATCACCTCCTCGGGCGGGCTGGCCGAGCTGATCCTCGACATCGGGGCCTCGGCCGGGCTGTCGCTGCCGCCGCTGCCGCCCGCGCTGAGGGCCGAGATCGAACAGCGTATCGGCTTTATCAGCGGTGACGGCAATCCGCTCGACGCCTGGGGCAACGGCGCCTTTGCCGCGAATCTCCCGCAGGCGCTCGCGCTGCTGGACAGCAGCCCGGATCACGACATCATCGTCTGGGGCCGCGACAATTTCGACGCACAGCCCTTCGCTACGCCCGAGCTCGCCCTGACCTACCTCGAATTGTTCACGCGCGCCGCGGCGGCGAGCCGCAAAGCGCATTACCTGCTCAACACCCGGCCCGGGCTCATGAACCGCGAGCAGACCGCGCACTTGCGCGCCAAGGGCATCGCGGTGGTTGGCGGGATCCGCGAAGGGCTCGGGGCGATCGACATGCTGGCGCGGAGCGGAGCAGCGAAAGGAGCATAGACAATGCCGGAGCCTGTAGTTCGGTACGAAGTCGACGAGAAGGTCGGCATCATCACCCTCAATCGTCCCGAAAAGCTCAACGCCATCAGCCCGGATCTGCAGCAGCAGCTGACCGGAGAGTTCGCGCGCGCCGACGCCGATCCGCAGACCAGCGTTGTGCTGCTGCGCGCCGAAGGCCGCAGCTTCTGCGCCGGCTACGATATCTCGGCGAGAGCGCCGGGGACGGACGACTGGCGCAGCGATGCGACCCAGGCGCACGAGCATCTGCGCCCGCAGCTCGAATTCGAGATGCTGCCGTGGACAATGAAAAAGCCGGTCATCGCTTCGGTCCAGGGCCACGTCATGGGCGGCGGCTGCGAGCTCGTCATGCTGTGCGACCTGACGATCGCGGCCGACAATGCGACCTTCGCCGAGCCGGAAGTGCGTTTCTCGAGCGTCGGGCCGGCGATCGTCATGCCGATGATCATCGGCTACAAGAAGGCGCGGGAGCTGCTCTATTTCGGCGATCCGATCGACGCGAGGACGGCGCTCGATCTCGGCATGGTCAACCGCATCGTGCCGCTCGCGGAACTGCGCGAGGCGAGCCTGCGCTGGGCGAAGCGCCTGTCGCTGATTTCCCCGGAAGCGCTCTACGCCACGAAGCGCGCGATCAACCGCGGCGCCGACGCTGGCGGCTTCCGCACCGCGCTCTATGCCGGGCTCGACGTCGTCGGCCCGCTCTACGCGACAAAGACCGAGTTCGGCCAGAGGTTCCGCGAAATCGTCGCGGCCGAGGGAGTCCCCGCGGCAGTCAGGTGGAGATCGGCGCAGTTCCGGGAATAGCTGCCCCTCACCCCTCCCTCTCCCCGCTCGCGCGGGGTGCCGGATGGCGTGCAACCAGGCGCCTACCCGCTGTGCGATACGTGCGCCGCCAGCCGAGGTGATCTCGCCACCAGCAATGGCCGCCAGAACGGTGGCGAGCAGCTGCCGGCAATCCATAAAAAGAGAGGGCCGGAGAGATCCGGCCCTTCGAGTTTCAGGAGAAACCTCTTAGCTCTAGCGGTGCCCACCGCCTCCGACGGCACCACCGCCATGGAAGCCGCCACCCATGCCATGGCCCCCGAAACCTCCAACATGTGCGACACCCATACCGTGGGCGAAGCCGCCCCCGCCGAAATGAGCGGCACTAAAGCCGCGATCCACACCTACGGCGCGACCCGTGCCATGATCGAAACCGGCGCCTCCGAAATGGCGGGACTTAGGCTGTGGTCGAAACCCATGCCCGGATGCCTGATCGTTCCATCGGCGTGGATCCCCATATGGCCGAAGCCATGGTGGGGGTGCTGACCGTAGAGTATGGTCGGATAGCCGTAGTAGCCGTCGTAGTCAGACCCGGTGCAGCCGTAAGTCGGATCGTAGTAAGTGCCGGCCGGGCAAGTGTAGGATTGCGCAGCGGCCGGTTGAGATCCAACGAATGCGGCCATGGACAGCCCAATACCAGTAGCCAACAGGACCACTTTGGTCGACAGTTTGCTGCGGATCATCGCAGCCTCCTTTGGGGATTGGCACCCTCAGTTTAGACAGTTTCTAAAGTAGGCGGTTGCTGGCGCCGGGCAATGGGCGAGTACCAATGTTTACATTTTTTTACCTACCGAGGGATTGGATGAACTCGCCAAGGGAGAGTCGGGGGCTCGTCCGTTGGATATTGCGCGGATATGCGCAGCTCGTTCCGCTTACTCGGTCTCCGGTCGGTCGCTGCACTGCTGTTGGCGATCTCGCCCCGGGCTATTAGGCGCACGCGAAGGCAAAGCGTTCACCGGGACCGCAGTTCCGCTCCTTCGCCCAGGGATGCCGGCCGCGGACCGGGGTGAGCGGCATACTTCGGTCCGGTCAGATGACGCCGGTTTCCCTCAGTTCGGCGATCTCTCCCGGGGAGAGACCCAGCCAGCCGCCGTAGATCTCGGCGTTGTGCTGGCCGATCGTGGGGCTCGGGCCGGGCTCGACGGGGTCGATGCCGTGCAGGCGCAGCGGCGTCGTCGGCACGACGATCTCGCCCAGTTCGGGGTGGTCGATACGCGCGAGCATGCCCCGGCCGTGCATATGCGGGTCGTTCATGACCTCGGGGGCGGTCCGCACCGGCGCGCACGGGATGCGGTATTCCTTCGTGCGCGCGGCCACCTTCATCTTAGGCAGCCTGCGGGTCCAGGCTTCGACGAGCGCATCGGTCTCGTCCATATGCGCGACACGCGCGGCATTCGTCGCAAAGCGCGGGTCTTCAGCCAGATCCTCGCGACCCATTGCCTTCAGCAGATTCTGGAAATGCGCCTCGGTGACGACATGGATCGCCACGTGCCCGTCGGCGGTTGCATAGACGTTGTACGGGGCGCTGTTGAGCCCGGACTGGCGGTTGCCGGTGCGCGGCGGGACCTCGCCGGTGCGATAGTAGTAATCGTAGCTCGCCGCCAGGGTCGGCCAGACAGCTTCCTGCATCGCCACTTCGACGAGCCGGCCGACGCCGCTGCGGTCGCGGTCGTAAAGCGCGGTGACGATGCCGGCATAAAGATGAATCCCGCCCATGAAATCGACGAGCGTGGGACCGGCCTTGACCGGCGGCCCGTCGGGAAAGCCGGTGACGCTCATGATCCCCGAAGCGGCCTGAATCGTCATGTCCATCGCCAGATTGTCGCGGTCCGGCCCGCTGATGCCAAAGCCCGTGCCGGTGGCGTAGATCAACCGTGGGTTGATCTCATGCAGCCGGCTCCAGCCGACGCCGAGCTCGTCCATCGTGCCGGGCGAGAAATTCTCGAGCAGCACATCGGCGCGCTCGACCATGCGGAACAGCAGCTCGCGGCCGCGCGCGTGCTTCAAATTCAACGTAATCGCGTGCTTATTCTGGTTGAGCATGGCGAAGGGCAGGCTCGCACTCTTGCCCGGCTCGGCGCGGCGCCGCCCGGGCTCGCCGCGCGGCGGCTCGACCTTGATGACGAACGCGCCTGCCTTCGCGAGCAACAGGCTGGCATAGGGACCCTGAAAGATCTGGCCGAAATCGATCACGGTCACATCCGACAGCGCCCGCCTCTCAACCATCGCTTTTTCGCGCCCCACCGCATCGGAAATTTCAATCGCGGATCGCCCGCGCGCGAGTCATGCTAATGCCGGGCTCGCACGGAGGACATGCCAATGAAATACGACGTGATCTCGGCCGATTGCCACATCGATCTGATCTGGCTGCCGCCGGATCTGTTCACCTCGAATGCCGCTACGGCGAAGAAGGACCGCATGCCCTACGTGACCGACGGGCCGCGCGGCAAGGAATGGGTGACAAAAAGCGGCGCCTCATTCGGGCTGATGAACGGGATGGGCTCGGCCGGCCGCCTCTACGAGCCAGGCAAGATCCATCGCTCGGACCGGATGGCATCCGAGGGGATCTATGACGACGGCAAGAAGGGCATTCGCCGCATGACCGACCCCGAGATGAGGCTGAAAGATCAAGACCGCGACGGCATCCAGGCCGAGGTCCTCTACGGCATCCTCGGCGCCACCAGCCGCATCAACGACGACGAAGCTGCCGGCGAGATGCTGCGCATCTACAACGAGTGGCTCGCCGGTTTCTGCAACACCCACCCCGATCGCTTTGCGGGCCTCGCCTGCATTCCGAACCACGACATCGAGGCCGCGGTCGGCGAGATCGAGAGGGTGGCGCGGCGCGGCGGCGTGCGCGGGCTCGAAATCTCCCGCCGCGGCGACATGACGCCGCTGTGGGACCCGTGGTGGAACCCGATGTGGGATGCTATTGCGGCGACCGGGCTCCCGGTGCATTTCCATACGATCGGCAGCGGCGTGCGGCGCGATTTTACGAAACTCGCGCCAAAGGTCGCGCTCGCCGCCCGCGCTGCCGGCATCACCAGCTTTCAGATGTACATGTCGGAAGTGCTGCTGTCGGTGATCTTCTCCGGCGTGCTCGAGCGCCATCCCGGCATCAAGCTCGTCATCGGCGAGGCGGGCACCGGATGGATCCCCTACATCCTCAATCGCATGGACGCCGAGTGGGAGGACCAGTTCAAGGAGCTCGATCTGAAGATGCCGCCCAGCGAATACTGGCGCCGCCAGTGTTACGCGACCTACCAGAGCGACCCGATCGGCGTGAAGCTGATCGAAGAGATCGGCGAGGACAACATGATGTGGGGCTCGGACTTCCCGCACCCCGACGGCGTCTGGCCGGACTCGCAGGAATACATCGAGCGCGAGCTCGGGCAATTGCCCGCAGCCACCCGCAAGAAGATCATCTGCGACAACGCCGCCAAACTCTACCGTTTCGTGAATTGATCGCCACTGCACCGCGGCCGCGGTGATCGTTTCGGGCCCGGACCCCGTCGTCGGCTACTCTAAGGCGGGCGAGAGCGGCTGAGGCCGGGGACTTTTCCGCCGGCTGGCCAGATCCGCAGGGGAGGAAGGGCGGTCATGAAGCTCGGGGTGATGCTCGAAGGTCAGGAGGGGGTGAGCTGGGATCTCTGGCGGCAGCTCATGGCCAGGGTGGAAGCGCTGGGCTTCGAATCGCTCTGGCGGTCGGACCACTTCATGTCGATGGAGGACAGCAGCCGGGACGCGCTCGAAACGTGGGTAGCCTTGGCTCTGACCGCCGCCGAGACGACGCACCTCCGGTTCGGACCGCTGGTGTGCCCGATGACCTTTCGCCATCCCTCGCTCCTGGCGCGGATGGCGGCTGCCGTTGACACCCTGAGCGGTGGACGGCTGGTGTTGGGCCTCGGCGCCGGCTGGAACGAACACGAGCACCGCGCCTTTGGCATTCCCTTCCCGCCCTTGCAGGAGCGCATCAATCTGCTCGAGGAAGGGATCGAGGTCATCTTGCGCCTGCTGGGTGACGGACCGGCCCATTTCGACGGTCATTATTACCAGCTCGAGGGTTCAAACCCCTTCCCCAAACCGATACAGCGGCCCCGGATCCCATTGCTCATTGGTACGACCGGTGCGGGGCGTATGCTGCGGGTCGTGGCCCGGTATGCCGATGAGTGGGACGCACCGGGCATCACCTCACCACCGGCTTACCGCGCCAAACGAGTGCGGCTGGAGACATACTGCCGCGATATCAACCGCGATCCCGACGAAATCCGCCGCTGCGTCTCAACCGCCTACCTGATCGGGCATGATGCGCCGGCACTGCGGCGCCGTGCGGCAGCGATGCAGCGACTGATGCCGAGTCTCGGTTCACTCGACCCGATGGCTATGCTTGAAGCACTGCAGTCCGACGGCTGGATAGTAGGCACGCCGGGCCAGATCGTCGTGCACCTCCGGGCACTGGCAGACGAAGGGGTGGAGCGGGTGATATTCCAACACAACGACCCCGCGGACTTCGAGGCGCTGGAACTGATCGCCTCCGAGGTGATGCCAGCAATAGCAGCTTAAGGGCCGGGTACCATGCAGCTTGCAGGGAAAGTCGCGGTCATTACAGGAGGCGCCAGTGGGATCGGCCGCGGCACGGCACTGGCCATGGCTCGACGGGGGACGGATCTCGTCATCGCCGATATCAACGACCGGCGGCTGGAGGAGACGCTTGCCGCGCTCGCTGCACTCGGCAGGCGTGCTCTGGCCGTGCATTGCGACGTGTCCAATGATGCCGATGTCGAGCGTCTGGGCGCAACCGCGCTGCGCGAAATGGGGCGTGTCGATATCGTGATGAATAACGCCGGCGTGGTGCTGCGCGGTGCACTCGAGCAGATCTCGGTGGCGGACTGGGAGTGGTCTTTCGGCATCAACCTGCTCGGCGTGGTGCGCGGCATACGCGCGTTTCTGCCGCACATGCTCGAGCGCGGCAGCGGCCACATCATCAATACCGGGTCTGTCGCCGGGCTTATCGCCCTCACCGGCGAGGGTGCGCCCTATGTGGCGTCGAAATTCGCCATCGTCGGTCTTTCAGAAGCATTGGCGCTCTATGCCCGTCCCAGAGGCATTGGCGTCTCGGTGCTCTGCCCCGGCGCTGTCGATACCAATCTCCATGAGACCGAACGCGCCGTCGGCATCACACCCGAAAGTGCCGAGGCCGAGGCCGCCAGTTCGGCTATGTTTCATAACGTATTGATGACACCCGACCAGATCGGCGAGATCGTCGTCGATGCGGTGCAGCAGCAACGCTTCTTCATCCTGCCCGATTTACACCAGCAGGCCATCATTGTGCAGCGCGCGCAGGACATGAACGCGTTCCTCGAGGTTCGTCTGCAAAACCAGACTTGACCGCAGCGCTCCAGCGCCGCCATAGGAGAGCATACGATGGCAGCAGAAACGCGCGCCTATGCCACCTACAGAGAGGATTGTGGCAGCGAGCAGCCGGGTGTGGCATCGAACGACGAAGCCATAGATTGGACACGGCAGGAAACCACTCCGGACCAGGCCCGCATCGAAGCTGTCCTCGCCACGATAGCGCTCGCGGGGGCGCATATCCTCCACGTCGGGGTGGGAAATTCGAGGTTGGCCCAACGGTTTGCCAGCCGGGTTCGCAGCATCGATGGCATTACCGTACATCAAAATGAAAAGACCAGCGCCGATCTGTTGGCGATCGCTAACTATACTGTGTATGTGGTTAATAAATATAGTCGAGAAGTCGTGTCGGCGCTCCCGCACAGCTACGACTTTGTCATCGACAATAACCTGGCATCTTTTGCGTGTTGCAAAAAGCATTTCTCCGTCATGCTCGAGAATTATACAACGGTGCTGCGATCTCACGGCCGGATCTTGACCTGCCAGATTGGCATGGACGCGTACCATGACGAGTTGGGGTGCACCATGGCATATGCAGACCTGATAAGCCTCGAGAGCCATTTCCCGGTACGCGTCTCGAAGCTGAACGACGTCGTCTATGCGCTAGCAAAAGAGCCATCATGATCGGCAATCCCGTGCTGCGCCATCTGGGTTTTGCGGCGACGGATCGGGTGGTGGTCATTCATGCCGATGACCTCGGCATGTGCCAGGCAACTCTCCCGGCTCTTGTCGATTTGCTTGCCGCGGGGCTTGTCTCCTCCGGGTCAGTTATGGTCCCCTGTCCCTGGTTTCCGCAGGCCGCGGCTCTGCTGCGTGATTGTCCAACAGCGGATGTGGGCCTGCATATGACGCTGACGAGTGAATGGGCAGCCTGTCGCTGGGGTCCCTTGAGCACGCGTGACCCGGCCACTGGGCTGCTCGACCAGGACGGCTATTTCCCGCGCGACACAAAAACCCTCTGGCAGTCTATCGATGTCGCCGCAGCATGTGCGGAAATGCAGGCGCAGGTCGCCCGCACCCGACAGGCGGGCCTGGAGCTTACTCACCTCGATTCCCACATGTTTGCTCACTTTGAGCCCAGGCTGCTGCCGCTATATGTCGCTCTGGGCTTCGCCGAGGCGGTCCCCGCATTGGTGGTGCGGCACTGGTCCTACAGCGAGCAAGATGCGCGGCAGATTGCCCGGTGGATCCGGCAGTGGGAAGACCAGGGGATGCCGATCTTCGACCATGTGACTGGCTCGCCTCCCGCTAGCTGGCAGGATGATCGGGTGCAGCAGGCCAAAGGTCTTCTCGATGCCGTGTCATCAGGACTCACGTGTTTCCTCGTGCACGCGGCCTGCGATACTCCGGAACTGCGCGCGATGGCGCCGGATTGGCGCTTCCGGGTGGCCGACCATGCCGCCTTCCAGAGCGCAGAGCTGTCCAACCATATTCGCCAGACCGGCATTCAGGTGATCGGCTATCGGGTTTTGCGCGATGCCATGCGTGCCCGCCTGTGATGCAAGAGTACTTACTGGCATGGGCGGCGCACGCTCCGTACGCACGAGGGTGGCGGGCAGAGGGGAGAGGCTGGCCAAGAATGTGCTGCATCTGGGGCCGCGCGTGCTTCGAGACGCGCCCCGGCTGCGCCGGGCCGTTCCTCAGCATGAGGGTATATTGTTGCTGGCATTTAGAAAAATATCTCATCCTGAGGTGCCTCGCGAAGCGAGGCCTCGAAGGACGCAGGACCGTCCTCCAGGCCCTACGGTATTCTTGCCGGCCTCGGAGGGTTCGCCATGCGCACCATAAATATTGGGGTGGTGGGGTGCGGCGAGGTGGCACAGCGTGTCTATCTGCCGGAGTTTCACCGCCTGCACGGCAAGGCGACCCTGATCGCTGTCTGTGACCAGGTTGAAGATCGGGCACGAGCGGCCCAGCAGCGCTTCGGTGCCCTCACCTACTACACCGATCTCGACCGTTTTTTGCGTGAGAGCAACGCCGAAATCGTCGTCAATCTGACGCCGCACCAAGCCCATATGCCGGTCTCCAGGGCGGCCTTGGCGGCTCGCCGGCATGTCTATACCGAGAAGCCGCTGGCGCAGTCAGTGGACGATGCCACGCAGCTGATCGAGATAGCGCAGAGGCATCAAGTCAAACTCGCTTGCGCGCCGATCATGTTGCTGTTGCCGACCATGCAGCGCTGGCGGCACCTGCTGCAGCAGGGGACTATTGGTCGCGCCACGTTTGCACGCGCTCAACTTCTGGCCCCGGCAACCTGGGATGGTTTCTCGCCAGAGCAGGCGTGGTATTTTGCCGCTGGCAGTGGCCCCCTAATGGATAGCGGGGTGTACGCCCTTACCGCCCTCACCGGTCTCCTCGGTCCCGCCTTGCGGGTGAGCGCCATGGCGGGGACCATCATGAGCGAGCACATGATTGGCCATGGTCCTGCAGCCGGCAGGCGCTTGCGCACGGAAGTGGAGGATTCCGTGCACCTGCATCTGGATTTTGGCGGCCTTTTCGCCACACTCGACGTCTCGTGGTGCGTCCAGGCCAGCCGCAACGTCACTTGTGAAGTGTATGGCGAGAAGGGCACGTTGTCGGGCGACCCGACCTATTCCAATACGCCGATCCATATCTTCCGACCAAGCAATGGCTGGACGGTGGAAGAACCGACGCCGCGCTGGCCGCGTGACGATGATTGGGTGCAAGGCGTGGCGCACCTCGTCGACTGCGTCCGGCACGATACAGCACCTGTCAACAGTGCCGCCCACGCCCGGCACGTGCTGGACGTCATGCTTACGGCGCTGCGTTCTGCCGGGGAGGGACGGGCACTGGCGCTGCAGACGACCTTTTCGCAGCCGATGACGCAATGAAGCGGAGGATACACGGCAGTGAAACTGACAGGGAAAGTCGCAGTGGTGACAGGGGGCTTGCGCGGGATCGGTCATGCCATCGCGGTGGCGATGGCCGAGGAGGGCGCCGACCTCCTCATAGCCGGCCGGTCCCTCGATAGAGCCGCGCAAACCGAGCAGGAGATCGAGGCACTGGGACGACGCTGCGTGGTCGTGCAAGCGGACGTCGCGGATGAGACGGCGGTCAAAGGCATGATAGCGCACACCGCGCAACACTTCGGCGGTCTGGATATCCTCGTCAACAATGCCGGCATTGCGCCCTTCAAGCCGATAGACGAGTTCACCACGGCGGAGTTTGCCCGTGTCTTGGACGTCAACCTGAAAGGGCCCTGGCTTTGCGCCAAGCATGCCTTGCCCCTCTTGAGGCGGCGGGGGGGTGCCATTATCAACATCACCTCCGCTTCGGGTCATTATGGCGGCGCCAGTTCCGGGGGCAGCGCCTACGATGCGAGCAAGGGTGGTTTGCGGCAGTTGACATATGCTCTGGCGGCAGAATTTGGCCCGCACCGCATCCGCGTCAACGCGATCGCTCCAGGCGTCATCGTCACCGAGCGGCTGGGGGAGCAACCATCTGTCGAAGCGGAGAGCACCGCACGCGAAATTGCGCGCACACCATTGCGTCGGCTGGGGCTGTCAGCGGACGTGGCCAAAGCTGCAGTCTTCCTGGCGTGTGACGATGCTTGTTACATCACTGGGACGACCATCGTCGTCGATGGCGGCGCGATGGCGGTGTGGTAAGGCGCGCGAGCGACGCCTCAGCGACTGGCGAGACGGTGTGGCTTCAGCACGAGCAGGACATAGTCGACCCATTCTCGATTATAAAACTTTTCCAGCAGCATTCCTCCGATATATCCCGGGTGGGCGCCGTCGAGCTGATACGCCCGCAAAAGACGGTCACACTCCTCATCCGGCCGGGTATGAACGTGGTAGCGTTCGCTTAGAACCACGCTGGCGGCCATGGAGAGGCCCGCCGCGTGCAGCATGGCTTCGAGAGGCGCCTGCTGCAACAACAAGGAAAAGTGCCAGCATTGCATGAACTGTTGTATCTCGGGATGCGCCGGTGACACCTCGGGTCGAAACAGTTCATCGATGATTACGACCACGCCCCCAGGACATAAATGCTTGGCCCAATGTTGCAACGTTCTCCCAGCGTTGGCGGAGTGGGCAAGCGATTCAATGGCGACAACTGCATCGTACTGCCGCTCGAGTCGGTCATAACTCTGCAACAACACCCGTGATTTCGACTGATGCAGGCACGCCAATGCCTGCCGAGCAACGGCTCGTTGCACATCGCTCAGCGTATAGCCATCGACTGAGAGTGTCGGGGCTTGACGCGCCACGAAGACGGCAAAGCCCCCATAGCCACAGCCGGCATCGGCGACGAGCCGGGCCCCCGCCTGGTCCACCCACCGGTACGCTTCGCGGAATTGGATGAGAGGATCCTGATCCAGATGCTTGTGCACGGTCAGATGGTGCAGATGGTCCCCTAAATCA
>Ga0318556_10000114_pt1 | contig 18075 bp, 19 predicted proteins | sample GRESIP082b2f24_FD_203668 | JGI IMG/M metagenome (GOLD analysis project Ga0318556, IMG submission 203668) | Tropical soil microbial communities from Luquillo Experimental Forest, Puerto Rico - GRE.SIPMG.082b2f24 | ecosystem: Environmental > Terrestrial > Soil > Tropical forest > Bulk soil... | reverse complement strand
TCCGTAGTCCTGACTGTCGGCTTTGCCACGCGAATTGCGGAATCCGAGGAACTATATTCCTCGTCGGCTGAAAGAGGACAACCAGTGAGCCAACAAATACTCCGAGTACAAAACCACCGAAAGCTGCCCACACGATGATCGGTTCAACTGTAATCTCGCTCACAAAAGGTTGCGCGCTGTTTGAGACATAACAATTACTGTTAAATCGCTTCCAATCCCGTACTTATGAAAAACGCGCAAATGTCAGGATTGATCCCATTGAGGATGCTGCCCTGCACTTTGTTTGTGCTCAGCAACAAGTCGTTTCGTAAGTGGGGTTTGGCGTAACAAACAAAACGGGCCGAGGGCAGTTCGGATCGGACCTCAAATTGTGCGCAAACAGGAACGGCGTGTGCCTCACCCGGTTTGAACTAATGGCCACCGGGTGACTGAAGACCTAGTCGGCGTCTGCCAATTCGCAGGCCGATAAATAAGCCGCATGTTCAAACTGGTATCCGCAGGCCTCGCAGAACCACACGTTGCGAACACAGCACTCCGACCGATGCTCAGACCATTCTGGTGCAATGATAGTGGCACCGCACTGCGCACACTCCGCGACCGGCCCTTTACGCATGGGGACCCCTCGCTGTCCCCGACACCAATGGAAGCATGTTATTTCCAAAACCAAGCCGGTTCAGAATAGTGCGGATTGCGATTGTCGTAGAAATCGTTGGGCGATTGCATAAGCCGTCGTTGGGGATTCATTTAAGCCGCAAGGTCTCCCCGGTCCTTAGTCATCGTGGCTTCATCTAACTCGTCGGCCGCGTGGCGGAATAAGGCAGCAATTTCGTTGTCCGCGAGACCCTCCACGCGCATCTTCCGTATACAATCCACAATCGGCGCGACGCGGCGATGAAGCCGATCACGTTCTTCGACTTCGGCCAACCGCCTGGTTAGAGTATCGCGGACTTCTACCCCATTATTGGACATCTTACTTCCTCGCCTAATGCCGCTCCGATTCGAGCGTACCGGGTGCACGATGGTAGGTCGGCGAGAGTATTAGTACGAAGTTTCAATTGTCCTAATTTTGGTGAGCTGCCCCCGGCGTACATCCGGCCAAGGCGCGGCCATCAGCCGACAGAGGAGATAAAAAACCGCTGGCAGAAACGTCCGGGGCCGGACAGCGAAGTCCGCCCCGCAAACAAAGTATCTCAATGGTGGATACGAAATCGGTCGATTAAACCCGGCCACAGATGCGCGACCCTTGCGGTTGCTGCGCACCATGGGGCAAGCAATCAGCTCGCCGCCGAACGGGACTCGCCACATGCCCGGCCAGTTGCCATCCGGCTCAAGTTATCAACAGTCCCGCAGCTTGATCGTGCCTGTGTGTGCGCTAATCTTACTCGGTCGGAGTGAGGCATTCCTCTTTTGCACCAGGCCATCAATGGCTGACTATCACTCTATTATAGCCAGGGCGGTTTCTTGCCTGCCGAGTACAGCCGATGAAGCGAGGCATGCAATTTACGAGCAGGCACGGACAGCACTCCACGAGCGATTAGGTAATGACCTGCAAATATCAGATACCGAACTAGTGAATGAGCATTACAAGCTTGAAGTGGCCATCTACGAAGTGGAAGAGGACTTGTTACTGAGCGATATGCGCCGATTTGTAAAAGAAGAGACGGATTTTTCCTCTCGAAGCTTAAGCTTTATCTCAAAGATAAAGGAGTTCGTACGCTCGGCAGAAGACAGTCTTGGGGCTTGTCGCGGCGCGTTGGACCGTCTCGGTTGGACTAAGCGCAATTTGCTTTGGAGTAGGATTTGGCGTGGGCTTTAGCCTCTGCGCAAGGCCAGTGGTCATTGTTCACGATCGACGGCCAACCACACCACTTGCGCCGCGAGATGAGCCTCAGCAGATTTCTCCAGTGTAGCTCGGCGCAAGCCGAACCAGACTACGACGCGCTGTTGCATTCTGGTCACCGGTCCCGATTTCCGCGTGTAAGCACCAAGAACGATCGCGCGGTCAGTCTTTGCGCCACTGACCTTCCCACTACACTCTCTCTTCCACAACCGGCCTCACGCAATGCAGCCTGTTGAGCGATTGCGCGTACTCGGTCGCCTTTAGACTTTCAACGTAAGTCGTGCAAGAATCACCCCGGGCAAAGGGGAGACACCGTGAACCAGATTCGCTTCATTAATCCACAGGCCTTGGCCAAACCACCGGGCTACACCCATGTGGTCGAGGCCACAGTGCCCGGCCGCCTCGTCTACATCGCCGGCCAGCTCGGGCTCGACCGCGACGGCAAACTAAGCAGCGACTTTCGCCTGCAGGCAGTGCAAACGTTCGAGAACCTAAAGGCAGCGCTGGCGGCGGTCGGTGCGCAATTCCAACACCTCGTCAAACTCAACAACTACCTTCTGGATACCAAATATCTGCCAGTCTTCCGCCAGGTGCGCGACAGCTATTTGCCGGACCGCAACCGACCGGCCAGTACGACCATCGCCATTTCAGGCCTGGCGCGGGAGGGGGCGCTCCTGGAGATCGAGGCGGTTGCTATACTACCGCCGGCCGCGCCATCTGCCGCGGCATCGAGATCGCGGTCGAAGGCCACGCGTAAGAAGCGCGGCAGGAGCTCCTCTACCAAGCTGGTACGATGATCGTGGCGGCGCTAGAGCGCCATACGTCGCTCTAGCCAGCATCCGGGACTCGAAATCGGCGGGTCATCAAGTCCCTAGGGCCCGCCCTGGGGACTTATTTGCTCCGACAACATATCAGGAATCTGCCTACAACCAGGGCTGGCATCCTAGCCCAACAACGTACATGATGGCGACTGTCCGCTTGCCTACTCGGCCCAAAATCCCCCAAGCAAGGATAAGTAGGGCTTTTTGTTCTTTGGTAACAGTGCACCACCAAGCGGCATGCCACACTTTCGACTGGGATTTTCCGTTAGTTGGATGCTTCACCTCTTAAGTGTATTGGGGCACTCATCATGACAAAGCCTGCAGTTGTACTGATAGGCGGAGACAAGGGCGGTGTTGGTAAGACAACAGTCGCCCGAACGCTGCTAGACTATTTTGTCCGCCAGCAGCTACGCGTTCGCGCATTCGACACCGAAGTACCAAGAGGCACGCTGAAGCGCTTCCACCCCGATGTGACCGATGTCGTCGATATCAATCACGTCCCGGACCAGATGCGGATCTTCGACACGGTCAATTCGACTGATGCCACTGTCAGCCTAATCGACGTGCGAGCCGGCTTGCTGTCACCAACGCTGCACGCGCTGCGCAACATCGGCTTCATCGATGCGGCGAAGAAGGGCGACATCACCTTTGTGCTCTTCCACATTCTCGGGCCTTCCATTGCCTCGCTCGACGAGATCGTAGACACCGCCGCCTATTTGGGAGATGCGAAATATTTCATGGTGAAGAATTTCATCAACAATACGTATTTCTTCGAATGGGACGAAGCGACCCATGCGGCATACTTCAAGAGGATACCTGGCGCGGTCGGAATTACTATCCCAAAGCTCGTTGAAATGGCTGCCGAACAAGTGGATCTCGCTTCTGTTCCATTCGCGACCTTCATCGCCAATAAGAAGCAAAGCGGGGCTGCCGCCTCTTATTCTTTCGTGCTCCGGGGCTATGTGCGCCATTGGCTCGAGACAATCTCAGCAGAGTACGATCGCGTCCGCCTGATCGATATTTTAGAAGCAAACGAATCTTCCAGGCCGCCTATCGGCAGGCCGCGTCCAATCATTAAGGTTGCGGAGACGTAGCGGCTCTCCGACCATCCCTGGCGTCGCTCGCCATGAATTTGGGTTGCATGGCAATACCGCGTCACCGAGGAGTAAAAAGGACTCGCGGGCGCGGATGTCGATGGGTCCACGACTCGATGCTGCAAAGATCAGCCGTGGTCAAGCGCACCATGTTATGACCGACAAGACCACCCCGCTCTACGTCGTTTGCTCCCCATGTCGACACGTTGGAAAGACTCTCGTTTCACGATTGCTCACCGAATTCCACGTCGTCAATGATCGACCCGTAGCAGCATTCGACTTGGCCGACGAAGGCCCGCAGTTGGCTGATTACTTGCCGGAAGTCACGACGATTGCTGACATCAGTGACACCCACGGCCAGATGGCTTTTTTCGACCGACTGATCGCCGACGATGTGGGTGCAAGAATCATTGATCTCGACCGTCGAGTGTTCAACCACTTCTTCACGGTCGCGCAAAAAATACGCTTTTTTGAAGAGGCTCGGCACCGTTCTATCGAACCGCTCATTCTTTTCATCACCGATCCAGATCCAAAGTCGGCCAAAGCCTACGCCGTGCTTCGGAACCAGCTTTCTCAGGCGTCTCTTCTACCGGTGCGTAATCAGATCGAGGCAGCCGATGTCCCCTATGGTGACGCGCCCTCAAAAGTAAATAGAGCTCCCACTTCGCTTGATATTCCGCTCCTTGGATTCCCGTTGCGAGCGCTGATGGACCGACAATCTTTTTCGTTTTCACAGCTTTGGCGAGGGTCGCCAACCGATCTGCCAGTGTCAGCGAATCACGAATTGTCGTGTTGGGTTGAGTGCATTTTTTTCCAATTCCGCTTGCTCGAACTTCTCCTCGGGTGCGCCTAGCGACTTAGGACGATCGTTCAAAACGATAGTGCGTAGTGGCGCTTAATGCGCCCTGGTGCTGTGATTTTTGATCGTATTTCACATTTGGTCAGCGGCTCGTACAAGGTGACTATGGGTAGTGACGACGGCACGGATTCCGAACTTGACAAGTATGCACCTAAATGGGTTCGCGAGCGGCCGGCAGCGCCTAAGCGACTGCGTCGGCACTTCGACATCAACACCTCGCTGGTCCGAAGAGGAACATCGGGACCGGCGAATAAGGTCTTTAAGGCCAGAACCCGTCCCGGAGCCACCAGCACGGCCGAAGGATAGATTAGTGGCGTTGATGGAGCGTTTTGTAAGGATGGCTGCGTTTGCGACGGTCGTCGCATTGTTGGCCAACTTTGGGAAATCGCTATTACAAAATCCCGGGGTGCTCGAGCCGGATTCACCTCCCATACAAAGTCTCCAAACCAGCTGACCCTCGACTTACCGCAAACGACGCGCCTCCAAATAGGGCGCTCGTCTCGGCCGCTGGGATTGCAGCGGCGCCGTCCGCAACTGCACAAACACAGCAAGTGCCGATCTCACCAGCTCAGCAGCAGCAGCAAGCTGCGCTCTCCACAATCTCCAAACCGCTGGGACAAGAGCGCAGTGTCAGCATTGCCGTTCGCGGGGTACGGCAGTGAAATTCGATTTGGGATTTCTGCACCCTTTACTGGGCCCCGCCAAGGAACTCGGCCAGCATATGAAGGAGGGTATCGAGGCGGCATTCAACGTAGCCAACGCTAAAGGTGGGTGTACGGCCGCCAGCTTCGGTTGGTCGCGGCTGACGACGGCTGGCCGTGCGGGGTGTTCGTGCACCTCGCATGGCCAATTTTATCATAGGCGCATTAGTTCAAATCTATCTCGGTGCGAATATGGACGCAGCAGCAAATCGTGCGATGCCCTAGCGATGGTGCCGGGGCTCGCTTTCATCAACTCGATCAAATCCTTCATATTCTTGGCCCCAATCGAAGGATGCAACTACCAGACGGGCTCGATTGGCGCGCACCCCTCTGTCAGGCATCTTCAGGTCGGTGGATGAGCTTAAAGCTCCTAACCTTGGTTGTTTCCAGCCTGTCCATGGTTCTAAGGCAGACGACACATCTCGCTGCATCATCTTCGCTCTTGGGAACCAGCAAAGGCGTCTCCGAATAAAGGGCTCCGCAATGTGGGCAGAAGAAGGTGCGACCTTCTAGGACTGGCCCAACGTGAGGCATGTGCGCCTCCCTTGCTCAGGCAAGTTGACTGAGAAAGCGTGAAGATAGTCAATTTCGTTAGTAACTTCTAGCAGGCGTCCTCAAGGCACGAGGCCCCGATCAAGCGGCCTCTCTTATTGGCAAATTTAACCCTCGGTCGGGAACTTAAACGGTCGGCAACCGTTATTTGGTACGCTAGCGATTGTTAGGTAGGGGGAGCCCAAGATGACTCTCATTCTAATCTGGCTTGCATTGAGTGTGGTACTTGCAGCTTGCGTTTGTCGCTTGCTCGCTCTTTCAGGTCCCGGCAACCCTGAGAAAGTTATCCATACTGGATATTGGGAAAGTTTTTCTCAGAATCGGCAGTAGCTGCCTGCAACGATCCTAAGCTGCCTGCAACGATCCTAATAATTCAACCGACGTGTATTTTCGCCATCCCTGTGATGCTTACGTTGACTCAAATCTACCTTCAAAATCCCAAGTGATCCGCCGCACGGAGACGGGAGGCGGCTTATCAACGCTGCCAGAGCGCCTCATTCTGATAATAAGCTACTTCGGCACTTTCGGAGCATTCTTGTCGAGGGTCGCCTGGAGAGATCTCCCGGCAATCAACATCTCGATTTGTCCCAGCTCTGTATCGGCATTCGCCGGTATAAGGCCGCTGCTCAGGGCATAGTAGCCCACGGCTGCGGCAGCCAAGACAGTGAAGTTCCCTTGGGACCGCGCTCCACCTCTCCGCGAATGAAATGCCAGCACGTTAGGCTGGGCAGCATCCCCATCCCCCGATAACCCTGCCGCTCAGCCTAGAACCCCAAGCTGAGGCAATGATGAACCCCAAAGGAGCGCTCCTTTGGGGTTCGTATTAATGGGTGCAATCCGGTGACTATTGCCGACAATTTCGCGATCGCCGTTCTGGTCGCCTTGATACTATGGGCCGGGGCACGGGTGTATCTGGAAAGTAGGCGCTTCTAATTAGGCTCATGCCGCCACGGTCGTGCGAAGCCGTAATCAGATCAGTTGGAAATTAATGTTGTCAGCCCGCGGATGTCTGCTTATGGCACAAAGCGGACATGGCGATCACCCTCAGCGATGTCCGCTTTGGGAGGTAAAGCGGACATTGCGCAGACACACACGTTGTGCTGCTCGGCGGACAGCCCTAGAACGTGACTTTACCACCACCAGCGATAGAAGTGCCGGCAGACGGGGCGCCCCACGATGAATTCCCGGTAACACTTGATGACACCGTGCCGGGTCGGACGCGCGTAAAACTGCGCCTGTTGCACTGTTGAAGCGGCGGTAGCAGCCTGCACCATGGCTGCTGCGTCAGCCGGAACGGCGACTGCATTTTGATAGCAAACGAGGCTCAGAGCGCCGGCGAAAGCTAACCCCATCAATGTCGCTCGCATGAGCTTTCTCCCCTTAGAAACGCCAAAAAACAGACTAGCTCAGACGCATTCGGCCAGGCAAGAATTCATCACACAGGAACATTGATCCGGGACGATCCGAGAGCCTCGCTTTAGCGTATTAGATTCGGACAGGTCGGCCAGGGTGGTCCTCCCGCTATTCGTCCTTCGGTGGAAAACGCGGCCCATCAATAACGCTGAGGACTAGCTTTAAGTGCTCTACGGTCTGCGTTCCCTTTCGCACCCGTATCTCTTCAACCACGCGAGCTCGGCATAGCGCGTGGCATGCGTGACCTGCCTTTTCTTTCATTCGTTGATTGACTTCTTGCGCTGGGAACAGCTGCTCGTAATCGGCGAGCGCACCGCGTGCCTCCCGACGGATCGCGTTCGGCTCTTCGCTTTCGAGCGCCAGAATGCCGGTCAATAGGCTTCAACACGCTCGTCCATGGGTTCCCCCGCTATTCCACCCGCGGGCCACCGATGGGATTATAAGCTAACGAACGTCTGCTGTTGAGGAATAAGCGGACATCATGCAGTCCCGCAATGTATCTTCACAACCAAGATGCACAAACTCCCGCCACCTATTTGGGCCCTAATCTACGCTCTCACAGCTGCCGCGATCAGCTGGGTTTAGTTGGTCCAAGGTGCCCGGCTTCCCACTCGCACCGTTGGGTATCTCGTTAGTCGCAATTTCGTGGATTCTACCCGTTTGGGCCATTGTGCTCTTCCGCCGCGAGGGAGGTCGAACCTACTTCACCAACCAATCGCAAGCTTGTTACGAGCGGTCCGTATCAGTTTACCCGTAATCCAATGTATCTGGGCCTCGTCTTCTTACCCTTGGCATTGCAATCTGGGTCGGCGCGTGGCCGATGTTTGGTGCGCCCTTAGCCTTGTTCGCGACTGCTAATTAGGTCCACATCCCACTTTGAAGAAACAAAAATGCGTCGTCAGTTCGGAGCGGTGTATGACAACTACGTCGCGAGGGTGCGGCGCTGGATATGACGTCAATTGCTGTGGTGCAGGAGTCCGAGCCGCCGGCAACGGCGGTTCCTTTTTATTTTTCGCCGGTTTTGCTGCCTTTTTCAGCCCCAAATCAGGGCCGGCAACCATGTCTTAAACTTCTCGTTTAGCATGCTGGACAGCCCCCCTCGCTCGCGTAATGCTTGAGGGGTGGGGCGTGAGGCGTAGCGTATATGTCTGAGAAGCGTAGCGTCGAGGCGGGCGCGGTGTCCTTTGTCGAGCGGCTTGCCAGTTCGCAGCTATTTGCGGCGCTGTTTGGCGACGGCATGGCACTGGTCGATGAGACGGCCACTTATCTCGACGGGCCAGGCCGCCTAGAATCCAAGAAACTCGAGCGCAGTGCCGGATTGGTCTACGCGACCGAAAGCTTAAGGCTGACCAATCGGCTGATGCATCTGGCCTCCTGGCTGTTGCTGCATCGGGCCGTGAAGGAAGGCGAGATATCACTTGCGCAGGCGCACAAGGAAAAGAGCAAGGTAACCTTGGCTGCCTGCGGGCCCTGCGACCCGAAATCACTGACTTTGTTGCCGCCGAAATTGCAGGAGTTGATCACACGCTCGATGCGGTTGCAGTCCGAAGTACGCCGGCTTGATGCGACAATGCACGCTGCGACGGCGCCGAAAATCGCCGTCGACAATCCGGTGTGGCGTCAATTGGGGCTCTTGCGCGCGGCTTTCGAACCCGGCGCACGGCGTTCCGGCACGTAAGAGCCGGCGTCGTTATTTCTTCAAGAAGCCAGAGAACTTCTTCTGGAAGCGCGACAGGCGGCCGCCACGGTCGACCAGGTGCTGCTGGCCGCCGGTCCAGGCCGGGTGCGATTTCGGATCAATATCCAGATGCAGCGTATCGCCGGACTTGCCCCAGGTCGAACGCGTGGTGAATTCGGTGCCGTCAGTCATGACGACCTTGATCATATGGTAATCGGGATGGCTGTCCGGTTTCATTCTGTGGCCTTGCGTAACCGCTATTCTCGGGAAGTGGGCGGCTATATAACGCGGCGGTCGCGGTCGGACAAGCCGATACGTTTGACCGCAAATGGCGGGCAGGGGCATTAACTGTGCACCAATGCCGTAGACCCACCAAGAGCTTTTGCCCACCGGTCAACAGAAACGATGCAACGACAAGAGTTCCGCGCCGCGGTCGCGCTTGCCGCAGTGTTTTCGGTCAGGCTGCTCGGCCTGTTCATGATCTATCCGGTCTTTGCCAGCTATGCCGCGACACTCGGCGGCGCCAATCCCTATCTGATCGGCGAAGCGCTCGGCATTTATGGGCTCACGCAGGGACTTCTGCAGATTCCATTCGGGTTGTTGTCGGACCGGATCGGGCGCAAGGTCATGATCGTCGCCGGACTGGCCCTGTTCGCGATCGGCAGCGCGGTGGCTGCGCTGTCCACTTCTATCGGTGGCGTCATAGTCGGCCGCGCCTTGCAAGGGGCGGGTGCGGTCGGCTCGGTGATCCTGGCGCTCGTTGCCGATCTGACGCGCGAGGAAACCCGCACCGCGGCCATGGCAATGGTCGGCATCACAATCGGCGCCTCGTTTATCGCCGCGCTGCTGGCCGGTCCGATCGTTGCAAAGTTCATCGGGGTAAGCGGCATCTTCTGGCTGATGGTTGGCCTTGCCATCCTCGGCATGGCGATTACCGAATTCGTCGTGCCCAAGCCGCCGCGTGTCAGCGTACATCGCGATGCAGAAGCCGTGCCGGCCTTGATCGGCGCTGTGCTGCGTGACCGCGAATTGCTGCGGCTCGACATCGGCATATTCGCGCTCCATGCCATGCTCACCGCAAGTTTTCTGGTGGTGCCGGATCTCTTGCGCGGCATTCTTGGCGTCGTCGTTCACGATCAGTGGATCGTCTATCTGCCGGTGCTGCTCGTTTCGATCGCGACCATGGTGCCGCCGATCGTCGCCGCCGAGAAATATCGCCACATGAAAGGGGTCTTCATCGGCGCCGTGGCGGCGCTCGCGGCGAGCCAGATCATGCTTTATTTCGGCGCCGCCAATATGTTCGCGCTGCTCGCGGCCCTCCTCGTTTTTTTCTCAGCCTTCAACGTGATGGAGGCGCTGCTGCCGTCGCTCATCACCAAGGTCGCGCCCGCCCACGTCAAGGGAACGGCGATGGGCGTTTATTCGAGTCTGCAATTTCTCGGCATCTTTGTTGGCGGCGTTATCGGCGGCTTTGCCCATCAGCGCGGCGGCAGCACCGCGGTATTCGCGGCCTCGACCGTGCTTGCGCTGATCTGGCTCGCAGCCGCGGCGGGCATGGCGCAGCCAAGCCATGTCACGACGCGGCTGTTGCCGCTTGGTTTAGGCAGCGGGGCGTATACGGAGCAACTGGCAATGCGATTGCGGCAGGTCCCCGGCGTGGTCGAAGCCGTCATCGTTGCGGAAGAAAACGTCGCTTATCTGAAGGTCGACGCGAAATCCTTCGACGCGGCAATGGCTGAAGCGCTGGCGGGCCAGCCGCACCGTAATCCTCCGCACGCGGAGCCCGCTTAGGGTGCGGAACGATTAAGGTGGACTTGGCCGCCAGCTCATGTGGTGAACCGGCCGGCCGCTGAATGCGTTGAAGCCGTCGCCGGTGATCACGAATCCGACTTTCTCGTAGAAGGTGATGGCGCGGCTATTGTCGGTATTCACATCGAGATTGAGCCCGCGCGGGGAGAGGCTTTTGGCCTCGGCAATGAGCTTGCTGCCGACGCCGGCGCCCCAAAATTCCGGTGCGACCACAAGCTGGTCGAGATAGAGCGTGCGGGTGTCGACGGTGACGAAACCGACGATCCGGTTTAGCGCTTCGGCGACAACGATGCTGGCGCTCGGTACGAGACTGCGGCGCCATTGCTCGCCCCACCAGGCGAATCTCGCGGCGAAATCGATATCCGGATAGGTCTTCTGCCAGGTGCGCAGCCACAGCGACAGCGCCGCTTTCTCATCGCGCGCCGCATCGTAAGCTCGCAGCGAAACCACGCTCACGGCGAAGCCGCCGCGGCTTCTGTTCCGGCCGCCTTTGCCGCCTCGCGCAACAGCCGCAGCAATTCGCGATGCATGGTTTCATTGCCGGCGACCACGTTGCCTTTGCTCAGGATGGCGTCGCCGCCGTCGAGGTCGCTGAGGAAACCGCCGGCTTCGCGCACCACGAGCGATCCCGCCGCCAGATCCCAGGGCGACAGATCGCGCTCCCAGAAAGCGTCGAGCCGCCCGGCGGCGACCCAGGCGAGATCGAGCGTCGCCGCGCCGTAGCGGCGCAGACCGGCGAAGGCGCGCTGCGCGGCGGCGATTTCGCTGCGCGCGAGCGCAAGATCGCCGCGACCGTAATGCGGCAGGCCGCAGCCAACCACCGCGTCGGCGAGGCGCTGCCGGGCGGCCACGCGGATCCGCCTGTCGTTGAGAAACGCGCCCTTGCCGCGCTCGGCGACAAACATTTCGTCATTGGCGGGATTGTAGATGAGCCCGGCCACGATCGCGCCGCTGCGCTCGAGCGCGATGGCGATGGCAAAATGCGGAATACCGTGGAGAAAATTGGTGGTGCCGTCTAGCGGATCGACGATCCAGCGATGGGTCTTGTCGGTGCCGGGATGCGCGCCGCCTTCCTCGCCGAGAAACCCGTAATCCGGGCGGGCCTTGGTGAGCTCCTCGCGCAGGATGGCCTCGGCGCGGTGGTCGGCGGCGGTGACGAAATTGCGTGGCCCTTTGAGCGAGACCTGGAGCTGCTCGACCTCGCCGAGATCGCGCTTGAGACTGCGCCCGGCACGGCGCGCCGCCTTGATCATGACATTGAGGACCGCCGAATGCAGCATGGCGGCTTGTCGTAAGGCCTGGAGCGGCGACGTCAAGCTGTGCCCGCCGCCAATCCTTTAGCTCAGACACCAGGCGCCGAGCGCCAGGATGATGACCGCGATCGGAATTCCAGCGCGGCAATAGGTCCACAGGGAAATGTGGATACCGGCGGCGCGCGCGTTCGGCGACGATGAGATTGGCGATCGAGCCGACCGGGGTGAGATTGCCGGCCAATGTGGCGCTCATCGCAATAGGCAATGCTACAGTGGAGCAAAGCTGCGGCCTGCGATCAATTGCACCGGGGGCGTCCGGTCGGGATGTAGTGTCATTTATCGATCATTGAGAGCGCTAATCGATTTTCGTCACCATTTGCGTGAAAATCTGTCGCGGCAGATTTGCTTTACCGCACATTAGATCGTCTTACACCGGACCTAATCTGCCGCGCTTCGCGCGTGCTACTGCGGTTCCATTTCCACATTGCTCCGCAGCATGTTTTTGCCGTGGAAAAAATTTGCGCGCAGGGTTGCCGACAGGACGGCGTCACACGTTATCTTCGGGACGTTAAGGCAAACCGGAGGCCTGTTCCGATGCCGACATACAAGTTCAAACTCCGGAGTAATGGAGATTGCCTCGCCGACGAGTGCGGCATTGCATTACCTGACGCTACAACTGCGCATCGTTACGCTTGCGCAGTCGCCCGCGAACTCATGCGGTGTCGGGAAACGGTTACGCGGCATTGGTGTCTCGAAGTCTACCGGGATGGCGAAGGACCCGTGTGCGATATCCTTTTTGCCAGCGTCGATCCGACACTCGATCATCTGCGGCCCGCAACGAGGACTCTGGTGGAGAGCGTCAACGCTACAAAGCGCGCGCTTGAGGATGAAATCTATAGCGCCAAGCTGGTCATGGGCGACTCGCCCGCGCTCGTCGCGGGTTCGCGCGGCAAGCCCTATCTCATAACACGCAATGGCGAAATTACGGTTCGCAGTCTCGATCAGGTTTAAAAGGCCGACAAAGTCGGGGTTGCCAAGAAGCGGGATACGCTAGGCCCGCGCCGGCCAGTGCCGCTCGCGGAACCACGACCGGTAATTCGTCATCTTCGCACGTTGCGGCGACGGCGCATGACGCTTGCAGGTTGAGGCTTCCTGGCTGTTCGCGGGCGCGCCCCAGCGCAGTTCGACGCAGTCGTTAGGGTTGTATGCCATCTCGAGATCCCCGGCACGTTCGACCACGTCCTTAAGCGCAAGCTTCCATGACGAGCCGTCGCTGCGCGTATAGGAAAACTTGCGGGCCGCAAGTTCAGAAGCGAGCACGGTTTGCATTTCGGCTTTGACCTCGGCGACGGACCTGCCGCTGGGCATAGCGTAACGTTCAGGATGCCGCGCGACACGGTCGGGATAACCGGTCACCACATCGATCGCGATCAACAGACGAAAATCCCGCGACGGAGTCGAGAAATCTTCCCAGGCGCCGGTCGTCGCGAAGATCCCAGGTCCATCCGGCATACTGACCTCGCCGTGCCCGTCCTGGTACTTGCGCCCGAGTTCGACCGCGGTGACGCGGGTGTTGACCTGCTCTTCGAGCGCGGTGATCGTTTCTTTCATGGCGCTGAACGGATCAAGCGGTTGAGGCGACATCACCTGATCCATGCGATCGTAGAAATCGTCGATCGCGAGCCGCGATTGTTCCAGTGAAAAATCCCCGTAGTCTGAATTTTTTGCGATTTGGGCATTGGTTAGCCGTCGCAAAGCGCCGTTTTCCCCACGTTCGATCGGCCGGAAGTGCTTGAAGCCGGCGCTGCCAAGCGCGGTTTCATGCGCGAACAGGAAGGTGCCGCGCCAGAACCGCTTGCGCGCGACCGTGCCGTCGGGCTCGGCATCGACGGCGAGCAAGACGCCGGCGGCCGAGCTAGACTGCGGCACGCGTCGCACCAGCATCATCACGTGACCATAGGGGTCGGCATAGACCGTTCCCGGGCGCAGCGTCTGTTGAGTCAGCGGGACGGTATAAAAATCGGTGTTGTCGTCGTTCCCGGACACGCGCACGGAGCCGGAATGAACGACGTCACCGACGATCCGCAAATATTGGGCGAATGACGGCGCGACTCCCAGCTGCTTCGGCGCCGGCACGTTGGCCGGCACCGGAGAGGCGTCGGAGTCCGGAGGCGCCGGCTGCGCGAAGGCAGTTCTTTGCTCGGATGGCGGCGGTGGACGCGTTGCTTCCGGGTGCTCGATGTTGAACCACTGGTAGCACTTGCCGCCGCGCGAGCAATTCGAATAGCCGAACGGCAGTCCCATTTTGAACGCGAAATATGCGCGCAAGAAATAGGCAAAGTCGGCGCAATCGGGGCGAAGATTTATCGTCACGCTGTCTTCGCCGACGCCGAGATAATTGAACAGCAAATTGCGCGATTGATCGCGTAAGACTTCATGCCAGCCCTTCCACGACGGTTCGGTATCGAGCGGGGCGTCGAACAATTTCTCGATCCATGCCGAAAACAGATTCTCCGTCGCGCGGCTCCACGTATTGCGTATCGGCCAGACGCTGCCCGACGTCGAACGTGGCCCCGGCGGCTTTTGGGCGCTTACGGCTATTTCGCGCGCGATGGTGCCACATTCACCTCCAACGCCATTGCGTGTGAGCGCCGCGCGCCAGGTGCCAACGGTGGGGGAGGCGACCTCGGCGATCCAGAAATAGGGCGGCCCGCCGTAGCGCCCGGCAGATTTTGCAGCGACGCTGCCATCCGGCGCGATCAGCGCAAGCTCGCCATCGATGGGCTTCTCGGCGGTAAACAGGACGCGCAGCGGTGCGCCCTTCCATGGTCCGATCGGCGACGACAGAATCGCGATACCCGCCGGGTCTTCGCAAGCCGACGATGAAGTCGCAGCCTCCGATCGAAGCCCGGAGAAAGACAAGATCGTCGCGGCGAGCAGAAAATATCCTGCCTGGGCAGCGGCAAGCCGGCGCGTCAAAGCCAAGTGACCCCCCGTTTTCCCTGATCGCCTAAGAATAACGCAGAAGGCTTTGGCTGAATCATGGCGAATTTCAAAAGGGGGAACCGAGATGGGATAACGGGGAGGAGGCCTTCACGAAGCCCCGATAGCCCCTTTGCTATCGACGGGACCCTTGCCTTGCCCGCGGCTGCACTCGATAGTTGTTGCCGTGACCAAGCCTGGATACCGCGGCGCGGCCCACGCTTGGACATGGGAGGATGTGATGATGTGATGAATCTCCCCCGGCGAAACTTTCTGCAATTTGCAGCGGGTGCGGCAATTCCTTTGCCGAGGCTGGCCTTGGCGGAGGACGCCTATCCGTCGCGGCCGATCCACGTCATTGTCGGCTTCACGCCTGGAGCGTCCGCGGATGTCGCGGCGCGCGTGCTTGCCGCTACTGCAGGGCCAATGCTTGGCCAACAAATCGTCGTCGAAAACAAGCCGGGGGCCGGATCGAGTATCGCCGCCGAATATGTCGGGCACGCCGCCAAGGATGGCTACACGTTGTTCCTCGCGACCTTGTCGATCATCATCAATCAGATCACCAATCGTAACCCGTCGTTCGATCTTGTCAGGGATCTGACTCCCGTCGCGCTTCTTGAATCAGGCGCGGTTATTCTGGTCGTCAATCCCGACAGCGGACCGCGTAACGTCGCCGAGCTCATCGCGCTTGCCAAATCGAAGCCTGGTGAAGTGCTCAGCGCTACCGTGATCGGGAGTCTGCCCCACTTTGCGACCGAATTGTTCGCCCAGCGCGCCGGCATCAAGCTGACCCAGGTGCCTTACCCGGGAAGCCCGCAGACGGTGACGGACGTGATCGCCGGCCGCGCCTTGATGACCTTCGCGCCGGCTTCGTCGGTTATCGGCCAGATCGCGGGCGGTAAACTGAGAGCGCTGGCGACCGCCGCCAACAAACGCTGCAGTGCGCTGCCCGAGGTGCCGACGATTGCCGAGACCGGCATGCCGGACTTCGACACCAGCCTGTGGTTCGGCCTGTTCGCGCCGTCGGGCACGCCCCGTCGCGTCGTCGACAAGCTTGCTGATACAGCGCTAAAGGCGATGCACTCGCCTGAAGCAATCGAGACCCTGCGCAAACAAGGCTATGAACCGCTCGATGCGGGTCCGGACGAGTTCGCGGTCTTTATGCGCAGCGAGATCGTGCGCTGGACCGAGGTGGCGCACCTCGCCGGGTTGGGAACGTAGCATTGCCTAATGCTTGAAGATCGTTTTGTGCCGCCAAGCGGCGCGTTTACACGCAGCGTTGCAATTCGTTTTTCGCACTGCGATCCGGCCGGTATCGTTTACTTCCCGCACTACTTCGATATGTTCAACGGGCTGATCGAAGATTGGTACGGGCAAGAGCTCGGCTTCGATTATGCCGAACTCATTACCGGGCGCCGTTACGGCTTCCCGTTCGTTCACATTGAATGCGACTTCAAGATCCCAAGCCGAATAGGCGAGGTTATCGAGCTGACCTTGCTGGTCGAGCATATCGGCCGCTCATCGCTCGCCATCGCCATCATCTGTCACCACGACAATATCGAGCGGCTGCGCGCTCGGATGGTCACCGCGATGATGTCGCTCGACACCAAGAAGGCGGTGCCGATGCCAAAACCGTTGCGTGCTGAAATCGAATCCTACCAGCGACGGACCGCCGGCGCGTAACTCGACGACCTATCGCTTTGCTGACGCCGGCTGCGGCGCTGGCCCTGCCGCAGGGGCTTGGGCCTGCTCTGCGGATTGTGCTTTTTGCGCTGCTTCCATAGCATCGAGCCAGGGCTTTGCCGCCTTTTCGCCGGCGGCGCGGGTCTGCGGATCGAGCTTGTTGACGATATTGTCGAGCTCAAGATCGGTCTCGCCGCCGGCGCGCGAGATCAAGTGCCACTTCGTCGCCTCGGTGAGATCGATCGGGGCGCCGCGGCCACTTGCCAGAATCCGTGCCAGCCGGTCCTGAGCGATCGGACTGCCGCGCTTCGCAGCTTTGCGGAATAGCGCGGTGGCCGCTTCCTGATTGGGCGCGATCCCGTCGCCGTTATAGAGCGCGATGGCATATTCCACCTGTGCATCGACATTGTCGGCGAGCGCGGCTTGGCCCCATAGCTGAACGGCCTGATGCATGTCCTGCGGCACGCCGCGGCCCGCTTTGTAAAACGTGCCGAGCGCATATTGCGCATCGGGGCTGCCGCCCGCCGCGGCGATCCGCAAAAATTCGGCAGCGCGGGCGAGGTCCTGCGGGAACATCTGGCCCTCGATATAGAGCAAGGCCAGATCATAGGCGGCAATCGGATGACCGAGGTTGGCGGCGGCGGTAAGCCACTGCGTGCTGGCTTGGCGATCGCGCGGTCCGGCGCGACCCCTGAGTGCGAAGATCGCCAGCGCGAACATCGCGTTGCTGTCGCCGCGCGCCGCCGCCAGGCGATACCATTCTGCGGCGCGCTGATCGTCCTGCGCGACGCCAAGACCGTTCGCGTAAAGCTCGCCGAGAAGCGTCATGGCCTTGGCATCGGCCGCATTCGTTACGCGGTTGGTGGCGAGCGCGAAAGCGGTGAGAAAATAGCCGCGCTGGAAGGCGCCATAAACGAGATCGGGTGGGCGCCCCGGTTGCGCCGCCGCTGACGGCTTCGGCACGGCGCCTTGCGTCGCCGGCGTTTGGGTCAACCCCTTTTGCGTCGCCGGCTTGTGTGCCGCCTCGTCCGGCTTCGACGGGCGCGGCGCGGTTTGCGCGAGAGCGGATTGGCTCAAGCACAGCGCCAGAATCCCCGCCGCCAATCCTGCGACCATGGCTTGCCACACCCAGCTCACCTGACTGCCTCGCTCATGATAGCGTTTGCCGCCGCAACAGCCTCGGCGGCGCCCTCGGGCTGCGACCATATCCAGTCGCCAAGCGCAATGAAATCGGCCCCGGTGCGCGATAACGGCGGCACTTCGTCCTTGCTTGCCGCATAGGCGACGCATGGCACTTCGAACAGCTCCACCCACCAGGTCAGGCATTCCTTAAGCGCGTCGAAGTCCAGCCGCCGGCCGTGACGGTCGGGGTCGCCGAACATGACGTAAT
>Ga0318556_10000095_pt1 | contig 19019 bp, 16 predicted proteins | sample GRESIP082b2f24_FD_203668 | JGI IMG/M metagenome (GOLD analysis project Ga0318556, IMG submission 203668) | Tropical soil microbial communities from Luquillo Experimental Forest, Puerto Rico - GRE.SIPMG.082b2f24 | ecosystem: Environmental > Terrestrial > Soil > Tropical forest > Bulk soil... | reverse complement strand
TCCGCAGCGTCGCGCTGCTTGTCATGGGAGTCCTCCTGGCCACGGGCGTCGGCGAGCGCCGCTACTCGAGTTGACGAGGCGGCGCCTGAACCTCACTTGGGTCTGCCTCCGGGACGATCTCAATACCGAATTCTTCGTTGAACCTCAAGATCTCGGGTGTTTTGAATCGCTCAGCCGTCCAGACGGGCGGTGGATGACCAGGCTGTGGTTCGTCGCCGTACCTGAACACGCCTTCGTCGCCGCCGGGCGTAAACATGAACAGCATCCTTGTGCTGTGGACGCCCGTGTTCTTGAAGCGGTGCCGGGTGCCTCGCGGGATGAAGACGAAATCGCCCGTGCCGGCGATGAAGGTGCGTGCCCCGTCGAGGATCTCGAGCTGGCCGGTGAGAACGTAGAAGGCTTCGTCGGTTCTGGTGTGGATGTGGGCGACCGGTCCGCCGCCCGGAGGCACCGTGGCGTCGACCAGTCCGAGCGAGCCGTTCGTGGACTCGCGAGATGCCTTGATCGTGTAAGTGTCACCAGCGAACCACGTCGTCGGACCTTCACCTGCGGGAACATGGACGGCTCCGCGTGTGCTGTATCGCGGGTCTTGGGTGTCGTGGAACTTATCTGACGTGAGAGACATGTGTGGCCCTTTGGTGTCGGTGTTGGTGTTGTTTACAGCTCGCCGGGTGCCGCGAAGCGGTAAAAGAAGGGGGCACCGTCCTGGGCGGCGGCGAACAACAGCCAGGTGAGATCCTCCAGGGCACGGGCCTTGTCCAGCCCGCCAACCCGGACCGGGTCGTAGCCGGCGTCGGTGATGAGCTGCCCGGCGGTCGGATCCGCCGCGTCGTCGGCGGCGTAGAGGCTGCTGGGCCGTGCCCGCTGGGCTGAAACCTGGCAGTACAGGCTGGCGTAGTTGAGGTTGAAGCTCTTGGCGACCGGGCCGCCGGTGATCGATCGGACCTCCTCTGCCAGCGACGGGAAGGCCTCGTTGCGGGACGGGTAGGCGTTGGTGGCGTCGATGGCGATCTTGCCCGCCAGGCCGGTGACCTTGCCCAGCGCCGCTGAGATGGCAGGGCCCGGGACCGCCACCAGCACCACATCAGCATCGCTGGCGTCGCCGCCATCACGCCCCAGCACGGTTACCTCATGCCCGGCCTTGCGCCACAATGCGGCCAGGCCTCCCCCAACGTTTCCACGACCGATGGTGACGATCTTCATTGGTTCATGCCGCGTATGCCAGAGGCCAGGTCGACCTGGTGCAGCGACGGGTCCTCCGCTGCGGGCCGTGGTGGCCGTTGTTCTGCTGGTCACTGTCGTGCCGTGGCGCCTGGTAGTGGCCGGAAGTCGCGAAAGCCGTGGCCGGTCCGGCGAGAGCCAGTCCAGCCGCGGCTGCGGCAAGCACGCCGGCAGCGCCAGGCGAACGAGGTCGTTGGAACATCCCATATCCCTTCTGGAGCTGACACAGCTTCCACTGGCGATGGGCAATGCATCTGTGCGGATTGCGCGGATTCTCACGCTAGGTACACCCACTTCGAGCGCGCATCCGCAGAGGCTTCTAGTCCTCATCCCGGATCTGATAGCCACCCCAGCTAGCTGGCTTGGGAAGGATGGTCAGGCGAGGAAGCCGCCACCTACGGTGAGGTGGCGCCGGTGATGTAGGAGCGTGTCGACGCGGAGAAGGACGGCGCTGTGCCACAAGATCGCGGAGCTGAGACCCGGTTCACTGCGACGCGCTGAGCGTGACGCTAACGTCCGGGGAAGGTCCGGCACCTGATGGAGCCGCCGTCGTGATCCCGGCCTAGCCGGAAACCGGGCGCGGGCCCCGCCAGGAGGCGTGGCCGGCATCCGCCGACATCGTAGTAACTGCGGCCGCCTGAGGCACATCTGCGAGGGCGAGCTGGCCTGCTTTGATCCAGGCCCCCCGAGTGCGCGGCCGCCGCGTCGACGCATTGCTTGATCATCCGAGATCGCGGTTCGCGGCCAGCAAACGCGCCAGGCGGCCATGGGCGCCCGGAGTCGACCTGTTGCCGCCTGATCCATCGGGGATTGTTATAGGGCCGGCACTGCAGGGGCGTCGAGCAGAGCCTGCGCCGCCGTGCGGTTCCGCGGGGATGGCCTAGCCGTGGGGTATGGCTGGCTGCGCGGCGTCCGGCTGGGTGGGGAGCGCGCGGGCGAGCTGGCTGCGCGAGCCGATGCCGAGCTTGGTGAAAACCTTCCCCAAGTGGTAGGCGACGGTGGCCGGGCTGATGAACAGCTGCTCAGCGATCTGCGCGTTGGATGCGCCTCCGCTGGCCAGGCGGGCGATCAGCGCCTCTTGCTCGGTCAGCACGTCGGGTCCCCCGGCTGCGCGTTTGAGCGCGTGCGCGCCGGCGGCCCGCAGCTCGATCCGGGCCCGTTCGGCGAACGCCTCCATGCCGAAGCTGGTGAACAGCTTGTGGGCGCGGCGCAGCTGGTCCCGGGCGTCACGGATGCGCCGCTCGCGGCGCAGCCACTCGCCGTATAGCAAATAGGCCCGGCCAAGGTCCACGCGCAGCGGGGTGCGGCCGAGGTGATCGATGGCCTCGCGGTACCAGGCCTCGGCATTCTTGCCGTCGCTGACCAGCGCGCGCGAGCGAGCATCGATGCCCCATGCCCAGTCGGTGCCACTGGCGCGGGTGGTCTGCGAGAGCCGCTGAAGCGCATCAGCCGCGCGTTCGGACATCCCGCTGCGTGCCGCTGCCTCGATCAGCTCAACCACCGCCCAGTTGGCCTCGAGGCGGAGCCCGGCGAGAGAGTCCTGACTGACTTGCTGCGCCGCGGCCAGCGCTTTCTCATAGTGGCCCAGGCTGTTGCACAGCACCGCGGTAGCCCACTGAACGAAGGGCAGCCACGCGCCTTCACCTCGGCTCCGTACGTCCGTGGTGACGGTCGCGATCAGTTCGGCAGCCTCGGCTTCCCGGCCCCGGAAGACGGCCAGCGCCAGGGCCGCATACCGCGCGGTGCTGATCCCGGTCGCCTGACTCACCGACTCCACCTGCGCGACCATGGAAGTAGCCGCGGTGAACTCCCCCGCGAACAGATGGGGCATCGCCCGCATGGTGAAGGCGGACGGAAGCGCCATGACCGCTCCGGCGTCACTCGTGACCTCGATCTGGCGGTCAGCTAGCACCTGCCAGCTGTCGAAGTCCCAGACCAGCCCTGCACAATGGCAGGCCTGCCACAGTCCTTCCTCCGGGAAGACAGCCCCGGAGCGATAGGCGTTGAGCGCCCGCTTGAGGGCCGGCGCACCCGCCGGGTAACCCTCCGTGACCAGCACTGCCATGCCGTCCACGAGCAGGTCGGCGGGGCGCGACGGTGGCGCCGGCGGCGGCGCGGCCCGGGCCGCCTGGGCCACCTCCAGCAGGTTGGCGGCAGTGGCCAGGCTGCCGACGAACAGCGCCGCGGTCAGCGCCTCCAGGTAGGTCTCGCGGGCCAGCCGCGGGTCGAACGGCTCGAACCGGCGGGCCGCCTTGAGCAGCAACGCCGGTGCGTCGCTGCTGCGGGTGGACGCGAACGCGATCTGCCCGCGCAGCAGGTCGGACCGGGCAAGCTGGAGCTCATCCAGCGGCCCAGCCTCCGCTGCGGCGAGCAACCCGAGTGCCGCATCGAACGCCCCGGCCTGATACTTGGCCCGCGCCGCGGCCAGCGCCCGCTCCGCCCGCCGCGCCGGGGCGGGGGTCAGCGCGGCCGAGCGCTCCAAGAACGCCGCAGCCGCAGCGAACCCCCCGCGTACCTGCGCCCGGCCGGCTGAGCGCTCCAGCTCGGAGGCAACGTCCTCGTCAGATCCCGCAGCCGCCTGGGCGCGGTGCCAGGCCCGGCGGTCGGGGTCGGCCTGCGGATCGGTGGCACTGGCCAGCGCCCGGTGCGCGGCCCGCCGTTCCTCTGGGGAGGCCGCCCGGTACGCCGCCGACCGGACCAGCGGATGCCGGAAGATCACCCGTTCGCCGATCGTCAGCAACCCGCTAGCCTGCGCGGGGGCAGCCGCGTCCATTCCGATCCCGAGCCGCCCGGCCGCCCGCCACACCAGGACCGGGTCACCGGTCGGCTCGGACGCCGCGACCAGCAGCAGCCGCCGAGTGGTCTGCGGCAACCCCCGCAGGCGCCGCCGGAAGCTGTCTTCCAGCCGTCCTGGTAGACCGGGGGCAGCCGGGACACCGAACCCGACGGCAGCCTCGGCTTGGGTCAAGCCCCGCGGCAGTTCCAACAGCGCCAGCGGGTTGCCCCCCGTCTCGGCGAGGAACCGCTCGCGCACCTGCTCATCCAGCGGCCGCGCGATCACCGAGGCGAGCAACTCCCGCGCGTCACTCTCATCCAGGCCGCCCACCGCCAGTTCTGGCAGCCCTCGGAACTCCCCGCCCGGCTCGCGAGCCGCCACCAGCAACGCGACCGGGTCGGCGAGTAGCCGGCGCGCTACCACCCCGAGCGCCTGCGCCGACGCCCGGTCCAGCCACTGCGCATCATCGATCACGCACAGCAGCGGCTGTTTCTGCGCCGCGTCGGCCAGCAGGCTCAGCGCCGCCAGCCCCACCAAAAACCGATCCGGCCCCTCCCCTGCCCGCAGCCCGAAGGCCACGCCCAGCGCCTCACGCTGCGGATCCGGCAGCCGCTCCAGGCCCTCCAGCATCGGAGCGCACAGCTGCTGCAGCGCGGCGTAAGCCAACTCCATCTCCGACTCGACCCCGGCCACCCGGGCGATCCGCATCCCAGCCGCCGCTGCCACCGCATCTTCCAGCAGCGCGGTCTTGCCCACTCCGGCCTCGCCCCGGACAACCAGCACAGCGCCGCGCCCGCCCCGCGCCGCCTCCAGCAGCTGGCCGAGCGCCGCGCGCTCGGTGAGACGATCCAGCAGCATCACAGGCCCCGCGTGCAATCACCGGCGCGGTAGCGCCATACAGCGGCTTTCACGCTACCGGTCCCCCACTTACCGCGCTAGCGACCTGCTGCGTGCCGTCGGCGAAGCTGCTTGCGCCGGGCAGTTCGGCTCCGGCCGCCGGCCTGGGGGCGCGGTCAGCCGACGGCGGTACGGGAGGGTGATCGCCACCGCAGTCAGGCCCGCGGCGAAGGCGAACAGGTACCCGGCGGGTGCGCCGGATGAGTCGATCAGGTGACCGGCCAGGGGCGCGCCCAGGGCGGTCCCGGTTGCCGCGGCGGTGGTCAGCCACGACATTGCTTCGGTCCGCTGCCCGGCCGGGACGGCCATTTCAGCGACGCGGTAGGAGCTGGCCAGCGTGGCGGAGATGCCCAGCCCGGCCACCGTGATCGCGATGGCCATAGGCCAGATGCCGGGCATGTAGGCCAGCGGCGCGGTGCCCAGAACGGTCGCGGCCAAGGCCGCGGCCAGGCGGGAGGCGTGGGGTGCCCGCCAGCGCCTGGCCCCGTACCACACCCCGGCGATCGCGCTGCCTAGCCCGTAGAGCCCGAGCAGCGGCCCGGCGGCTGACTTGGCGCCGTGGTGCGCGGCGAAGGCGATGGTCGCCAGGTCCACCGCAACGAACATCGCACCCAGACAGACCGTCATCCCGATCAGCACCCGCAGGCCCGGGCTGCGAAGCGCCTGACCATGGGTGCGGGTGACCCGCGAGGCCGGTGGCTCGCTGCGCCGCTGCCGGGTCAGGCCGAGCACGCCGGTGATGCTGAGCGCCGCCGTGATCAGCACACCCGCGACCGGGCTGACGCCAGCGGCCACGGCCACGACCAGCACCGGGCCGGTGATGAAGATCAGCTCGTCGGCGATGCCTTCCAGCGAGAACGCCGCATCCAGCAGGTGCGTGCCGGCCAGCAGCTGGCTCCAGCGGGAGCGCACCATTGGGCCGAGGGAGGGCATGGTGGCGCGGCTGAGCCCGCCGGTCACCGCCAGCGCCCACACCGGTGCCCGGTCCGTGGCGCAGACCGCCAGCGCGGCCGTGGCTGCCGCAAACAGGATCACCTGCGGGCGCAGCACCCGGGCCTGCCCGTACCGGTCGGCGAGCCGGGCCGCGAAGGGGGTCACCGCCGCATACAGCAGCGCCGCAGCGGCCGAGATGGCTCCGGCGATGCCGTAGCTGCCGGTCACGGCGGTGAGCAGGATCACCAGGGCGAGGCTGAGCATGGCCATCGGCATCCGGCCGACCACACCGGGGATGGCAAAGGCCAGCGCGCCTGGGGTGCGCAGCGCCTCCCGGTAACGGGCGAGCCCGGAACCGGCCGGCCCCGCCGGCCGTGCGTGGGTGATAGCTGTCATGCGCTCGACGGTAGGTGCCGACCGGACTTCCGGTAAGGTCCGGTTGCATGGCGCTGGAGTGGTCCGGTTTGGCGGCGGAGGTGCTCCTCACCCTCGACCGCAGCCGCAGTGTCCCGCTGCGCGCCCAGCTTGAGGACCAGTTGCGGCAGGCGATCCGGTCCGGCCGGCTCGCGGCCGGGACCCGGGTGCCGTCGTCCCGGGCCCTGGCGACAGCGCTGGGGGTGTCCCGGGGCCTGGTGCAAGAGTGCTACGCCCAGCTGCTGGCGGAGGGCTACCTGATCAGCCGCGGCGGGTCGGCGACGCGGGTCGCCACCGCGGCCAGCCGGGCCGAGCCGGCTCGCCAGGCACCCCAACCGGCCCCGGCGCGCCTAGCCGCCGATTTCGCCTCCGGCGTCCCGGACCTCGCGTCGGTGCCGCGGGAGGACTGGGCGTGGGCGGTCCGTGAGGCGTGCCGCGCCGCCCCCAACACCGACCTCGGCTACGGCGACCCCGCCGGGAACTCGCGGCTGCGGGGGGCCGTGGCCGGCTACCTGCGGCGGGTCCGCGCCGCCGACACATCTGCGGGCCAGGTCATCATCTGTTCCGGGATGGCCCAGGGTCTCGGGCTGGTCCTGCGCACCTTGGCCGGGCAAGGGCTGACCCGGGTCGGCTTCGAAGATCCGGGGTCGCCCGCCAGCATGACCGCCACCGCGGCCTGGGCCGGGGTCGAGGCGGTCCCGGTTCCGGTCGATGACCGGGGCGTGGACCTGGCAGCGCTGGATGCCACTGGGGCTGGGGCAGTGATGCTCACCCCCGCCCACCAGTGGCCGACCGGGGTGGTCCTCGCCCCCGACCGGCGGCTCGCGCTGATCGACTGGGCCGCCCGGCGGAACGCGACGATCATCGAGGACGACTACGACGCCGAGTTCCGCTACGACCGGGAGCCGGTCGGCGCCCTGCAGGGCCTGGCGCCCGACCGGGTGGTCGCCTTGGGCACCGTCAGCAAATCCCTCGCCCCGGTGCTGCGGCTGGGCTGGATCGCCAGCCCGCCCCGCCTCACCGAAGCCCTCACCCGCGCGAAACAAATCACCGACCGCGGGTCACCGGGCCTGGACCAGCTCGCACTGGCCCTGCTCATCGAAACCGGCCGCTACGACCGGCACCTGCGGCGGATGCGCGCCGAATACGCCGCCCGCCGCGACGTCCTCGTTCACGCGCTTGCCGACCATGCCCCCGGTGTACCGCTCACCGGCCTGGCGGCCGGCTTTCATGCCGTGGCCCACCTCCCTGGGGGAACCGCCGAACAGGACGTGATCCGGGCAGCCCGGTCCCGTTCGGTCGGGCTGTACGGGATGAGCACCTGCCGCGCCGACCACGCCCCGGGCCCGCCGCAACTGGTGCTCGGCTTCGGCAACACCAGCCAGCGAGCCATCCAGACCGGCATCGCCGTGCTCGGCGACATCCTCGGCACCGCATGAGCGCACCCAGATCGTCCGTTCCCGCACGGCCGGTCCGGCCAGCGTCAGTCGCGGTCGTACTCGTCGTGGCGGTGGATCCAGGCCTGCCACACCTCGCCCTCGTCGGGCCTTTCGGCATCCGGTCGAGGACCCCGTGGTAGCCCATCAGGAACTCGATCACGCGGCCGGTGGTTGAGTAGGTCTGGTAGAGAGCCCCGCCGTCCAGGATGAACACGCTGAAACCTAAGCCCTCGGTCAGGTAACCGGCCACGTCGGTGCCGGCGCGAGCCGCCTGCCACTCCTCACGCGTTCCGATCTTGTGATCCGCCATCGCATCGCTCCCTTCCCGGCCGTGGCGTACTGATCGTGAGCGGCCGTGACTGGCCGTATGGGCTCCTCTCATGGGAATGTGTCGGGCATGACCATCCTCTAGCCGCAGAAGATCTCTGCCGTTACGCCGACACCGGCATCTGGACATTCCTTGCCGCCTACGGCAAGCCCAGCCCAAGCGGCGGGAGCCCAGCGGCGCATTAACGGTGGCCCAGCCTAGCGGCCGCCGTGGCGGTGATCCCTCCTGCGTTAGCGCCCGAACTGGTGGGATCCGAAGGTCCAGATGTTGCCCTCGCGGTCGCGGGCGCTGTATCCGCGCTGCGCGCCACTCGGGTCAGAGTGTGGTTCGTTGAGGACATGACCGCCCCGGTCGAATGTTGCTGAGTAGTGCGCATCAGGGTCGGAGACTCGGACGTAGGTCCAGCCCTGGCCGACGTGGCTGCCGTGCAGGGCTTCCGGCTGGTCGGTTTGTGCCACGGCCACTCCGCCGTTCCATCTGATCTCGGCGACGTCGTCGCCAAACCAGACGACCTGCAGCCCGAATACCTCGGCGAGCTCAACCATCGCCCTATGCATGTTCGCGTAGGCCAGCAACGGGCAGATCATCGAATTCCTCCTGGCGCGGTTGATGGCGGGCAACGGTATCGGGCTCGCTCACTAGTGTCCTGCGTCGGAAATCCGGGCTATATATTTTGCCAGTGAGTCGAGGATCTCTTCGGCGGTCTTGGTCCAGGTGAAGGGCCTAGGGTTCTGATTCCAGTTCTCGATCCAGGCGCGGATGTCGGCTTCGAGGGCTTGCACGCTCTTGTGCACGCCGCGGCGGATCATCTGGTCGGTCAGGTACCCGAACCAGCGTTCCACCTGGTTGATCCACGAGGAGCCGGTCGGGGTGAAGTGCAGGTGGAAGCGGGGGTGACGGGCCAGCCAGTCCTGGATCGCGGCGGTCTTGTGCGTGGCCAGGTTGTCGCAGACCAGGTGCACGTCAAGGTCCGCGGGCACGGCCTTGTCGATCCGGACCAGGAACTTCTTGAACTCCGCGGCGCGGTGCCGCCGGTGCAAGGATGAGATCACGCGGCCGTCAGCGATGTTGAACGCGGCGAACAAGCTGGTGGTGCCGTGCCGGACGTAGTCGTGGCTGCGCCGCTCGGGCATCCCGGGCATCATCGGCAGCACCGGCTGGGAGCGGTCCAGCGCCTGGGTGCCGGACTTCTCATCCACGCACAGCACCACCGCCTTGTCCGGCGGGTCGTGGTACAGGCCGACGACATCGACGACCTTCTCCACGAACAGCGGGTCCGTGGACAGCTTGAACGAATCGCTCAGGTGCGGCTTGAGATCGAATTTGCGCCAGATCCGCCCGACCGTGGACGGCGACAGGCCGCTGCGGGCTGCCATCGACGACCGCGACCAGTGCGTGGCGTCCTTCGGGGTTTCCTCCAAGGTGGCCGTGATGACCTGCTCCACCTTGTCCAGCAGGATCGACGGCGGGCGGCCCGGCCGTGGCTCATCGGCCAGCCCGTCCAGCCGCCGCGCGGCGAACCGGGCCCGCCACTTGCTCACCGTCGCCGGATCGATCCGCAGGTCCGCCGCGGCCTGCTTGTTCGTCGCCCCGCCCGCGCACGCCAGCACGATCTTGGCCCGCAGCGCCAGCGCCTGCGCGCTGCTGGCCCGCCGGGCCCACCGGGTCAGCTGATCACGCTCCGCACCGGTCAGCACCAGCTCAGCCACCGGGCGGCCCGGCCGGTCATGATCGGCCAGCCCAGCCAGGCCGGCCTCGGCGAACCGGCGGCGCCACTTGCGCACCGTCATCCGCGTCGAACCTAGTTGCGCGGCCACCCGCGCCACCCCGGAACCCGGCTCCGCGCACGCCAGCACGATCCGCGCCCGCTCAGCCAGCCACGCCGACTCCTCCTCCAGCCAGCGGGCAAGTTCAGTACGGTCCTCATCGGTCAGCGTCAGCGGCTCAGCGGTCTGCTGCATGCCACTAGGCTACAGACTTAACTAGCTGATTTCCGGCGCGACACACTAGCCTCATCCCCGGTGGGTCGGCCGGGGACTCGCGGCTTTTTGATGACCTGGTAGGTGATGTGTGTGACGTGCGGGTTCCCGGAAGCCTCGTGACAACGAGCTCGACCGGCGCCGTCAACCGTTCAACCCCGTCGTCCGGATCGGCAACAAAGCCGTCCAGTGACATCGAGAACCCGGCGATCACCTTGCTCATCTGATGTACCTCCTAGCTGTGCTCTGGCTTGGCCCGGGCCCGGCAGGTAACCGGTCCAGCCACCCGGGCAAACGAGATCCCATGAAGCTCCAGGGGTTGACGTGGCTGCGGTCGCGGTTCCGAAATCCGGCCGCGTGATCAGCTGGTGAGCAGGCACTGCGCTGAGGCGAGCAACGATATGCCATCGCGGAGATCCGGCGGCGCCGGTCAAGATGCCACAGCACCCAAACCCCATGCGCCTACCGTCAGGGGGCGTGCAGTTAGGGCTAGCGCTGGAAGTAGCCGGTAGTCAGGTCTCGCGCGACGGCGTCGATGGGTTGCCCGCTCACCGTGATGGAGCCCCGCCATGGCGTGCCCAGGGCGAAAAGCAGGGCCAGGCTGAGCCCGATCACTGCCACGAGCCCGCCGACCGGAAGCCCGGCCCGCCACCCAGTGCGCAGGGTAAGCACCGTGGCATTCGTGATCAACGCCGCCGCCGCGACGACCAGGACGGCCACGTAAAAGACGGGCAGCTGACGTGAGGCTGCGGCCAAGCGGTCGCGGCGATCGATGGTGAGCGCGTCGAGGGAGGCCAGCAGCTCGCTGCTGTCCGATACCGCCAGGTCGGGACGGGCTGCTTGGGCCCGGACGGCATTCTCCAGCTTTGCCAGCGCGTGCGAGGTGGCGGGATCGTCGCCGTCGGCGGCGTGGCTGCCCTGCCACTCATAAGCCCTCGTCGCTCGCAGATAGCCGAGCAGGGCCGAGTCGATCGGCGCCGGGCTGACTCCGGGGCTGGTCGCCGCCCAGGCCAGCCGGGACGCGTCCGCGGCCTCGTTGCTCACGATCCCCTCAGCCGAGGCCAGCCACCCCGCCTCGGACGCCACGGTGAAGGCCAAGGTGAGCGCGAACAGCCCTCCGAGCGCGGTCATCAGCGGCGCCGCGACGGTGTAGGCACTGTCCCGCTGCGCGGCCGGTATCAAGGCTCGCTGCGCCAGCCGGGCACCGGCCGCGAACAGCAGCGCGGCGGCCAGGCCACCGATGATGAGCACTGCCATCGGCAGCGACGTCAGCCAAGTCATTTCTCGTCAGGGGGGCGGTGCCCTAAGCCGACCCGTTTCCCCCTCCCCCCTTCAATCGTGTTTGCGGTTCTCGCCGGCGCCCCCATAGTAGATTCGGCGCGCGGACGCGAATCGCGGAAACCTGGCAACTTTGACCGTCGGTCCGGCGGGAGAGCGGGGCTACCCCAGGGCGGCGAGGGGCCCGGACGCGCTGGCCACGGGAGCCGATGCCCGGCTTGGCGCAGGCCCCGGACAGCTCGCCTCGACGGTGTAAACGCTCGGGTATGGCTGCGCCGCGGCACACCTTCTACGTTAATGGATCCAGCCTGCCCGGCAACCGGCCTTCCGGGTGCCACTGCGAGGATGCTCATACGTATTCGCGGCGGCGCATCCAGGCCAGGGTGAACCAGCCCCAGACCGGGGGCAGGTAGGCGGTGAAGAACCGCTGGATGAGCACGGCGGCGATACCGGCGGCGAGGATGACCGCGAGAATGATCCAGATCGCGGTCTGATGGTCGCCGGAGCCCGACGGGCGTGGGAATACACCGCGCTGTCGGCTTGTACCGTCGGCCGTGTTGAACGATCAAGGGGAATAACGCACTGTAGACGGCCGAGGTCGCGGGGCTCGCCGTGACTGACCGGGCAGCTTGGCCCGCTGTCCTCCAGCGCGACGGCGCGTACCGCTGCCTGAATCGCCGTTCCCCCTGCACCCGCCGCCAGTCGGGCCACCCTATTCGCGCCGGGGATCCTGACACCACGCAAAGATCACCATTAGGGACGCGCCCGCAGGCGCGTCACCTGCGGCGATGATGCGAGCGCCACCCTCGATACTGATCTTCCACGGCAAGATCCTGCGCCGATCAAGAGAACGGGCGAGAAGCCGCGGATGCCCACGCTCTTCGGTGATTCGCCAGATCCAGTCAGTTCTGGCGGGTCACCCATCTGAGGGTGATGCCGTAGGCCCAGGCGCCAGGCACCCTAGGGGCATCTATGAACCAGTGGCCCACCGAGTCGCAGCCCCTGGCGCGGTCACGGTTGGAGGAGTGGAATGAGTCAACAAGGTGAAGAACAACAAGCGGAACAAGCGGGTCAAGGATTCAGCGGCGGGATGATCGTCTCGCTCATCGGGCTAGCGGTGTTGGTAATCTTCGCTATCCAGAACCGAATGCATATCAAGATACGCTTCTTGTTCTGGAGTTTTATCTGGCCATTGTGGGTTTACACCATCGTGACCGCAGTTTTCGGGGCACTGATATGGTTCGGATGGGGTGTGGTACGGCGTCACAGGCGCCGCAAGAACCGCCGCGAAAACCGACGAGACTGAGCCAGGGGTCTGTGATGGCGGATGACAGTTCTGACGGCCGGGTCAGCCAGACGCTAAAACATGCTGCCGGGATGGTGGCGGCAGCGGGTGCTTACAAGGGACTCGAGCTCGCCTGGAAGCAGGCAACCGGCAAAGAGGCACCGCCGGGCCCGGACGACCTGCAGGCTCCGCTGGGCCGCGCCATCGCCTGGACGCTGGTGATGGGGGCGGCCATCACCACGGCGCGCATGATCGCGATCAGGTACACGTCCAAGCTGCTGCATAGCCAGCAGGAGAGCATGACGGAAACAGCAGCGGCGACGCTCGCTGACAACCCGGACAGCTCCGCGCCCGGAGCCTAAGTCCGAGGTTCCTGATTGCTATGTTGGCCCCGATCGGCATCGAACCAGGCCAAACGGGCCGCAGCAGGCCGTGCCGCCGCTCAAGGGGCCAGCTGCGGGTATGCACGGTCGCTCGTGGGACCAGCACTGGTGCCGTTGTTAGGTTCCGGCCATAGCCGCGAACGCGACCGCCTCGGCCTGGGCTGTGAGGACCTGCTGGCCGTAGCAGCGGTGCCGGTGCATGGTCCCGTCCAGGAACGCGACCACGGCGGCGCCCATGAGGCTGGTGCGGATAGTGCCCTTCTGCCGAGAGGGCAACGGTGACGCGCAGGCCGGCCTTGGTGGCGAGGGCTTCGATGTCGGCGCGGCTGGAGAGGTCGGCTTAGATCGGCGGCGGCTCGCGGCTGTGATTGGCGGTACTGGTACCGGTGGCCCTGGTCGGCGGTCGGGCGCCGGTGCCCCCGAACAGCTGTGCCATGCCCTGCGCCAGCGCCCGGCGTGCGATCCAGGAGCTGCCCGATTCCAGGACCCGACGAAGCGCAGCGATCCGCTGCCAGCATCCCCAGCGTGCGGAGCCATTCCAGCCGAGCTATGACCGGCGACGCCGGTGAGATCAGCCCCGCCCTACGGTGGACTGCCCGACCTCGATCAGGTGCCCATCGGGGTCGCGGATGTAGGCCCGGATTTCGCTGGCGTGGTGTTTCGGTTCGGTGAGGAACTCGGCGCCCCTGGCCGACCAGTCGGCGTAGGCCGAGGCGATGTCGGCCACCCTGAGATTGAGGAACGCGCTGGTCTGATCGGGGTCGGGCGGGGTGGTGAGCGTAACGGTGGGCTTGTCGTCGGTCGGGCCGCCTCCCACGTTGAGAATGAGCCAGCTATTGGCCAGTCGCAAGATAACCGGGTCACGCTCCAGCAGCACCGTTGCCCCGAACACCGACCGGTAGAACTCACGGGACCGGTCCTGGTCGGAGACCACCAGGAAGTGGGTCACTACGAAGCCGGTCTGTGGGGCGGGAAAGTCGTCCTGGCTCATCGAAAGCCTCCAGTGCGCGGGTGCCGCGGGGTGCTGCCATGACGCAACCAATCCAACCATGACACTCACCTCACCGGCCTACCATGCCGCCGACTCGGGCGGCCGCGGCCAGTTGCCGAATAGGAATGCCTACTAATCGAATAGGTATTCGTAAGCGCGGCCGCGCATCATGCTCGTTCTGCCGTCACCATCGGCCGCGCTGTCCGGCGCCAGTCCGAGTGTCTAACGGCGGGACTGCGCGCGTCCTCCTTGATCTCCCGTATCACTCAACGTTTGCTGAACTAGTCGCGTGAACGCTCTGAGCTGGGCAGAGCTTCTGATGCCCCTACTTTGGTGACCCCGAGGGAGGGGGTGGTAGATGCGGGAAATTCAACAAGTGAACGTCCAACCGGCTGCCGGCTTGGCTGACACTCTGGCAGGTTCCTCCGGACGAGCAAAGAACTGCCTGGACATGAATGTCCTGGAAGTTACCCGCTATGAGAGTGTCATTTATGGTTTGGTTAATATCGCCCGCAGCGTCGGGGGTTACGGTTTCGCCCAATATGCGCTCACATTGGGTGCGCAGGTATGCGCACGGGTCTTCAGAGCACGGGGCCCCGTTGAGCGGAACGTCAACCTTTCCACAGTCGACTGTGATAGCAACTGTACTCGGCAAACCAACTACGGAGATGCCAATATATCCGCGGTCTTTTACTTTGGATGCCGTAACATGGACCGATAGTGCGGTATCGTTACCACTTTTAGTGATTTGAGCCCCAAGCTGAACATCAGAATTCAACTGGCTTACGGTCTCAAGCCGAATTGCCCCATAGATGCTGCCGCCGATCAGCACTACGCTCGCGATGATGAAGATCAGCTGCAGAGGAACAGGTCTGTAGTCTACTGACGGCTTAGGCAGCCTCCAATTACTAGGTACGGTATCCCAAACCAAAACTGCTACCGCAATAATAACTAGTGCGACTACTATCATAGCTACTAGTACAGCTAGAGGCTGGGGGTTCTTAATTGGAATAAGCAAGACTACTATCGGCCCAACGATCAGCAGAAGGATAAAGGTTGCGAGGGCGCGTAGCAGAGGGATCTTTGCAGTGCTAGGAACTGCTACGCTTATCACGGCGGCGAGGACAGAGAGAAGTAGCAGGAGTGCAACCAGAGACGCCTGCGGACCGTTGTTACGAAGGACCGTCGTAACTTCCGTCGATCGCAACCCAATAAAGCTCAGTACACCGCCAAAACCGGCAAGCAGAAATCCCAGCAAGTTCTGAACATCGCTTAGCGGATTATCCTTGGCATCAGTCATCGTTCCCAGCCCCCCTCTGAGGCATGAGCAGCATTTGCCGGGGATGTTACATACCGTACATGTAGCATGCAGCTGACACCAGCCAGATGGTTCGGGGTGGGAGATTCTCGTTCGGTCTCGCGGGATATTCACTGCGGCTGTCGTGCTCGGGAGCCGAGCAGGCCGTAACCCTCTGGTCGCCTGTGGATCGGCCTGGCTCTTATGGTCCACGGGGCCGGAAGGTGGCGGTCTCCTGGTCGGCTCAGGCTGCCCGCGCTGTGTACAGGTGCCACCGGCCGGTGATGCCTTTCAGCGTGTGCTCACCGCGGTCGCCGAACTCGATTCCCGATCCGGCGACGAGGTCCCTAACGGTGCTGGAGACCAGGACCTCGCCAGGCCGGGCGGCCCCCAGCACTCGTGACCCGATATGCACGGCGATGCCGACCAGCTTGCCGCCGCTTTCCTCGCATTCGCCCGCGTGAACTCCCGATCGCACATCGAGGGCAATCCGGCGCAGGCTCTCGCGGACAGCCAGCGCGCACCGAACGGCCCGGGCCGCGCTGTCGAAAGCGATGAGGAAGCCGTCGCCGGCGGTATCCACCTCGCGGCCGCGGAACCGGCGGATCTGCCCGCGGACTATTGCGTTGTGCTCGGCCAGCAGCTGGCGCCAGCGGTCGTCGCCGAGCTCAGCCGCCCGCCGGGTCGAGCCGACGATGTCGGTGAAAAGCACTGTGGTCAGGCTGCACCCGCGCACCCGGACACGACGCGCAGAACAACCCATTCGGGCGCGCCTCAAACTGCCATGTTGGCGACCATTGGACTGCCGCCCAGAAGGGCGGCTCGGCGTGCGCTAACCACAGTCTCTGCTGTCCCACCGGCGGGCGGCCGGCCTCCCCGCGATAGAGCCAATCCAAGAGCCAACGTGGACGGACTTCAGGCGACACTCAGTTATGCGAGGCGACTGTCGAGGCTGGTCAAGTGCCCACTGAGCGACGCTGAGCCACACTCAGCGACGCCCGGAACGTTACTGGGGGTCAAGGGGTCGCTGGTTCAATCCGGCCGTCCCGACTGCTGAGCTGCCACGAGAACCTGTGCAGCCACACCGGGGGTCGCTGATAACCGCTCTGCCGGCGCCGCGTCGTGACCGCCGCTAGTCCCGGCGGGCCCGCCTGACCAGCAGCCACACAACAATGACGACGACGGCTGCGATCAGCCCGACGATGAGGAACGTCTTGACCATTGCGAAGATCCCGCCGATGGCCGTGAAGACGCCCCAGATGGCAACGATCGCGCCCACGGCCTTCATGATCATCCGGCCCATGCACCCAGGATACCCGCCCCGGTGCCGCCACGCGGGCGGTCAGTCAACGGTGAAGCCGCCGATCCACTCCCAGATGAAGCCGGCGTGACCGTGGCGCCGCGCGTACTCAGAATCACCCCCGATCTGCACGCCCTAGCTGATGACTGCCGACAGGCCATCGCCACGCAGATCCTCAGTTAGACGGCTCGGCGTGCGTTCTTCACAGTCTTTGCTGTCCCGTCGGCGGGCGGCCAGCCTCCCCGCGAAAGAGCCTTTCCAAGAGCCAACGTGAGGCGGTCTCAGGCGACAAGGGGCGACGCTGAGTCACTGTTGGGCATCGTGATCTGGTACTCCGCGGTGGCGGACTCGCGGTGGACAAGATTCGCCTCGGCTTTTCGCAGCATCCCGTGCACTGCCACGTTGTCCTCGGCGACCAGCGCGGTGAAGCGATGGATGCCTTCGCGGCGGGCGCGGTCAGACAGCCGGGCCATTAGCTCGGTGCCCAGTCCGCGGCCTTGCCAGTCGTCGACGATGGTGATGGCGACTTCGGCCGCGTGCGGGTCGTCGGCGTGCCGGATGTAGCGGGCGATGCCCACGCCGCGTCCGTCGGCGTGATTCAGCGCGGCGAGCGCCTCGTGGTCGTGGTGGTCGACGTCGGTGAAATAGCGCAACTCGGCATCGGACAGCCCCTTCTTCCTTGTCAGGAAGCGCATCTGGCGGGAGCGGGGACTCAGCCGGGTGAAGCCATCGGCCACCAGCGCGGCGTCAGCGGGCCGGACCTGCCGGATCAGCACCTTCGACCCATCGCGCAGCTTTACGGGCCTGCCCCTCCCCGCGGGCCGTGGCTGGTGACCGGGCAGGCGGCTCCAGCCGGGCCGCAGCCAGCCGGGAAGCCAGCGCAGCGGCGACCTAGCGGCGGGTGGATCGGCCGCCGCAGGGTGCGCCGGCGTAGTGGCGTGGGACATGCTTTGACGCTACGAGCGGCCAGGCTTCGGGTGCTATCGGGTGATCTACTGACGATTCCTCGTTTCCCCGGGCCGCGCCGCCCGTCCCCGGGCCGGTACGTCGGGCGAACTACCGAGCCGCGCCACAGGCACGTCGTGGTTGCTCAGATCCTCGCCGCGCGGAGCGGCGTCATGCCACACGCAGACGCACAGCGGGGGGCCACCGCTCGCACCAGATCAGAGCTCCCGTTTCGATGCGCCCGGCGGACAGCCGCCCAGGCCCGCATCGACCCACCACGACCGCGACTTGCCTCCAAAGCAAAGCCCGACACTGTGAACCGTCCAGGCTCGCATGGAACCAACGGTAACGATGCCTGCGCTACGTGCCAGCGGCGGCATACCGAGATCTTGCCCCGCTCCGTCGCAGGTACGGATCGGCAAGCTGCCGGCGCACGTCAAGCGGCTAACCGGCGCGGCGGACGTCTGGCTGCCCCGGTAGGGTCAGCCGGTGGGGAACGGCGGCTGCCACCAGGACGGTGTGGTCTGTAGCTCGATGCGATCAACCCACTTGACCCACCAGTAGCCCCGCCGCCCGGGGGCCACGAGGCGCACCGGGAATCCGTGATCGGCGGAGAGGGGGGCACCGCCTGCCTGCGTCGCGAGCAGCAAGCGGTCCATGTCGTGGATCGGGAAACGGACCCAGTAGCCGGTGACCGAGTGCACGTACACGCTTTGCGCGTTCCCCTCGCGGCCGAGCAACGTGGCCAGCGGCAGGCCGGTCCAGTCCTGGTGCGAGTACCAGCCGGACGTGCAGTCCAGCGTTGCCCGCACCTTGGTGTCGTTTGCGGTCAGCTGCGCCAGCGTCAACTCGCGGCGTCCTTGCCCGTCCTTGATAGACAGCCGCCACCGCTCCGGGTCGATGGCAGGCACCGCGTCGAGCAGCCAACTGGTCGCCGGCATCGCCTCCGGCCGAAACGACCCGACCTCATATGAGCCGGTGAAACGGCGTCTGGCGCCCGGCAGTCCGAGCCCGGTAATCGCGGATTCGGCAGCCGCGTAGAGCGCGACCGCGCCCGCGGCCACCACACCGGCCCGCAGCAGCGCCCGGCGCGACAGATCCGTCCGGCGCGGCCGGATTCCCCGAGCCCGGATGCCCCGGGCCCAGACGTGCCAGACCACCAAAGGCACCAGCACGAGGGCGACGGCGATATGCACCCACAGCCCGGGCTTACCGGCGATCGAGCGCACCAATCCGGTGGCATAACCAAGCCCCGCGGCGAGGGTGAACAGCGCCAACGCGGCCAGCAGCAGCGACACCCACCGGCTTAGCCGCGCGCGCCGCAGTCCACCGCGCACCACCCGGGACTTCCATGGGATGAGCAGCACCACGGCCATCCCGCAGATCCCGTGGCCGATGGCTACCCAGGCCCCGTTCGGTGAGCCGGTAGCGACCGTGGCGACCCCGGTGCCGAAGGCGACCAGCAGCACCACAAGCAGCGCCTGGTTCGCCTGGCGGCCGGGTGGGCGCAGCAACATCCGCACCGGACCCGGGGACGGTCGAGGTTCGCCCCT
>Ga0318556_10000087_pt1 | contig 19541 bp, 16 predicted proteins | sample GRESIP082b2f24_FD_203668 | JGI IMG/M metagenome (GOLD analysis project Ga0318556, IMG submission 203668) | Tropical soil microbial communities from Luquillo Experimental Forest, Puerto Rico - GRE.SIPMG.082b2f24 | ecosystem: Environmental > Terrestrial > Soil > Tropical forest > Bulk soil... | reverse complement strand
GGGCGCCGACGACCTGATCATCCCGGTGAGCCATGCTCGACTGGCCCATGAGGAGATCGCCGGTTCGCGCCTTGAGATCTTCGAGAAGTCCGGACATATGCCGCACCGCGATCACCCGGACCGCTTCGTGGCGATCGTCGAGCAATTCATCGACTCGACCGATCCGCACGCCTACGACCCCGACCTGATGCATGCGGCGGTGCAGACCGGCATCCGTCAGTACACCAACGACGAGACGAATAACTTCGCGTCGGACCTTGCTTAACGCGGCCGCTGCGCTGAATCGCGCGGTGAAATAAGCGACCGCTCACCTGCGGTCCTTCTGGTGGAGCTGCCGGGAATCGAACCCGCTCCAAAAATGGTCGTGAACTGTGGAAACGCGGAATTTGACTACGCGAAAGTACGCGAAACGACGCGAAATGACCTGCGGATACGCGGAAAGTGTTGATGGCATCAACAGCACGCCGCAATCGTTGTCGGTGCCGATGACGATGCTCTCCCTTGCGACGCTCCATACCTCACGCACGAACTACCGCCCCCGGGAAAGTACGCTAGGCGATCTTCGAGACGCACGGAAACATTGTGGAGCTAAGGGGATTCGACTCAGTTCTGCACCAAGTCGGGTATCGGCTCCGCATCCGTCAGCCAGTGGCGTCCGGCCCGGCGCGCCGCCTCCCACTTGGGGATGCTCACCGCATCGTCCTGGCCCAGGTCCTCAGGGGTCGGACCGATGCGCTCGGCCAGCGCAGCGAGGGCACCCAGATCGAAGTTGTACACCTCGGCTGCTGCCAGGCCCAGCATCTGCCGGGTCTCCTCCACGGGAATATCCCAGAAGGAGCGACGCAGCCATTCGCCGGTGTGCGGCCACGTCCCCTCCGGATGGGGGAAGTCGTTGCCCCAAAGCATGTTCGATACGCCGATCTCGTAGCGCCGCGCCAACTCTCGGCGCTCCGTGGTGGTGGCCCCGATAAAACAGTTCCGGTCGAAGTAGGCCGAGGGCGGCATCGTCAGATCGCCCTCCATCAGATGGCTCATCTTCTTGGCCGAGTGCTCACGCAGGTAGCGCGTGTCCATCAGCCAGAGCAGGTCGTTGGCCCAAAACGCGCCGCACTCCGTGACCCCCCATCGCAGCCGGGGGAAGCGCTCGAACACCCCCGACCACAACGCGAACCACAGGGGCCGGGCCCCCCACCAGCGCACCTCGGTTACGTAGATGCCCAGGTGCCCGCCGTACTCCTCCTGCGGGGCGGGACCGGAGTGGGTATGCACCGGCATCTGCAAGTCCTGGCAGGCGGCCCAGATCTTGTCGTAGCGACGGTCGTGGTAGGGCGGGTAGCCCACCCAGCGCGCCGGGATGAGGATCCCGCCCCGCAGCCCGGACTCTGCCGCTCGCGTGATCTCGGCTACCGCCGCGTCGATGTCCGCCAGTATCGGCACGACTGCGACCCCGGCCCGACGCTCGGAACTGTGGCTGCACAACTCGGCCAACCAACGGTTGTGGGCGCGCGCCCCGGCCATGGCCCGCCCCGGGTCGAGGTCGCCCGACTGGCCCAGGCCGGCCCCAAACGGTGCCCCGGCGACCCCCGTCACGGCGTCGGCGTCGGGGAAGATGACCTCGCCGACCACCCCGTCGCCGTCGAGCTCTTTATCGCGCAGACCTACATCCCAGCCGCCAGCGATGCCGTCTCCATGCTCGGAGAACCACTGCTCGGCGAACTGCTCGTCGATGAATCCGCCGGCCTGCGCCGCCGCAGCCTTCTCGGCCAGGTAGGCCTCGAAGTCCTCGCGGTATTCGGGGTCGACGTATTCGCGGTACTGCTCGGTCGGCAGCTCGGCGTGGCAGTCTGCCGAGATGATGACGTAGTGGTCCCGGGGGTTCACGGTCGTCCTTTCGCTACCAGGTACGGATCGGGTCGGGCTCGAAGACGGTGCTGCTCGCGTCGGCGGGTACGGCCGCCAGCGGCTCGGCGATCTCGGCCACGGTCGGGCCGATTCGGTTGACAAGTGGCGCAAGGGCATCGAGGTCGAAGCCGTACACGGCCGCCGCATTCCCGCCGACCATGGCAGCCACCTCGTCAGCCGGGACACCACTGAAGGTGTGGCGCAACGCCTCTCGGGTGTAGGGGGCTGTGCCCTCCAGGTGCGGGTAGTCGCTTCCCCACATGATCCGGTCGACGCCGATGCCGTGGCGCTCGGCGCATTCGACGGGTCGCATGAAGCTGGCACCGACGTAACACTGGCGGGCCCAGTACTCGCTGGGCTTCAGGGTCAGCGAGCCGGCGGTGGGCCCGGCGAAGCGGGCGATCGCCGAGTTCGCTCGCCCGTAACGGGCCGCCGCCACGTCGAGCGAGTCGAGGGTTGCCGGTATCCACCCGGCGCCCTGCTCGGTGAAGACCACGGTGAGGTCCGGATGGCGATCCAGTGCGCCGCTAAAGATCAGGTGCCACAGCGCCCGGTGCGCAAACCAATGTGTCTCGTACACCCACACCGCAAACGAGCTACCCCATCCGTCCGTCGGGTTGGGTCCGGCGTTGCCGCCGTGGTGGTTGACCGCCAGGCCCGCCTCGTCGCACGCCGCCCAGAGCGGCTCCCAGTGCTCGGCATAGAGCTGGGGGATGCCAGTACCCGGAGGGATCCCGGGCAGCAGCACACCGCCGCGCAGGCCCAGCTTGGCGATCTGCGCTATCTCGGCAGTAGCTTCGTCGAGGTCCCCGAGCAAAATCTGGCCCACCCCGGCGCGCCGCTCGGGCGACGCAGAGCAGAAGTCGGCCAGCCAGCGATTGTGCGCCCGCAGGCCGGCCCAGCGCAGTTCGAGCTCCCGGGCGGTCTCCGGTTGGGGGGCAGCCAGACTCGCCTGAGGAAAGAACGGTGGCACGGTATTGGGGAAAAGGACTTCACCCGCGATGCCTTCCCGATCCAGCTCCGAGTTTCGTCGACTGCTATTCCAGTTGCGCTCGGCGTCGGCCTCGGTGAGATCGCCGAACGGGTTGACGTATGTCTTTGCCCAGCCGTCGAATTCGTCCCGGTACTGCGGATCGAGGTACTCGCGGTAATCGAGCAGGTCAGCGCCGGCGTGGCAGTCGGCCGAAATGACCGTGTACCGGTCCATGCGTTATACCCGCGCCCGCTCGGGCCTAGGGGCGGCGAGCAGTGCCACGTCATCGTAGCGCTGATGCACGTACGGCAGCAGCCAATCCTGCGGCACCCGCGCCGCGATCCGGCCCACCTGGACGGTGCGCCGGCGACACCATGTGATCGACCTGATTTGGCGAATGATGATGTCGGCCACCGGGTCCAGCGGTGACTCTCCCAATTCGACTGTGCCGTCGATGTTCTCCAGCAGCTCGTAGTGCCGGTGGTATTCGCCGTAGACCAGGTGGGGGTCGGTGATGCCGCGGCCGTCGGGCGCACGTAGGAACTTGAAGTAGAACTCGGTGTTCACTTGGTCGGGCGGCAACTCCGCCGGGCCGGTGATCTGGCCGTTCACTCTTATGAGCTGATAGCCCACCCGGTCAACGGCGGCGGTGACGCGATCGCCGTCGCGCTCCAGCTCGATGTGGGCCAGTTTCTTTGGCTCGCCGAACGTTTCGCGCCCACCAGTGACCGACTGTTCGGTGGACTGGGGCATGAAGAGGGGATAGTCGCCCTCAAGTTCGCCGTGCAGGCCGGTCACCGAAAACACCGCCGACCCGAACGGCGCCATGCCCTCTATCCGGACCCGCTGAAGCTGGATTCGCACCAGTGGTTCGGCCGCGGGCTCCAGCGGCCTGGGCAGCACGGCCGCGACAATCTCTGGATCGGTGAGGTAAGTGATGGTGACCGCCTCGGTGGCGATGGGCGCCTTGGTGGCGTCTATCTCGTGGTCGATCTGCGCCTCGGGTGGGCGAGGACCGTAGCGAACTGCGGTGGTGCTCAACGCTTTCCTCCTTCGGTTTCCGGCGCGTTCTCGGCATGCTGGCCGAGGACGTCGACCAGGTAGTTGGGCTCGCCGCGAGCAAGGATTGATGCCGCCTTGCTGCTGACGACCTGATCGGCCGTTGTGGGCGGACCCATCATCCAGAAGCGGTCCGCCCGGATTCCGTCGACGACCTGATCAGCGACTGTCTCGAGCGGGGTGAACTCGACATGTGCGCCGGCGGCCTCGAAGCGGGCAACAACCTTTGCCAGTGTTTGGTCGGGTGTGCGACGTTCCTGGGTCGCGGCGTAGCGCTCCGGACGGTGCCGCCACGACTCCCAGATGCCGGTGTTCAAAAAGCCGCCGGGGAAAAGGACGTGCGCCCGCACCCGCGTCCCTGTCATCTCCAGGTGGGTGTAGAGGCTTTCGGTCAGGCAGAGCACTGCCGCCTTGGTCATCGGGTAGACCGCCGTGGCCGGTCCGCCCATGGCCCCCCGTGCAATCGGTGCGAACCCGCCGTTGCCCGAGCAAGTATTGACCACGTGTCCTTCACCCTGCTCGAGCAGGATGGGCACGAAAGCCTTGATGCCATGGATGACGCCGAGCACATTGACGTCGATCCCCCAGCGCCAATCGGCCAGGTCGTGTTCCCACATGTAACCCTCGGAGACCCCGCCGGTGCCGGCGTTGTTGCACACCACGTGCACCCCGCCGAAGCGATCGAGCGCCTCCTTGGCGAGCGACTCGACCGAGGAATAGTCGGTGACGTCGGTAACCACCCCGACCGCCTCGATGCCCTCGTCCGCGAGTGCCCGGGTTGCCTGGTCCAGCGGTTCGGCGAGGACATCGGCCAGCACCACCTTCATGCCCTCCCGGCCGAAACGCCTGCCCATGGCTTGGCCGATGCCTCCGGCTCCCCCGGTTACGACCGCGGCCTTGCCTCGAAGGTCTGTCATTGTGGCAATGGTCACATGGTCGCGCATATCACCGCAAGCAGTCGCATTATGCGACCATTGGATCCATGGCTCCGCGTCCCTCCCCGCAGACCGAGCGGGTCGTGAACCTGTTCGAGCACCTCGCAGGTGATGGGAGTCGAGGGATGACATTGGCCGAGGTATCGCGCCGCTTGAGCGTCCATAAGGCCAGCTGCCACTCGATGCTGTCCGAACTGCTTCGGGCCGGCTGGCTGCTACGCGACCCGGTTCGCAAGACCTACCACCTCGGTCCCGCTCTGGTCCGTCTCGGCCGAGAGGCGGCGGGCCGCTATCCGGCTCTGGTGTTGGCCCGCTCCGCGATGGCGGAGCTGTCGGCTGTGACGGGCGCGCACTGCGTTGCCTTCGCCGTAAGCGATGATTACTCCACCGTCGTCGATCAGGTCCGAAGCCGTCACGGCGGCGGTCACCCGATGCCCATCGGCACCCAGTTCCCCCACCGTCCGCCGTATGGCGCGTCGACCGTGTCATGGGCCGGGCCAGATGTTCGGGAGCGCTGGCTGGCCGCCCTGCCCGAGGACGTGCGCGATCGCTACCGCCAGGCCCTCGTCACCGCCAAGCAACGTGGCTACGCGGTCGGTCTGCACATCCTGCCCGATCTGCGGCTGCAGGAACTGGCATTGATTGTGCGTAGCGCCGAGGTACGTTCCACCCGGCTGAGCCAGCTGGCGCAGGAGTTGACCGACGAACTAATCCATCAGGAGGAGTGGTTCCCAATCAGCCTGGCCCCGGACCGCACCTACGAGGTGAGCCACATAGACTCCCCAATCCTGGAGCCGGGGTCGCGCATCGCCCTGATGCTCAGCCTGGTCCCCAGCGCCGAGCCGATGAGCGGCGCGGCGGTCACCCGTCTGGGGGCGCAGCTCTCTTCTGCGACCCGCCGACTAAGCGCCGCCTTGACCAAAGAATCCCACCTCCCGGTGGGCCAAATCGATAGTTAGGCAACGCCTGCTCGGCCCCAGGGAGTCGCTCGCCAAAGCGCAAGCGCGACGATCCAGTCCAACCGGTTAGCGTCGTTCCGGAGCCAGCCGCTTGAGGGCCAGCCCCCCTTCGAACGGTCGGTAGCCGAAAGCGGCTGGGGCGCGATAGCCCGTGTCCTCGAGAGGAGTGTGCACCTCGGCGACAGTGGGGCCGATCTTAGTAGCCACCGGCACCAATGCATCGAGATCGAAACGGTATAGGCGACCGGCATTGCCGCCCAGGATCTTTCGGCAGGCGTCCTGTGACCTGTCGTGCAGGGCCCAACGAATAGCCAACTTGGAGTGGGGTGCAAAGCCTTCCTCGTGGGGGTAGTCACTGCCCCACATGATGTGGTCGGGCCCCATGAAGTCGATCATCGCGCCGTCGTAAGGCATCAGCTCACTGGCCAAAAAGCAGTTCCGCTGCACGTATTCGCTCGGCGTGAGGGTCAGCGCGTCGACCGACGATCCGCCGAACATTCCGTAGGTGCGGTTGCCGGCGTCAGACTTCATGGTGGGCACCATGGCGTCGAGGATGCCGAGTTGCCCAGGCACCCAGAGCGTGCCCTGCTCGGTCGGCACGAATCGCAGCGTCGGATATCGCTCGAACACTCCGGCCAGGATCAGGTGTCCGAGGGTGCGCTGGGCCCACAGCGCCATCTCGGTAATCAACACCGCGTTGGACGCCGGCTGATCCATCGGCATCTCGGGACTCCCGGCACCCGCGTGCTGCACCACCGTCAGGTCCAAGTCCTCGCACAGCGCCCAGATCGGTTCGTAGCGGGTGTGAAAAAGCGGGGCCACGTGCGGGTCACCGGGTGAGACCGGCGGAATGAGCACGCCACCAAAGCAGTCCTGCTCAACACCCCAGCGGATTTCGTCCAGCGCCAGCTCGACGTCGTTGGGAAAGATCTGAATCAACCCGCGGCGTCGGGCCGAGGCCAGTGAACAGAAGTCGATCTGCCACCGGTTGTGGGCCTGCACACCGGCCCAACGCTTCTCAAAGTCCTCACGGGTGCGGGGCAAGCTAATGGTGATGTTCGGGGTGGTCGGAAAGAACGGAGGAACGGTGTTGGGCAGCAGCACCTCGGCGGCCACCCCGTCGGCGTCCATTTCAGAGATCCGAAGCTCGTGGTCCCAATTCCGGTTGGCGGTCGCGACGATCAGATCGTCGAACGGGCTGGCGTAAGCCGCGGCCCACGCATCGAACTCATCGTGGAGACGCGCTGGCAAATACTGTTTGTAGCCGTAAAGATCCGCCCCGGCATGGGTATCCGTCGAAATGACAATATAGCGATCCAACGTTTCCCAGGTTGTAGCCATCACACCCTCCGCCATTATGTCGAGTATAGGAGAAACGGGTCGGCAGCTGGTTGAAAGCCTTGCGGCGCAACGCGCGCAGCCCTCACGAGATTGAGTTGTGGCGCGAGATCAGCTGGTCGGTCTCGCCCGATGTCGGTGCCTCGAGGAAGCCCGCGAGTCCGTCGACCACGCCGCTGACGAACAGGGCGAACGGAACAACCGTGTCATCGCGGCGGATTGCGCGCTCCCGCTCGGCGGCAAGGTGGACTTCGAGGTCTTGGGCCTGCTGGATCCTCATCGACCGTGCCGGCCGCCTCGTGGTCGCTGAGCCCCAGCAATTCGCGCCCCACAGGACCGGCTCGTTCCGCTGATCACCCCGTCCGAACCCACGAGCAGGCTCAACGGGGGTTGGTCGACTTGATCAGATTGAACATATTGCGATAATGTGTTCAAATGCGCGACACAGCGGAGAAGCCGGATCGATCGGTGTCACCGGCGCTGTTGGCTGCCACCGCCGAAACGCTACGGCGGCTGGGGCCGCGCCAGTTCACCCTCACCGCGGTCGCCGAGGCGGCCGGCGTATCGCGAGGAACGGTCCATAACGCGCTCGGGAGCCGCGACTACGCGATCAAGACCGCGCTCGACCATATGGCGTCGGCGTTCATAGAGACCATCGCCGCCGAGGTCGAGGGGGAATCTACGCTGGCCGACCAGGTCGCCGCCGCGGCTGTTGTGGTATGCGCTCACCGCGAGCGCTCGGATTTGATCGCGCCGCGCGGCATCAATGAGAGCATCCTCGTGCTGCTGCTGCGCAACGTCGGGGACGACCTGATGGAGCGGTCGATTGATCTGTGGAAGCCGCTGGTTCGGGCGGCGCAGCGCAGCGGTGAAGTACGAGAGGACCTCGATCCGGGTCGGGCGAGCGAATGGATTGTGCGAATGTTGTTGAGTTTTGAGCTTTTACCGCCCATCGGGGTGAACCTGGACAGTCCCCGCTCGGTTCGGCGATTCGTGACCGACCATATCGTCGCGGGCCTGGCCGGAGCGATTCATGGTTGACCCGGTATACGAGGTGGCGATCATCGGCGCGGGGCCCGGCGGCATTGCCGCGGCGCACCTGTTGCGCCAGAAGGGCATCACTGACTTGATCATCCTGGAACGCGGCAATGACTTCGGGGGCACGTGGCGCGACAACCACTACCCCGGTCTGTGCGTGGACATCCCGACGTTGTGGTACCAGCTCTCCTTCGCCCCGAATCCCGACTGGACCCGATTCTTTGCGCCCGGCCAAGAGATTCACCGCTATCTGCGCGACACCGCCCGACGGCTGGGCCTATATGAGCATCTCCGTGTTCATGCCGAAGTGACTCAGCAGAGGTGGGATGACTTCGCGGGTGTCTGGCGCCTCGCCATTGGGGACCAACCGCCGATATCGGCGCGATTTGTCATCAGTTCGGTCGGCGGGTACGTCAATGCCAAGACCACTGTTGACATCGACGGGGTCGACGATTTCGAGGGCACCATCCTGCGGCCCAACGCGTGGGACGACTCCTATGACACCAGCGGTAAACGGATAGCGGTCATCGGAACGGGATCCAGCGGGGTGCAGATCGCGGCCGCGCTGTCCGCGGAGGCCGAAAGCCTGGATGTCTACCAGCGCACACCCGCCTGGGTGCTGCCCAAGGTCGACTTCGACATTCCGCCGCACCTGCGATGGATGTTGCGCCTGCCGGGGGTGGTCAGCGGGATCAATGTGCTGGGTCGGCTGGCGATGGACATCGCTCTGGTGGCGCCCATCGTCCACCTGCTGCCGCTGTTGCCCAGTAGGCTGCTGGTCCGGATCATGCCGTTGTATGACGCCTACTGCCGGCTGCTCTACCGCGGGCTGCTGCGCGCAACAGTTAAAGACCCGACCACCCGTAAGGCGCTGGTCCCGCGCTACGGCATTCTCGCCAAGCGTCCGGTCATCTCCAGCGGGTTTCTGCCGGCGCTCAACAACCCGACGACGAAGCTGATCACCACACCGATCGAGCGGATCACCCGCACCGGTGTGCGAACCGCCGATGGAATCGACCATCCCGCCGACTTGATCGTCCTGGCTACCGGCTACGAACTATGGACCGACCCCGAGACCCACTGTCCGGGAACGGTTCTGGGCAGTAACGGCTTTGATCTCGCAGAGTGCTACCGCGCCAACGGGCTGGCCAGCTACGCCGGCACCGCGCATCCCGGGCTGCCCAATCGATGGGAGATCGTCGGCCCGCTGGGGTTCGTCGGGTTCGCCTGGCCCGATTTTGTCGAAACCATGGCTGCGCACGCCGTGCGCATCATCGACGAGGCGCGGCGCCGCGGGACCAGCGTGGTGGGGGTCAGCGCCGACGCCTTCGAGCGGTGGAACGACCGGATGCGACGGCAGGGCAAGGCCGTCCACCTCTACCTCACGGCCTGCAACGCGGGCCTTAGCACCTACTTCGTCAACTCACAACACGACACCGTGTATCACCGGCCGCAAACCATCACCGGGGCAAGACGTTTCAGCCGACGTTCGCCGCTTTCGGATTACGTGTTCTCCCGGCGCGTCGCCATGGCCCCGAGACCTGTCGCATCGGAACCCAAGGAGCTGCCGGCATGACGACATCGGATACCCCGCTGGCCGGCAAGGTCGCTTACGTGACCGGAGCCGCTCGCGGTCAGGGCCGCTCGCACTGTGTGCGGCTGGCGAGGGCCGGCGCCGACATCGTGGCGATCGACGCCTGCGGACCGGTCGCGCAGCACAACGGCTACCCGCCGTCGCGGCCCGAAGACCTCGCTGAGACGGTCAGCCTGGTCGAGGGTGAAGGGCGCAAGATCCTCGTCCAACACGTCGACGTCCGGGACGCAGACGGCCAGCAGCGCGTGGTCGCCGATGCCCTCGAACAATTCGGCCACATCGACATCGTGGTCGCCAACGCCGGAGTGCTGAATTGGGGCCGGCTGTGGGAGATCTCGGCGCAGCAGTGGCACGAAACCATCGACATCAACCTGACCGGGCTGTGGAACACCATTAAGGCGGTGGTGCCGCCGATGATCGAGGCGGGCAACGGCGGATCGATCATCGCGATCAGCTCGGCCGCGGGAATCAAGGCCGTCCCCGGATGTGGCCACTACTGCGCGAGCAAATTCGGCGTGGTCGGCCTGACGAACTCGCTGGCAGTCGAGTTGGGCGAGTTCGGCATTCGGGTGAACTCGGTGCATCCCTACGGCACCGACACCCCGATGGGCAACGACCTGTCGATGTACAAGGTCTTCCAGGACCACCCGCACTACATCCACAGTTTCTCGCCCGGCGCGCTACCCACCGACTCACTGGCAGACCCCGACCTGATCTCTGACATCGTCGTCTGGCTGGCCAGCGACGCATCCTCACTGGTGACCGCCGCCCAGATACCCGCGGACAAGGGCTATTTGAAGATCTAACTCGGCTCATGTTCATGCGTGCGGGCGCGCGGGCCCACATGCACGACCGGCCGTTGTTCGAAAGCCTGCTGGCGGAACTGGACGGCTGAACCCCAACAACCACGGCCATCAGGTCGGAACGAAAGGTAAGTAATGACTCGGACTACTCCACAGGTCGCCGAACCGTCGAACGTGGGCCACACCGGCGGCCGGCTCAACGAGCTCGGCTACTACGCCGTTAACAGGCACCCCGCCGATGCCCGAGTGGCCCTCCCCGAGGCCCGTGCGGCGGAGGCGCTCGGTTTGGGCTCCTGCCACATCGGTGAGCGCTTCACCGTGAAGGACGCGGCGGTTCTCTCCGGCGCGCTGGCAGGCTGCACCACAAGTCTGGGTATCGCCCCGTCGACCAACCACCACACCCGCCATCCCACCGTCACCGCGACGGTGGGATCAACGATGCACGCGCTCACGGAGGGCCGCTTCGCCATGGCGTTCGGACGCGGAATGGCGGCGTACTGGAAGGCGATCGGTCTCCCGGTGGTAACCGAGGCCCGGCTGCGCGACTTCGTCGGCATCCTGCGCCGGCTCTGGGCCGGCGAGACGATCCTCGACCACGACGGCCCGGCCGGGAAGTGGCCGGTGCTGCGCCACGTGAACGGCCTGGCCGACGCGCCACCCATCGGTTTGGTGGCGGTCGGCCCCAAGACAATCGAACTCGCTGGTGAGATCTGCGATTTCGTCGTGCTCCATACCTTCTTCTCCGACGAGGCGACGGCGGCGTCGGTCGCGGCTGTGCGGCGGGGCGCGGAACGAGCGGGCCGGGATCCGGACAGCGTCCGCGTCTGGGCTTGTCTGGCGACGGTCTGCGACACGTTGTCGCAGGAGGATCGGTTGCGTCGTGGGGTCGGACGGCTGGCGACCTACTTGCAGGCGTACCCGGACGTGCTGGTCTCGGCCAACGGCTGGGATCCCGCGGTGTGGGAGCGAATCAGGCAGACCGAACTGTTCACCGATGCGGCCGCCGCCGGGCCCATCGACGCCAGTGCGTCGTTCGAGACGCTGGAGCGGATCGCCGAGTTGATTCCCGCCGAATGGTTGACCTCGGTGGCATCCGGATCGCCACAGGACTGCGCGGGAACCATCGCCCGGCAGCACGACCTGGGCGTGCACTCAGTCATCATGCACGGGGCGAGTCCACAGGAACTCGCGCCAGTTGTGCGGGCATACCGGGCCGACCGGCCGACGCTGCGCAGAGCGGTCGCGGCGAACCCGGGGAGATTTGCCTGACCGGATCCGGCAGACCGCGCGATCGCCACTTGCCGATGCTTAACCTGCGGTTTTGTTGTGGAGCTGCCGGGAATCGAACCCGACGCTCTACCAGGCATTTTGGCTTCTGAGCTGCCGGTTCGTTCCGTTTCGTTCCGTTTCAGTACCGCTCGTTACCTGCGGTTTCGCTCTCGGGTCTTGACGGCGTCAAGAGTGAACCCCGCAGGCGGCACCTATGCATTAGCGGCGATCAAACAGGTAGTCCCTACTCGTGACGCCGGCCGGCGTGCCTGAAACCATCGATCCAGGGTCTTAACTACGAACCGAAAACGGCCAGCGAAACCGGGTAGGAGCTGTCATGACAAGCCGATTCAGCGCTGCCGCGCAGTCCACAATCGACGACCTACTCGACCAGGCGGTTCGCGCTCTCAACCAGGGTGACCGCCCGACGGCAGACGCACTAGCAGATCAGGTGCTACAGGTGGACCGCGGCAACACCGACGCCGAGGAGTTGCTCGCCGCTCCCGCCGACAGCGGGGAGCTCAGGCGGATGACGATCATATTCGCCGACCTGGTGGATTCGACGGCGCTGTCAACCCGGCTTGAACCGGAGGTCTATCGCACGGTCGTGGGCCGGTACCGCGACGAAGTGCTGCGGATCGTCGACCTCTATGAAGGTCACGTCGGGTACACAAAGGGCGACGGGTTATTGGCGGTGTTCGGGCACCCCAAAGCCCACGAGAACGACGCGCGCCGTGCGGTGCTGGCGGGACTCGACATCACGCGCGAGGTCAGCACGCTTAGCGAGCGTGTGCGAACGCGCTTTGGGTTCGACATCGGCGTTCGAGTCGGCATCCACCGTGGACTTGTCTACCTCGACACGGTCCAAGATGACGTCTATGGCTTCGCCGCCAACCTTGCCTCACGGATTTGTAGCCTGGCCGAGCCCGGAACCGTCGCCGTCTCGGAAACGATTGAACAGCTGGTCAGCAATGCCTTCGAACTACAGGCCCTGCCGGCGAAAGCGGTGAAGGGCGTCGACGGTTTGATCGTCCACTATCGCGCAGTTGCCGAACGCGACATCACAAAGAGCGTGGGTGGACCGCTGGTCGGCCGCGAGCGCGAGCTCGCGTACCTCCAAAGAAGCTGGGCGGAGGCGACGGCTGGCACACTGGCGACACGCGGAATCGCATATCGGGGCGAGGGTGGCATCGGCAAGACTCGGCTCGCCTACGCGGCGGTCGACATTGCGCAAGAGACAGGCGCTCCTGTATTGGGGTTGTTCGGATCGCCGTTTCACACCGATGTGGGTTTGCGTCCGGTACGGCGCCTTCTGGAACGCCGGTGTGGAATCAGGCGCGACTCCGATCCGGCGGACCGCCTTCGGAGGCTGCAGGCCGAGGCCATGCAGCAGTCATTGGATCCGGCCGCCGTGGTCCCGCTGTTGGCGCCCGTCCTCGGCATCGGTCCGGAAAGCGGCTACGAACCCGTCCGCGCCGGTGGCGACAAGCTGTATGAGCAGATCGCCAAGGGCATCCATGACTACCTGCTGGCATGCCTCGGAAGCGGACCCGGGCTAGTGCTGGTCGAAGACATGCACTGGTTCGATGAAGACACCATTCAGGTAATCCAGGCGCTTCTGCGCGAAGATCTTGGCCGGCTGCTCGTCGTCATCACCGGACGCCAGCTCCCATCATTGGCCGGCAATACGCAGGTATTCGAGTTGAAGCCCCTCAGCGACGCCGAAGCTGACGACCTCATAATCGCCCTACACCCGGGGATCGATCCCGAGGCACGACGGGCGGTGCGACGGCGTTGCGATGGCATGCCGCTCTATATCGAGGAGGTCGTGGCCAAGCTCAAGGAGCAACCCTCCGATTCCGGGGAATCCGCCCAGGTGCCCGACACGCTGTACGAAACGTTGTTCGCGCGAGTGCGATCGAGCACAAACGCGCTTGTCGTTGTTGAGGCGGCCGCGCTGATCGGCAGCCTCGTCGATGGACGGCTGCTGTCGTCGGTGGTGGACTTAGACAAGCGCGACGTCGACGATGTCCTCCAACAACTCACGCGCGGCCGGGTGCTCCAGCCGGTGCGTACAGATAGCTGGCGCTTCCACCACGAACTTCTGCGCGAGGTCGCCGCGGAGCTCTCACCGCCTAGCCTTCGCCGCAGGCTGCACAGCCGCATCGGAGACGCTCTGGTCGCCGCGGCGGCCGACGGGGCCCCTGAATGGCCGCTCGTCGCGCACCACTACGAGAAGGCTGAGCGTTTCGACGAGGCAGCCGCGGCCTATCAAAAAGCGTCAGCCAATGCCCGGCAGCGCGGAGCACTCGACGAAGCGCGCAACCACCTGACCCGCGCCCTGAAGGACATTGAGCGGCTCGCACCAAGTGCGTCGCGTGATCATCGCGAGGTGGCCGTTCGCCTGGAGCGTGGGTTCCTCGCCTCGGCGGCGACCGGTCACGCAAGCGCGGAGGCCGCCGCTGAATTCGAGCGATGCCTGGAGCTCATCGGGGATGAACCGAGTCTGGAGCTGTACGCGACCTTCAGTGCCCTCTGGAGCTACTACGCCACACGCGGCGACCTCCGCCGAGCGACGCAGGTGATGGAGGCGCTGAGGATGAGGCTGGGGGACATGCCGGACTGGTACCACGCGGCAAATGATGCGGCAATCGGCTCGTTGGCCGTGTTCCGCGGCGAATTCCACGCCGCCCGGGCCACGCTGGAGGCAGCCGCGGCTGCGGTCGATGATCTCGGCTCACCCGAAATCGAAGGAGCCTGGTTCGCGCCCAACGACCCAATCGGGGGGATGTACACGTTTGTCGCGTTCACCCGGTTCGTTCAGGGGGATCTGGCCGGCGCAGAGGGCGCCTTCGCGGAGATGGAAAGCCGGTGCGAAAAGCTGCGCTTCCCCCATGGCGCGTTCACTCTTTGCTATGGGCGAGATATAGAGGCGTTGGTGCGCACGGAAGCCGGTCAACACGACCGCGCGATGGAGCTCCTTGTTGAGGTCGCCGACCGGGGCCAGCGGTATGGCTTTGATGAGTGGGTCATGGTTGCGGCCAGTGGGGAGGCCGCCGCACGTGCGGTTGCCTCGGTGGCCGCCGGCGAGACCGACTCCGCTGCTCTGCAACCTCATATCCAAACCATGACTGCAGTCGTTGAGGCGTGGCGCGCAGCAGGCATCAAGGCGTTCCTCGGATGGTACGACGGTGCATTGGTGCGGGTACTCACGGCCGCCGGAATGAACGACGCGGCGCGCGAACGCGTTGACCTTGCGCTGCAGATGGCCGACGAAACCGACTGGCACATCTTCGACGCCGAGTTGCTGCGGTTGCGGGCTCATACATCTGACGACCCAGATGCCCGGCACGCGGATCTTCGGGCGGCCATCGAGCTGGCCCAACTGCAAGGTGCTCCTATTTACGAATTACGAGCTGCTGCAGACGATTTCGAACTGATCGGGGAGCCTGCGCGGGCCGCACTGATGGACGTGCTCAACCGATTTCCATCTGCGCAAACCTGGCCTGAGCTGTCGCGCGTGCGCGCTCTGCTGGGGTGAGGCGGTTGCGCGGAAGATTGGCCAACCTCGGTGGCGTGCTCGCCGCCATGGGCACGGTGATAGACCCGACTTGTTGATGGGGGATTTTGATGTGTATGAAACCCAGATCAGCACAATCCGCTCTGACCTGGCCTTACGGTGGTGGAGCTGCCGGGAATCGAACCCGGGTCCTACGGCATTCCCTCAAGGCTTCTCCGTGCGCAGTTCGCTATGCCTCTACTCGGATCTCCTGTTCACGCGAACTAGCCAGGATGACGATCCCAGTCGCTGTGTGTGTCCCGATGAGTCCCGCGACCGAACTCATCGGTGGATCCCTCTAGCTGATGCCAGGGTCCGGGCCGAGGGCGTTCCCGGTCTGACAGACTAGCTGTCGCTTAGGCAGCGAGAGCGTAGTCGCGCTGTGTTGAAACGGCGCTTATATATTTGCAACGACGCTTACGGTGGTCTCTTGCCTGCACCGGCACGCTTCCCTTGATTCGATGCGCGAAGTCGAAACCTTTCAGCCCCTCGCATCCCCGCCGACTTTCGGCAGGACAATCCATGGTACCCGCTGTTCAACGAGCGGCAACGGAATTATGTTCCGCGCAACGCTGCGCTCAGATCACGAAATTCAGGTGTTCGACGACCCGGGCGGCCACGTCTTTGTCGCCGCCGAGCTCGACGTCCTGGGCACGGGCGGCGCTCATGGGACGCCCCCCGGAAAGCCTGGTGAACTGCAACCCGTCGAGCCGGATCGTCGCCGTCGGTTCCTGGCCGCCGAAGTCGTCGACCACCTGGGCGCGGCCGTCGACGCTGACGCGGATGCTGCGGGCGAGCGGGCCGGTCAGTTCGAACAGGATCCGTGAACCGTCGGGCGCTTTGGCGAGCCTGCCCACCACGTACCCCATCGTGCCCACGATCTCGTCGAAGGCCAGTTGCGACGGGATCCCGTCGAGCTCGTCGTCGGACGACGGCCGCGACAACGCCTCGCGCATGTCCTGCTCGTGCATCCAGCAGTCGAACGTCCGCACCCGCATGAAGCGCCCGTAACTCTCCGGGCCCACCGGCGTCGGCATCACCGCGTTCCACTCCTCGTCCGACATGCCCGCCAGGGCCGTACGGCGATCGTTGGTGATCGCGCGGAAACGCTCAAGAACGCCGGCGCCCGGTTCCCCGCTGAGGTGGCGCACCCAGCACTCGTTCAGCGCCCCGATGTCGTTGCGCACATGCTCGAGGGTCTTGACGTCGATGTCTGGCTGGGGTGGGGCGATGCCCTGCAGAAACGATTCGGTCCCGATGATGTGGGACACGACCGCGCGCACGCACCACCCCGGCAGCGGCGTGGCCGCCTGCCATTCCGTTTCCGACAACCCAGCTAACAGCGCGTCGATGGAGTCCCAGACGGCGAAGAGGCCAGACAACACCTCGGACTTGTCGAGTTCGGTAACGGGACGAGTGGCCATGGACGGATCCTAGGCCGATCGGGGCCTAACTCGCGGCGATCATCGCCACAGAACCCATGGCCATCACCATGCCGAACCCCTGCCAGCGACTCACCCGCTCGCGCAGCACCACCATCGCCAGCACCACCGTTGCGGCCGGGTACAGCGAGATCAAGATGCTGGCCAGCGATAGCAGCCACGTGTGCAGCGCCAGCAGCATGGTGACGTTGGCGAAGATGTCCAGCAGAGCCACAGTCAGCGCCAGCTTCTGCGGCTTCCCGCGCGGCATCCGCAGGTTCTTGCTCATCGCAGCCATAACGACCACCACCAGGGTGGCGGACAGCCGGGCGAATACCAGCGGCCAGAGTTTGCATTCGTGGGACGCCTGATGAAGGAACACCAGGTTCAGGCCCATCGCCGACCCCGCCACAACCGTGAGCCAGGCCACCTTCGGTGTGAACCGGTACGGCGTGCCGCCCTCGACCGTGGCCTCGCGACTGACCAGCATCACCGCGACCAGAGCCAGTACGACGCCCACCGAGGCCGCTGGTCCGGGCCGCTCCCCCATGGCCACACCGACCGCCACCGGAACCGCGGCGTTGAGCACGGCCGCCAACGGTGAGACCACCGAGATCGGCCCTGCACCCAGCGCGGCGAAGAACGCCCACATGCCGAACGCCATGCCGATGCCATACAGGCCGCCCCAAATGATCGCGCCCGACTGGATCGGCCCGCCCACGGCTACGGCCAGGACGCCCATCACCAATGCCTCGAGAGGGTAGGCCACGAGCATCACTCGCAGCGCCGCTACCCGCCGAGCGGCCACACCGCCCACGAAATCGCTGACACCGTACGTAACGGCGGACAGCTGGGCGTAAGCCGCCCCGATCAGCTCATGCCCTTGGCTCTGCGACCCATCTCGCGACGCACTTCGCGCTGGGCGTCGCGGCTAGCCATGTCCTGACGCTTGTCGTACGCTCGCTTACCGCGCGCCAGCGCGAGCTCGACCTTGACTTTCCCTTCGGAGAAGTACAGAGACAACGGCACGAGGGCGAGGTTACCATCTCGTATCTTGCCGACCAGCCTGTCGATTTGTTGCCTATGTAACAACAACTTTCGATTGCGACGTGGGTCATGGTTGGTCCAGCTACCGTGCTGATACTCCGGAATGTGCAAGTTGCGCAACCACACTTCGCCGTCGTCAACGGTTGCGAACGCGTCGGCCAGAGATGCGTGCCCCTCCCGCAAGCTCTTTACCTCGGTGCCCTGCAAAGCGACTCCGGCCTCGAAGAGCTCGACGATCGAATAGTTGTGCCGCGCTTTGCGATTGGTGGCGATAATCTGTTTGCTGCCGCGCTTGCCGCCAATCGCCTTGCCGCCGCCCGACTTATCGGCCACAGTTACCGCCGTACGTACAGGCGCAGTGTCGCGTAGGCGGTCAGCCCGGCCGCCAACACGCCGACCAGAAAAAGAACTGGAGAGATGTAAAGGATGTCGGCGTAGTCGACCCGCGCAATCAGGTTCGCTTGGTAGAACTGGTTCAGCGCGTTGTCCAAAAACATTGCCCGCACCAGGATAAGCCCGACGATCGCGATGGTCACACCGACAGCTGCGGCGAACATCGCCTCCACCAGGAACGGCAGCTGGGTGTACCAGCGGCTGGCGCCGACCAGGCGCATGATCCCGATCTCCGTGCGCCGCGTATACGCCGCTACCTGAACCATGTTGATAATCAACAGGATCGCGCCAACGGCCTGCACGAGGGCGACGGCGAACGCGGCATTGCTCAAGCCATCCAGGACCGCGAACAGCCGGTCGATCAGATCCTTCTGGTTGAGCACGGAAAGCACCCCGGGCTGACCCTGCATCGCAGAGTCAAAGTCCTTGTGCTGCTCGGGATTATTGAGCTTGACGATGAAAGATGCGGGAAAGGAGTCCTTTCCGGCAACGTCTTTGTACTGCGGGAACTTCCGGATCGCGTCGTCGTATGCGTCCTGACGGTTGAGGAACCGCACGGATTTGACGTCATCGCGCCGTTCGATCTTTTCCCGCAGCGCCTTGCACGGGTTGTTGCTGCAGGACGGGTCGTTGGCGGAGATGTCCTCGGTGAGGAAGACCTGCGTCTCGACGCGATCGAGGTAGATGGCGCGGGAGTGGTCGGCCAACAGGACCACCAACAGACCGCCGCCGAGCAGGCCGATCGAAATCGCGGTCGTCAAAATCATCGCGGCAGTCATGGTGACGTTGCGACGAAGGCCGGTCAGGACCTCGTTGAGCAGGAAGCCGAAGCGCACTTAGCGTTCCATTCCGTAGATGCCACGCTGCTCGTCGCGAACCAGCCGGCCCAAAGACAGCTCGACGACCCGCTGCCGCATCGAGTCGACGATGTGGTGGTCGTGCGTCGCCATCAGCACCGTCGTGCCGGTGCGGTTGATCCGCTCCAACAAATCCATGATGTCCTTGCTGGTGTCGGGGTCGAGGTTCCCGGTGGGCTCGTCGGCCAGCAGCACCAGTGGCCGGTTCACAAACGCGCGCGCGATCGCAACGCGTTGCTGCTCACCACCCGACAGCTCGTTTGGCAGCCGGTTCGCCTTGCCGGACAGGCCGACCGTCTCGAGCACCTCGGGCACCACCCGATTGATCGCGTCCCTTCGCTTGCCGATGACCTCCAGCGCGAAGGCGACGTTTTCGTACGCCGTCTTTTGCTGC
>Ga0318556_10000081_pt1 | contig 19958 bp, 18 predicted proteins | sample GRESIP082b2f24_FD_203668 | JGI IMG/M metagenome (GOLD analysis project Ga0318556, IMG submission 203668) | Tropical soil microbial communities from Luquillo Experimental Forest, Puerto Rico - GRE.SIPMG.082b2f24 | ecosystem: Environmental > Terrestrial > Soil > Tropical forest > Bulk soil... | reverse complement strand
GTGGCGGCCAGCTCCCTGGTGCTGGTCTCCTTCTTGATCCCGCTGGCACTGGTGCTGCGCACGCTCGCGGCGGATCGGGCGGTCAGCTCCGCCACGGTCAAGGCCCAGTGGATGGCCCCGCTGGTGCCCACGCTGGGAACCAGCAGCCTGCGGGCCACCGTCGCCCGCGTGAACGCCGGGGACAACAGCACGCCGGTGACGGTGTTCCTGCCGGACGGGACATCCCTGGGTGCGCCCGCGCCCCGGGATGCCGGAGTCCGCCTGGCGGCCAGGGGACGCAGCTTCACCACGATCGTGCCCGGCGGTGTCGAAGTGCTGGTGGCCGCGGGAGGGCTGGCCGCGGGCCCGGCAGTGATCCGGGCCTTCGTGCCGGATGCCCAGTTGCGGGCCGGGGTGGCCCGGGCCTGGCTGCTACTCGGCTGCCTGGGGCTGGGGCTGCTCACACTCAGCGTCGTCGTCGCCGACCAGCTTGCGAGGTCCTTGGTGCGCCCGCTGGCCGGGGTGGCCCGGGCCTCCGACCGGCTGGCCACCGGAGACCTGTCCGCCCGGGCGGAGCTGGCCGGGCCGCCGGAGGTGCGCCGGGCCGGCGCGGGCCTGAACCGGCTGGCGCTGCGCATCGGCGAACTGCTCGCCCACGAGCGGGAAACCGTAGCCGACCTGTCGCACCGGCTGCGCACCCCACTTACCGCGCTGCGGATCGACGCGGAATCGCTGCGCGACCACGCCGAACGGACGCAGGTGCTTGCCGACCTCGGTGCGCTGGAACGCACCGTGGACCGGGTCATCCGCGAGGCCAGGCGGCCGGCCCGCGATGGCCGTGTGGCCTGCGACGCGGTGGCCGTGGTCGCCGAGCGCGCGGCGTTCTGGCTGCCGCTGGCCGAGGACACGGAGCGGGCGATGGCGGTCGAGCTGGCCAGCGGGGAGCTGCGGGTGCGGGTGTCCGGTGAGGACCTGGCGGCCTGCATGGACATCCTGCTGGAGAACGTCTTCGCCCACACCCCCGACGGCGTCGGCCTGGCGATCCGGCTCAGCCGCCGGGCGGCCGGCGGCGCGTGGCTGGTGGTCGCCGACGACGGGCCCGGATTCCGCAGCCCGGACCCCACCGAGCGGGGCCGGTCCAACGGCGGGTCCACGGGGCTCGGCCTGGACATCGCACGGCGGATCGCGGAATCCTCCGGGGGGACGCTCACCCTCGGCCGTTCGGTTTCTGGCGGGGGGTCGGTGACGGTAGGGCTTGGCCCGGTCGCCGGGCCCGTGGACGGGGCACGCCGCCATCGGCGCACTCAGAACGGGCTGCCCGAGCCGGTGTCGTTTTTCTGGGCGGAGGGTGAGTAGGCCGCATTCCGTGGGCCCGCCGCTCGTTGGCCTGGTGCCGCCTCTCGCGCGGGCCTATGCCGCCTCCGATCGGCGTGTGCGGCGTCCGGCGCGGGCCTGTGCCCCCCATCGTAATAGAATGTGTATTCGAAAATCTGCTATGATTGGGGCATGGCAGCTTATGTGCCGCCCGGCTGGCCTGCTGGAGTGCACCCGCCGGGCAGCGAAGACTTCGAGCGGACCGCGCAGGCCTGGCTGCTGGATGTGGTTCCGCCCGACTATCGCCTGCATGGGGTGCTGCGCCGGTACCCGCTGGCGCTCGCCGCGATGGCCGCCCACCATGCGGAGGCGTGCGTGGTGGGCGCGCGCGAGGCGTACCGGAACGCGCGCACCGATGTGGGCGGCGCACTCCCGCCGCACGCGCTCGAGGCGCTGCTCGCCGCTTACCGGGCCGAGGGGCGCAGGCTGGTGGCCACCGCTCAGGCGGTGCACCTTGTGGCTAGGGCGCTGCGCGGCGAGGTTTTCACCCCGCAACTCGAGGACACCGCGCAGCGCGGCACGGGGGGGCCCGCAGCGGGCGCCGAGGCGGAGCGACAGGCAGCCCAGCGACCGTCGCCGGACCAGCCAGCAGCGGAACCCGCGGCCGGGCAGTCAACAGCCGAACCACCGGCAGCCGGGCGGGCGGCGACCCAGCAGCCCGCCGAGCAGAGAGCACCGGGGCGGCCGGGGAAAGCGCGGAAGGCGCCGGCCCCGGGGCCGGCGCGCAACGGCGGTGCCAGCACCCGGAAGGCCAAGCGCGACCAGCGCGCGGCGGCAAGCTAACCGCGAGCACCAGCGGACAAAACGCCTGGCCCCGGGGGCCGCCTTCGGCGCGGGCTGGTTCGCGGCGGTGGCGACGAGAACGTCGGGGCCCACGCGCCCCTCGTGACAGACTCAGGAATCGTCTCCCCGCGGTTCAGCGAGGAGGCCCGGGAGCTGGCGCGGGCCGGGTCCATCCGTTGCCCGTGACGTACTCGCGTACCACCCGGGCCGGAACCCCGGCAACCACGCAGCAGTCGGGCACCGCGCCGCGCACCACGGAACCGGCCGCCACCACCACGTTGCGGCCGATCACAGAGCCCGGCAACACGATCACCCCGGCACCCAGCCAGCTGCCGGCGCCGATGGACACCGCCGCGTTGCTCGGCCACTGCCGCCCGATCGGGGTTTCTGGGTCGGCGTAGCCGTGGTTCTGGTCGGTGATGTACACGTACGGGCCGGTGTACACGTCGTCGCCGATCACGATCGAGTGATGGGCCACGATATGGCTGCCCCGGCCGATGAGGCAGCGGTCACCGATGCGCATCAGCGGGACCTCGCCCAGGTCCTGCCCTGGGACCATGCCGGCGCTCAGGCTGACCTGCGCCGCGATCATGGTCCCCGCCCCGATTTCGATCCACCGCTCGCCGTACAGCGCGCCGGTGGGGAACCCGATGATGGACCCGGCCCCGAACGCGGCGAACTTCTGGCCGCCCGGTGTGCCGGGACTGATCGCCCCGGCCCGCTGCACCGCTCGCCACAGTCCGTGCACGGCACACCAGGCCACCCGGCGCCGGAACCGGCGGATCGCGCTGACCGTAGCAGACATGATCGAGAACGCTACCGGTCCGCCGCGGCGAGCTGCCCGCAGGCCGCCGCGATCTCCCGCCCCCGGGTGTCCCGCACGGTGCACGACACCCCGGCCGCGATGACCCGGCGGACGAACTCCCGCTCGGCCCGCTTGGGCGAGGCGTCCCACTTGCTGCCCGGCGTCGGGTTCAGCGGGATCGCGTTCACGTGCACCAGCGGGCCCAGGGCCCGGCGCAATACGCTGCCGAGCAGGTCGGCCCGCCACGGCTGGTCGTTCACGTCCCGGATCAGCGCGTACTCGATCGATACCCGCCGCCCGGTCCGGTCGGCGTAGTAGCGGGCGGCGTCAAGCACCTCGGCCACCTTCCACCGGGTGTTCACCGGCACCAGCTCATCGCGCAGCTCGTCGTCCGGGGCATGCAGGGATACGGCCAGCGTCACGGAAAGGCCTTCACCCGCCAGCCGGCGTATTGCAGGAACGAGCCCAACCGTGGACACGGTCACCGAACGCTGCGAGATGCCGAAACCGAGGGGGACCGGGTCGCAGATCCGGCGTACCGCGTCCACCGTCCGCCGGTAGTTCGCCAGCGGCTCGCCCATGCCCATGAACACGACGTTGGACAGCCGGCCGGGCGGCCCAAGGCCACCGTCCCTGGCCATCGCCGCCGCCGCCCGGACCTGCTCGGTGATCTCCGCCGTGGATAGGTTGCGCCGCAGGCCGCCCTGGCCCGTGGCACAGAACGGGCAGGCCATCCCGCAGCCCGCCTGGCTCGACACGCACACCGTGGTGCGGTCCGCGTAACGCATGACCACGCTCTCCACCAGGGTGCCGTCGTGAGCGCGCCACAAGGACTTGCTGGTGGCGCCGTTGTCGCAGCTCACGGAGCGTACCTCGGTCAGCAGCGGGGGCAGCAGCTCGGTCACCAGGACGGCCCGGGCCGACCGCGGGATGTCGGTCATCGTGGGCGCGTCCGCGCTCAGCCGGGCGAAGTAATGCCGGGACAACTGCTTGGCCCGGAGCGGTCTTTCGCCGAGCGCGGCCACCGCCTCGGCGCGCTGCTCGGGGGACAGGTCGGCCAGGTGCCGCGGCGGCTGGCCACGGCGGGGGGCGGAGAATACAAGCGGCAGCGAAGACATCGTTCTTCCATTGTCCCAGTTGTCCCGGCCTGCATCATGACCCGCGCCGAGTCAGGACAAGAAGCGGCCAGAGCGTGACCTGGCCCAGCTCAGTGTTGTTGACGTAACGATTATCGTTAGTTACGATCCTCGATAATAACGGTAGTCGATAAGCGAGGCCCTTGATGTCCGCACCTACCCTCAAGCCGGTCAGGCCGCGCAACCGGCTGCACACACTGGCCACCGTGGTCACCTGGGTGTTCTGGATCGCCGTGGTCGCCACCGCGCTCCAGCTGATCGTGGCCCTGACTCGCAGCGGAGCCCTGCTCATCTCCGTGCCGCGATCTCAGCCATTCGCGAAGGTCTGCCTGAACGCCGCGTCACCGCCGCTGCCGCAGCTGAACGCCGCGTCACCGCCGCTGCCGCACGCCGGCAGCGCGCTCAGTGTTCCCGGCCTGGCCCCGGGCGTGCGCGCCACCTGGGACACCGCGAGCCTGTGCACCGCCCATCCCACGACCGGGCAGTACCTGGCCTTCGCGGCCACCCTGCTGCCCGTTGACCTGCTCCGCCTCGGCGCGCTCTACCTGGCGATGCGGCTGGCCCGCACCGCCGCCCGCGACGGCGCCTACACCGCGCAGTTCGCCCGGCTGCTGCTGATCCTGGGCTGGTGGCTGCTGGCCGGCTCGCTGGTGGCCACGGTCGCCGAAGGGTTCGCCCGGGTGAACCTGCTGGGCCAGCTGTCCACCTGGCACGTCGACTGGGTCCACTGGCCCACGTCCTGGTCGGTATCGTGGCCGGTCGTCTTCATCGGCCTGGGCCTGATCATCTTCGCCCGCATCATGCGGATCAGCGCCGGCATGCGCGCCGACCTCGAGGGGACGGTGTAGTGCCGCCCACCGACCCCGAACCCCACGCCATCGCCATCCACCTCGACAAGCTCCTCGCCGACCGGGGGATGACCCTGACCGAGCTGTCCGACCGGGTCGGCGTCAGCATCGTCAACCTGTCCATCCTGAAAAACGGCCACGCCCGGGCCATCCGGTTCAGCACCCTGACCCGGCTCTGCCAGGCACTCGACTGCCAGCCCGGCGACCTGCTCAGCCACAACAGCGCGGGCAGCCACCCCGGGCCCCAACCAGGCTCGCTCACCTAGCACGAGGTCACCATGTACCAGCCCTACCCGTCCACCGGCCAGCCAGCGGGGCCGCCGCGGCGCTCCGCTCCCGCGCCGGTGCGCACCGCGGTCAAGCTCATGTACGCGGGCGCGGCCGTCACCGCTGCCTGGCTGATCACCGGGCTCGCCCTGATCACCACCGACATCCAGGCCGCCGCCCGCGGGCAGTTCCTGGGCCACAGCCTCACCTCGCCCCAGGCCAGACCGTTCGTCATCACGATGTGGATAGCCCTCTGCCTGGCCGTGATCGCCCTGTGGCTGTGGATGGCGCGGGCAGACGGCCGCGGCCGGAACTGGGCGCGCATCCTGTCCACGGCGCTGTTTGGCCTGGCGACGCTGCAGCTGCGCGGCGCCTTCACGCAGCCGGTAAGCCATGCCGGGTTCGGCGCGACGGTGCTGTACTACGGCAACATCATGCTGTTCGTCGCGGCCTGGCTGGCCGGCGCTGGAGCGGTGTGGCTGCTCTGGCGCCCGGCCTCCAGCGCGTTCTTCAAGCCGCGGGCACCCAGGCCTACGTGAGGAGCGAGAAGCCGAGAACGCCGTTGGCCCGCCGGCCGGTACGGCAGCCCCTCAGGACGTTGACGCGGCTTTCCGCGGGGTCCAGTTCTGACGGCTCGATGCCGCCGGGATGCTCGATGAGAGCCGCTGTAGGCTGCCGTCATGAGCACGCGCGAGGATTACCCAGCCGGCGTGCCGTGCTGGGTCGATACCAACCAGCCCGACCCCGCCGACGCTGCCCGGTTCTACTCCGGGCTCTTCGGGTGGCAGACCGAGGACGCGATGCCCGCCGACGCGGGAGCTCACTACTACATGGCCCGCATCGACGGCCGGGACGTGGCCGCGATCTCCTCACAGCCGCCCGGCGCCCCGCCGCAGGCCATGTGGAACACCTACATCCGCGTCGAGTCCGCTGACGACGCCGCGGTCCGGGTGCGCGAGGCGGGCGGACAGGTGCTCTCCGAGCCCTTCGACGTGTTTGACGCGGGGCGGATGGGCGTGTTCGCCGATCCCGAGGGCGCGGTCTTTTGTGTGTGGCAGCCGGGATCGCACCGCGGCTCGGCGGCGGTCAACGAGCATGGCGCGGTGAACTTCAACAATCTGCACACCGACGATGTCGAGGCCGCACGGGCCTTCTACGGCGCCGTGTTCGGCTGGACGACAATCGACGCCGGCTCGCCGATGTGGGCTCTGCCGGGCTACGGCGACCATCTCGAGGAGCTCAACCCCGGCTTGCGCGCGGGGATGAAGCAGATGGGCGCGCCAGATGGCTTCGAGGACGTCGTGGCGACGATCTTGCCTCGCGCGGGTGGCCCAGCGCTCTGGAGCGTGACCTTCGCCGTCGACGACGTGGACGCGATCGCCGCGCGAGCGCGCGAGCTCGGCGGCTCGGTCCTCGCCGAGCCGCAGAATGCGCCGTGGGTGCGACTCGCCGTCCTTGCCGATCCGGCTGGCGCGTCCTTCACCGCCAGCCAGTTCGTGGCGGAGAACCGCTAGACGATCCGCTTTCTGGATCGCCGTTTGGGTGCTCCGGATCCTGGGTTGCTTCTTGTCGTCCGATGCCCGCGACATCCAAGATGGTGTGGCCTGGCGGCGGGCGAAGGGACGATGGTCCTGCCCGTGACGGGACTTTCGGCTGTGGGCTGCCGCCGGGCGCGGGGTGGATGGTGACAGCCAGAGTCCGCGCGCGGTACGAGGGACCCGGACCGGTGCCGATTGACCCACGGAGGGGTGTTCCCGACCAGTGGCACCTATTCGCTGTAGAGAATCCCTAAGACGCGGCCGGACGAAAGGGGCAGCCGAGATCCTGTAATACAGGCGGAACCATGACGGCAAGGAGCGGGCATGCGTTTTGAATCATCGGTTACCAGCGTGTCGTGGATTCCGTCGGCGTTGGCATCCGGCCTGTACAAGGCCGGGTTCAAGGTCGGCGCGATCCACTCCGACGATCCCCCGCCAGACGTGATCGAGAATCCGTCGAAGCTTGACCAGCTGTTCGCCGCCGAACGGTTCCGGTTCGCCAACCGGCTCGCGGCCTGGATCGAGGTGGCGGACGGCCGTATCACAGACGCCGGCTACAGCGGCCGCGGGTACATCTCCTGCACCAGGTTCGGGTGGGGCCTGCATCGGGAGGTGAGTTTCCAGCCGGCCGAGTTCCCTGAGCTCAGAGCCGAACCCGAGATCACCGCCACCGCGGCCCGGTTCCGCCAGACCACCGGCGGCCGCACCGGGGCGCCGGCCCCCCGGCCGGTCAGCGGGAAGCCCTACGTCCAGTGGCTTGCGCCCACCATCTGGACCACCCTGGCCCTGACCATCGGCATCGACGGGTCCGCCCGCGGGGAAATGACCGGCGCTAGCGCATTTCCACGCCACTGGATCTATAGCGCGGAAGGCGAACTATCGGCCAAATCCGGGCTGGCCGACTTCGGTCAGTGGATGGCCACCACCCACGGCCAGCACAGCCCCTGGGGCGACGAAGATAGCCCGCCACTGATCACCCTGGCGGAAAGTGCCCTGGAGCGGCAACTGTCGGCCACCATCATGCGCGGCGGCGCCCGGCCCGTCATCCGCAAGCTCGCCACCGGCGAGGTGCTCACCGAGCAGGGCCAGCCCGGCGACGACATCTACCTGCTACTCAACGGGGTACTAGGCGTGTGGGTCGACGGCACCCAAGCCGCCCAGCTCGGCCCCGGCGCGGTCGCCGGGGAACGCGCCCTGCTCGAGCACGGTCACCGGACCGCCACCCTGCGCGCGCTCACCAACTGCGTCATCGCTGTCGCCGCCAAGGACCAGATCGACCCGGACAGCCTCGCCAACCTCGCCCAGCAGCACCACCGGGAAGACGCAAGCTGATAACGGCCGACACCCCGCGAACAGTGCGGGAGAAAGCCGCTCGGTCAGCGAGTGTGGCCAGCCAACTCTGACGCCTCGGTCACGCGAGGCCAGCGACCCCGCCGGCGCCATGTCTGTGTCAGCGTGGCCGTGGCCCTGGCCCGCTGATGCGCAAGCGGGCGATGGCGGAGGCGATTTCGTTCGCCGGCCACCGCGCTGGGCCGGATTCGGTTCCCGCGGTGGGGACCGGGCTCACATCGGTGGTCATATGCCACCAGTGATTAGCTGCGCATCGCCATCGGGTGACCAGCAGCGGGCCATCGCTTGAGTTGGCGACCGCGTCAGGGCCGTCGGGAAGGGCCGGTACGCCGCATGCTGGACAGTCCATCGCTCGCTCCCCCGTGACCGCGACGGGCGGTTAGCCCTGGCTGTGCTGCCAGATCAGCACATCCCCGGCATGAGGAAGCGCGCCGCAGACGCCATGGAGACCATGTGGAGGCGTGACAACGATCTCCCCGGATTGGGCTACTATCCGCGCCGTGGATACCCTGAACGTTCTTGCGCGGCGTCTTCCTGGCGGTGCGGTCGTGACCGATGGCCAGACATTGCGGGAGCGCGCGATCGACTGCTGGGCGCTCGGGTTGCTCCGGCGTGCCCGTGGCGACGATCTGCCCACGCCGGCGGCGGTGGTGTTTCCTGCTTCCACGGAGGATGTGGCCGCCGTGATGGCCTGGGCGTCGGAGACGGGCACCGCCGTGATCCCCCGGGGCGGCGGCTCTGGGGTGTGCGGCGGCGCCGAGGGTGATGCCCGGTCGGTCGTTCTCGACCTGTCCCGGATGGACAAGGTCATCGGCGTGGACCTGATATCACGTGCGGTGCACGTTCAGGCCGGTGTGCGCGGGGGGCAGCTGGAGGATGCGCTGGCGGGGCATGGGCTGACGGCAGGCCACTATCCGCAGTCGATCACTGTCTCCACCGTCGGTGGCTGGATCGCGGCGTCTTCCGCCGGGCAAGCGTCCGCCGGATTCGGCGCGATTGAGGATGTGCTGCTGGGGCTTACCGCGGTCCTTCCGCACGGTGAGATCCTGCGCTGCCGGCCAGTGCCGCGGTCCGCGGCCGGGCCGGATCTGCGGCGGCTGCTTGTGGGGTCGGAGGGGACGCTGGCCGTCGTGACGGAAGCGACGCTGGCGTGCCGGGCCCGGCCTGCTGGCTGGGAATGGCTGGCATGCGGGTTCCCGTCGTTCGCGGCACTGGCGGAGGGCCTTCGCGAGGCGGTGCGCGCGGAAACGGGGGCGGGCATCATCAGGGGTTACGACGAGGCCGATGCCGCGTTCAGTTTCGAGGGGCTTGGTCATCCGGGCGGGTGTGTGGGGATCCTTGGCTTCCCGGCCGGGCTTGCCGGGCTGGATGACCGGAAACGCCTGGCCTTCGACGTAATGCACCAGGCGGGTGCGGCTGGCGAACTCGGCTCCCAGTACGGGGAGCACTGGTGGGAGCACCGCAACGACGCCGTCGGCACCTACCTAGCGATCATGGGACCCGAGCGCGCATTCGGCGCCGGGGTGGTCGTGGACACCATCGAGGTCGCTGGCCTGTGGTCGGCGGTTCCCGCGCTCTACGCGGGCGTCCGCGCGTCTCTGGCGGAATACGCCCAGGCCGTGGGCTGCCACCTGTCTCACCTTTATTCGTCCGGCTCGTCGCTGTACTTCACGTTCCTGATCCACGGAGCCGACGACCGTGATGCGCAAGTGCGCTACCTTGCGGCGTGGGACCAGGCGGTGCGAAGCTGTGCCGCCATGGGCGGGACTCTTACCCACCATCACGGGGTCGGGCGGCTGAAGTCCGCCTTCCTGGCCGCGGAGCTTGGCGAGACCGGGGTCGATGTGTTGACCAGGATCAAAGCCGCCCTCGACCCACAGAGAATCATGAACCCGGGGGTCCTACTGCCGTGACCACCTACCGGAGCCGGCCGTGAGCAGCCCGTTCGGCCCGCTTGTCCTGATCGCTAACCCACGGGCCGGGCGCGGGAAAGTCGAGGCGGCACTCCCCAAGATCGAGCGCATCCTCACCGAGGCGGGGCTCGGCTACCGCATCGTGCGGACGACCCACCCCGGCCACGCCACGCAGGCCGCCCGGGACGCGCTGCTCGACGGGGAACGCTATCTGGTAGCGGTCGGCGGGGATGGAACGGTCCACGAGGTGGTCAACGGGATGCTCGCCGGCGATCAGCCGATCGCGCCAGACGCCGTGCTCGGGGTCGTCGCCGCCGGCTCGGGGTGTGACTTTGTGAGATCGTTCGGCCTGCCTGGGGACGCCGTCCAGGCCGCCTATCACCTTGCCGGTGACGGCGTGCGCCCCATCGACGTGGGCAAGGTCACCTGCACCGCCGGAACAGCCGAGATAACCAGGTATTTCCCGAACGTTGCCGAGGCCGGCCTGGGCGGCGCGGTGGTAGCCCGGGCAGCCAGGCTTCCCGGGTTCCTTGGATCCGCGAAGTACTTCTGCGGTTTCTGGCTGGCGCTGCCCGGCTTCCGCCCAGGCACGGTGCGGCTCGACGCCGACGGCCAGGCGTTCCAGTGGCGGGCCCATAACGTGGTGGTGGCGAACTGCCGGTTCTATGGCGGCGGCATGTGCATCTCACCGGGGTCCGAACCGGACGATGGCGCCCTTGACGTGCTAGTCATGACGGGGCCGAAATCCGACGCGTTCACCATGCTGCCGAAGATCTACGGCGGGACCCACCTGCCCCACCGCAACATTGCGGAACTCCGCGGTGACCGTGTGCGGGTGGAAGCGGACCCGCCGTTCCCGATCGAGGCGGACGGGGAAACCCTGGGCACGACACCGGCCAGCTTCGAGGTCATCCGCACACCGATTCGGCTGAAGGTGTGATCACCTGCAGCCGCGGGTCAGCCCGCCCGCAGCTGGACCGACGCATCGCGGGTGGTGAGCCGGGTTCTCCGCACGAATATGTCCTCGGCTGTTATGGCCATCTCGCGGCTGCGGGCCAGTTCCAGTTCGACGTTCAGCACGGGAAGGCCCGGGACAACCGGTTCACCGAGGGACCGGTCAGCGCCGATCCTGCGTACCGCGTCCAGCCAGTCATCGCCGTAACACCGCACCAGCCGGGCCCCGGCGCGGGGCGGCAGGCCCATGCGTGCCACTTCGGCAGTCGCGAGGTGCAGCGCGTGGCCTGCCGAACCGTGCAGACCGAGTGGGATGTTCCGGGTCCGGCACCGCCCGGCCGCGCCGAGCCGGCCAGCGATCCGGTCCACCAGGCCTTCCGCCATAACGCGGTAGGTAGTCAGCTTGCCTCCGGTGATGGTGAAGAGACCCGGCCGGTCCTCGAAGATCGCGTGCTTCCGCGACAGGTCACGCGTCATCACGCCCGACGGCGCCCGCTCCTGGCCCAGGAGCGGGCGCAGTCCCGCCCAGGAAGCAACCACATCGCCTTCGGACACGTGCGGGAAATAACGCGCCACCGCTGACAGGATGTAGTCGCGGTCGGAGCCGTCAACTACCGGGTTCTCCAGGCCACCCGAGTAAGGGGTATCGGTGGTCCCGGCATACACCCGGTCCTCCCATGGGACGACGAAGACGAAGCGCCCGTCGCGGGCAGCCGAGGGGACAACAAGGCCCACGTTCGTTTTGACCGTTCCCGGAGCGAACACCAGGTGAACGCCCTTGCTGGGAACCAGGCGCTCCCGTCCCGGCGCGGTCAAGCCCTCGATCCGATCGGCCCACACGCCGCCGGCGTTGACTGTGGCCCGGGCCCGGATCTCGAAACTCTGCCCGGTCATCTCATCCACGGCGACCGCGCCTGCCACCCGGGCGCCGCCGAGCAGTTCCGTGGCCCGGGCATGGTTCGCCAGAACCGCGCCGAAGGCCTGCGCGGTGCGAGCCACCTCGATCGTCAGCCTGGCGTCGTCAGCCTGGCACTCGAAATACCGGAAGCCGCGGGACTGCCCGCCGAGACCGGGAATCGCGTCGGCGACCTGCTCCGCGCTGACCGGCCGGTGGAAGCCGACGTTGCGCCCCGCCGCGAGCAAGTCATACCCGGCCAGCCCGAGCCGGTAAAAGGCCCGGCTACCCAGCGAATCCACGAGCATGTACATCGGTACCGGGCGGACCAGGTGAGGAGCGAGCCGGAGCAGAATCCCGCGTTCCCGCAGGGCTTCATGCACTAGACCGAATTCGCCGTGCTGAAGGTAACGGATACCGCCGTGAATCAACCGCGAGGAACGCCCGGAGGTTCCCGACGCGAAGTCGTCCTTCTCTACCAGCGCCACCGAAAGGCCGCGCGCGGCGGCGTCCAGGGCAATACCCACACCAGTGATCCCGCCCCCGATCACCAGCACGTCGAACCCGCCCTCCGCCATCCTGGCGAGATTCGCCGCCCGGGTCTGGGCCGAGAACGGCAGCATCAGAAGATGGTAACGCTCACGCACAGCTAGAGGTCCTGCTCCGCGTCCGAATGGAAGCGTCGGGCCCCCACCGGTCCAGGGGAAGAGCGGGGGCCCAGGGCCTAGCCTCGTCGGCGCGGCCATATCCGCGCGGAGCGGGCCATTTTTCGCCGCCGGCGGTGTGGCCAGGTCATAGTGGCCACATCGAGCACCGCGAAATTGGCGAGCTTGCCGTCAGCGGCAAGCCCGGTGACCTGGACCGGCCCGTAGCCGAAGTCGCAGTCACGCTGGTAGGCGCGGTGCAGGTGGCCGTGTAGAACGTGCGCGGGCTGTACGGCGTCCACGATCTGCTGGAGCCGCTGGCGGTGGGCGTCGTTGCGGGCCAGGTCGGCCGGTGCCCACCACCGCGGCGGGCTGCCGAACGTGTGCCGCACGCCGGACGGGCAGTCATGGCATGCCATCACGTCGGCGCGGCCGCCGCGGATCAGAGCCGCCGCCTGCGCCGGGGTGATCTCTTCCTCGGGCCACCAGTCCCGCCCCTCAGTGCGGGCCGCGCGGTCCAGGCTCACCCCGCCGCCGCACGCCAGCCAGGAGCGCCCGTGCCAGGTCCACCGGTGCCCGCGCGGCAGGTAGGAGATGCCCGGCGCCACCCGGACCCGGCCATCGCCGCCCACGGCGCCGGCCGCAACGTCCAGCAGCGTGAAATCCTCGTGGTTGCCGTCGATGAACCACAGCTGCGCGCCCACCTGATCCAGCGCCCACCCGACCGCGGCCAGATACCGCCGCCCTACCTGGCCCGGCCAGATCCCGAAGTCGCCCAACTGCAGCACCAGCCGGGTGCGCTCCGCCGCCAGCAGCTCAGGCACGCGCTTGATCACGTTCACCGCCCACGCCTGATCCCCGTGCCAGTCTCCGGCGACGAGAATGCGCTCCGGCGGCGGCGCAACCACCCGCATCCCGGGCGCATCAGCCATACCAAAGTTGTACCGCCGGCCAGCACACGCCATGGACAGCACCCAAGACTCCGCCACCGCGGCCGTTCGCTCGCGGCATCCCTGCCGCCGAGTGGCAGGACGGTCCTGCCGCACGTCCGGACTGAAGAGTTGCCACAAGACGCCCCGAACTGCCAGCGGGCATCGCACAGATGCCCGGATGCCCCGGGGTCTGGCCTGTAGATTTCTGGCATGTCTTCGATGCGCAGGGGGTCGCGAGCCCCCCGGCCCGCCGCGTTCGCCGGCCGGCCGGGAACGGTGCTCGAAAGTGAGAGCCCCTACGGCAGCCGCCGGCTCGTGGTCGAGTACGACGGCGCGACCACCGCCGCGTACCTGCACGACGCCGGCGCGGTGCTGGGCGCAGCGTGGATTGCTAACCACGAGCAGGCACCGCAGAGCGCGGACATGTCCCGGCTGACCGCGGGCCAGGCGCCGCTGATGCCCGCCGCGCATACCAAGCACCCGGCGGGCAGGCCACCGTTGGACGCCAGGACGCTGCGCGCGCTGTGGTTCGAGGAAGGCGACGGGGTCGCGATCATCGAGGGCGGGCAATTGCTCGCGGTCATCCCCGGCTGGTCTGACATGGCCCGGGGCATGCCCGGTTACAGCAGGGACGTGATCGGGCAGACACCTTTCGGCTGGTCGCTCGATGACGCGATGGAGGGCCTCGGTCCCCGGGCCGACCGGGCGACGGCGTTCTGGCGGTGGCGGCAGCGGGACGACTCCTGGGCCTCGTTCCAACGGTCCATGCTCGGCCACCTGCTGGCCCGGCTCGGGCCCGGCGCCAGGTACTGGGACGTCAGCGGTGGCAAGCAGCCGATAGTCGGCGTCTCGGAGCGGCCGCCGACCCCGCAGCGGCCCTACACGGTACTGTCCACGATCGGCATGAGCTGCCAGCGGATGCCCGTGGTGGAGCAGGCGATGGAGGACCCGAGCGCCTGCGCGCGGATCGAGCTCGCCATCGCGACGACCATGCCCAGCCGCCACGCCGCGCGCGTGTTTCTCTGGCTTGCCCAGTATCCGTGGCGGGCGGTGACCTGGTTCGGCACGGGGCACACAGTGCGCTGGTATCACGAGCCGGCCACCTTCCCGCTCGGCGGCGGCAAGGAGGCGGTGCTGCTGCTCGACGACCCCTCCGCGCTGCTCGGCCCCGAGGTCCCCGACTTGACCGGCTTCTCGGTCGTCGGCGATCCGGCCCGGTGGCTGTGGATCATCCCGATCACCGAGCGGGAGCGCCTGATCGCCAAGGAGCGCGGGGCGGCCAGCCTGGTTACCCAGCTCGCCGCGCAGCGCCATAGCTGGGTGACCAGCGTCTAAGCGTTTCCTCAGTGGATGTGCAGGCTGATCCCCAGCAGCGGCAGCCACCATAGAAGTATGGCGAGAATCGCGGAACCCATGGCCTTGAGCAGGCTGAGGTGCAGGTAGCCCCGGGACCACGCAACAATCACGCCGATAATCAGGTAAACGAGAAAGACAATGCCGATCGGTCGCTTCAACATTGCTGCTCCGCTCCCGTCCACTGGTGGGTGAGTCCGAGATGGACCCCCAACTCCCCCGGTGATCGGAAAGCAAACACGGGGTACGGCGCGGGCTGAGCGGTTCTGGTGGCCCGCCGGCGTCAGTGCGGGGGCACCGGGATAAAGACCAGCAGCAGCACCCAGACGACCGGCGCAGCGATGAGCAGGGAATCGATCCGGTCCAGGATCCCGCCGTGGCCGGGCAGCACCGTGCCCATGTCCTTGATCTGCAGGTCCCGCTTGATCATGGACTCGGCCAGGTCGCCGAGAGTGGCCGAAACGAGAGCCGCGACACCGAGCAGGACCCCCTGCCAAATGGCACCGTGCAGCAGCAACGCCAGCGAGATTGCGCCGCCCAGCATGCAGGCGAACGCCGAGCCGGCGAACCCTTCCCAGGTCTTCTTCGGGCTGATCGCGGGGGCCATGAGATGGCGCCCGATCGTGATGCCAGCGACGTAGCCGCCGACGTCGTTGCATACGGTCAGGATGAGCAGCACCAGCGTGCGCCGCGGGCCGTCAGGGGCAGCGAGCATGAGCGCGACGAAGCAGGCCGGCAGCGGCAGGTAGGCGAGGGCGAAGACCCCGGTCGTCACGTCGCGTAGGTAACCGTCCACCCCGCCGGCCAGCCGCCAGGCAACGATCACCATCACCGTGATCGCGAAACACGCCACCAGCGGGCGCTCGCCCTTCCAGTACGCCAGGGCCAGCACGAGCGCGCCGCCGGCCGCCACCGGCGGGACCGGCAGCCGGATCTGTCGTGCGGCCACGGCGCGGGACAGCTCCCACAGCGCGATTCCCACAACCACGGCCATGTACAGGAGGAAGGTGGCCTTCACCGTGAACAGCGTGAGGATGGCGAGCCCACCCAACCCTGCGCCCACGCCAATGGCGGCAGGCAGGTTCCGCCCGGTGCGTCGCTCTGGCTTCCCTGGCGCCGACTCCCCCGGGATGTCAGCAGGCAAGTCAGACTTCAAGCAGTTCGGCTTCCTTATGCTTGAGCAGCTCATCCACCTGGGCGACGTAAGTGTGCGTCAGGTCTTCCAGTTCCCGCTCGGCCCGGCGTACCTCATCTTCGCCCGCTTCGCCGCCCTTGACGAGCTTGTCGAGCGAGTCTTTTGCGTGCCTGCGGATGTTGCGGATCGAGACCCGGCCGTCCTCAGCTTTGTGCCGGGCGACCTTGATGTATTCCCGGCGCCGCTCCTCGGAGAGTTCCGGGAAGACGACCCGGATGATCGTCCCGTCATTGGCCGGGTTCACACCCAGGTCACTGTTGCGGATCGCCTTTTCGATGGCCGGCAATGACGACTTGTCGAACGGCTGGATGACCACCATCCGCGGCTCGGGAATGTGGAACGAGGCCAGCTGGTTCACCGGCGTCTGGGTGCCGTAATACTCAGCCGTGATCTTGCCGAACATGGCGGGGTGCGCCCGGCCGGTGCGGATGACTGCGAACTCCTCCTTGGCCACCGCGACGGCCTTCTCCATTTTCTCCTCGGCTTCGAAGAGGGTCTCGTCAATCACAGCGGGCTCCTGTCCATCACGTGCCTGTCCGGCGGCTAGCCGCGTGCATCGGCCCCGCCAGGCCTGCTGATCAGCGTGCCGATCCTCTCCCCGCGCACCGCGCGCACGACGTTACCCTTTTCCATCAGGTCAAAGACGACAATGGGCAGCCCATTGTCCATGCACAGGCTCACCGCCGTCGTGTCCATGACCTTCAGCTCCAGGCGGAGAACGTCACCGTAGTCCAGCTGATTGAACCGCACCGCGCTCGGAAAGACACGCGGATCCGCATCGTAGACCCCGTCTACCTGCGTTCCCTTGAGCAGCGCCTCGGCCCCGATCTCCAGCGCGCGCTGCGCCGCGCACGTGTCGGTGGAGAAGAACGGGGCACCGAGGCCCGCGCCGAAAATGACGATCCGTCCCTTCTCCAGGTGGCGGATCGCGCGGCGTGGGATGTAGGGCTCGGCCACCTGCCCCATCGTGATGGCGGTCTGAACCCGCGTGTCCACGCCCAGCTTCTCGAGCACGTCCTGCAGCGCGAGGCAGTTGATCACGGTGCCGAGCATGCCCATGTAGTCGGCCCGCGCACGGTCGATCCCGCTTTCGGCGAGCTCCCGCCCGCGGAACATGTTTCCGCCGCCGACGACCGCCGCGACCTGGACCCCGTCCTTGACGACGGCGACGATCTCTCGCGCGATACGCTGCACGACGGCGGGGGAGATGCCCAGCGGCTCATCCCCGGAGAAAGCCTCGCCGGACAGCTTGACCACGACCCGCCGCCACGGACTGTGCACCCAATCGGCGATGGCCGCGGCCGTAGGGGCAGCCTCGCTATTGCCCTCTTCCGCTACGGCAATGCCGTTGCTCGTGGTTGCGGCACCCTCTTGCACGGCAGAACCGGCCGGGCGTGCCGCGCCGTCCCCCCTGTCGGCGGTGTCGTCCACGAGGCGGCCTCCTCCATTTGTCGCGTTCTTGTAACGCCCCTCAGCCTGCCTGGCCGATCTGGAAGCGCGCAAACGCCTTGACCGTGGCGCCCTGCTCGCTGAGCATCTGCTTGATCGTCTTCTTGGGATCCTTGACGAACGGCTGATCGTTAAGCGCGACATCCTTGAAGAACGAGCCGAGCCGGCCTTCGACGATCTTGGGGATCGCCTGCTCCGGCTTGCCCTCCTCCCGGGTGATCTGCTCCGCGATGCGGCGCTCGTTCTCGACGATGTCGGCTGGCACCTGGTCGCGGGTCACGTACTGCGGGCGCATCGCCGCGATCTGCTGGGCAATGTCCTTGCCAGCCTGCTCGTTCGGCCCCGCCAACTGAACCAGCACGCCCACGGTCGGCGGCAATGCCCGGTCGGACCGGTGCAGGTAGCTGGTGACGTAACCCCCTTCCAGCAGCGCGTACCGGCCGAGTTCGAGCTTCTCCTTGAGCGAGGCGCCGGCCTCGTCGATCACCTGCTGGGCGGTCACCCCCGGGCGCACCTCCAGCCCCAGCAAGGCCAGCCGGTCGGCGGGCCGTCGCGCCAGCGCCGCGGCCGTGATGTCCGCCGCCACCGCCTGGAACACGTCGGTCTTCGCGACGAAGTCGGTCTCGCAGTTCAACTCGACAAGGACCCCGGCGCTGTTGCCATCGAGCGCCGCCGCGATGAGCCCGTTGGTTGCCGTCCGCGTGGCCCGCTTGGCCACGTCCTTGACGCCCTTGAGGCGCAGCAGTTCCACTGCCTTCTCGAAATCGCCGTCCGCATCCGTCAGCGCGTTCTTACAATCCATGATCCCTGCGCCGGTTGCGTCACGAAGCCGCTTCACATCCGCGCTGGTGGGGTTTGCCATGTCCTCATCTCTCACTGTCTGATCTGAGCTTCTGATCAGTCTCGGGTGGCTGGCCTTGTGGCGGGCGGCCCCGGCCATCCGGTTGCTCACTTCGCGCCGGCGGTGTCACCTGCCGGGGCGCCGTCCTTGGCAGAGGCGTCCTCGGTGGAGGCGTCCTCAGCGGAGGCGTCCGTGGTGGCGCCGTCCCGAGCGGAGGCGCTCGCAGTGGTGCCTGCGGCCGCGGCTTCTCCGGCGGAGGCATCCGCGCCATCCGCGGAGGCATTCGCGCCATCCGCGGCGGAGACATCCGCCCCGTCCACCGCCGGAACGCTGGCCGTGACAGGGGTGCCGTTAGCGGCTGGGGTGCTGTCCGCAGCGGCGGGAGCAGCCGTCTCTGCCGGAGCAGCAGCCTCCACTGGAGCAGCTGCGACGGCGGGAGCAGCCTCGGCGGGAGCAGCCGTCTCTGCCGGAGCAGCAGCCTCCACTGGAGCAGCTGCGACGGCGGGAACAGCCTCGGCGGGAGCAGCCGTCTCTGCCGGAGCAGCAGCCTCCGCTGGAGCAGCAGCCTCCGCTGGAGCAGCAGCCTCCGCTGGAGCAGCTGCGACGGCGGGAACAGCCTCGGCGGGAGCAGCCTCGGCGGGCGCCGCGCTCCCGGCGCTTCCCGCAGCCGGTGCGCTGTCCTCGGGGCCTTTGTGCTCGAGAAGCTCGCGCTCCCATTCGGCCAGCGGCTCCTCGGCACCCAGCTCACCCGCGGGTGACGGCTTGTCCTCACCGTCCGCCTCACCGCCGCGGGCCATCAGTCCGTCGGCGACCGCGTCGGCGACGACCCGGGTCAGCAGCGACACGCTGCGGATCGCGTCGTCGTTGCCGGGGATGGGGTAGTCCACCTCGTCGGGGTCGCAGTTGGTGTCGAGGACGGCGATCACCGGGATGCCAAGCTTGCGCGCCTCGCTGACGGCGATGTGTTCCTTCTTGGTGTCCACCACCCACAGCGCACTGGGCACCCGGGCCATGTCCTTGATCCCGCCGAGCGAGCGGTCTAGCTTGTCGCGCTCGCGGCGCAGGTGCAGCAGCTCCTTCTTGGTCATGCCGGACCCGGCCACATCCTCGAAGTCGATCTCCTCGAGCTCCTTGAGCCGCTGCAGGCGCTTGTGCACCGTGGAGAAGTTGGTCAGCATCCCGCCCAGCCACCGCTGGTTGACGAACGGCATGCCGACCCGGCGGGCCTGGTCCGCGATCGCTTCCTGGGCCTGCTTCTTGGTGCCGACATACAGAACCGTGCCGCCGTGCGCCACGGTCTCCCTGATGAACTCGTACGCCTTGTCGATGTAGTCCAGGGACTGCTGGAGATCGATGATGTAGATCCCATTGCGCTCAGCGAGAATGAACCGCTTCATCTTCGGGTTCCAACGCCGGGTCTGGTGACCGAAGTGAACGCCGCTCTCCAGCAGCTGCCGCATGGTGACGACCGGTGCCATACCGGTGTCCCCTTCCTGCTCGTGCGCCGGGTCCTCATGGAGCGGCGCGTTCGGTTGGTCCTGGCGCCCGTGCGCACGCACCGTGGCGGCAATGGCCACGGACCGAAGAGTGCGCACCGCAGGGAGGGCCCGGCGGCGAGCGGACGCGCGAATTTGGCCGGAAGGCCCGTAACCACGAGGCGTGCGGACTCGCCGACCGGGGAGTAGTCTACCCGGTCCCGCCC
>Ga0318556_10000070_pt1 | contig 21162 bp, 14 predicted proteins | sample GRESIP082b2f24_FD_203668 | JGI IMG/M metagenome (GOLD analysis project Ga0318556, IMG submission 203668) | Tropical soil microbial communities from Luquillo Experimental Forest, Puerto Rico - GRE.SIPMG.082b2f24 | ecosystem: Environmental > Terrestrial > Soil > Tropical forest > Bulk soil... | reverse complement strand
CAGCATGTCCCGTCCCGGCCGTACCGGCGGCGCCGTGACGGGACATGCTGGGCGCGGTGGTCACCCCCGCCCAGCGGCCGTTGGCAGCGGCCGGTGGCACCACCGGCCGGCCGGCTTCAGCGTGGTCATCGCCGGGCCCGCGGCCGGCCGCCAGTTGCGCGGCCAGGCTGGCGGCGAACTTGCCGAAGAGCTGGTCACCCACCTCAGTCAGCATCCCCTGGCCGAACTGGGCCTGGCGGCCGGTCACGTTCATCGTGGTCTGTACGGTCACCCTGGTCTGGCCGTCCTCGTCCCGCAGCCAGGAGCGGACGGTGGCCGCGGCCGTGCCACTGCCCCGCATCTGCTTGCCCGCCGCCTCCAGCGTGACCGACCGGGCCTGCTCGTCCCGCTCGGTGAAGCGCGCCGAGCCGGAGTAGGTGAGGGCGACGGAGCCGACCTTGACCTTGAACCGGCCGGTCACCACGTCGCCCGCCACCGAGTCGACGGTGGCGCCCGGCAGGCAGGGCGCCACCTGCTCGACGTCGAGCAGCACCTGCCACGCACGCTCCGGCGGCACCGGGATGGTGAACGAGTGCTCCAGTTCCATGATCAGGCTCCCGCGGCCACCGCCAAAGCCCTGCCGGTCAGTACCCGCGCCAGGTGGCGCCGGTAATCGGCCGAGCCCTGCAGGTCAGCCGGCGGGTGCGTGCCCTCGTCGGCGTGTGCGGCGGCCGACCGCAGGGCGGCGGCACTGGCCTCGGCCCCGCTGGCCGCCGCCTCCGCGGCCCGGGCCCGGACCGGGGTCGTGCCCATGTTGGTGAGCCCGATCCTGGCCTCCGCGATGTGACCGTTGGCGCGGCGGGCCACGGCCGCGACTCCGACAATCGCCCATGCCTGCGCGGTCAGGTTGAACTTCTCATACCGGTAACCCCAGCCCGGCCCGAGCTTGGGTACCCGGATCCCGGTGAGGATCTCGGCCTGGCCCAGGGTGGTGGTGAGGTAGTCCTGGAAGAACTCACCGGCGCCGACGGCCCGGTCGCCGCCCGGGCCGTGGGCAAGGAAGGTGGCGTCCAGCGCCAGCGTCACCGCGGGGATGTCCCCGGCCGGGTCGGCGTGCGAGACCGATCCGCCAATCGTGCCGCGGTGGCGGACCGCCGGGTCGGCGACCGTGCTGGCCGCTTCTGCCAGCAGGCCGCAGTGCTGCCGGATGGTCTGATCCCGCATCACCTCGTCATGAGTGGTGAGTGCCCCAATCCAGAGCGTGTCACCCTCGTCCCGCACGCCGCGCAGGTCGCTCAGCCCGCCGATGTCCACCAGCAGGTCGGGGAAGGCGAGCCGCAGCCGGAGCAGCGGCAGCAGGCTCTGCCCGCCCGCGATCACCTTGGCCTCGTCCCCGCCGCTGGCCAGTGCGCTGACCGCGTCGGCCACGGATGCGGGCCGGGTGTACTCGAATTTCGCCGGGATCATGCCCCGCCTCCGTTCTGTGCGGTCTGGATGGCCTGCCAGACGCGTTCCGGCGTGCACGCCATGGGCACGTCGGTGACGCCCAGGTGCCGCAGCGCGTCGACGATCGCGTTCACCACCGCCGGGGTGGAGGCGATCGTGCCGGCCTCGCCGACGCCCTTGACGCCGAGCGGGTTGGTGGTGGCCGGTGTCTCGGTCCGGTCCGTAGTGAAGTGCGGCAGGTCAGCGGCGGACGGGACCAGGTAGTCGGCCAGTGTCGTGGTCAGCAGGTTGCCGTCCTCGTCATAGGCCGCTTCCTCGTACAGGGCCTGGGCGATGCCCTGGGCGATGCCGCCGTGCACCTGGCCTTCCACGATCAGCGGGTTCACCACCGTGCCCACGTCGTCCACCGCGACGTAGGAGCGGATGGTGACCCGCCCGGTCTCGGTGTCGACCTCGGTCGCGCACAGGTGGGTGCCGTGCGGGAAGGAGAAGTTGTCCGGGTCGTAGGTGTGGTCGGAGTCGAGCGAGGGTTCCATCCCCTCCGCCAGGTCATGCGCGGCGAAGACGGCCAGCGCGACCTCCTGGATGCTGCGGCCCTGCGCAGGGTCTCCGCGCACATGGAGCCGCCCGGCGCTGAACTCGATGTCGTTCTCGCTGGCTTCCAGTATGTGCGCGGTGACCTTCTTGGCTTTGTCGATCACCTTGTCGCAGGCCCCGGCGAGCGCGATCCCGCCGACGGTCAGCGAGCGGGAGCCGTAGGTGTCCATGCCCTTGTGCGAGATCTGGGTGTCCCCATGGAGAACACGGACGTCCTCGAACGGCACGCCCAGCTTGTCGGCGACGATCTGGCTCCAGGCGGTCTCGTGGCCCTGGCCGTGCGCGGACGACCCGGTCACCACCTCGACCTTGCCGGTGGGCAGCATCCGGACCGAGGCGTGTTCCCAGCCGCCGGCCCCGTAGGAGAGCGAGCCGAGCACCCGGGACGGGGCCAGGCCGCACATCTCGGTGAAGGTAGAGATCCCGATGCCCAGCTGGACCGGGTCACCGGACTCCCGCCGGGCCCGCTGCTCGGCGCGCAGCTCGTCGTAGCGGAATAGTTCCCTGGCCCGGGCGGTGGCGGCCTCGTAGTTGCCGCTGTCGTAGGTCAGCGTGGCGATCGTGGTGTAGGGAAACTCCTCGTGCTTGATCCAGTTCCGCTCCCGGATCGCCAGCGGGTCCATCCCGAGTTCGGCGGCCAGCTCATCCATGATCCGCTCGATGGCGAATGTCGCCTCCGGGCGGCCGGCGCCACGGTAGGCGTCGGTCGGCATCTTGGTGGTGAACACGCCGGTGCACTTGAACGAGTACGCGTCCATCTTGTAGATGGCCGGGAACATGAACGCCCCAAGCAGCGGCACCCCCGGCGTCACCAGCATCAGATAGGCGCCCATGTCGGCCAGCAGGTCGACGGCCAGGCCGCGCAGCCGGCCATCGCGGTCGGCCGCCAGCCTGATCCGCTGCCACTGGTCGCGGCCGTGGTGCACGGTCATGTTGCCCTCGCTGCGCGACTCGGTCCACTTGACCGGCCTGCGGAGCTTGCTGGAGACCAGCACCGCGAGCACTTCCTCGGCGGTGACCTGGAGCTTAGAGCCGAAGCCACCGCCCACGTCGGGGGCGATGACGCGGATGTTGTGCTCGGGGATGCCGAAGAATGCCGACAGTGCGAACCGCAGCACGTGCGGGATCTGGGTGGCCGACCACAGGGTGACCTCCCCGGCCACATCGCAGCTCGCGACCACCGCACGCGGCTCCATGGCACACGGGATCAGCCGCTGCTGCCGGTAGTTCCGCTCGATCACGACGGGCGCGTCCCGGAACGCGGCGATGACATCCCCCTGGTCGAAGACCCACTCGTAGCTCTTGTTGCCGGCCTCGTGCACCTTGGCCGAGCCCTCCGCCAGGGCGGCGCGCATGTCCAGGACCGCCGGCAGCGGCTCGTACTCGACATCCACCGCGGCGGCGGCATCGGCAGCCTCGTAGCGGTCCCTGGCGACCACCACGGCGACCGCCTCACCGACGTAGCGGACTTCCTCGGTCGCCATCGGCGGGTGGTGCGGGATGATGATGTCCGCGGTTACCGGCCACGCGCACGGCAGGCTGCCCTGCTCGCCGGCGAAGTCGGCGCCGGAGAAGGCGGCGATCACGCCGGGCATGCTCCGGGCGGCGCTGACGTCCACCGAGGTGATCCGGGCGTGCGCATACGGGCTGCGGACAAATGCCATGTGCAGCATGCCGGGCAGCACGATGTTGTCGGTCCACATAGTCTCGCCGGTGACCAGCCGGGCGTCTTCCTTGCGCAGGCGGGCCTTCCCGAGTTCGGGCCCTGCCTGGGTATCGGTGGTCATGAGGTCGCTCCCGTCCCGGCCGCGCGGCGGACGGCGCGGACGATGTTCTCGTATCCGGTGCACCGGCAGAGGTTGCCTTCCAGCCCTTCCCGGATCTCCTCATCGCTGGGGTTCGGGTTGGTCCGGAGCAGGTCGGCCGCGGCCATGATCATGCCGGGGGTGCAGTAGCCGCACTGGAGGGCGTGCTCCGCGTGGAAGGCCTGCTGCAGCGGGTGCCATTCGCCGTCGGCCAGGCCCTCAATGGTGGTTATCTCCGCACCGTCGGCCTGTACCGCCAGCACCGCACAGCTCTTGACGGACACGCCATTCATGTGCACCGTGCATGCGCCGCAGTTGGACGTATCACAGCCAACCGGGGTACCGGTCTTGCCGACTTTCTCCCTGAGGTAGTGGACGAGCAGCAGCCGGGGTTCCACCTCATCCGAGTACGCGACCCCGTCGACCTTGACGGTAATGCTGGCCATGCACGGCCTCCTCCCGATCGGCAGATGCGCCTGACAGCCAACCTAGGCCGGTGGGCGCAGACGCACCAGACCCATTGTGATGTGGGGAGAATCTCTTGTGATCCCAGTGTTACAGACCCAGTCCTGAGGTTGGCGGTGAGGCCGGGTCCGGTGCGGTTTCAGCCGGTGCTGATCACCTGGAAGGCCTCCGCCAGCCTGCCTTCGGGCAGGCCGCCTTGCGCCGCCGCCCGGCTAAGCCAGCCGCGCAGGAAGTTCTCCAGGCCGGTCATGTGCCCGGTCTGGCTCTCGTGCGCCCGCAGCGCCGCTACCTTCCGGCTGAAGGTGGCGGTGATGTCCACATAGTGGTTCGGGGTGGGGCTGCCGGCGATCCACACCTCGGGCACGGTCCACGCCGCCAGCCCGTCGGCGGCCAGCAGGTCCGGGAAGGCGAACGGGTTGCGCGCGTCCGGGTAGACGGCGTCCAGGGCGGCCGACCCCACCGCCCGGTGGTCGGGGTGGCTCGCCCCGGCCCGCTGGTAGTTCCGTTCCGGCGATGGGCAGACCAGCCGGCCAGGCCGGGTCTGCCTGATCATCCGGGCCAGGTCCTTGCGCAGCGCCAGGGTCGCTTCCACCTGGCCATCGGGGTAGCCAAGAAACCGCAGCTCGTGCACGCCCACCTGCTTGGCCGCGGCGGTCTGCTCGGCCCGGCGCAAGGGTGCCACCTCCGCCCGCGGGATGTTCTCATCGTGCCCGCCAGCGTCCCCGTCGGTCACGATGCAGTAGGTGACCTCGATGCCGGCGTCGGTCCACAGCGCAACGGTGCCCGCGGCGCTGAAGTCCACGTCGTCGGGATGGGCATTGATGACCAGTGCCCGCTGCACCTCGCCGTCATCGAGCATGACCCGATCTTACGAAGGCACCGGCCGGCGCGATCTCCCCGTACTCCGTGCGGTCACAGCCGCCAGGCGTGTCCCGGGCCGGATGCCACACCTGGACCATCAGCTGGTCGCGGTGGAGCCTGGCCTGCGGCAGCGGGGACTGGCCCACCACCAGGCCATCCACCGGCATCGGGCGCTCGGTCAGCCGGACCACGGTGACCCTCAGGCCCAGCCGTCCCGGCACGGCCAGGCACACGCTGTGGAACAGCCCGCGGATGTCCGGCACGGTGATCCGCGCGGGCAGGCAGGAGTGCGGGGCCAGCCAGTCGGCCAGCAGCAACAGCCTGCCCAGCACTTCCGCGCCTGGGCGGCCGGCAACGGCGTCCAAGTCAGCCGTTCCCCAGCCGGGCTTGGACGGGAAGCCGCCCGGCCCGGTCACCATCCGCCCGCGGGTGCGCCGGCCGGTCAGTCCAGCGCGGACATCACGTGCTTGACCCGCGTGTAGTCCTCGAAGCCATACATGGACAGGTCCTTGCCGTACCCGGAGTGCTTAAAGCCGCCGTGCGGCATCTCGGCGACCAGCGGGATATGGGTGTTGATCCACACGCAGCCGAAGTCGAGGCCGCGGGCCATCCGCAGCGCCCGGCCATGGTCTTTGGTCCACACCGAGGAGGCCAGCCCGTACTGCGTCCCGTTCGCCCAGCGCAGCGCCTCTTCCTCATCACTGAACTGCTGCACGGTGACGACCGGGCCGAACACCTCGTTCTGGATGATCTCGTCGTCCTGCTGCAGCCCGTCCACCACGCTGGCCTCGAAGAAGAACCCGTCGCCGCCGGCCGGGTGGCCGCCGGCCAGCACCCGCGCGTGGTCAGGCAGCCGGGCCAGGAAGCCGGACACCCGCTCCAGCTGGAGCGGGGTTGTTGAGCGGCCCGAAGTCGGCGTCCGCCACGTCGGGGCCGGCCACCGTTTGCCCGCGCGCCTGCTCGGCGAGTGCCTCCGCCAGGTCGTTGTGTATCCGTGGGCCTGCCAGCACCCGGCTGGCGGCGGTGCAGTCCTGGCCGGCATTGAAGTACCCGGCCGCGGCGATCGCCTCGGCGGTCTTGGCCACGTCCGCGTCGTCGAACACGATGACTGGCGCCTTGCCGCCCAGTTCCAGGTGGACCCGCTTGAGGTCACCCGCGGCGGCGGCGGCGACCTCCATGCCGGCCCGCACGCTGCCGGTGATCGAGACCATCCGCGGCACCGGGTGGCTGACCAGCGCCCGCCCGGTGTCCCGGTCACCGCAGACCACGTTGAACACCCCCGGCGGCAAGATCCCGCCCATCAGCTCGGCCAGCAGCAGCGTGGTCACCGGGGTGGTGTCCGACGGCTTGAGGACCATGGTGTTCCCGGCCGCGATCGCCGGTGCCCACTTCCAGACGGCCATCATCATCGGGTAGTTCCACGGCGTGACCGCCGCGCACACCCCGACCGGCTCGCGCCGGATCATCGAGGTGAACCCGGACATGTACTCGCCCGCCGAGCGGCCTTCCAGCATCCGGGCCGCGCCCGCGAAGAACCGGATCTGGTCCACCATCGGCGGGATCTCTTCGGATGCGGTGAGGGCCAGCGGCTTGCCGGTGTTCTCGGACTCCGCCTTCACCAGCTCGTCGGCCCGGGCCTCGATGGCGTCGGCGATCCGCAGCAGGGCCAGGCTTCGCTCGGCCGGCGTGGTGTCCCGCCAGCCGCCGAAGGCGGCCGCCGCGGACGCTACTGCCGCGTCCACCTCGGTGGGGCTGGACACCGGCGCAGTGGCGAAGACCTGGCCGCTGCTCGGGTCGACCAGCTCGGCCCGCTTGTCGAAGGACAGGTCCGTCCACTGGCCACCGACGTAGTTCTGCAGTTCCTGCACCACGATGCCTCCTTCGGAAATGACGGCTGTTACCGGCCGGCCGGTGTGCGTTCCTCGATCGCCCACGGCGAGCCGTAGTCGGAGAGGAGGTCGAGGAAAGGTTCGGCCGGCAGCGCCTCGGGGCCGAGCACGCCCGCCCCCGACCAGCTGCCCGCGTCAATCAGCTCCAGCGCCACCACGGGGTGCACCGCCGTTTGCCAGACCACGGCCTGTGAGCCGTATTCGGCCATCGACCAGGCATTGTCCACCACATGGTAGAGATACACCTCGCGCGCGCTGCCATCGGTGCCGGTACCGGTGACCCAGGTGCCCGCACAGGTCAGGCCGTGCATCCGGTCGCCCAGCCCGGCCGGATCGGGCAGGGCGGCAGCCACCACGTCCCGGGGCGCTACGCTCACGCCGCCCACCTGCACCGGCTCGGTGCTGTCCAGCCCGGTCTTGTGCAGGGCCTGCAGCACGTCGATGAACTCGGCCCCGAGCCCGTACTTGAACGTCACCCGGCCGGCATCGACCCAGCGGGGGATCAGGAGCACCTCCTCGTGCTCGACGTTCACGCACTCGACCGGGCCGATGCCCGCCGGGAAGTAGAAGACCTCTGGCTCGCTGAACGGTGGGGTGGTGTACCAGCCGGTGCCGCGTTCCCAGATCACCGGAGGGTTGAGGCACTCCTCGATGGTGGTCCAGATGGAGAACGTGGGAGCGAAGTCGTAGCCCTCCACGACGAGATTCGCACCATCCCGGACACCGATTTCGTTGATGCTGCGGAACAGCTGGTCGGCGGCGAAGCGGGCGAACACATCGGACAGGCCCGGCTCCACCCCCATGCCGGCCAGCGCCAGCTTGCCGCGCTTCTCCCACTCACCGGACAGCGCGAACTGCTCGTCACCGAGCTTGACCCCCGGCTGGCGGTGCGGCTCGACCGGATGCGGCTGCGACAGCGACATGGCCATATCCAGGTAGTGCGTGCCGGCCTGCAGCGCGGCCCGGAACAGTGGCATCACGAAGCGCGGGTCGGTGGCGTTCATCAGCACGTCGCAGCCGTGCCCGGTGAGCAGCGCGGCGGTGGCCGCATCGTCCCGCGCGTCCAGCTGGACCGCCCGGTAGCTGTCCTTCGCTGCCGCCGCGCGCTGCGCGCGGCCCAGATCGTAGTCGGCGACGACCAGTTCGGCGAAGGAGCGGCGGGCGGCGATCCGGGCAAATGCCGTCCCCACGCCGCCGGCGCCGACGAGGAGTATCCGCATACGGCGATCCTAACGTTCGCGAGTTAGCGACTGATCAACGGGTCCAGTCATATTTCAGCCTCATAACAACGGAAATCGTTGTGGATGTCCTGGAGATGCACCAGAATCGTATGACTGGACATGCTCCGCACGCCCCCGGTGTGAGCCCGGCCGGCCAGCGGGGCACAATATCTACTCAGGTCATGATCGCCAGGACTGCTGGCGGACGGCGACAAGGACGGGTCTTATGGCCACTGCTGGGCACACCGCGGACCAGACCGAACAGCCCCTCGACAAAGGCCTCAAATCCGGGGCGCTGGGGCTGGTCTCGAGCACCGTGATCGCGACGGCGTCCGTCGCGCCTGCCTACAGCATCGCGGCGACGCTGGTGTTCGTGGTGCTGGCGGTCGGGCTGCAGGCGCCGATCATCGCCGTGCTCGCGTTCATCCCGATGCTGCTGACCTCGATCGGCTACAGCGAGATGAACAAGGCCGACCCGGACTGCGGCACCACGTTCACGTGGGCGACCAGGGCGTTCGGCCCGAAGACCGGCTGGGCGGGCGGCTGGGGGATCGTGGCGGCCGACGTCATCGTGATGGCCAGCCTGGCCCAGGTCGCCAGCCAGTACGTGTTCCTGGAATTCGGTGCCAAGGGCATCGGCAGCGACCCGACCAGCGGCTGGGTGCTGCTTGGCGGCATCATCTGGATCATCCTGATGGCGACCATCTGCTACGTCGGGATCGAGGTGTCGGCGAACTTCCAGAAGATCCTGCTCGGGATCGAGCTGGTCATGCTGACCGTGCTGTCGGTCACCGCGCTGGTGAAGGTGGCCAACGGCACGGCGCCGGCCGGCCACCTGACACCGCACTGGTCCTGGCTCAACCCGTTCCACGTGTCCTCGTTCAGCGCGTTCGTCAGCGGGGTCATCCTGATGGTGTTCATCTACTGGGGCTGGGACACCGCCGTGTCAGTGAACGAGGAGACACGGGACCGCAACCGGACCCCCGGGCTGGCCGCGATCATCTCCACATTCATCCTGCTGGCCATGTACTTCCTGGTGATCTTCTCGATGCAGGCGTTCGCCGGGATCGGGACCAAGGGCAATGGCCTTGGCAACCTCAACAATGCTGGGGACGTGCTGTCCGTCCAGTCGAACGCGGTCTTCGGCACGTCGGGGTTCGGGTCGGTGCTTTACCACCTGCTGCTGCTGATGGTGCTGTCCTCGGCCGCGGCGTCCACGCAGACGACGATCCTGCCGACCGCCCGGACCACGCTGTCGATGGCCGCATACCGGGCGCTGCCCAGATCGTTCGCCAAGATCCACCCGCGGTTCCTGACCCCGAGTGTGTCCACCGCCGTCATGGCCGTGGTGTCGATCGGGTTCTACGTGTCGATCAACTTCGTGTCCAACGCCACCGGTGTGTTCGGCGACGCGGTCACCTCGCTCGGCCTGTACATCGCGTTCTACTACGGCCTGACCGGGTTCGCCTGTATCTGGTACTACCGGAAGACGCTGACCAGCAGCACCCGCAACCTGTTCATGCGGGGCATCTTCCCGGTGACCGGTGCGATCATCTTGTGGTTCCTTGGCGGCTGGAGTGCGTGGCTGGACTACGACGTGGCCACCGCCAACGACTACACGATGTGGACGGTGCCGTTCATCCACTGGCAAATCGGCGGCGCCTTCGTGATCGCCGCCGGCGCTGCACTGGCAGGGCTGATCGTCTTCGCTTACATGCGGATCACCGCGCCCGCGTTCTTCAAGGGGCAGACGCTGACCCGGCACACGCCCACCCTGGTGCCCGATGCCGACGTGGCCGGTGCCGCTCCCCCCGGCTCGCTCCCGGGCCAGCCAGGCTGACCACCACTGGCCTGCCGCCGCAGGACCCCGGTGCAGCCGCGCGCGGCGCATTCCTGGCGTCGGTGCCAGCGCCTACGCTGGGCTGGTGGCCGCCATCATCACGCACGCGCTGCTCGATGATCTGAACCCGCAGCAGCGCGCCGCGGTGCTGCATCAGGGCGGGCCGCTGCTGATTGTGGCGGGCGCAGGCTCGGGCAAGACCCGGGTACTGACCCGGCGGATCGGCTACCTGCTGGCCGAGCGGGAGGTCAGCCCGGGCGAGATCCTGGCGATCACCTTCACCAACAAGGCCGCGGGCGAGATGGCGGCGCGGGCCGCCGCGCTGACCGGGCAGCGGGCCCGGGCCATGTGGGTGATGACCTTCCACTCGGCGTGCGTGCGGATCCTGCGCCGGGAGGCGCCCAGGTTCGGCTACCCGTCGTCGTTCTCCATCTACGACCAGGCCGATTCGCAGCGGCTGATGGCGCTGGTCGCCCGCGAACTCGACCTGGATGCCAAGCACCACCCGCCGAAAGCCATGCACGCGCAGGTGTCCATGCTCAAGAACGAGCTGGTGGACCACGAGACGTTCGCCGCCCGCGCCGAGGGATACCGGGAGAAGGCACTGGCCGAGGCCTATGGCGAGTACCAGCGGCGGCTGGTCGCCGCGGGCGCGATGGACTTCGACGACCTGATCATGAACACGGTGTTCCTGCTGCAGGCGTTCGGTGAGGTCGCGCAGACCTACCGGCGGCGGTTCCGGCACATCATGGTGGACGAGTACCAGGACACCAACCATGCGCAGTACGTGCTGGTCAGGGAGCTGGTGGGGCACGGGGCAGGCCCGTCGGCTTCGGACGGGGAGGCACTGCACCCGGCGGAGCTGTGCGTGGTGGGTGACGCGGACCAATCCATCTACGCCTTCCGCGGCGCGACGATCCGCAACATCGAGGAGTTCGAGCGCGACTTCCCCGGCGCCACCGTGATCATGCTGGAGCAGAACTACCGGTCCACCCAGAACATCCTGTCCGCGGCGAACGCGGTGGTGTCGCGCAATTCCGGGCGGACTGCCAAGAAGCTGTGGTCGGAAGCCGGTGACGGCCCGCCGATCGTTGGCTACGTGGCGGACAGCGAGCACGACGAGGCCGCCTTCGTCGCCGAGGAGGTGGACCGGCTCACCGACGAGGGGGAGGCGACCCCCGGACAGGTCGCGGTCTTCTACCGGACCAACGCCCAGTCCCGTGCCTTCGAGGAGGTCTTCATCCGGGCTGGCCTGCCCTACAAGGTGGTCGGCGGGGTCCGCTTCTATGAGCGCCGCGAGGTCCGGGACCTGCTCGCCTACCTGCGGCTGATCGCCAATCCCGAGGACGAGGTGTCGCTGCGGCGGGTGCTGAACGTGCCACGGCGGGGGATCGGCGACCGGAGCGAGGAGTGCGTCGCGGTGCTGGCGCAGCGGGAGAAGATTTCCTTCGCTGCCGCCCTCACCCGTCCCGCCGATATGCCAGCGCTCTCGCCCCGGGCGGCCAAGGCGATCGAGGGGTTCAACGAGCTGATGGCCTGGCTGCGGGCCGGCGCAGCGGCGGGCATGCCGGTGGCCGAGATCGCGGAGGCGGTGCTGGACCGGACCGGTTACGTCGCCGAACTGCAGGCCTCCAGTGACCTGCAGGACGTAAGCCGGGTGGAGAACCTGGCCGAGCTGGTCGCGGTGGCCAGGGAGTTCGACGCGCTGCGCAGCCTGCCGGACCAGCCACCCCCGCCGGAGACGGAGCTGCCCGGGCCCGTGCCTGGCTCGCTGGCGGACTTCCTGGAGCAGGTGTCGCTGGTCGCCGACGCCGACCAGATCCCGGAGGGGGAGGACCACGGCGGGCAGGTGACGCTGATGACCCTGCACACGGCCAAGGGCCTGGAGTTCCCGGTGGTCTTCCTCACCGGCATGGAGGAGAACGTCTTCCCTCACCAGCGGGCGGTCAACGACCCCAAGGAACTCCAGGAGGAGCGCCGGCTGGCCTATGTCGGCATCACCCGGGCCGAGCGCAGGCTGTACCTGACCCGGGCGGTGGCGCGGGCCTGGTGGGGCAGGCCCGAGTACCACCAGCAGTCGCGCTTCCTGACCGAGATTCCCGAGCATCTCATCGAATGGCGCCGGGACCAGACCGCCACGGTGGCGCCAGCGGCGCAGCGGCTTGCCCAGCGGCCCGGTGGGCGCGGGCCGCTGGGCAACCGCCGGGTGCCGAGCCTGGCGCCGGGCGACAAGGTCACCCACGACGCCTATGGCCTGGGCACCGTGTTGTCAGTGCAGGGGTCAGCAGACGACCCGGAGGCGAAGATCGACTTCGGAGGCGAGTACGGCGTCAAGCACCTGGTGCTGCGGTACGCGCCCATCGAGAAGCTGTAGCCGCCGATCCGGCCGCCTGGCGGCAGGCCCAGTGCCTGGCGGCGGGACGTGGCTGGCGCCGGCCCCGGCCGCGGGCGCTACCCTGCGGGAAGCGGCAGTCACGCCGGCGGGGAGGCAGCATGGGCACGATCCGGGTCATCATCGCCAAGCCCGGCCTGGACGGGCACGACCGGGGCGCCAAGGTGGTCGCCCGGGCGCTGCGGGACGCCGGCATCGAGGTGATCTACACCGGCCTGCACCAGACAGCGGAGCAGATCGTGGCGGCCGCCATCCAGGAGGACGCCGACGCGATCGGCCTGTCGATCCTGTCCGGCGCGCACATGACCCAGTTCGCCCGGGTGCTGGAACTGCTGGCCGAGCGCGGCGCCAGCGACATCGTCGTGTTCGGCGGCGGCATCGTGCCCGCGGCCGACATCGCCGAGCTGGAGCGGATGGGAGTGGCGCGGATCTTCACCCCCGGCGCCCCCACCCAGGAGATCGTGGACTGGGTAAAGGCCACGCTGGGCCGCCCGACCGCGGCCGGCGCCGGCTGACCGGCCGCGCCGCTACCAGCTGCCCTGGCCGCCGGCGGGGTGACCGGCCGGCCGGCGCGCAAAACGGGCCCGGATAGGCTGCCACCGGACATCCAGCCGGACCGAGGACGGACACGTGGACCTGTTCGAATATCAGGCGAAGGAGCTGTTTGCGGAGTACGGGGTGCCGGTGCCGCGCGGCCGCCTCGCCCGCACGCCGGCCGAAGCAGGCGCGATCGCAGCCGGGTTCGCTGCCGAAGGCGTTCCTCGCGTCGTGGTGAAGGCCCAGGTCAAGACCGGTGGCCGGGGCAAGGCGGGCGGCGTCAAGGTGGCCGACGGGCCGGCCGAGGCGGAGGCCCGGGCGACCGGCATCCTGGGCATGGACATCAAGGGCCACACCGTGCATGCGGTGCTGGTCGAGGAGGCCAGCGACATCGCGCAGGAGTTCTACCTGTCCTTCCTGCTGGACCGCGCGGCCCGCACCTTCGTCTCCATCTGCTCTGTGCAGGGCGGCATGGAGATCGAGGAAGTGGCGCATGCCAGCCCGGAAGCGGTCGCTCAGATCCCAGTGGACCCGCTGACCGGGGTGGACGCGGCGAAGGCCGCCGAGATCGTGGCGGCCGGGCGGCTGCCGGAGCGGGCCCGGGCCGGGGCAGCCACCCTGGCTGAGCGGCTGTGGGCGGTGTTCACCGACGAGGATGCCACCCTGGTGGAGGTCAACCCGCTGATCCTGACCACCGACGGCCGGGTGGTCGCGCTGGACGGGAAGGTCACCCTCGACGACAACGCCAGCTACCGGCAGGACCATGCCCGGTTCGCCGACCCCGGTGAGACGGACCCGCTGGAGGCGAGGGCGCGGGCAAAGCACCTGAACTACGTCAAGCTGGACGGCCAGGTCGGCATCATCGGCAACGGCGCGGGACTGGTCATGTCGACCCTGGACGTGGTGGCCCAGGCGGGGGAGGCGTTCGGCGGGATCCGGCCGGCGAACTTCCTCGATATTGGCGGCGGTGCCTCGGCCGAGGTGATGGCGAACGGCCTGGAGATCGTGCTGTCGGACTCCTCGGTCTGCAGCGTGCTGGTCAACGTGTTCGGTGGCATCACCTCGTGCGACGAGGTCGCCAACGGCATCGTGTCGGCACTGGCCATGCTGGCCGCGCGGGGGGAGCAGGTGAGCCACCCGATTGTGGTCCGGCTGGATGGCAACAACGCGGCGGAGGGCCGCCGCATCCTGGCCGACGCGGGACTGGCCGTGGTCGAGCAGGTCGAGACGATGGATGATGCCGCGCGGCGGGCGGCCGAACTGGCTGCCGCCGGGCGCCAGCCGGCCACGACAGGAGCATGACATGGCGATCTTCCTGACCGGCGACAGCCGGGTCATGATCCAGGGCATCACCGGTTCGGAGGGCAGCAAGCACGGCCGCCGGATGCTCGCTGCGGGCACCACGGTGGTAGGCGGCACCAACCCGCGCAAGGCGGGCCAGACCATCGATCTGGGGGGCGCGGCGCTGCCGGTGTTCGGCACGGTGGCCGAGACCATGGCCGCTACCGGCGCGGACGTGTCGGTGGTGTTTGTGCCGCCAGCAGGCACTAAGAGCGCGGTGATGGAGGCGGTGGACGCCGGGATTGGCCTGGTGGTGGTGATCACCGAGGGGATCCCGGTCCACGACACCGCCCAGTTCTGGGCGTATGCCAGTGCGCGCGGCAACACGACCCGGATCGTGGGTCCCAACTGCCCGGGTGTCGCGTCGCCGGGCAAGTCCAACGCCGGCATCATCCCGGCCGACATCACCAGCGAGGGCCGGATCGGGCTGGTGTCCAAGTCGGGCACGCTGACCTACCAGATGATGTACGAACTGCGCGATATCGGTTTCTCGACCGCGGTCGGGATCGGTGGCGACCCGGTGATCGGCACCACGCATATCGACTGCCTGCGCGCCTTCCAGGACGATGCGGAGACGGACGCCATCGTGATGATCGGCGAGATCGGCGGGGATGCGGAGGAGCGGGCCGCCGCCTACGTCGAGCAGCATGTGAGCAAGCCGGTCGTCGCCTACGTGGCCGGGTTCACCGCGCCGGAGGGCAAGACCATGGGGCATGCCGGGGCGATTGTGTCCGGCTCCTCTGGTACCGCCCAGGCGAAGAAGGAAGCACTGGAGAAGGTGGGCGTCCGGGTCGGGCGCACGCCCAGCGAGACGGCCCGGCTCGTCCGCGAGGTCATGCAGAGCCGCTGACTGCCATCGCCGGCTGGCACCGGCGCCGCTGGGCCGCACTTGGCAGAATGGCCGCAGACGGCGGATCGGCCGGGAGGTGCTGCAGGTGACAGCGACGCGGGGACCGGGCGGTATTGGCAGCGACCTCGACGAGGCACTGGTCCGGGCCGGCCGTTACCTGCGGCGGGGTGTGGTGTCGGCCGACCTGCGGACACTGGAGAAGACCGGGGGCCGGGAGGCTGACCGCTTCTACCGGGACCGCTGGAGCTATGACAAGGTGGTCCGTTCGACACACGGGGTGAACTGCACCGGCTCATGCTCGTGGAAGGTGTACGTCAAGGACGGGATCATCACCTGGGAGTCGCAGCAGACGGACTACCCGTCGGTGGGGCCGGACCGCCCCGACTACGAGCCGCGGGGCTGCCCGCGCGGGGCCGCGTTCTCCTGGTACACCTACTCGCCCACCCGGGTCAGGTACCCCTACGTGCGTGGTGTCCTGCTGGAAATGTTCCGGGAGGCGAAGGCCCGGCACGCCGGCGATCCCGTCGCCGCCTGGGCGGAGATCACCGGGAATCCCGAACTTGCCCACCGCTACAAGTCGGCCCGCGGGAAAGGCGGCTTCACCCGGGCGAGCTGGGACGAGGCGGTGGAGCTGGCGGCGGCCGCGCACGTGCACACGATCCGTGCCTGGGGACCGGACCGGATCGCGGGGTTCAGCCCGATCCCGGCGATGAGCATGGTCAGCCACGCCGCCGGAGCACGCTTCCACGCCCTGATCGGGGCGCCGCTGCTGTCGTTCTACGACTGGTACGCCGACCTGCCGGTCGCCTCCCCGCAGGTGTTCGGCGACCAGACCGACGTGCCCGAGTCCGGGGACTGGTGGGACGCCGCCTACCTGGTGCTCTGGGGCTCGAACGTGCCGGTGACCCGGACCCCGGACGCCCACTGGATGACGGAGGCCCGGTACCGCGGGCAGAAGGTGGTGGTCTGCTCCCCGGACTACTCCGACGCGACGAAGTTCGCCGACGAGTGGCTGGCACCGGCCCCCGGCACGGACGCCGCGCTGGCGATGGCGATGGGGCACGTGATCCTGCGGGAGTTCCTCGTCGATCGGCCGGTGCCCTCCTTCACTGATTACCTCACCCGGTTCACCGACGCGCCGTTCCTGGTGACCCTGGAACAGGCGGGGGAATCCGCCCGGCCGGGCAAGTTCCTGACCGCCGCCGCGCTGGGCGATCGGAGTGAGCATGCCGACTTCAAGCCGGTCGTCCTGGACGGCCGCAGCTGGCAGCCGGTGGCGCCGGGCGGGTCGCTCGGGTTCCGGTTCGGTGAGCAGGGCCTGGGCCGGTGGAACCTCGACCTGGGCGGGATCGAGCCTGTGCTGACCCTGCTGGGCGGGCCAAGCGAGCCGGTCGCGGTTGATCTGCCCCGGTTCGACGCACCCGATGGCAGTGCCGGGCTGATCCGCCGTGGCGTCCCCGCCCGGCGCATCGGCGGCCACCTGGTTACCACGGTCTTCGACCTGCTACTCGCCCAGTACGGGGTAGGCCGGGACGGCCTGCCGGGCGAATGGCCGTCCAGCTACGCCGACCCGGGCCAGCCATGCACCCCGGCCTGGCAGGAAGGCATCACCGGGGTCCCGGCGGCTGGAGCGGAGCGGATAGGCCGCGAATTCGCGCAGAATGCCGAGGATTCGGGCGGCCGATCCATGATCATCATGGGGGCTGGCACCAACCATTATTTTCATTCGGACACGATCTACCGCGCGTTCCTGGCGCTGGTGACCCTCACCGGCTGCCAGGGACGCAACGGCGGCGGATGGGCGCACTACGTGGGGCAGGAGAAGGTGCGCCCGGTGACCGGCCATGCGACCCTGGCCATGGCGACGGACTGGCAGCGGCCGCCCCGGCAGATGATCGGAACCGCCTACTGGTACCTGGCGACCGACCAGTGGCGCTACGACACCTTCACCGCCGATGCGTTCGCCTCCCCGGCCGGCCGGTCCGCATTCGCCGGGCTGACCACCGCCGACCTGATCGCCCAGTCCGCCCGGCTGGGGTGGATGCCGTCGTACCCCACGTTCAACTGGAACCCGCTCGACCTCGCTGACGCCCTGGTGCGGGCCGGCCAGGAGCCCGGCGCTTTCGTCGCCGGGGAACTGGCCGCCGGGCGGCTGCGGTTCGCGGCCGAGGACCCGGATGCGCCGGAGAACTACCCCCGGATCCTCACGGTCTGGCGGGCAAACCTGCTCGGCTCCTCCGGCAAGGGCAACGAGTACTTCCTCAAGCACCTGCTGGGTGCGGCCAGCTCGGTGCGCGCTGCCGAAGCGCCACCTGGCCAGCGCCCGCGGGATGTTACCTGGCGGGAGCAGGCCCCGGAGGGGAAGCTCGATCTGCTGCTCGCGCTGGATTTCCGGATGACATCGACCACCTTGTTCGCCGACGTCGTGCTGCCGGCCGCAACCTGGTACGAGAAGCACGACCTGTCCAGCACCGACATGCACCCGTTCGTGCACGCGTTCAGCCCGGCCATCAGCCCGCCCTGGCAGACCCGGACCGACTTCGACTCCTTCCATGCGCTGGCGCGCGCGTTCTCGCAGCTTGCGGCCACGCATCTGGGCGTCCGGCACGACCTGGTCGCCGTCCCGCTGCAGCACGACACCCCGGATGAGATGGCCGTTCCGGGCGGGATCGTCCGCGACTGGCGCGCCGAAGGGCGGCCGCCGGCACCTGGGCGGGACTTCCCCCGGCTGGTCGTCGTCGAGCGGGACTATCCGGGCATAGCTGCGAAGATGGCGGCGCTGGGGCCGCTCCCGGAGCGGCTCGGCCTGACGACCAAGGGCACCACGTTCCATCCGTCGGCCGCGATCGAGTTCCTGAAGGGCAAGAACGGGATCGTCCGCGGCGGCGTCGCGGACGGGCGGCCCCGGCTGGACCGCGACGTGCATGCCTGTGAGGCGATCCTGGCGCTGTCCGGTACCACCAACGGCCAGCTTGCCGTGGACGGGTTCCGCGCGCTGGAGCGGCGGACCGGCACCGCGCTTGCGGACCTGGCCGCCGAGCACGAGGGCAAGCAGATCACCTTCACCGATACCCAGGCCAGGCCCGTCCCGGTGATCACGTCACCGGAGTGGTCCGGCTCGGAGACCGGCGGCCGGCGTTACTCGCCGTTCGTCATCAACGTCGAGCGGTCCAAGCCGTGGCATACTCTCACCGGCCGCCAGCACTTCTTCCTCGACCACGACTGGATGGCTGAGCTGGGCGAGCAGCTGCCGGTGTTCCGGCCGCCACTGCCCATTCACACGCTGTTCGGCGAGCCAGCGGTCGGGGAGACCGGGGCGCTCGGGGTGACGGTCCGCTATCTCACGCCGCACTCGAAGTGGTCGATCCATTCGGAGTACCAGGACAACCTGTTCATGCTGTCGCTGTCCCGCGGCGGGCCGACCATCTGGATGTCGCCACAGGACGCGGGCAGGGCCGGGATCGCCGACAACGACTGGATCGAGGCGGTGAACCGGAACGGCGTCGTGGTAGCGCGGGCGATCGTGTCCCACCGGATGCCCGAGGGGACGGTCTACATGTACCACGCACAGGAGCGGGTCATCGATGTGCCGATCGCCGAGACCAGTGGCCAGCGCGGCGGTATCCACAACTCGCTCACCCGGCTGCTGATCAAGCCAACTCACCTGATCGGCGGCTACGCCCAGCTCAGTTTTGCGTTCAACTACCTTGGCCCGACCGGCAGCCAGCGCGACGAGGTCACCATGATCCGCCGCCGCAGCCAGGAGGTGCGTTACTGATGCGGGTCATGGCGCAGATGGCCATGGTGATGAACCTGGACAAATGCATTGGCTGCCACACCTGCTCGGTTACCTGCAAGCAGGCGTGGACCAACCGCAGCGGTGTCGAGTATGTCTGGTTCAACAACGTCGAGACCCGGCCGGGGCAGGGATACCCGCGCGGCTACCAGGACCAGCAGCGCTGGCAGGGAGGCTGGACGCTGAGCCGCCGCGGACGGCTGACCCTGCGGGCAGGCGGGCGGATCAAGAAGCTGGCGAGCATCTTCGCCAATCCGCTGATGCCTGCGATCACCGACTACTACGAGCCGTGGACGTACGACTACGAGAACCTCATCGCCGCCCCGGCGCAGGCGGACACCCCGGTCGCCCGGCCCAAATCGCTCATCAGCGGCAAGGACATGACCGTGTCGTGGTCGGCGAACTGGGACGACGACCTCGGCGGCGGGCCGCAGCTGACCGCCGCCGACCCGGTTCTGGCGAAGATCTCTGATGACGTGAAGCTCGCGTTCGAGCAGACCTTCATGTTCTACCTGCCGCGCATCTGCGAGCACTGCCTGAACCCCTCGTGCGCCGCATCGTGCCCGTCCGGCGCGATCTACAAGCGCACCGAGGACGGCATCGTGCTCGTCGATCAGGACAGGTGCCGGGGCTGGCGGATGTGCGTGACCGGCTGCCCCTACAAGAAGGTGTACTTCAACCACCGGACCGGCAAGGCGGAGAAATGCACGTTCTGCTTCCCGCGGGTCGAGGTGGGCATCCCCACGGTGTGCGCAGAGACCTGCGTCGGGCGCCTGCGGTACATCGGCCTGGTCCTCTACGACGCCGACCGCGTCCTGGCCGCCGCGTCGGTACCGGGCGAGCAGGACCTCTTCGCCGCCCAGCGGGAAGTGTTCCTGGACCCGGCCGACCCGGCGGTGATCACAGCGGCAGGGCGGGCTGGCATCCCGCCGGACTGGGTTGAGGCCGCACAGCGCTCCCCGGTCTGGGCGCTGATCAGCAGGTTCGAGGTGGCGCTGCCGCTGCACCCGGAATACCGGACCCTGCCCATGGTCTGGTACATCCCGCCGCTGTCCCCGGTCGTGGACGCGCTGCGTATCACCGGGCACGACGCTGAGGCCGCCGGGAACCTGTTCGGCGCGATCGACGCGCTGCGGATCCCGGTCAGCTACCTGGCCGGGCTGTTCACCGCCGGCGACGCCCGGCGGGTCAGGGATGTGCTGGCCCGCCTGGCCGCGATGCGGTCCTTCATGCGCGACATCAACCTTGGCCGCGAGCCGGACACCGCTATTCCCGCCGGGGTCGGCATGACCCCCGCGGACGTCGAGGACATGTACCGCCTGCTGGCCGTCGCCAAGTACGACGAGCGGTACGTCATCCCCCCAGCCCATGCCGAGCTCGCCGACCAGGCGCACCAGCTCGAAGAACTCGCCTGCTCGCTCGACTACGAGGGCGGGCCCGGCATGGGCGGCTCCGGGCCGTTCGGGGAGTCGTCGGGCGGCCCGCTGCCGGTGGCCGTGGAGAACTTCCATGCGCTGCGGCAGCGGCAGACGTCGGACACCTTCACCGACCCGTCCGGAGCAGCCCGGGTCAACCTGCTGAACTGGGACGGCAAGGGCAGCTCGGCCCGACTCATGCCACCCCGGCACGAGGGTGAGCAGCCCGGCGAGAGCCCGGAGCCTGGTGCCGGCGGAGATGGCTCATGACCTCCGCCACGGCCGCTGGCCAGTTCAGCCGGGTGATGCGGGTCTGCTCGCTCGCGCTCGGCTACCCGGACGGCGCATGGTGGCAGGATCTCCCGCTGCTGGACGCCGCGACCAGCACGGTCGCCGGGCCGGCCGCCGGGCAGCTGCGGTCCTTCCTCGACGCGGCCGCCGCCCGCACCCCCGGCGAACTGGAGCAGGCATATGTGGATACGTTCGACCTCCGCCGCCGCTGCTGCCTTTACCTGACGTACTACAGCTGTGGCGACACCCGCAGGCGGGGCATGGCGCTGCTTCAGTTCGCCGCCGCCTACCGGGCGGCCGGATTCGAGCTGGCCGGCCGGGAACTACCGGATCATCTCGCCGTCCTCTGCGAGTTCTCCGCCGCCGAGCCCGGCCGGGGCCGTACCCTGTTCCGCCAGCACCGGGCGGGCCTGGAGCTGCTGCGGACCGCGCTGGCAG
>Ga0318556_10000023_pt1 | contig 30337 bp, 27 predicted proteins | sample GRESIP082b2f24_FD_203668 | JGI IMG/M metagenome (GOLD analysis project Ga0318556, IMG submission 203668) | Tropical soil microbial communities from Luquillo Experimental Forest, Puerto Rico - GRE.SIPMG.082b2f24 | ecosystem: Environmental > Terrestrial > Soil > Tropical forest > Bulk soil... | reverse complement strand
GCGCTCGCGTGCGTAGCGATCGCCGCCCAGGTGGTGTACGTAGTAGTAGTTCTGAAACAGACCGTGGTGCTCCACGATCCACGCCACCTGCGGTCGCACGTACGGCCGGATGATCGCCGCGGCCATTTCCGAGTGGTTGTAGGGAGCGAGCTCATCACCGATGTCGTGCAGCACGGCCGCCACCACCATCTCTTCGTCCGCGCCGTCGCGCTGCGCACGCGTCGCGGTCTGCAGCGAATGCTGCAGGCGGCTCACCGGGTAACCGAAGAGGGAATGATCGAGCTTGCGCAGGCCCTCGAGCACGCGGTCGGCGAGCCCCTCGGCATACTTACGCTCGGACTCATCGAGCAGCAGGTAGTCCTCGCGTGTCCCATCCTCCATGCGCCGAAAGCTGACCAACCGCTTCATGCGCTGCGCCTCACGTGTGTCTCGCTACCGAGCCCGCGGCGATCTTCAAACCCAACGTGCGCTTGCGCTCCGCCATGACTCGAGTCTAGGTCGCCGCCGGACCTAAGTCCACGTGCGCGGTGCGCGCGCGGCCGTTAGGAAAAACTCGCACGCTGGCCGTCCCGGGCATCCAGGCCGCTCGCCGCGAAGCTTCGCGCCAGCTGCTCCAGGAGCTTCGAATGCAGCAGGTCGCGCTCGGCCGCCTGTGGCGGACTGCGGACGCGCAGCTCGAGAGTGACCGCGGCGTCATCCATCCGCGTCACGAAGCAGCCGAGCACGGCTGACTCCCCCACTGCCTCACACGCGGTGCGCAGCGCCAGCTCGCGGGCCGCTCCGATATCGGTCGCGCGGCTGATGCGAATGGCGATGGGTAATGGCGCGCTGCGCGGCTGAGAGGCGCTGAGGTTTATGATCACCTGGCTCGCGGCGACGCTGTTGGGCAGCACCACCAGCCGTCCATCGTCGGTGCGCAAGGTCGTGTAGCCGAGCGACAGGGAGTCGACATTGCCGACTTCCGTGCCGGTCGGCGCGGTGACCTGCAGCCGGTCGCCCAGGCGGAACGGCCGATAGAGCGTGATGGCGACGCCCGCGACGACGTTGCCCAGCGTGCTCTGCGCCGCAAGGCCGATGACCACGGAGGCGATGCTCGCCCCGGTGAGCAGCGCCGTGCCGAGCGAGCGCAGCACCGGTATCAGGTGGGCGTACAGGATGAGCATGACCACCCAGATGGCGACGATGCCCATCTGCTGGAGGAAAGTCATGGTGGTGCGATCGAGATGCGCGCGGCGCAACAGCACTTCGTGCACGGTAGTCCGCAACAGGCGCGACAGCACCAGCGCCAGCAGCACGAAGAGCGCGAGATAGACCAGCGCACCGACCAGGGTGCCGGGGTGCAGATGCTGCAGGACGTCGTCCCAGCCGATCTTAAGGTCGCCCATATCTTCTCCCAACATAGCACGGCGCCGCCGCGCGACTGCTCGGCCGGGGTTGCACGTGGTCGCGCCCACGGCCACGGTGTATCTTCTCGGCATCGAGATAACGGGAGCGGGCCATGATGCTCAGTCGCCGTGACCTCCTGGGCGCCTCGGCGCTCGTGCTGGCGGGGACGGGCGTCACGCTACGGGCCGCCGCGGCCAGGGAAACCGCTGCGGGCGGCGCTCCGCTGGTGCTGTGTTGGAACGAGAATCCCTACGGGCCCTCTCCCGCCGCGCGTGCGGCCGTCAGCCAGTCGATCGCGGAAGCCTGCCGCTATCCTTCGGATGAGGAAGTTGCCGGGCTCGTCGCGGCGATCGCCTCCCGTGAGGGCGTCCCCGCCGATCACATCGTGACGGGAACCGGCTCGGGCGAGCTGCTGCGCGCGCTCGGGTGGCTGTACGCCCGGGACGGCGGCGAGATCATCGCCGCGCAGCCGACCTATGACGAGCTTACGGCCTATGCGCAGCACTGCGGCGCCGTGCTGAAGCCGGTGCCCGTCGACGCACAGCTGCGCCACGACCTGGCCGCCATGCACGCGGCACTCTCGGCGCATACGCGCGCGGTCTACATCTGCAATCCGAATAACCCCACGGGCACGGTGCTGCCCGCCGCGCAGATTCGCGACTTCGTGAGTGCGCTGCCCCAGCCGGTCGTCGCCATCGTCGATGAGGCCTACATGGATTTCGTCGCACCGGGCTCGACCGGCTCGGTGGCGGACCTGGTGACCGCGGGCCAGCGGGTCATCGTGCTGCGGACCTTCTCCAAGATCCACGGCATGGCCGGGATCCGCTGCGGCTACGGGATCGCCGCGCCCGAGATCGCAACCCAGCTCGGCGACGCACGTATGACGACGCCGAGTCTGCCCGCCATGCGTGCCGCCCGCGCCAGCCTCGGCGATGCCGGGTTCCTCGCCGACTGCCGGCGGCGCATCCTCGCGAGCCGCGCGCGCATCACCACGGAGCTGACTCGTCTGAAGCTCCGTTACGCCGAGCCGCAGGGCAATTTCGTATTCTTCGACACCGGCATGCCGCTCGCGCGCTTCACCGAGCGCATGCGCTCACGCAACATCCTCGTCGGCCGGCTGTTTCCTCCGTACGACACCTGGTGCCGGATTACCATCGGTACCGAGCCCGAGGTAGCGGCGTTCCTCGGCGCGCTGCGCGAGGTCACCGCGAGCGCCTGAGCGCGGCGCGCGCCCGGCCGAGCGCATGCTCAGCCGAGCAGCACGCTCATGCAGGTGAGCCCACCCTCCGCTTTGTGAAGCTCGGTCACCTCGATGGCCTGCGTCCTCACGCCCGCCGCCTCGAGACGCCGCCGGGTCTCTGGATAAGCCGCGCTCACCAGCGTCGTGCCGCCGGCCGTCAGGGTATTGGCGGCGTGCGGCTCGCGCTCAGCGACCGCGATCGTCCGCAATCCCCCGAAGGTCTCCCGGTTCACCCAGGCGGGGTTGATGAGCAGCAGGTCCGGGGCAATGAGGCTGCAGGCGCTCTTGAGGTGCAGACAGCCGGCGAGCGCCACCGGCTCCACGGTGTACCCGTACGCGCCCGCAAGCTGCGCGAGCTGGGCGATCCCCGCGGCGTTGCTGCGGCCGGATGCTCCGACGTAGAGCCTGCGCCCGACGTGCAGCACATCGCCGCCATCGAGACAACCCGGCTCGCTGATGCGCGCGATCGGAGCATGGCGCTCTAACGCGGCGGCGACGGTGGCCGTCTCGCCGCGCCGCGAGCTCGCACCGGGTCGGGTGATTACCGCGACTTCCGCCAGCAGCACGGCAGTATCCTCGACGAAAACGCTGTCGGGGAAGTCGGGCAACGCTGGCAGCCACTCGAGCGTGCAGCCGAGCGACTGCAGCGCCTGCGTGTAGGCGCGGTGCTGAAGTGCGGCGCGCCCGGCATCGATCGCACTGCGCGCGACGTGCGTGAGCTCGCAGCGCGCGAGTTGCGGACTGACTTCTCTGACTAGTGCAAGCATGGCGGCACGGGCATGAGGCCGGGGAGTATAGCCGCGGTGCTGCGCCTCGACAGCCCGCAGGCGGGACTCTATCGTAGCCGGCGTGCCTGCTGTCCCCCACATGACAGGCGTCGATCTCGCGGTCTCGATCGCGCTCGGCATCGGCCTCGCGGCGGCCGTGGGATTCCGGGTGTTCCTTCCGATGCTGGTAATGAGCGTTGCGGGCTACACCGGCCATCTGACGCTCGCCACGGGTTTCGCCTGGCTGGCAACACCGGCCGCGCTCGTGATGCTCAGCGTCGCGGCCGCACTCGAGGTGCTCGCCTACTACATTCCGGGCGTCGACAATCTGCTCGATGCGCTCGCAACGCCCGCGGCACTCATCGCGGGCACGGTGGTGTCGGCGGCGGTCATGGTCGACCTGCCACCGATCGTGAGGTGGACCACTGCGGTCATTGCCGGCGGCGGCGCGGCCGGCCTGACCCAGGGGTTGACCGCGCTGCTACGCGCGAAGTCGACCCTGATGACAGCCGGTGTCGGCAACCACGTGGTCGCCAGTGGCGAGCTGCTCGGCGCCCTGCTGCTGTCACTGCTCGCACTCGCCGCCCCGCTGCTGGCGGTAGCGCTCGTGGCGCTGTTCTGCTGGCTCGCGCTGCGTCTCGCGCGCCGGCGGTGGCCTCTCAAGAGCGGCTGAGACGCGGCGAGGGCACATCGCGCGCCGCGATGCGCAGGCACTCGAGCAGCGCGCTCGCGGCCGGCGGCAGGTTGCCGGGGGCGCGCAGGATCGCGCCGACCGGGCTCTCGATGGATTTGAGCTTCACCGGCAGCACCGACAAGAGCCCATGCTCGACGTCATCGAGCGCCACGTGGTACGGCAGCACGCCGATGCAGTCGGATTTGCGCAGCAGCACGCGGTTGGTGAGGATGGAGATCGATTCGATCACGTTGCGCGGCAGCGGCGCGTTGGCCTCGAGAAAGGCACGCTCGATCTGCCGCCGCAGCGCCGTCTCCGGCAGCGGCAGCAGCCAGGCTTCGTTCGCGAGCTCGCGCAGCCCCAGCCGCCGCCGGCGCGTGAGCGGGTGGCCGCGGCGCACGACCAGGCACACCGGCTCGGCGTAGAAGCCCTCGTACAGGAGCGCCCGACTGCGTCCCTCCTCCGGCAGCCGCCCGAGCACCATGTCGAGGTCACCGACCAGGAGCGACGGCACCAGGACGTCGTAGGTGCCGACCACCACGCTGATGGCGACACCGGGACGCTCCTTCTTGAGAAGCGCGATCGCGTCCGGAAGGATGCTGGCAGCCGCCGCGAGCAGCGTCCCGACCGTCACCTTGCCGCTGTAGCCGGCGCGCAGATTCTCCAGCTCTTCGGCCGCATGGCGCAGCTGCGCCAGCACGATCTTGGCGTGGCGCGCGAAGATCTCCCCGTACGCGGTGGCCTCGAGACCGCGATTGCTACGCCGGAAGAGCGGCACGTTGAGCGTGCGCTCGATGTCCTGCAGGGCCTTGGTGACCGTGGGCTGGCTGAGATTCAGACGTCGCGAGGCCTTGAGGATGCTGCGGCAGTCATAGACCTCGGCGATCAGCTCGACATGACGCAGGCGAAACTTGCGCGTGATCCAGCGCTCGAGGCGTACCGAAGCCATGGGCCACGATCATAGCCCGTTGGCGCGCTGATCAGGCGCGGCGTCGCGTGGGCGGCGCCTGCTGCCGGCTGACGTGCGCGTCCTCCAGACCGAAGAAGCGCGTCGCGTTGGCGTGCAGCAGCTTCTCGCGCGTTCTGTCGGAGAGCCCGTCATGGGAGCGGATCAGGTTGCCGACCTGCTGCTCCCCGAGAGGGTACGGATAGTCGGAGCCGAGCATGACGCGGTCCTCGCCCATGACGCTGACGAGGTAGGCGAGCGACTCGTCGCTGAATACCGCCGCATCGACGTGCAAGCGGTCGAGGTAGGAGGACGGCAGGCGCGGGCAATCCTCGCGCACGATGTCGCGATTGCGCCAGGCATTGTCGACGCGCCCGATGAGATACGGGAAACTGCCGCCGCCGTGCGCGAAGCACAGCTTGAGCGAGCGCGGCAGCCGCTCGAATGCTCCCGAGAGAATCAGCCACAGTATCGACAGCTGCGTCTCCGCCGGCATCGCCACGAGCCACGGCAGCATGTACTTCGACATGCGCTCCTGCCCCATCATGTCCCAGGGGTGCACGAACACCGCCGCCCCTTCGAGGGCGCAGTGCTGCAGGAAGGTGATCAGCCCCTCATCGTTGAGCTCGCGCGAGCCCACGTGATTGCCGATGTGCACGCCAATGTGGCCCTCGGCCATGGCGCGGCTCAGCTCGCGGCAAGCGAGCTCGGTGTCCTGCAGCGGCACCTGGCACAGGGACTTCAGCCGCCGGGGTGCCGCCGCGCAGATCTCGAGCGCCGCATCGTTGAAGATGCGCGCACATTCCAGTGCGTGCACCGCCGGCCGGTCGTAGGCGAAGAGCACCGGCGTCGCACACATGATCTGCACGTCCACGCCGTCGCGATCCATGGCTGCGAGCCGCACGGCCGGATCCCAGCAGGCCGAGGTCACCGGACGGAACTCGCGCGCCCCGACCATCAGCATGGCCTCACCGGCTGCGGTGTGCCGCAGCCAGGGCCAATCCGCGCCGCCAAAGCGCGCTGCCAGGTCCGGCCAGCTGCGCGGCAGGAAATGCGAATGGATGTCGACCATCTTCATGGGCGTCTCCTTGCCGGCGGGTGGTACGCCACCGCCTTCATTTCGATCAGCAGTTGCGGGTGCGGCAATGCGGCGACCGCGACCGTGGTGCGCGCCGGCCCCTGGTAGCCGAAGAATTCGCTGTACACCGCGTTGTAGGCGGCAAAGTCGCCCATGTCGATAAGGAAGGTACTGACCTCCACCACATCGCTGAGCGCCGCACCCGCTGCGGCGAGGATGTCGCGGATGTTCTCCACTACGGCGCGTGTCTGGGTCCGGATGTCGAGCACGGTGCGGCCGCTCGCATCGCTCGCGACGCCGGCAATGGAATCGTCGGCGCGCCGCGCGCTCGTCCCGGAGACGAAGATGAAGTCGCCCGCCCGGCGGAAATGCGGAAACGTGCCCCGCGGGCGGGCCTTGCCCGGTAGCACGGCGTACTGCGCAGGCGTAACCGCGGCGCGTCGGGCACGAGCGGGGCGGCGTTTCCTGGGGGTGCGCTCCATGGCAGCGTCCTTCAGAGCTTCACGCAGATGTTGAGCGGTTCGGAAAAGAAGGCGAGGGAATGCATCCCGCCTTCGCGTCCGATGCCCGAGAGCTTGACGCCCCCGAAGGGCGTACGCAGGTCGCGCAGGAACCAGTCGTTCACCCAGCTGATGCCCACCTCCATCTGCCGCGCGACGCGGTGCGCACGCTGCAGGTTCGAGGTCCAGAGCGCGGCGGCGAGCCCGTAGCGGGTATCGTTGGCCAGCTGCACCGCCTGCTCCTCCGAGTCGAACGGCGCGATATGACAAACGGGGCCGAAGATCTCCTCCTTGACGCAGCGGGCGTCCTCGGCGAGCCCGCGGATGATGGTCGGCTCGATGAAGGCGCCCGCATCGCGCTCATCGCCGAAGCTGGGCACGCCGCCGCCGCAGAGGATCTCGCCGTGCTCGGCGCGCGCGAGCGCGTAGTACGACAGCACCTTGTCGCGATGGCCGCGGGAGATGAGCGGCCCCATGTCGGCGCCCTCGAACGGGCCGCCGATCTTGAGCGCCCGCGCGCGTGCCACCAGGGCCCCGAGGAAGCGCTCGAATATCGGGCGCTCCACGTACACGCGTTCCGAGCACAGGCAGACCTGGCCGCAGTTGGCGAATACCGAGCGCGCCGTGCCGGCGACTGCCGCCTCGAAATCGGCATCCGCGAACACCAGTGCAGCGTTCTTCCCGCCGAGCTCGAAGGACAGTGCCTTCACCGAATCGGCGGCATTCCTCATGATGGCGCTGCCGGTGGCCGACTCGCCGGTGAAGGCGATGGCGTTCACCTCCGGATGGCGCACCAGCGCCTCGCCGGTCGACCCCGCGCCGAAGCCGTGCACCAGGTTGAACACCCCCGGCGGCATGCCGGCCTCCTGCATGACCTCCGCCAGCAACGCCGCACTCGAGGGTGTCTCCTCCGAGGGCTTGGCCACCACCGTGTTGCCGCAGGCGAGCGCCGGTGCCACCTTCCAGGTGAGCAGTAGGAACGGCAGGTTCCAGGGCGCGATCACGGCGACCACGCCCACCGGCTTGTGCACCGTGTAGTTGAGCGCGCCGCGGCCATCGGCGGTTCCCATCTCGAAGCACTCCGCGGATCGCGCCATCGCCAGGTCCGCGAAGGCGCGGAAGTTGGCCGCGCCCCGCGGGATATCGAGAGTGCTCGCCTGCTGCAGCGTCTTGCCGGTGTCGGCGATCTCCGCGCTCACGAAGTCGGCGAAGCGCTGCTCGATGCGCTCGGCCACCTTACGCAGCAGCGCACAACGCTCGGCCGTGGTGAGACGGCTCCAGGGGCCGCGCAGCGCGCGGCGCGCCGCCGCCACTGCGCGATCGACGAGCGCAGCGTCCGCCTCGGTGACCGTGCAGATGGCGCGGCCATTGACCGGACTGATGTTCTCGAAGCGGCGGCCGCTGCGGATGAACTCCCCGTCGATGAGGCACGGCAGCTGGGTGCCCGTCAGGGGATGGGGATCGCTCGCGGTCGGCATGCGCATTCAGCGCGGATTCTAAGAAGCTCCCGCCACCAACAAATAATGATTTTTTACGGCTCTGGTATGCAGTTTTTCTATATCACTGCAGCCGTCACGGGCACAGGGCGCTCGGACGGGAAAAAGCCGCGGCCCGCCCCGATTTGGGGCGCGACCGCGGCCATTCACTTCGAGGGTGGGGTCCGCTATCGAGGGATCGGGCCGGCGGCAGCGTACTCGTCACTGCCCGGATGGATTCCGAGCTCGTGCTGAAGCGCACGATAGGAGTCGGTCACCGGGGCCAGATCCCGGCGGGCCTGCGGATTGTCCGAATGGGCGACTTCGTCGCGCACCGCGTGATAGCTGCGCGACACCCGATCGAACGCCTCGCGCACCGCGCGCTCGGTGCCACCCTCGTCCACCACCTGGCGAAACTCGTGCGCATCGCGCGCCAGCGCGTGGGCGTCGCGGGCGTAGTCGCTCGCGTAAGCGAGCCGCTCGTGACTGCGCGGGGTCACATCGGCGCTGCGCGCGACCTGGTCCCCCGCGTCACGCACCAGCGCGTTGGCGTTGTATTCCAGATTGTCGGCTGCGTTTGTCAGGTTAGCCCGCGTATTGGCCGCACAGCCGGCGAGCCCCGCCAGTGCCAGCGAGGCCAGCAGCATCGTGAGACTTCCTGCGCTTCGACTTGCGTCCATGGCTTGCTCCTGTCGCCCCGATGTCGGCCAGCATCCGGCGAGTGCGCGTACATCACAATGGGACGGCTTTACGGCCGCGCGTCAGCGCGCGCCTACGGCCGCGTTCGTGCGCTTCCCGGCCGGGCACTCCGGGCTCGCTTTTTGGAGCTGCGGATTATGTCTGACAGGATGTCGCCGCGCCGGCCGACACTGCGGCCTGAGTTCTTCAAGCGCCGCGGCTGAGGCGCTCCCGCCGCTCGAGGCTCGCCGCGCTCCACACCTCGCGGCTGTGGTAGTACTGGGGGAATACGCGCGCCCCGGCGGGCAGCAGCACCCACGGCTGCTTCGACTCGGTAAAGATGTGTACGTCCGGCGGAAACCGGTCCGGCTCATCGAGCGTGCCCACACGCACGAAGCTCACGCGCTCCTGGAAGCCGGCGTAGTGGCTCCACACTGCCACCCGGCATGTGGGGCAACGTGCGATCCGCTGACCCTTGCCGCTCGCACTGGGAGTCGCCACCAGCTCCACCGGGCCGGTGAGCAACTCCAGCCGGTCCGTCTCGATGAGCGCATTGAGCGCGAAGGCCGTACCGCTTTCGCGCTGGCACCAGCGGCAATGACAGCAATGTACGATGAGCGGCGCCGAGGTGAGGCGATAGCGCACGCTGCGGCACGTGCAGCCGCCTTCGCACTGCAACGAGTGGGGTTCGCTCATATCCCAGCCGCAATGGCGCGGCGCGTCCCGCGGGCCGCAGCGCGCGCCGAGTCTAGCCCGAGCTGCTGAGGCAGCTCTTCATGAAGGTCTCTCGCTCGGTGCCCTTGAGTCCCTTGGTGTTGGCATTCGCGTTGCAGGACTTCATCTTCTCCTGCTGACTGTTGCCTTTGTGGGCGGCGCCTTCCTTGGACAGACAGGTCTTCATGTAGGCCTCGCGGTCCGTCCCTTTTAACCCCTTCGCGCTGGCGTCGGCGTTGCAGGTCTTCATTTTTTCCTGCTGACTGTTGGTGTGCGCCGCGGTAGTGGGCGCCTGGGCGATTGCGCCCTGACCGGCCATGACCGCCAGCATCGCACCCATTGTCACCAGCCATCTCGAAGCTTTCATACGTGCTCCTTTACGGACCGGGTTCACCGGCGAGCGATGTTAACTCCAAGCCGGGTCGTTACTCCATGTTCGGACAGGGACACACGTTGCATGTCGCTCGCGCGGTACGGTACAAGGGCCGTCCATGTGGAAGGCGATCGCCGCGGTGAGTGTCGGAGCGAGCCTCGGGGCGCTGCTGCGCTGGTGGCTCGGCATGACGCTCAACCAGCACTTTCCCGCCATCCCGCCCGGCACGCTCGCCGCCAACCTCATCGGTGGCTACGTCGTCGGCGTGGCGATGGCTTTCTTCGCCACCTATACGGCCATCGCCCCGGAGTGGCGGCTGCTGGTGATCACCGGCTTCTGCGGCGGCCTCACGACCTTCTCGACTTTTTCGGCGGAGCTCGTGACGCTCATGCAGCAGGGACGTGCGGGGTTGGCGCTCGGCGCTGCAGCCGCGCATCTGCTCGGCTCGATTCTCATGACCTTTGCCGGTATCGGCACGGTCCTGTGGCTGCGCGCCTTACGGGCATGACCGCCGCTCATCCGGAGTGAGGACAAATGCAAGGCTCGTTCCTGAGGTTCTACGTGCACGAAGGTCAGCGCCATCAGCGACGCCTCGTGTGGGAGTGGCTGCTCGAGCAGGCTAACGGGCTCGGCATCCGCGGCGGCTCGGCGTTCCGCGCCATGGCGGGCTTCGGCCGCCACCACGTGCTGCACGAGAGCAGCTTCTTCGAGCTGGCCGGCACGCTCACGGTGGAAGTGGAGTTCATCGTCAGCGATGCGGAAGCCCAGCAGCTGCTGCAGCGGGTGCACGCGGCCGGCATCCGCGTGTTCTACGCCTGCATACCGGCGATTTTCGGCGTCATCAACCCAGGCCCTGGCGATCCCGCGGAGGAATGAGATCAGGGTCCCGCCCGATCGATGCGATGCAGCGGCACCGCGCTGGCGGCGCCGAAGCTGGGACGGTCGGGCTCGGGCGCGGTAAGCGGCTCGCAGGCCTTGAAGCTCGCGAGGCAGCGCACGGTGAGCTGCTGATATTCACGCGTGCCGGCAGCTTTCCACTCGAGCTCCTGCGGCTTGAGATCGCGCACCACGCGCGCCGGAACGCCCGTGACGAGCGTGCGCCGCGGCACCACGAAGCCCGCGCGCACGAAGCTGCCCGCGCCGACGAATGCCTCCTCCTCCACCACCACATCGTCCATGAGGATGGCGCCGATGCCGATGAGGGCACCGCGGCCGACCTTGCAGCCATGCAGCACGGCCGCGTGCCCGATGTGTGCGTCGATCTCGAGCAGCGTCTCGTGCTCGGGAAAGCTATGCAGCACGCAGCAGTCCTGCACGTTGCAGCCCTCGCCGAGAACGATGCGTCCGAAGTCCCCGCGCAGCGAAGCCCCCGGCCCGACATAACACTTAGGTCCCACGATCACATCGCCGATGAGCGTCGCCTGCGGATGCACGAAGGCGCTCGGGTCGACGACCGGGATCAGTCCATCGAGGGAATACACCGCCACGGCAGCTCCGGCGACCGCGGCGCGCTCAGCCGGCGCGCCCGCGGCCGAGGAAAGCGCGCACCCGCGATCGAAACTCCTCCGACTGCAGCTTCGCGCCGAAGATGCGTGCCTCCGCCTCGATGCGTGCCAGAAGCTCTTGCGGGTCGCCGCGCAGCAGACGCCGCGTAGCCTGGAGCGCATCCGCCGGCTGCTCCGCCACGCTGCGCGCCAGCGCCCGCGCCTCTTCGGGGAGCGCCGCCTCCTCGACCACACTGTTGACGAGTCCCAGGCGGTACGCCGTGTCGGCGTTGAACGGTTGGCCGAGGTAGAGCAGCTCCGCCGCGCGCTGGTAGCCGATGAGACGCGGCAGCAGCAGCGAGCTGCCCGCCTCGGGCACGAGTCCGAGCGCGATGAACGGCATCGACAGCTGGGCGCCGCGCGCCGCGACCACGAGATCACAGTGCAGCAGCATGGTCACGCCGATCCCGACGGTTTGTCCCTGTACCGCCGCGACCAGCGGCTTGGGAAAGGTGGCGAGGGCGCGCAGGAACTGCATTGCCGGATGGTCGGCGCTGAACGCCGGCCCGCTGAGAAAATCCTGCAGATCGTTCCCGGCGCTGAAAGAAGCCCCGGCACCGCTCAGCAGCACCGTGCGCACCGCGTCATCCGCCTGCGCTTCGGCAAGCGCCCGGGTGAGCTGCTCGTACATGCCGAAGGTGATGGCATTGCGCTTCTCGGGACGATTGAGGCGCACCTCGCAGACACCTGCAACGCGCGCCACCAGCACCGGATCGCTCATGCGGGCAGCTTGCGGCAGCGCCCGGCGGCGTGCAACCCGGAGGGTCCGGCCTCAGGGCTTCGCCGGCCGGGCGCCGGGCGTGGCGGATCGCCGGAAATCGACATCGCTGTCGGCGACCAGCCACGCGAGTGCCGCCCAGGCGGCGACGTTCTGGTCGAGCTGCTCGCGGTCGACCTTGTCGAGCGTGTCATCGGGGGTGTGGTGGATATCGAAGTAAGTCATCGCATCCTGGCTCAGCTGAACCCCCGGCACGCCCGCCTCCACCGACGGTGTCACATCGGCGCCGACATCCTCCGGAGGCCGGTCCGAGGCCAGTACGCCGATCGGGGTGAGCACGCGCAGCAGCGTCTTCGCGAACTCGCCCTGCGCAGCACCGCCCGGCAGCGCGAAGGAGTACACGCGGTCGGTGCCGAGGTCGCTCTCTCCCGCCAGCACGTGGTTGGCGAGCTCGGCGCGGTGATTCAGGACGTAAGAGTGACCGCCGAAGGCGCCCCCGGGCGGGGTCGGCTGCGCGATCTCCTCTGAGCCGAACAGCACCACGCGGACCGTGCGGCGCGGCCGGTGCGGCAGGTCGCGAATGAGCTTCGCCGCGGCCGTGATGATCGCGGTACCGGCGCCATCGTCGATGGCCCCGGTGCCCTGGTCCCAGCTGTCGAGGTGTGCGCCGAGCAACACCACCTCCTGGGGACGCTCGCGGCCGCGCACGTCCGCGATGACATTCTGCGAATGGGCATCCGGCACGTAGGAGGCGCTGGAGAACAACCGCACGCGCACCGTCTGTCCGCGCCCGGCAATGCGCTCGATCTGGTCGGCATCCGGTGCCGACAGCGCGAAGGCCGGCACCGCCACCCGTCCATCCGTGTAGCGCGTCGTGCCGGTGTGCGCGAAGCGATGGCTGTCGGTGCCCGCCGAGCGCAGCAGGTAGGCGATGGCGCCGCGCTGCGCGGCCTCGTTCGGCCCGTCGGTGCGTCCCGGCACTGCGGCGCTGTAACCGGCGCCGTCCTGTGCCCGCACCATGCGCTGCGCCACCATTGCGATCCGGCCGGTGAGCGAGCCGCCCGGCGCGGCCTTCAGATCCGTGAGCGTCGGAAAGATGACCACATCACCCTCGAGGCCACCCGGCGGCGTCGGCGGGGACTCGCCGAGTGCCGCGACGACCAGCGGCTGCAAGCTCGGGGCGATCAGCTGGGCGCTTTCGGTGCCGCGCACCCAGCCCTGGATCGGAAAGCTCTCGATGTGCACGTTCTCGAAGCCGAGCGCTTTGAGGCGCGCCGCAGCCCAGGCGGCGGCCTGCTGCTCGTTGGCCGATCCCGCCGGCCGCGGTCCGAAGCCGATGGTGAGCTCGCTCACCCAGGAGTAGGCGATGTCGTGTCCGGCGATCGCCGCATCGCGCAGCTGCGCCGCGACGACTTCCGGGGCCGGCCCGCTCGCCGCACCCGCCCCCGCCGCGCCGAGACATACCAACACCAGCGTGAGCACGCCGGCGGCGTGGACGAGGACGGTGGGAACGGAGCGAGGTCGTGGCACGGCGGCGGCTCCCGGTGGCCAGGCAAAGGAGCGCGCATTCTACGCAAAAAACCACCCCAAAAAATTGCGCTTGCCGTACACGGCGAGTGGACATCGGTCAGCAAGATGCGCAATTTTTTGGGGACCCGGGTCCCGGACTGCTACTGCGGCAGTTGCTTGATCGGCAGCGGCGCGGCGAGGTGAAAGCCCTGCACGAAATCCACCCCGAGGCGCCGCAGCTCGGTGAGCACCGCCTCGCTCTCCACGCATTCGGCCACGGTGGCGATCCCGAGCGCGCGGCCGACCTTGCTGATCGCCTCCACCATGCTGCGGTTGACCGGATCCTGCGTGATGTGGGTGATGAACTGCCCGTCGATCTTCAGGAAGTCGACCGGCAGCGTCTTCAGGTACACGAAGGAGGACACACCGGTGCCGAAGTCATCGAGTGCGAAGCGGCAGCCGCGGCCCTTCAGCTCGCTCATCAGATAGCGCGCGTTGGCGAGACTGGTCACCGCGGTGGTCTCGGTGATCTCGAAGCAGATGGCGCGCGCGATCACCGGGTCGGCGACGCTTTGCAGCACGTAGTCGACGAACGACTGCTCGTTGAGCGAAGTGCCCGAGAGATTCACCGCGATCAGCGGCAGCGGCACCCCGCGCTCGCGCCGCTCCGTGAGCAGCGCGATGGCCTGCCCCATGACCCAGCGGTCGATTACCGACATCACGTTGTAGCGCTCGGCTGCCGGAATGAATTCGCTCGGTGGCACGAGCGAGCCGGCGTCATCGCGCAACCGCACGGTGAGCTCGTGGAAAGGCCGGCCGCCTTCGGAGCTCAGCGGCAGGATCGGCTGGAAGTACAGCTCCAGGCGATTGTCCTCCGCCGCGCGCGTGACCCGCGACACCCAGTGCATTTCCCGGTACCGATGCGACTCGCCATCGGTCTCATACACATGGATGCGGTTGCGGCCGGCATCCTTGGCGGCATAACAGGCGATGTCCGCCGCGCTCATGACGTTGGCGACATTCTCCGTGCCCGCGGAGATCGGCACGATGCCGATGCTGGCGCCGACCGACAACGTGCTCGCGCCCCACACGAAGCGGAAGTCGCGGATCGCCTGGCGCACACCCTCGGCGATGCGCGTCGCCTGCTCGAGCGTGCAGCCCTCGAGCAACACCCCGAACTCGTCGCCGCCGAGACGCGCGATGGTGTCGGAGGCGCGCACGCGCGTCTGCAGCAGCCCGGTGACATCGCGCAACAGGCGGTCGCCGGCCGGATGGCCACAGGTGTCGTTGACCAGCTTGAACTGATCGAGGTCGATGTACAGCAGCGCGTACGAGCCCTCGCCGCGCTGCGCCGAGAGCAGTGCGCCGTGCAGACGATTGTCGAATTCGCGACGGTTGATCAGGCCGGTGAGCGCATCGTGGCTCGCCTGCCAGGAGAGCGCGCGCTTCAGGCGTCGCTCACGCGTCACATCGTGGAACACCACCACCGCGCCGATGACGCGCCCGGCGCGGTCGCAGATCGGCGCCGCAGACTCCTGGATCGCGACCTCGTTGCCCGCGCGGGTGATGAGCACGGCATGATCGGCCGGGCCGCCGTGCTCGGAGCGGCCGAGTGCGCCGGTGAGGGAGTTCTCGATCGGCTCGCGGGTGAGCTCGTTCACCAGCCGCAGCACCGCCGCGATCGGCTGGCCGCGCGCCTCGGCGAGCGTCCAGGCGGTGAGGCTCTCGGCGACCGGATTGATGTACTCGATGCGTCCCTCGGCGTCGGTACTGATCACCGCATCGCCGATCGACTGCAGCGTCACCTGGGCGCGCTCCTTTTCGGCGAAGATCGCCTGCTCGGCGCGTTTGCGCTCGGTGATGTTGGCGATCGTGCCCTCGTAGCCGGTGATGTAACCGGTGGCATCGCGCACCGCGCGCGCGTTCTCGAGGACCACGAGCTGCTGGCCGTCGCGGCGGCGCATGAGGAACTCCGCATCGCGGATCTCCCCTTCCACCTCCACGCGGCGCGCGAATTCGGCGCGGTCGGCCGGATTCCAGTACAGCGTCTCGGCCGAGGGCAGCGCATAGAGCTCCTCGGCGCTCGTGTAGCCGAGCATCTTGACGAATGCGGGATTCAGCGACAGCAGCCGGCCCTCGCGGCTGCTCTGGTAGACCCCTTCGGCGATGGTCTCGAAGAGTCCCCGGAACTTCGCCTCGCTGCTGCGCAGAGCCTGCTCCGCCAGATGCCGCTCGATGGCGATGCCGGCGAGCTGCGCCGCCCGCGCCATGATCTGCGTCTCTGCGGGAGCCGGCAGGCCTACCGTGCCGCGATAGACCCCGAGCGAGCCGAGCACGTGGCCGGCGGCGGCCTTGATGGGTGTCGACCAGGCGGCCCGCAGCCCGGCGCGCAACGCCGGCTCGCGGCGCTCGGCCCAGAAGGGATCCGTGCCGATATCGGCCACCAGCACCTGGCGGTCGAGATACACCGCCGCGGCGCACGAGCCGTTGCGGATGTCGACGCGGGCGTGCTCGAGGGCGCTGCGCAGGGTCTCGGGCAACTGCGGGGCGACCATGTGGTCGAACGACTGCCGATGCTCGGCAAGCACGCTCACCGAAGAGACGGTACCGACTCCGGCAGATTCGATGAAGCGGGTGATGGAGGCCAGCACTTCCGGCAACGGAGCGTTGCGCGTGATCTGCTCGAACACTTTGCGCTCGGCGAGCACCACGCGCTCGCTGCGCTTGCGCTCGGAGATGTCGGCGATGCTGCCGCGTACCAGCCGGCGGTTGCCGCTCGGCAGACGCACCAGCCGCACCTCGCACATGATCTCGCCGCCGGCGCCGTCGTAGTGCGCCCACTCGAACACCGGCACCGCGCCATCGAGCGCCTGCTGGATGTAGGCGCGGGCTCGCTGCTCGGAGGGGGCACCGTCGGGCTGCACCGGTGGGCTCAGCTCGATCGGCCCGACGGCGAGCAGCCGCGAGCGCTCGAGCCCGAAGAACCGCTGCGCATTGTCGTTGGCATCGACGAACCGTCCGGAGTCGACATCCAGCACCACGATGGCTTCCGGTGCGTGATCGACCAGCAGCTGGTAGCGCGCGGCGCTCTCGCGTATCGCCTGCTCGGACTCGCGCCGCTCGGTGACATCCCGCAGGCACAGCACGAACATCTCGCGCCGCGAGAGGTTTGCTTTGCTGACGGCGATCTCCGCGGGAAAGTTGTCGCCGTCCTTGCGCCGCGCCCACAGCTCGCGCGAGCTGAGATCGAGCGCGGTATCGCCCAGGGCGGCGGCAAAACGCTGCAGCGCCTGCGGAACCGTCTCGCCGTCCTCGGCCAGCTTGGGTAGCAGCAGCTCGATGCGCTGACCGACGACCTCGGCCTCGGCGAAGCCGAATACGCGCTCGCCGGTCGGATTGAAGGTGCGGATCACCCCCTCCGCGTCCACCGTGAGCACCACATCCTTGATGTGATCGAGGATGACCTGCAGGTGCTCGGAGCTCTGCTCGCGCGCTTCCAGCGCGAGCGCGCGCGCCTCATCCGCCATGAGGCGCATGGATTCAACGATCCCGCGCCGCTCGTTCTCGATGGTCAGGTAGTGATCGTTGATCAGCCGCAGCAGCATCCCGACATCGGGATGCGCGCTGCCGGTCCGTAGCCGCAGCTCGCGCAGCTGCGCCTGCAGGTGGGGGTGCAGGTCCGGGTCGGCCTCAGAGAGCGGCCGCGGGTCCTCCCGGACGAGCGTCGTGGTCGCACCGGGCTGGGCCTCTGGCACGTCGGGGCGCGTCCGTAGGGAGTGCGGCTTTACCATAAGGCGGGCGAATAAGTCCGAGAATGATCATACGGGGCGGTCCCGGACTTCCCCGTGAAGCCTCTCCCGATTCCGCGGGGTCGAGCCGGCCTGGCGGCCGAGCGCCGCCCCTAGCTATTGCGCTGCAGCAGCAGCGCCAGGCGGGGCGGGATGGGCGGACTGGCTGGCCCGGGCCGATGCCCCCGGGGCGATCGCCCCGGCCGCCTTGGGGCTGCCCTGGGGCTTGCCGCCCTCATCGGATGCCCTGGCTGCGGCAATGACCGGCACGGAATAGCCTCCGCTCGCAGTCTGGCCCGCCGCATCCACGGTCAGCACGGCATGGAGGGTGAATATCCCCTCGCGTTTCGGGAGCACCTTCACCGAGTGGCGTATCGGCACGCCCTCGGCGGGGTGATCGGCTGGAGCGATCTGCCCGCCATCCAGCAGCTCGAGGCCGTCCTCCCCCTCGACGTTGCCGGCGACCCGGTCGACGCTCGCGGATATGGGGATGATCGCCAGATCGACATCCAGCGGCTGTCCGATGTCGGGGCGGTCGTGCAGGTCGAATTTCAGCTGGAGCGGCAAGGTGGAGGGCTTGCTGGCGGCTACCGCGCTCACCATCCTTGAGGTGTCATCGGCCGGATTCACCACTTTTCGCGTGATCGTTTTCGCGGGCGACTGGGCGGGCGTGCTGTCGGAGTGGGAGCCGCAGCCGGCAAAGACCGTAGCGAGCGCCACGGACAGCGCCAGATTTCGGCCCAGGATCCAGGCTGTTGTCTGCGTCACTTCAGGACCTGCGTTAAGTCGCATCGCGGGCGCGCACAATAGCGCGACTCTCGGGAACGGTGCACGTGCGCAATCGGCATTTCCCCCAAAGTATGGCCAGCGGCTTACACCTGCAGAAGCGGTGGCTCGTCGATCGTCGCGTGCTGCTCGAGCAGGTCGTTCAGGTAGCTCTCCCAGTAGCGGGGCTCCCCCGCCCAAGGGAAGGCACGCGGAAAGGCCGGATCTGCCCAGCGGGAGACCACCCAGCCGGCGTGATGCAGCATGCGCAGGGCCCGCAACGGCTCGATGAGGAGCACCTCGCGAAAATCGAAGTCGGCAAACTGCTGGTACCCCCCGAGCAGCTCCTGCCACTGGTGCTGCTGCTCATCGGGCGAGCCCGAAAGCATCATCCACAGATCCTGCACGCGCGGTCCCATCGCGCAGTCGTCCAGGTCGACGAACAGCGGCCCGTGCTCGTCCCACAGCAGGTTGCCGAGATGGCAGTCCCCGTGGATGCGGCTCTCGTGCACCGGCGCGGCGGCGGCGAACGCGGCCGTCACGCGCTCGAGCAGCGCGCCGCTCACCGAGGAGTAACGCTCGCGCAATGCCTCCGGCAGCAGCTCGCTCGCGAGCACCTGTGCGCGCGCCTCCCAGCCCAGACGCTGCACGCCGATGCGCGGCCGCGCACCGAAGGGCCGCACGGCACCGACCTGGTGCAGCCGGGCGATGCTGCGGCCGAGCAGCTCGCGGGCCTCGGGGGCATCCAGCTCGGGCGCCCGGCCACTCATCCAGGGAAATGCTGCGAAGCGGAACTCCCGGTAGCGCAGCAGCGTCTCGCCACCGATCGCAAGCGGCGCGGCAACCGGCAGCTCCGCGGCGGCGAGTTCGGCGGTGAACTGGTGCTCTTCGCCGATTTGCGCATCGCTCCAGCGCGCGGGCCGGTAGAACTTCAGCACCAGTTGTCGGTCGGCCGCGCCGAGCTGATAGACACGGTTCTCGTAGCTGTTCAGTGCAAACAGCCGTCCATCGGGCTCGAGCCCGAAGGCCGCGGCCGCATCGAGCACCACTTCCGGTGTCAACCCGGAAAAAGGTCGCAGATCGCTGGTGCGCCTTTTGTTTATCATCGCTGCCCCATGAAGCAACCGAGCATATTAGTCACGGGCGGAGCGGGCTACATCGGCAGCCACGTGGTGCTGCAATTGCGGGCGCGCGGGGAGCGCGTGGTGGTGCTCGATGACCTGTCGCGCGGGTTCCGCCAGGCGGTGCTCGATGCCCCGCTCATCGTCGGCCAAGTCGGCGACCGCGCGACCGTCGCCCCGCTGCTCGATCAGTACGCCGTCGACACGGTGATGCACTTTGCCGCCTACACCATCGTGCCCGAGTCGGTCGCGGATCCGCTGAAGTACTACGGCAACAACAGCTGCGCGACCCGCACGCTGCTCGAGTGCTGCCTCGGCGCCGGCGTACGTCACTTCGTGTTCTCTTCCACCGCGGCCGTGTACGGCATCCCGGCCTCGGGTGTGGCCGGCGAAGAGACCCCGACTGCGCCCATCAATCCCTATGGAGCTTCCAAGCTCGTGTCGGAGTGGATGCTGGCGAGCGTCGCCCAGGCCTCGTCGCTCAGATACGCGGCGCTGCGTTATTTCAACGTGGCGGGCTCCGATTCCGGCGGCCGCATCGGCCAGGCGACGCCCAACGCGACGCTGCTCGTCAAAGTCGCCTGCGAGGCCGCGGCCGGCAAGCGCCCGGATGTGCAGATCTTCGGTACCGACTACCCGACACCGGATGGCACGGGCGTGCGCGATTACATCCACGTGGAGGATCTCGCCACGGCACACCTCGATGCGCTCGCCTGGCTGCGCAACGGCGGCGCTTCGACCACGCTGAACGTCGGTTACGGCCACGGCTACAGCGTGCGGCAGGTGCTGGCGAGCGTCGAACGCGTCACCGGTCGAGCGCTCAAGGTCCGCGAGGCGCCGCGCCGCGCCGGCGATCCGCCGACGCTCGTCGCGCGGGCCGAGCGCATCCGCGCGCAGCTCAACTGGCAGCCGCGCCTGGACGACCTCGACACGATCGTGCGCACCGCCTGGAACTGGGAGCAAAGGCTGCTACGCGAGCCATGGTGATCCCCCGGTAGAATGGACCCCCGATGCGGTGGGCACGACCCAAATCACTGAGCGGATTGATGCTATTCGGCCTGGCGCTGATGGCCGTGCCGCTGCTCGCCGCCGTCCTGACCGCCGTGCTGCAGATCCGCGATCTGGCCGAAACCGGTCAGAAGATCGTCATCCAGGGAGTCACCGGCGCGCGCGCGAGCCAGGCGCTGTTCGGACAGATCGCCTCGCTCGAGCGCACCGCACGGCTGCACGAGGTGCTGAAGGACCCGAAGCTGCTCGAGGTCTATCGCACGCAGAACGATCGTCTGAGCAAGACGCGCGAGCAGCTCCACTCGCTCGCCACCGGGCAAGCGCGCAGCACGCTGGAAGAGCTCGGCACGGTGCAGGAAAGCATCCGCGCGAGCGTGATGAGCAATGCCCCCGGCAGCGCCGCGACTCCGGATCTTTCGCCGCGCTTCGTGCAGCTCTCGGAGCTGGTCGAGCGCGTCGCGGAGCAGAGCAACGCGCAGGTCGACGAGGAGGTTGCGGCGCTGCAGGAGCGTACGCTCCAGGCCCGGCAGCGCCTGCTGTGGCAGGCTGCCCTGCTGCTGCCGCTCGCCATCGTGGCGGTGTTCGTGCTGACCGTCGGTGTGGGCCGCCCGCTGCGCCAGCTCGACCGGGCCATCAGCGAGCTCGGTCAGGGAACCTTCACCAATCCGATCGAGGTTTCGGGTCCCCACGACCTCGAGCGCCTCGGCGGTCAGCTCGAGTGGCTGCGTCAGCGGCTGCTCGATCTGGCGCACGAGCGCAACCGCTTCCTGCGCCACATGTCGCATGAGCTGAAGACGCCGCTCGCCAACATCCGCGAAGGCACCGAGCTGCTGATGGACGGCGCGGTGGGTGAGCTCGACTCCAATCAGCGGGAGGTGGCGGCCATCCTGCGCGAGAACGGCATCAAGCTGCAGCGCATGATCGAGAACCTGCTGTCCTTCAGCGCCTGGCAGACCTCCAGCGTCGGCCTCGAAGCCACCGAGTTCCGCCTGCGGCCTCTGGTCAAGCAGGTGCTCGAGAATCAGCAGCTGACGCTGCTCTCGCAGCGCGTGCGGCTCGATGTGCGCGTCGATGACGTGACCATGGTCGCCGACCGCGGCAAGATCCGCCTGATCCTCGAGAATCTGGTTTCCAACGCCGTCAAATACTCCCCCAAGGGCGGCACCATCCACCTGCAGGGCCGGGCGGCAGGCCCGCAGCTCGTGCTCGATGTCGCCGACAGCGGCCCGGGAATCCCGCTCGAGGATCGGGGCCACGTGTTCGAGGCCTTCTACACCGGGCGAGCGGCGCGCGGGACCGCGGTCAAGGGCACCGGTATCGGGCTCTCGGTGGTGCTCGAGTTCGTGGCCGCGCACGGCGGCACCGTCCAGATCGTCGATGGGCAGTTTCCCGGAGCCCACTTCCGCATCACCATGCCGCTGCGGGCGACGAGCGGCGACCGCCCGCGTGCCGAGCCGAAGGCGCATGCGCACGCGGCCTGAAGCCTTTCCCGCCCGAGCACGCGGGCCGTGCGCCGCGCCCGCGCGCGCCGCGCAGCGCACGCGCGGCGGGCTGGTCGCACTGCTGCTCGGGACGCTGGTGCTCGCCGGCTGCGCCAGCCTCATGTCCAACCAGCGGCCGCCCACACCGCCGCCGGTGGTTAGCCCCACCGCGACTTCTTCCGCGGTACTCAATGAGGACCTGGTGCTGCTGCAGAAGCTGGTGCAGGGGCCACCCGCAACGCAGGCGGAGATCCTGGCGAGCGCGCAGCGCGACTACGACACCGCGCCGACGCCGAGCCACACCCTGAAGCTCGCCCTGATCCTCGCTACACCGGGCCATCCGGCCACCAACCGCATGCGCGCCCAGGGCCTGCTGCGCGAGCTTATGGCGAATCCGGAAATGCTGCTCCCGGGGGAGCGGGCGCTCGCCTTCCTCCAACTTTCGCAAATTGACGACCATTTGACGCTCGAGGCGGAAAACCTCAGGCTGCAGGCGGACGCAGTGCGCGCCGACCGCGAGCACATCGCCAGTGCCAAAAACCGGCTGCAGGTGGAGATGGACGAGAACGCCCGGCTACGCAAGGAGCTCGATGAGGCACGTGCCAAGCTCGATGCCATCGCCAACATCGAACGTTCGCTGAATGAGCGCAAACCCGGCAGCTCCGGACGGTAACGGTGAGTCACGCATGAGTAAGGAACCAATGTTGAGTCAGACCGGCAAACGCAAGGCACGCATCCTGGTGGTCGATGACGATCCGGGGCTGCTGCGGCTGCTCACTATCCGGCTGCGCGCCGAGCATTACGACGTCGAGGCGGTCGAGAGCGCGGCGCAGGCGCTGGCCGCCTCGAGCCGCTTTCGCCCGGACCTGGTGATCACCGACCTGCGCATGGACCAGATGGACGGCATCGGCCTGCTGAAGGAGCTGCAGAACCGCTGGCCGGGCCTGAAGGTGATCATCCTCACCGCGCACGGCACCATCCCCGATGCCGTGCAGGCGACGCAGATGGGCGCCTTCGGCTTTCTCACCAAGCCGGTCGACAAGCAGGAGCTGCTCGATCAGGTGCAGAAGGCACTGCGCATATCCGGCTTCGGCGCCTCGGATGAGGACTGGCGCGCGGAGATCATCACGCGCAGCGCCGCCATGGAGGAGAAGCTGGCGCAGGCGCACATGGTGGCCGGCACCGATGCGCGCGTGCTCATCACCGGCGAGAGCGGCACCGGTAAGGAGTTGCTGGCGCGCGCCATCCACCGCGGCAGCCCACGCCGCAACAAGCCCTTCGTCGCCATCAACTGCAGCGCGATGGCGGAGAACCTGCTCGAGTCGGAGCTGTTCGGACACGAGAAGGGTTCCTTCACCGGCGCGACGCGGGCGCACCGGGGCCTGTTCATGGCGGCGGACGGCGGCACGTTGATGCTCGATGAGATCGGCGACATGCCGATGCGGCTGCAGGTGAAGCTGCTGCGCGTGCTGCAGGAGAACGTTATCCGCCCGGTCGGCAGCACCGACGGCATCCCGGTCAACGTGCGCGTGATCTCCGCGACGCACCGCGACCTGCAGCAGCTCATGTCCGCCGGTCAGTTCCGCGAGGACCTGTACTATCGGCTCAACGTGGTGCACATCGAGATGCCCTCGCTCAACCGTCGCCGCGAGGACATCCCGCTCCTGGTCGCGCATTTCCTGGCGCAGATCGCCCGCGAGAGCGGCGTGCGCAAGATCTACGCGCCCGAGGCGGTGGAACTGCTCGCCACGGCCGACTGGCCGGGCAATATCCGTCAGCTGCAGAACGTGGTGCGGCAGAACGTCGCGCTGTCGCAGACTCCGATCATTCCAGTGGAGCTGGTGCAGCAGTCCCTCGGCGGCTCACCCGCGCGGCTGCCCTCCTTCGATGAGGCGCGCGATGAGTTCACGCGCAGCTACCTGTCGCAGATCCTGCAGATCACCGGCGGCAACGTCAGCCAGGCGGCGCGGCTCGCGCGGCGCAACCGCACCGATTTCTACAAGCTCCTGGCGCGGCATCAGCTGACGCCCGAGGAGTTCAAGCAGCGCTAGCTCCGGACTTGCCGGGAGGCGCAGGGGCTTCCGTCGCTGCCGGGGCCGACCCATGCCGGCCGAACTGAGCGGGGTCGATGCCGTGCTTGCCGAGCAGGTCGTAGAGCGTCGGGCGGGTCACACCGAGCAGCTCCGCCGCCCGCGACAGGTTCCCTTGCGCCACGGCGAGCGATTGCCTCACGGCCTGCGCCTCCGCGCGCTGACGCGCTACGCGCAGGTTGAGGTATTCCGGATCGTCGCCGGGATCCTCGAGCCCAAGGTCGCTCGCGGTAACGACCGCACCCTCGGCCATGATCACCGCGCCCTTGATGCGGTTCTCGAGCTCGCGCACGTTGCCGGGCCACCGGTGCGCCTGGATCGCACGGATGGCATCGGGAGCCAGCCCGCGGGTGGGCTTGCCGAGCCGCGCCGAGATCTGCTGCAGCAGGAACTGGGCGAGCAGCAGACTGTCGCCCTGGCGATCGCGCAGCGGCGGCACGCGGATGATGACTTCGCTGATGCGGTAGAAAAGGTCGTCGCGGAAGCCGCCGTTGCCGATGAGGGTATCGAGATCGCGATTGGTGGCGCAGACGATGCGCAGATCGAGCACCAGCGGGGTACGTCCGCCGATGCGCTCGACCGTGCGCTCCTGCACCACGCGCAGCAGCTTCGCCTGCAGTGAGGCCGGCATCTCGCCGATCTCATCGAGGAATACCGTGCCGCCATCGGCGGATTCGAGCTTGCCGGCGGTGCGGCGCGCGGCGCCGGTGAACGCCCCCTTCTCGTAGCCGAACAGCTCGCTCTCCAGCAGCGTGTCGGGGATGGCCGCACAGTTGATGGCGACGAACGGCTTGTGCGAGCGCCCCGAGAGCCGATGCAGGGCGCGCGCCAGCAACTCCTTGCCCGTGCCGCTCTCGCCGAGCAGCAGCACCGTGGTATTGGTCGGCGCCACTTTCTCGACCGACCGGCACAGGCTGCGGATGGCGTCGCTCACACCGATGATGCCCTCGAGCGCCATCGTCCCGGTGCGCTCCCGCAGCCGCCAGTTCTCCTCTTCCAGCTCGCGGATGCGCAGCGCGCGGCGCACGACGATCGAGAGCACCCCGGCATCGAGCGGCTTGTGATAGAAGTCGGCGGCCCCGAGGCCGACCGCAGCCACCGCGAGCTCGCGCGCATCGTGCTCGGTCATGGCGATGATCTTGGTGTCGGGGGAGATGTTGAGTATCTGCCGCAGCAGCTCGAGGCTCTGCGCCGCCACCGCCGGCTTGTGGGCGGTGCCGAGATCGAACAGCACGACATCGGGCTCCGTGCGGCGCACGGTCGCGAGCGTCTGCTCCGAGGCCTCGCACACCGTGACCTCGAGGTCCGAGAACACCGCCTCGAGCTCGCGCCGCAGAGCGCGATCGTTTTCGAGAATCAGCAGCTTGCGACGCTGCATCGTGGCAGCCATCAACGCGCCCCCTTGCTGAACAGCACCACTTCGGCAGTCTGAATGAGAATCGCCAGATCGAACAACAGACTGTTGTTCTTGATGTAGTACAGGTCGTACTGCAGCTTCTCGAGCGCGTCGGTCTCGGATGAGCCGTACGGATAACACAGCTGCGCCCAGCCGGTGATGCCCGGCTTCACACAATGGCGCTGCACATAATAGGGAATCCTCTCCGCCAGCTGCGCGACGAACTCGGGGCGCTCCGGCCGCGGACCGACGAAGCTCATGTGGCCGCGCAGGACATTGAAGACCTGCGGCAGCTCATCGATGCGCAGTCTGCGGATGATTGCGCCGATGCGCGTGACGCGCGGATCGGCCTGCTGCGCCCACTGCGCGCCGTTGAGCTCGGCGTCCTGCCGCATGCTGCGGAACTTCAGCACCCTGAACACCTGCCCGCCTAGTCCCACCCGTGCCTGGCGATACAACGCCGGCGCCTGCCAGCCATCCTCGATCTTGATGGCGAAGAAGGTGAGGATCATGGCGGGCAGCGCCACCACCAGCACCGCGAGGCTGGCGAGCACATCGATCGCGCGCGAAGAGAAGATGCGCAGTGGGTCGCGCTTGAAGCCCTGCCCGAAGATCATCCAGCTCGGGTTGAGCAGGTCGATGCGCACACGACCGGTCTCGCGCTCGAGGAAGGTGAGCAGCTCGGTGACATCGACGCCCGCGAGGCGGCACTCGAGCAACTCGGGGATGGGAAAGCCGCGCCGCCGGTCATCCATCGCCACCACGACCTCGGTGACGGCGAGCCGCTCGCACAGCGCGCACAGGTCGCCGTCGTATTCGAGCACGCGCTCGCCCGGAACGGCGCGCTCCTCCCCGAGCGAGGGCACGAAGCCCACGAGCGCGAACGCATTCCCGTCCGCGGTTCGCCGCATCCCCGTGAGCGCGGCGGCCGCATATCCGGCACCGTAAACCAGCACGCGGCGCTTGAAGATCTCCTCATCGGCCACGCGCGCGAAGATCAGCCGCGAGGTGAGCACTCCGCACACGGACAGGACGACCGCGAGCCCCGCGACTCCGCGGAACAGGTGCCGGCTGGGGAACACATAGAACACCGCGGCAAATATGCACGACGACACGAGCAACGCCAGCAGCAGGCGCGCCAGGGTCCCGCTGAGCTGGGTGCGCTGGCGCGAGTTGTACAGCCCGAAGGCCAGCAGACAGGTCACTACGGTGGCGCTGAACGCGACCCCGCGCGGCCAGAGCGGACCGAACTCCCCCACCAGCTCGGGCAGGCCGCTGAAGCCCACCTGGAAGCGGATGCACACCGCGACATACACCGCGAGGAAGCACACCAGTGCCTCGATCACCGCCAGCGCAGCGAGTGATGCCGGGATGTATTGCCCGAGGATCCGGACGCGCATGGAGGGCTGGAGTACCTCTGGCAGTGCAGGCTGGAGCATCAAACTTTACACGATCGTGTAAAGCGAAAGTCATTCTCGCACGCGCGGCTATGCCGCCGCTGCTGCACATTTGTCTTAATCTGGCGACGCCGCGGTGCGCGAGGCCGAGACTTCAACCGGGCGGTGGGTGCGGGTGGCGCGCGCGATCGCGCCAGCGGTACAGCGACGGCAACAGGTAGCCCCTGAGCACCTGCACGCAGCTCAGATTGCGCCGCGCCTGACTCAGGTGCCGTTTGTAGTCGGTGCGCTGACCGGAGCCGGCCAGAAAGTCGTAGGTGATCACCCCCGCCTCGGCGGCAGCCTCCATCGCGTAGCCGAGGTGCAGCAGGCCGAGCGAGAGCTTGCCGGCAAAGGCGGGGTCGAATCCCATGCTGATGTTGTACTGACGCGCGCCCTTGCGGATGTCGTAGAGCACCGACACCGCCGCGCCATCGACGCTCACTCGCGACATGACCAGCTCTCCGCGGTGCCCCAGTCGATGAGCGAGCTGCGTGTGGAATTCCAGACCTGCTCCGGCGAATGCCGGCCGTTGCCAGCGAAGCTGGTGCAGGCGATTGAGATCGCCGAAGCCGCCGTCAATCTCAGCGGACGACAGCCGCGCGAAGCCCACCTTGCCCAGCCTCGCCAGGCGCCGGCGCAGACTCCACACGCTGCGGCGCGTCGACGGCCCGAGACTGCGCAGATAGTCGCCGAACCCGGCACCGAGGTCGGCCTGATAGCTCACGAGCGGGTCCACATCGCGCAGGTACTGCCGCCGACCGGGCTCGAGTCCCGAGAACGCATCGCGCCACTGCGTGCCCGCGGCCGTGAACCCGATCACCCATTCGCTCCAACCTCGCTCCTCCAGCAGGACGCGAGCGCACGCGCGGCGCGCGGCGTCGGCTTCCGCTGCGCTCGCGACGATGTCGAGGTATTCCGAAATGAGCGCTGCGGGATCACGCCACGATACCCCGATCGGCTGTACCGAAGTCGCGGGCAGCACACCGCTGCGCAGAACACGGCGGCGATAGTGGGGTGCGACCCCGACCAGCTCCTCGCCGCGGTAGAACGCCAGGATCTCGGGCGCAGCCGACAGCGCGCTCGCGAAACAATGCCACCACAGCGTCAACCAGTCCCATGACAGGAACAGCGCATCCGCGTTGGACCGGGCGAGCAGCCTTCCCCAGGCCGCTTCGCTCCCGAGCCAGTCGGCCACACTCCACCTGCGCAGCGTCAGCGGGCGCACCCGGTGTCCTCGAGGTTACGGCGATTGGGGGCTCGCGGGGAGGATCGGCGACTGCGGAGCGGGCTGCTCAGTGGGGAATTGCGTGCTCGCGGGCGCGATCGGTGAGAGCGGAGCGAGCCTTGCCGTGCCCGACCCGGTGAGCAGTGCCCAGGAGGCGGTGACACCGACCTGGTTGTCCTTGTACACCCCCTGCTGCTCGGAGTGCGTGTAGAGCAACCGCAGCGCGAGCCGCTCCCCGGCCTGCCAGCGCAGGTCTGCCAGCACACCCCAGGTATCCGCCGACCGACCGGTGATGATGGGCGCGCCACCGCTCGCAGCCGGGGTGCCGACTTGCTCAGTGCGCCCGAAGCTCACGCCAACATCGCCGCTGAGCACCGGACTCAAGAGCCGGGTGAGGGTCGCATTGGCCGATTTGTTGTTGTAATTGTTGACGGAGTCGAGCAGGTAGCGCGCCTGCCATTCCATCAGGCTCAGGTCGAGCGTGGTGCGCGCAGCTTGAAAGCGCCAGTCCAGTGCGTACAAGCGCTGCTTGAAGGGCTCGTCGGTGGCGAATAGCGATGGCGGCACCGTGGGCACGGGCTGATCGAAGCCGAGGCGGAAGGACGACACGTTATCGGTCAACACTTGCGAAACGGTCAGTGCGATCCGCTGGCTGGGTGTGATCAGCCGGGAGAGGCTGAGCCTCCCGATCGGCTCGTCGAACTTCTCCGTCGTCAGCGTCTCTCTCGAGCCCGCGGGTCCCTGGACGACGCTGAGCACGTCGTAGATGTGCAGCTGCGAGTATCCGCCGGAGAGGTCGAACGCGGTCCTGCTGTCGGCGAGCTGATAACCCGCCGTTGCCTCGCCGACGGAGTAATTGTGGTTGTCCACCTGGTCCTTGAAGTCGACCTTCTCGTAGTGTCCCTTGAGGTAGAGACTCGCCCTTTCGCTGAAGGCGCGCTCGATCCTGAGGTCGCCGCCATACCGATGGCTGTCGATGGTGGCGTACTGTGTCGCGGCAGAGCTCGAGGTGAGGTAGGAGTACAGGGCATCGAGCCTCACCGCGGTACGTAATGTCGGACGCAGGGTGAAGCGCGGACCGGTCGTGATGATATTGAGATTCACCAGATTATTGGGCGTAGTCGGCGCGTAGGGGTCGATCAGCACCTCGCTGAAGCTCTCGCGCGCGATCCACGAGAAGAAGCTCGGCACGATGTGAAACGCCAGCATCCCATCGAGATAGCCGCTCGGCTCGGTCGAATAGGCTCCACTGAGGTACTTCACCACCGCGAGGTTGGAGCTCAGGTGATAATCGAGCCGCGGGCCCGCCCGCGAAGTGTCGCCGATCAGACCCAGCAGCAGCTGCGTCGCGCCCGTTCCGGTGGCGGTGCGCTCCACGTTGTCGGTATAGATCGCCCCGCCGACGGCTGTGAGGTAGTTACCGCCGTACGCGTTGGACGCCTGGTTGTACAGCAGGCTCTGACCCGTCAGTGTCGTTTGGGCGGTTGCGGGACCCGCCACGAGTGCGAGCCACAGTCCGAGCGCTCCGCGGTATCGCGGACGCGGCCCCCCCGGCCGCATGTTGAGCCCAGAGGCCACGTTAGGTGAGTTAACCGCTGCCGGGCTGCTCACGCCACTTCGCACCGGACCCGGACTCGTAGTAGTACCCGGAATGCGCATGGCGGGTGCTCTGATTGAGCACCAGGAAGACCGACTTGTCGTCGGCCAGGGTTTCCAGCGCATCGAACACTACGTGCTGAGGCGTCTGGTCCGCGTGTACGACCATGACCACCTGCCCCGCGAAGTGGGCCAGCGCCTGTGACTCGGTCGTGACCAGCAGCGGGGCTGAGTCGAAAATTACCAGCCGCGCGGGATTTTCGCTGGCGAGTCGGGATACGACCTGGTGCATCCGCGCACTCGCCACCAGCTCGGTGGCGTTCGCCTCCTGGCTGCCGGCTGGCATGAAGGAGAGGCCGGGCATGTCGGTCGGCAGAACGGCCAGTTCCGCAGAGAACGCTGGATCCTTGACGAGGTCGAGGAAGCCCGGCCGACCCTCGAGTCCGAGGATCTGGGTGAGGCGGGGGTTCACGACGTCCCCGTCCACCAGCAGCACCGTGATGTCCTCTTCGAGTCGCATGCTGAGCGCCAGGTTGAGCGACATGAAGGTCTTGCCTTCCCCGGGCACGGCGCTCGAGATCATGATCAGGTTGCCGCTTGCGAGCTGAGCGACGCCGCGGCCGAGTGCGTTGTTGATCAACGGGCGCTTGATGCGCCGGTACTGCTGCGCGATCTCGTGCTCCTGGTGCACCGGGGGGAGCATCCCCGCGGCGCGCAGTGCGTTGTGATCGATCGTGACCGCGTGCTCGGGCATGGCGAGCTCGGCCGGCGACGCGCGGCGCCGCGCGGCGCCCGCGGCCATCACGGTCCCGTAGCCTTTGCCGTCC
>Ga0318556_10000015_pt1 | contig 35494 bp, 31 predicted proteins | sample GRESIP082b2f24_FD_203668 | JGI IMG/M metagenome (GOLD analysis project Ga0318556, IMG submission 203668) | Tropical soil microbial communities from Luquillo Experimental Forest, Puerto Rico - GRE.SIPMG.082b2f24 | ecosystem: Environmental > Terrestrial > Soil > Tropical forest > Bulk soil... | reverse complement strand
CCGCGGTGCTGCGGCGGCGACCCGCCGCAGCACCGCCAGCCCATCCACGCCGCCATCGAGAGCCGTCCGCGGCTCGTGGCGGCGCGCTTCCGCCGGCAGCAGCCCGACCTCGGCGGTCGGCACGTAGGGCGCGTTCGCGATCAGCACATCCACCCGGCCCTGCAGCGCCGGTGGCAGCGGCTGGTACAGGTCGCCCTGGTAGACCTGGCCCTCAGCAGCGGTGAGGTTGCGCCGGGCGCAGCGCACCGCAGCTGGATCGATGTCGACGGCATGCACGCTGGCCCCCGGCAGCGCCGCAGCCACCGCCGCCGCCACCGCCCCCGATCCGCAGCACAGATCCACCACCACCGGCGGCAACGATGCCCGGTCCCGGCAGGCGAGCGCGATGGCCTGGCCGGCCAGGAATTCGGTGCGGCGGCGGGGAGCGAAGACGCCCGGCTCCACCGCGATGCGCAGCCCGCAGAATTCCGCCCAGCCCAGCACCTGCTCAAGCGGCATCCCGGCGGCCCGCTGGTCCACCAGCCGGGCCAGCTCGGCTGGGTTCCTGGCCGCCGCGATGAGCAGGCCGGCCTCGTCCTCGGCGAACACGCACCCGGCCGCCCGGAGCCTGGCCACGACCTCCGGCCGCGGCAACGATGAAGTGGAGCCTGGCATGCCAGCCCTTCAGCCGTGCCTGACGGCAGGTGTCTCCCACCGCGCACGATCACGGTATGCCCGGCAGCCGGCCGCACGGGCCGCGCGTGAGGTCGCTCACCCGCGCCTGGCCGCCCCCGCGGCCCATCCCGGCGCGTGGTGAGCCGATGGCGGAAAGTTAACCGGCCGTTCCGATTGTGCCGGCGTGCCCCGGGAAGGAATCTCCCCCGGTGCGGGTGGTGACATGCCCTGCCTGGCGGCTCAGCATGGACAAGGGCTGGCCGATGGGCCGGCCGGCCCAGGCCGGCCCGCCAGTGACGCCATCGGGGGCAGCTGCCCGCGCGGCACGAGGAGGGAATCCGTGGCCGAGCATTATGACGTGATCATTATCGGGACTGGCGCGGGGGGCGGGACGCTCGCGCATGCGCTGGCTGGTTCAGGTAAGCGGGTCCTGCTGCTGGAGCGGGGCGATTTCCTGCCCCGGGAGACGGGCAACTGGGACGCGCAGCAGGTGTTCGTGGATGGGCGGTACATCTCGAAGGACACCTGGTTCGACGACGGCGGGCAGCCGTTCCAGCCGCAGGTCCACTATTTCGTCGGCGGCGCGACCAAGCTGTACGGGGCGGCACTGTACCGGCTGCGCCCGCAGGATTTCGGGGAGCTGCGGCACATGGATGGGATCTCCCCCGCCTGGCCGCTGTCCTACGACGACTTCGAGCCGTGGTACAGCCAGGCCGAGCAGCTCTACCAGGTGCACGGCAACACCGGTGAGGACCCGACCGAGGGCCACCACAGCAAGCCTTACCCCTGGCCCGCGGTCTCGCATGAGCCGAGGATCCAGCAGATTACTGATGACCTGGCTAAGGGCGGCTACCAGCCGTTCCACGCCCCGTGCGGGATACTGCTGGACGAAGCCGACCGGCCACGCAGCGAATGCATCCGTTGCACCTGGTGCGACGGGTACCCCTGCCTCGTGCATGCCAAATCCGACGCCGAGGTCATCGCTGTCCGGCCGGTCCTCGGACAGGCCAACATCACCCTGGTCACCGGGGCGCAGGTGAACCGGCTGGAGACAGACAGCTCCGGGCGGGCGGTCACCGGGGTGGTGGTCAGCCGCGGCGGTGCTACTGAGGTCTACACCGGCGACCTGGTGGCCCTGTGCGCCGGTGCCGCGAACAGCGCCCGGATCCTGCTGAATTCCGCCAGCGACGTTCATCCGCATGGGCTGGCGAACGGCTCGGACCAGGTGGGGCGCAACTACATGTTCCACAACTCCCTGGCCGTGGTGGCCCTGTCCAAGGAGAAGAACGACACCGTCTTCCAGAAGACGCTGGGCATCAACGACTTCTACCTGCCGACCAAGGACTACCAGTACCCGGCCGGCAACATCCAGATGATCGGCAAGTCCAACGCTGAGGCGATGCGCGGCGAGAAACCCAAGCTCACCAAGCTCTCCCCGGAATGGACCCTGTCCGACGTGGCCGAGCACGCGGTCGACTTCTGGCTCACCACCGAAGACCTGCCGCTGCCGGGCAACCGGGTGACCACCGACGGCGATGGCAACATCCACCTCGCCTACACCGCGACCAACAACGACGAGGCCGCCCGGCTGTATCACGAGCTGAAGAAGATCATGAACCACACCGGGATGGCCGAGCATCATGTGCTTGGCAAGAACTTCTACATGAACCTGAGCATCCCGATCGCGGGCTGTGCGCACCAGGCGGGCACCTGCCGGTTCGGCACCGACCCGGCCACTTCGGTGCTCGACACCAACTGCAAGGCGCACGAACTGGACAACCTCTACGTGGTGGACACGAGCTTCTTCCCGAGCATCGGCGCGGTCAACCCAGCGCTCACTGCGATCGCCAACGCCCTGCGGGTGGGCGAGCACATCCGGCAGCGGATCGCGTCCTGACCCCAGGCAGCCATGGCGACCAGGGCTGAGATCAGCGCCGTCAACGGGGCCGGGCTGATCCAGGGCATCACGCTGGTCACTTTCCCAGCGGCAAGCACGATTTTCACCGAGCCCAGCCAGTACGGCCTGTCGAACACCCAGTACGGGGCCATGTTCGTGCCACAGGTGGCCATGGCAATCACCGGCTCGCTGCTGGGAACGCGGCTAGCTGAGCGTTTCGGCACCAAACGGGTCTTCCTCGCTGGCCTGCTGGCCGACCTGGCCTCGATGGCGCTGCTGATCGTCAGCCAGTTCTTCAGCGGGCAGCAGAGCCTGGCCTATGGGCTGCTGCTGGCCGCCACCGCTTGCCTGGGGGCCGGTTTCGGCCTGACCGTGCCGGCCATCAACGCGCTCACATCCGCGTTCCACCCGGACCGGGTGGACGGTTCGGTGCTGGTGCTGAACGCGCTGCTGGGGCTGGGCACGGCGCTCGCCCCGGTGTTCGTGGCCATCTTCGTCGGCCTGGGATTCTGGTGGGGCCTGCCGGTCATGTCGTCGGTCTTGCTGGCGGTGCTGATCGCGGTCTGTACCGGCCTGCCGCTGCAGGCTGCCGGGCGTGGCCAGGCCAGTGGCCGCCCTGGCCGCCCTGCCCGGATGCCGCCGCTGTTCTGGGTGTTCGCCGGTTTCGCGGTGCTGTATGGCATCTGCGAGACCATGAACGGGAACTGGTCCCAGCTCGACATGACCAAGAACTTGCATGCATCGGCCACCCAGGCATCGCTGGCCCTGACCTCGTTCTGGGCCATGGTCACCGCCGGCCGGGTGCTGTTCGCGGTGATCCAGCGCCTCTTCCCGCCACCGCGGGCCTACCACGTGCTGCCGTTCTTGCTGGCCGCCGCGTTCGTGGTCATCGCCGTGCTGCCGGCCGGTGCCCCGGTGGCCGGGATCGCGGCGTTCGCGCTGGCCGGGCTCGGCTGCTCCGCGCTGCTGCCGCTTACCATCAGCTTCGCCGAGGAGCAGCTGGTCACCATGGGCACGTCGGCGGCGGGCGGGGTGATCGCCTGTTACCAGGCCGGCTACGGCATCGCGGCGTTCGGCACCGGCCCGCTGGTGGACGCCGGAGTGGGCCTGCCCACCCTGTTCGGGATCGCTGCAGCGGCCGCAGCGCTGATGGGCGGGCTGAGCTTCGCGCTCGCCCGCCCGGTGCCGGCCCACCGGGCGGCGATGCCGGCATGATGGGCAGGTCCCGGGTACGCGCGGCCAGTCACCCCCATGGGGGGATGACGACCAGGCAGAGAACGCGATCTGCTGTGAGCAACCAGGCAGGAGGAATGACATGTCGGACCGTGTCGACGCACTGGTGATCTTCGGGGCGACCGGGGATCTGGCGAAGCTGGAGACGTACCCGGCGCTGGTCGGCCTGGTCGAGCGGGGTGTGCTGAATGTCCCGGTGATCGGGGTGGCCAAGAGCGGGTGGGGGCTGGAGCAGTTCCGTGATTACGCGGTGGCGTCGCTGAAGCTGAACAACATGGATCCGGGCAGCCCGGCGGCGGTGAAGATGCTGGGCTTGCTGCGGTATGTGGACGGGGATCTGGGTGACGATGCCACCTACCAGGCGATGTCGGAGATGATCGGTGCGGGGGAGCAGGTGCTGTTCTACCTGGAGGTGCCGCCGTTTTTGTTCGGCCGGATCGCGCAGGGGATCGCCACCGCGGGCCGGGCGAAGGGCGCGCGGGTGATGGTGGAAAAGCCGTTCGGCGAAGACCTGGCCTCCTCCCGGAAGCTGAACGACACCATGCACGAGTATTTCGGTGAGGAGGCGATCTTCCGGGTTGATGACTGGCTGGCGTTTGAGCCGGTGGAGAACGTGCTGTTCGGCCGGTTCGCCAACTCGGTGGTGGAGCCGCTGCTGAACCGGACGTTTGTGGAGTCGATCCAGATCACCATGGCCGAGGCGTTTGACGTGTCGAGCCGGGGGTCGTTTTATGACCGGACTGGTGCGATCCGGGATGTGGTGCAGAACCACATGCTGCAGGTGCTGGCGACGGTGATGGCCGACCCGCCGTCCGGGCAGGGCCTGGCGAACTGGCGGCAGGCCAAGGCGCAGCTGGTCGCCTCGCTGACCCCGCTGACCACGGAGCGGTGTGTCCGCGGCCAGTATGAGGGTTATCACGACGTGGCCGGGGTGGACCCGAGGTCGACCGTGGAAACGTATGTGGCGGTCCGGCTGGACTCGGACTCCTGGCGGTGGGCGGGGGTGCCGATCTTGATCCGGGCCGGCAAATGCATGGCGGTGACCGCGACCGAGGTGACCGTCCGGTTCAAGCATCCGCCGCGGGATCTGTTCGGCCTGGCGCCGCTGCCGCACCGCAACGAGCTGCGGTTCCGGGTCTGGCCAGAAACCGCTGTCACCTTGTCGCTGGCGGGGAAGAAGCCGGGCACCGGGTGGGAGCCACAGGCCGAGGAACTGACCTTTGCCCAGCAGCCGGGGTCCGACCAGCGGCCGTATGACCGGCTGATCGGCGCGGCGCTGGACGGCGAGCGGTGGCTGTTCGCCATGCAGGACACCGTCGAGGAGGCCTGGAAGATCGTCGACCCCATCCTGGGTGACGTCACCCCGGTGCACCCCTACGCCAAGGGCAGCTGGGGCCCCGGCGAAGCGGACCGGCTGCTCCCCGACCGCGACCGCTGGCACGACCCGGCCGGCTGAGGCTCCCGGACAGGACAAGGAGGCTGCGCGCGCGGTGAACGACCAGGACAGCCGGCCCCGGGTGGTGATTGTGGGGGGTGGTTTCGCGGGGCTGTTCGCGGCCCGGCAGCTGAGTGGGGCCCCGGTCCAGGTGATCCTGATCGACCGGGCGGAGCATCACCTGTTCGCGCCGCTGCTGTATCAGTGCGCGACCGGGATTCTGTCGGAGGGGAAGATCGCCAGCCCGCTGCGTGAGCTGCTCCGCAAACGCGCCAACGTCGAATTCTTCCTGGCCGAGGTGACCGGCATCGACGCTGCCGGTAAGAAGGTGCTCGCGCGGCGGCCGCTGGGCGAGGAGGTCGAGTTCGGCTATGACTACCTGATCGTGGCCGCGGGGGTCCGCCAGTCCTACTTCGGCCACGACGAGTACGCGGCGTTCGCGCCCGGGATGAAATCGATCGAGGACGCGCTGAAGATCCGGCGGCGGGTGTTCGGTGCGTTCGAGATGGCCGAATCGGCCACCGACCCAGCCGAACGCGCCCGGTGGCTCACGTTCGCCCTGGTCGGCGCCGGGCCAACCGGAGTCGAGCTGGCCGGGCAGATCCGCGAGGTCGCCACCAAGACCTTGCGCAGCGAGTACCGGCACATCAAGCCCGGCGACGCCCGGGTGCTGCTGTTCGACGGCGGGCGGGCGCCGCTGGCCATGTTCGGCCCCAAACTGTCCGCCCTGGCCGCCCGCGACCTGGGAAAACTCGGCGTCGAACTGCACATGGGCTCGATCGTCACCCATCTGGACGCCGCCAGCGTGCAGGTCAAGGACCACGATGGCAACGTCACCCGGCACCAGGTGGGCACCATCTTGTGGACCGCCGGCGTGGAGGCACCGCCGGTGGCCGCGGCGGTCGCCAAGGCCACCGGCGCCACCCAGGACCGGGCCGGGCGGATCGAGGTCGGCCCCGACCTTTCCATCCCCGGCCACCCGGAGATCATGGTCACCGGCGACGTGATGAGCCTGAACAAGCTGCCCGGCGTCGCCGAAGTCGCCATGCAAACCGGGCTGTATGCCGGCCGCCGCATCGGCCACCTGGCCCGCGGCCAGGCCTATGACAAGCCATTCCGCTACCACGACCTCGGCTCAGCCGCCTACATCTCCCGCGGCAAAGCCGTCGTCTCCGCGTTCAAACTGAACTTCGGCGGCTTTGCCGGCTGGTGGGTCTGGCTATTCATCCACATCGGCTTCCTCACCGGCTACCGCAACCGCATCGGCGCCGTCCTCGGCTGGTGGTTCGCCTTCACCCGCGACCTGCGCCGCGAACGCACCTTCACCATCGACGACATGCCCCAGCCGTCCGGCGCGTACGGCACACTGGCCGGCCTTACCGATAACGGCGAAGAGGCCCCAGCCGGCCCCGGCTGATGTTCGGTCACGGGACATTTCCGTGGACAGGCAGGCGCAACGACGTCGTCCAGCTCTTCCCGCCGGTGCTGATCGCGAGCCTGTGCCCACCAACCGTTCACTTGCCCGAGGCCTGACGTTCACTCTTCTCGGGGGATGCGATGCCAACCGGCCCAGGCGACTGTTAGGTGTGCCGTTGCGGCGCGGGCGCGGCATCCTGGGCGCACCGGCAGCTGTCCCCTGAGAGAGGCAGGTACCAGATGACAGGCCAGCCAGCCGAACCGGCCGGGCCCCCCACCATTGAGCCGGAGCGGGCCATCCACCATGCCGCGGTGTCCCTGCGGTCCATGGGGCAGCCAAACTCGGTCGCCGGCGAGTTCGACTTCTGGGACAACAGCTACGAAGGGCGGCGGCTGTTCTCCGAACTGCTGGGCACTTTCTTCCTGGTCCTGGTGGCGGTCGGCGGCGGCATGGTCAACGCCCGCTTCGGCGGCAACGCGGTGCCGTATGGCGCCCGGGTGGTCGCGCCCGCGCTGATGGTGATGGCGATCATCCTGTTCATGGGAACGGTCTCCGGCGCGCACCTCAACCCGGCGGTGAGCATGGCCTTCGCCGCCCGCGGCGATTTCCCTTGGCGGCGGGTCCCGGCTTATATCATCGCCCAGTTTGGGGGCGCCTGCCTGGCCACGCTGCTGCTGTGGGCACTGATCGGCAAGCAGGGCAGCGCCGGCCTGACCCTGCCCGGCCCCGGCATCTCCACCACCACCGCAATGCTGTGGGAGCTAGTGCTGACCACCGGCCTGGTGAGCGTCATCCTGGGCACCGCCTCGGGCGCCCAGGCAATCGGGCCGATAGCCGCCATCGGCGTGGGCGGCTACATCGCGCTGGCGGGTCTGTGGGGATCGCCGGTCAGCGGGGCCTCGATGAACCCCGCCCGGTCGCTGGGGCCCGCGCTGGTCCTTGGCGACTGGACCTCGTGGTGGGCATATCTCGTCGGCCCGCTGGCAGGAGGTCTCATCGCGGTCGGCTTCGCCTACGTCCTTCGTGGCCGCGGCGGCAGCCAAAGCGGGCAGGCGGCGGCCCAGGGCACAATCGGGGTGACCTGGCACCCCGGCTCCCCGCAATCCTGAAGCCAGGCCCGCGTACCGCTGTCCCGCCCCGGATGCGGGCGATCGTGATCTGTCATTTGCCGGCAACTGGCGCGGGTGGGAAATGTGGGCACCAGCTTTCGCCTGCCGCGGAAGCAAGCGATCATCATGACAGCGGCAGAACTCACGGCCGTCCTGAAGAACGACCGGGTGGCTGCCCGCCGGGTCAGGCTGTCCGGGCCAGGGCCGGTCTCGTCCGGCGCCCGCGGTGAGCGGCGTCCTGATGAGCATGGCCTGCGCCCGACCGAAAGGAGTGCCCCATGTGCCGGTGGCTCGCTTACACCGGTTCGCCCATCCTGCTGACCGACGTGCTGTACACCCCGGTCCACTCCCTGATCGACCAGAGTCTGCATTCCAAGCTGGGCGCGGAAACCACCAACGGGGACGGATTTGGCATCGGCTGGTACGGCGCCGCGGCCATCCCGGGGGTGTTCCGCAGCACCGAGCCCGCCTGGAACGACCAGAACCTGCACGAGCTTGCCGCTCATGTGACGTCGCCGCTGTTCTTCGCACATGTCCGGGCAGCTATCGGCTCAGCCGTGCAGCAGACCAACTGCCACCCGTTCCGCCATGGCCGCTGGCTGTGGATGCACAACGGGTACATCGGCGGGTTCGCCACTATCAAGCGCGATCTCGTGCTGGCGGTTGAGCCATCGCTGTTCCCCGAGATCGCCGGCCAGACCGACACCGAGGTGCTGTTCTACCTGGCGCTCACATTTGGCCTGCAGGACGGCCCGCCGGACGCTGTGGCCCGCGCGATCGGTTTCGTGGAGGCGTGCGGGCGGGAGCGGGGGATTGAGCACCCGTTCCAGGGCACGATCGCCACGACCGACGGCGAGAGCCTGTGGGCGTTCCGCTACTCCAGTGAGGGAAAGTCGCGGTCGCTGTTCTTCACCCGCGACGTGCGGCTGCTCCGGGAGATATATCCCGACCGGGAGGTCCTGCGGCGCATGTCGGACGACGCGCGGCTGGTGGTTTCCGAGCCGATCGGTGACCTGCCCGGTGCCTGGGTGGAGGTGCCGGAGGCAAGCTGCGGCGTGATCGGCCCCGGGCGGGAGGAGCTGCTGCCCTTCGCCGTGAAGCCGCCGGGCCGGTAACGCGGTCCGCCAGGTGACGGCAAGCGCTGGTGGCCTGATCCAGCCGCACGTCGTGCAGTCAGGGCTCAACGCCCTTCGCCAGCACCACGGTCACCAGGTCTCGCAGCGGCCCGTCCAGGTCGTATTCGCTCACCTGGACCATGCGGTCATCCACGTTGACTTGGTAGAGGGCGGCGCCAGGCACCGGGCGGTACGGCGGCGGGAAGGCCAAGGCGCGCAGGGCCAGGCCTTCCCACTGCACGCCGTCATCTCGCCAGGTGGTATCCACCACGCGGCGCACCATCGTGCCGTCCGGCTCGATCCGGGTCACCACGACCCTCACAGGCCCATTGTGTCCCCATGCGGGGTAAACCGGACACAGGCCCCGGCGTGTCGAGGGCGCTAGCGGTGCCGGCCGCCCGGCGGCCCTGGCTAGGAACTGGATTGCGTGGTGCCGGTATCGGGTGACAGCCGCCGCTGCCGGCCGCGTGTGACCGCACCCAGGATCACTCTGACCCCGAGCCCAATGATGATGAGATCGATGATCATCTGCCCGGTCACCACCAGCCGCGCCACCTCGGTCTTTGCGGTGATGTCGCCAAAGCCGACGGTGGCGAACACGGTAACGGTGAAATACAGCGCGTTGGTGTGAGTCATGGGCTGGCTGAAGTTGCCCGCGGACAGCGCGCCCATGACTACATAGGCGCTGGCGAACAGCAGCAGGAACAGTGGCACGCTGGTGGCAAGCGCTTCCAGCGCCCGCAGGCCGGGGAATGGCGACGCGACGATCCACCGCACCTGGAGGGCAACCAGCCCCATCAGCCCTGCCAGCCCGATCACGAGTATCGCGAACGCTGCCCAGTGGGCGGTCCGGTCCAGCGGCAGCAGAAAATAGACGGCCACCAAGAGGGCCGTGGAGCCCACTGCCCGCAGCAGCGCGCGCACGATTGTGCTCAGCGACGGCGGTGCCTGGGTGATGTGAGCCGGTGAGCCGGCACTGTCGGTCATTGGCCAAGGCTAGCGGGGCGGTGCCGGGGCCAGCGGCGCTGCCAGTGGCCCCGGCCCGTGCTCTACCCGGACCCCGTGCCGGAAGGCCACATGGTTCTTGATCTTGCGGGCGAGCGGGCTGGGATGCGGGTAGTACCAGGCGGCGTTCTTGTTCAGCTGCCCGCCGGCGCGCACGGTGTAATACCGGGCCACGCCCTTCCATGGGCACACCGTCCATGCCCGCGTTGTGGCCAGGTACTCGCCCCGGACCTCCGCAGGCGGGAAATACACGTTCCCTTCCAGCAGCACCGGCCGGCTGGTCTCGGCCAGCACCACGCCATTCCACACCGCCCGAGTCATCACACGATCCTCCTTCGGCGGCTGGCGCGCATGAGCTGGTCGTGCTGAGTATTGCTGACAGTGCATCGAGGGCGGACGGGACGAGTGCGTAGTAGGCCCAGACGCCGCGCTTGTCACGGGTGAAGATCCCGGCCTCGACCAGGATCTTGAGGTGGTGGGAGACAGTTGGCTGGGTCAGCCCAAGTGGTCCGGTCAGCTCACAAACGCATGCCTCGCCGCTTTCGTGCGCGGCGACCAGGGAGACCAGCCTTAGCCGGGTCGGGTCGGCCAGTGCCTTAAGGAGCCGGGCGAGGTCGGCGGCCTGGCTGGCGGTGATTGGCTGGCGCAGCAGCGGGGTGCAGCACGCCTCGGCCAGCGGTAGGAGTGGCCGTTCCTGGAGGTCCCGGGTGGTCACCACCTGGTCAGTATGCGACAGACATTGACATCTGTCTATCTCTCGAGGCAAGGTGGACATCGAAAGTCATCTATGCCCAAGGTGGTCCTGATGAGTGATGAGGCGAGCACTGGCCTGCGTGAGGCGGTCCGGGCCCGGTATGCCGAGGCTGCCCGCGCGGTCTTGAATCCGCGGCCTGGTGTGACGGCTGCGTGTTGCGAGACTGCTGCCACCGATTCGTGCTGTGGCACCGGGCCGGCCGCGCTGGACTCGGCTGATTGCTTTGGCGGCCAGTTGTACCGCGAGGGGGAGACCGACGGGCTGCCGGAGGACGCAGTGCTGGCCAGCCTGGGGTGCGGGAACCCACTAGCGGTCGCGGACCTGCATCAAGGTGAGAAGGTCCTGGATCTTGGGTCGGGTGGCGGCATCGACGTGCTGCTGTCCGCGCGCCGGGTCGGCCCCTCCGGGTTCGCCTACGGCGTAGACATGACCGATGACATGCTGACCCTGGCCCGAGCCAACGCCGCCAAGGCCGGGGCCACCAATGTGGAGTTCCGCAAGGGCGAGATCGAAGACCTGCCGCTGCCGGATACGTCGGTGGACGTGGTGATCTCCAACTGCGTGATCAACCTGTCCACCGACAAGCCCGCCGTGCTTGCGGAGATGTTCCGGGTCCTGGTCCCCGGCGGACGCATCGGCATCACCGACGTGGTGGCCGAAGATCACCTGACCCCGGCCGATCGCGCCGCCGCTGGCTCCTATGTGGGCTGCATCGCCGGTGCCCTGTCGCGCACGGAGTACCTGGATGGGCTCACTGCTGCGGGGTTCACCGGGGCGTCGGTGACCTTCACCAACGAGGCAGCGCCGGCGATGCATTCGGCGATCATCCGGGCCGTCAAGCCCGCCACCCCGTGAACCCTGCGGTCGGCAGGCGGCTGCTGGCCGAATTCACCGGCACCGGGCTGCTGGCCGCGGTCGTCGTCGGGTCGGGCATCGCGGCCACCCGGCTGACCACCGACGGCGCGCTGCGGCTGCTGGTCAACTCACTGGTGACCGCTATCGGCCTGGCTGTGCTGATCGTCGTGTTCATCCAGGCCGGGGGCGCGCACTTCAACCCGGTGGTCACCGCCGCGGACTGGTTCCTGGGCCGCGGCACCCCGCGCCGGTACGGCCTCGGCCAGGCCGCCGCCGTCATGGCCTGCCAGGTTGCCGGGGCCATTGGCGGAGCGGCGCTGGCCGATGCCATGTTCGCCGAACCGGTACTCAGCCCGTCGCAGCATCACCGGGGTGGCGCACCAATTCTTCTCAGCGAGGTTGTTGCCACAGCCGGGTTGCTGTTTGTCATCGTCACCTTGGCCCGGACCGGCCGCCTCCAGCATGTGGCCTGGGCGGTTGGTGCTTGGATCGGCGCGGCGTACTGGTTCACCGCCTCGACCTCGTTCGCCAACCCTGCCGTGACCATCGGCCGGACCCTCACCAGCACCTATGCCGGGATCGCCCCGTCATCGGCACCTGCTTTCATCGCCGCCCAGCTTGTCGGCGGCGCGATCGGCACGCTCCTGGCCGTGATCCTCTACCCAGTCCGCCGGGGCCGGGTCCAAGTCGAAGAACCTGCCCAGCTCGCGGGCTGAGCCGGAAGGAGGCTGGTGGTGGCCGGGATTCCAGAGGTGTTGTTCGTCTGCACCCATAACGCCGGGCGCTCCCAGATGGCCGCTGCCTTGCTTCACCACCAGGCAGCCGGGCGCTTGCACGTTACCTCGGCTGGGTCCCAGCCCGCCGAGCAGCTCAACCCCGCGGTCGTCCAGGCCATGGCCGAGATCGGCCTCGACATCTCCCGCGAGTTCCCCAAACCGCTGACCGCCGACAAGGTGCAAGCCGCGGACGTGGTGATCACCATGGGCTGCGGTGACGCCTGCCCCATCTACGCTGGCAAGCGCTACCTCGACTGGGACCTCCCTGACCCCGCCGGGCTCGATCTGGCAGCCGTCCGCCCGATCCGCGACGATATCGCCCAGCGGGTCCAGCACCTGCTCACCGAGCTGGTGATCACGCCCGGCTGACGCCACTCGCGCACGGGCCTTGCGGTGGTCACTGACCGGCCGCCGACGCGCTGGTGGCGCGGATCGGCTCACAGATCCAGCGCTCGCCGATCGGCTGGCGGGTCATGCTCAGGGAAGGGTGATGCTGGCCGCGTATATCTCGGCCTGCTTTCCGCTCACGGCCGGGTAGTCGCTGCCCCAACCGGCCACGATGTCAGTGCGCGAAAGGGCGGACAAGCCGGTGGTGTCACCGGGCCAGACGGCGCTGCTGCCGTAGCCGGCTGAGATCCGCGCCGGGCCGGATAGCCACCCGCGGGTGGTGGAGAAGGCGCGCAAATACAACGCGTAGCCAGCCGGGCTGCTGTCGGACAGCCAGCTCACATAGGCGGTGCCACGGCCGCCACCAGTCACCTCCATGATGTGCGGCACGTTCAGCTTGTCCTGCGTCACCTGATGTGGTGCCGACCAGCGCGCGCCGTGGTCGGTGGAGAAGGACAGCCACCCGATGTCGCTGGCGGACCCGGCGGGGTTGGTGCCCTGGGTGTCCCAGGTGGCGTAGAGGTTGCCGGCCGCATCGATGCCGATGTCACCGTCAATCCACCATTCGGCTCGCGACATCGTGCCGGCCTGAGGGTCCACGGCCACCGGTGTGGACCAGGTCGCCCCGCCGTCCGTTGACGACGTGAAGTAGCTGTCGGCCGGGTTCATCGTGTAGGTCGTGGGGTTGGTGATCTGGTAGCCCTGGTAGAGCACGTCTATCCGGCCGTCCGGTTCCACCACAAGCGGCGCACTGTCCCCGCCGCTAGCGGGGAAGCCGGGGCTGATATCTGACATCGCGCTCCAGGTCCTGCCGCCGTCGGTGGACTTCTGCATGACCACGTTGACGTCGCCGGTGGCGAACGCGCAGCTGCCGCCCTTGGCGCAGAGGTAAGTGATCGAGGTACGCTCCGGGCCGTAGTCCCAGGTGACGTACACGGTCCCGTCCGGGCCGACCGCGATGAAATCACGGTCTCCCCAGTTCTTAGCATCCGGCGGGATCAGCGACCACGACTGCGGGAACGTCAGCCCGTGATCGGACGAGGCATCCACCACCGGGTAGTACTGGCCGTCCCGGGACAGCATGAACGAGGCATAAACGGTGCCATTGGGCGCCACCGCGATGGCCGGATCCCAGGTGTTCTTGTTCGAGCCAACGGTATCGGGCAGGTTGACCGGCGCGTCCCAGGTGCGCCCGCCGTCGGTGGACCGGGCGACGGCGATTCCCCGGCACCCCATCCAGTCCTCATAGACATAGCCCAGCTTCGGGTCGACCGCTTGCTCCACCTCCGCGTTCTTGCCGCCGCAGCTGCTGACGTCAGTGATAGGGCCGACCTGGTAACCGGCAGCAGGCGTAGCCCCGGCCATGACACCAGCAGCCGCGGCCGCCCCCATTGCCAGGGTGATCGCACTGACCGCGGTGATGACGTGAAAGCCACGGACATGCCAGGGCATTGCCAACCTTCTTCCGCCGGCTGGAGCCGTCCGCAACGTCAGACTCAGCGACCGGCCGGTGATAAGTGTCGGCCATCAGCGGCACCCCGGCAACGGCCAGTCCACGATGTGGTTCGTTACCCGATCTTCGCGCGACTGCGCTGCCCGCGTGCAGCCCGAAAACCGGGCGACAGGCTAGTCAACTTGTGGCGCTCACAGCATGCGTCTCTATGGTGGACAGATGACGCCGGTCAAGCAGTTCCAAGTCACCTTCGACTGCGCAGAACCAGAGCGTGTCGCCCATTTCTGGTGCGACGTGCTGGGGTATGTCGTGCCGCCGCCACCGGAAGGGTTCGCTACCTGGGACGAGTTCGATCGCTCGCTGCCGCCTGAGCATCAGGGTTCAGCGTTCGCGTGCATTGATCCTTCAGGCGTGGGCCCGCGGCTGTTCTTCCAGCGCGTTCCCGAAGGCAAGGTCGTCAAGAACCGGCTGCATCTTGACGTGCGGGTGGGCACCGGGCTGGTGGGTGAGCAGCGCCTGGCCGCGCTGGAGGCCGAATGCGCGCGGCTGGTCCCGCTCGGCGCGGTACGTGTGCGGCTGTTGCCTGCCGATGACGAGAACGAGTCGTGCCTTGTGATGCAGGACATCGAGGGCAACGAGTTCTGCCTCGACTGAATGCCCGTCGCACGGCGGCGATCCGGACCCGGGCCTGATCCCAGCTCTGCGGGCTGATGGATTGCTAATGATCCACGTCACGGCCTGCGCCACGCCGGGCACATGCCCGCGGGCGGTTGCTGGCCCAGCACATTCGCTATCTCTTGGGTGGTCTGGTCCCAGCCGCGCAGGGTCGACCGCCGCTGTCGTGCGGCGGTCCGCAGCCGGTGCCGGTGGTGCTCGTCACCCAGCCAGTCTCGGAGCGCGGCGGCGAGGGCAGCCGGATCGCCGGGAGGGATCAATTGGCCGGGGCGGGTGCCATTGGCGGTGGAGCCGAGCGCTTCAGGCAGCCCACCCACGGCAGCGGCTATGACGGGCAGGCCGTGGGCGAGCGCTTCGGTGACGGCCATGCCGTAGGTCTCCGACCGGGACGGCGCGACGAGCAGGTCGGCGGTGGTGTACGCGTGGCTGAGCGCGGCGCCGGTCAGGACGCCGGCGAGCTGGACGCGGTGGCCGTAGCCGAGGCGAGCGATACGGGTCCGCAAGTGCTCGACGAAGTCCGGGTTCCGGTCGAGCGGTCCGGCCAGCACGCAATGCCAGTTCAGGTCACCGAGGCCGGCGAGTGCCTCTACCAGGAGGTCTTGCCCCTTGTGGCGGCCGAGGACTCCGACGCAGATCAGGTGGCCGGGTACGGGCCGGGCCGGGGCAGTGACCCGATCGGCGCCGGGCCGGGCAACGTGCACCCGCCGGGCCGGGATCGCATACCGGGTCAGTACCTGCTGGCGGGTCCATTCGCTGGTGACGATCACGCCGGCGGCCGCGCGGAGCGCAGTCCGTTCGGAGCGCTGCAGGCGGGCATCAGGGCGTGCGTCGAGGATGGTGGCCAGTGGCATGTGCAGCAGCACCGTCATTCGCGTCCGGCCAGTGTGTGGCAGCAACTGCGCGGCGGACGGCGAGGCGATGAGCCCGTCGATCAGGACAGTCTCGCCGTCGGGGATGGCAGAAACGATGCGGGCCAGGCCGGCGTGGGCAGCCGGGCCGGGATCCGGCCACGCCCCGGCGACGGTCGTGACCTGCACATCCCATCCGGCCGCGGCCAGTCCGGCGCAGACGTGCCGGTCGTAAATGTTGCCGCCGGTGGGCTGGCTGGGATTGTCGAACCCCGCGGGGACTACTGCGTGGACCCGCACGATGTTCCGGCCCTCCAGAGCGCCTGCCGCACCGAGCCAGCCTCCGTCCTGCAGCCGGGCTGAACCGCACCCGCCGCCGAACCGTCCTACCTGACACCAGAGTGGCACGCAGAAATGGTGGACGCGGTTCGACCTGAGACGATCGGGTTCAGACGCCACGGCCGGTGGCACCGGCTCCGCCGGGGCCGGACAGCATGGGATCTGGTGTGAGACACGATCAACGAGCACCATTCCTGACGGCGCTAGAGCGGGCCCGGGCGACCGCCTACCCCGCGGGCGAGTATGTGGGCCAGGAGAGCTTCATGCGGACGGGCGAGGTCCGGGTGCTGGCTCACCAGGCCCGGATCGGTCCCGGCGTCTCCGTGCTCGACCTGTGCTGCGGAGTGGCCGGCCCCGGCCGGATGATCACGGTGGAGTCGGGATGCCACTATCTGGGTGTCGATTGCTCCGCCAGCGCACTCGCCACCGCCCAGGCGCTGGCCGGGAGTCTCCCCTGCCGCTTCGAGCAAGCTCGCATCCCGCCGTTGCCCGGGGGCCGCTTCGAGGTGGTACTCCTGCTGGAGACGATGCTGGCCTTCCCCGCCAAGGAGGCTTTGGCGGATGAGGTGGCGCGCGCGCTGGAGCCGGGCGGGCGTTTCGCTTTCACGGTCGAGGAAGGCCGGCCGCTCACGCAGCAGGAGCGGGCGCTGATGCCCGGTGCCGATTCAGTCTGGCTCATCGAGCTGGCGGAATTGGCGGGCCTGCTGAGCGAGGCGGGGTTGTCCGTGATCTGGCGGCAGGAGTACAGCTCCTCCCATCACGCGATAGCCGCGGCGCTGCTTCGCTGTTACCGGGCTGATTCACCCCAGATCGCCGGCGAGATCGGGGCGCAGGCCATCGCCGAGCTGATCAGAGCGCATGAGCTGTGGGGCGAATGGCTCGGCAGCGGGCGGGTGCGCAAGTTCGCGATGGTAGCCGAGAAGCAGTGACTCGCTTCGATGGAGCTCCGATGACCTCCGACTATGCGCGCTACCTGGCCGCCAAGACGACCGTCGATGACCGGGCGCTCAACCGGCATGTGCTGGCCGAGTTCCGCCGCCTGATGCCCGCGGGTGCGCCACAGGTGCTGGAGGTCGGCGCCGGCCTGGGGACGATGGTGGCCCGGCTGATGGACTGGGGCGCGGTCGGCGGCGGCGAGTACACCCTGCTGGATGCGGACCCGCAGCTGCTGGATTGCTCACGCCGGTGGCTGCGCGATTGGGCGGCCGCGCGGGACCTGCGCAGCGACCTGCTGCCGGACGGGGTGCAGGTGGGTGATCTACGGGTGCGCCTGGTGCACGCCGAGCTCGGCAGTTACCTGGAGTCCGGCTATGGGGCGCTGGCCGATGTGCTGATCGCGAATGCCGTCCTGGACTTGGTGGACGTGCCGGCCGTCCTGCCCGGATTGCTGCGGTTGCTGGTCCCCGGCGGGGCCTACTGGTTCACGATCAACTACGACGGCGAGAGCATCTTCGTGCCCGGCCACCCCCACGACGACCAGATCATGCAGGCCTACCACCGGGACATGGATGAGCGCGTTCGCTATGGCCGGCCGGCCGGGGAAAGCCGGACGGGCCGCCGCCTGTTCCACTACTTGCGGGCTGCGGGAGCGCCCGCGCTGGCGGCGGGTCCGTCGGACTGGGTCGTATCCGCCGGGCCGGATGGGAACTACCCGGGCGATGAGGCTTACTTCCTGCGCAGCATCCTTAACACGATCAAGAACGCGTTGCGAGACCGCCAGGACCGGGTGGAACCGGCGGACCTGGCCGACTGGCTGGCCGAGCGCGGCCGGCAACTGGCTGCGGGCGAGTTGGTCTATATCGCCCACCAGCTTGATTTCGCTGGCCGCTCGCCCCGCTAGCGCCCCGCCAGCGCCCGGCGAAGACGGCCCGCCCTGTCCGCTGCAGCTGCCACAGCCGGGCCGACATCGCCTGCCGCAACGGAATCCACCCGCGGTGCCGCTGGAAGGGGAGCTCGAACACAGCGGCGAACAGACGGGCGAAGCACACGGTCAGGGGCAGCAGGATCGCGGCCAGCACGAAGAATGTCGGCGCTCCGGTGGCGACCCGGCCCAGCACCAGGCCGTAGGACACGGCGATGACGATCGGCATATGCGTCAGGTAGAGGCTGTAGGAGCAGGAGCCGAGGCTCCGCGGCAGGACGCTGTCAAGGAAACGGGCGACGGGCCGCGGGCGCGAGGTTGCGACCGCGGCGAGGAAACAGCCGATCGCCGGAGCCCAGGCCAGATCGAGCCAGAACAGATTGAGGGACGACCACGTGGAGCCCTTGACCACCATCAACACGATGGCCGGCACCGCAGCGGCCAGCGCGTAACCGGCCCAGGGCTGGGACCGGGTGCGCTCACCGGCGGTGACGATCCCGGCGGCCAGCAAGCCGACGGCGAACAGCACCGCGAGGTCGGGGGTGAACTTGACCAGGCCACTGTTCAGCAGCGCAACATGGGGCGCCAGCACGCCAATGGTCACCACGATGGCGGCCACCAGGCCCACCATCGCGCGGGCACTCACCCGCCGGACGAGCAGCAGCAGCAACGGCAGCAGGAAGTAGAGCTGGGCTTCGATGGCGATCGACCAGAACGCCCGGTTGGGGCTGCCCGCGGACCAGAACCCCGCGTGGTGGCCCTGGGCGAAGGCGTCCTGCACCAGGAAGCCGTACACGGCGACGGACTTCCCGTTGGGCACCGGCCAGCCGGGCTGGGCCAGCACGTACCAGGTCATCACCAGGCTGAATACGAGCGCGGCCCAATAGGGCGGCAGGATGCGCCAGGCCCGCCGGTTCGCGTAAGTCGCGATCGACCTGAACCGCCACCCCGACCGCGCCGGGCCGAGGCCGAGTGAGAAGCCCGACAGCGCGATGAACATCGCGACCGCACCCCGGCCGTAGGTCAGCCAGGCCGCCCAGAACGGAGCGGGGTTGGCGGGGTAACCCGGCCAGGCACGCTCGAAGATGTGGTTGAGCACAACGAACAAGGCGGCCAGGCCCCGGATCCCGTCCATGCCGCCAACGCGGCCCGGCCGGGTGGCCGCAGTCGCCGCTGCTGGCGCGGCTGGCGCGCTGGCGGGCGGCGGACGCTCGCGGACGTCTGTCATCGGCCCTCGAACTCTACGTCTGCGGGACCGGCGAGCGGGCCGGCGTGCCAGTGCGACTCGGCGGCGCGGTCAAGACCCCGCATAAGCAGATCATGCCCACCGCGCCGGGCCTTAGTGCCCAGGTAGGCGGCGTTGGTCCGGGTAAGGTGCAGCGCGGTGGGGATCTGCCTGGCGACCGTGATGCCCAGGCGGGCCAGCTGAGCGCCCTTGTCCGGGTTGTTGCTCAGCAGCTCAATGCGGCTGACGCCAAGCGCGTGCAGCATCTGGGCCGCGCTGGTGTAGTCACGCTCGTCGGCCCGGTGACCGAGCGCCAGATTCGCGTCGTAGGTATCCAGGCCCCGGTCTTGCAGCGCGTAGGCGTCGAGTTTGTCATACAGTCCGATGCCGCGCCCTTCCTGGCGCAGATACAGCACGTAGCCACCGTGCTTGGTGATCCGCTCCACCGCTTCGCGCAGTTGCGGCCCACAGTCGCACCGCTGACTGCCGAATACATCGCCGGTGAGGCATTCACTATGCAGCCGCACCAGCGGCAGCCCGGCCGCGGCGGGCGGGCCGAGTTCAAGAGCCACGTGCTGCTGCGCGTCGGTCAGGCCGGTGAAGCTGACGACCGTGGCAATGGTTGAGCTGTTGTCACCCAAGCGCAGCGGGATCCGGATACGCCGGCGGATCGCCACCGCCTGGCCGGCGCCGGTCACGGGACGAGCCGTCCGGCCCCGCACCGCGTCGGGGGGCGCCGGCGGCGGCGTGCCGAGGCTGGTGGTCAGGTGCGGCCGCTCAGCCACGAGCGACCTCCAGCGTCCGCGGCGCCGGATCAGGCCGGCCCGATTCGCGTGGGCGACCCGGGCCACGGCGGCGGCGGACGGCGTCTCCCAGCAGCAGGCCCGCGCCCGGGGCAACCGCGGCCAGCATGAGCACCGCGTAGAGGGTGGCGACCGTGATCCCGGTGGCCGCGCCGAGCCCGGCTGCGGCGAAGGCCCAGGCGGCGGCTCCTTCCCTCAGCCCCCACCCGCCAACACTCAGCGGGATCACCACTGCGGTCTGGACCACCATCAGCAGTGCGACCAGTTCGCCCAGGGGTGCGGTGCAGCCGGCGACCCGGGCCGCGATGACGAACGTGGCCGTGTGCCCGGCCACGACCAGCACCGAGGCCAGCGTGAGCTGCGGCCACACGTCCCGGGCCAGCAGGCCGCGACGCAGGTCAGCGGTAACGGCCCGGGCGGCGCGTGCCAGCCGCGGCCGGCCGCGGCGAGCAGCCCGCCTCACGATCAGCGCGGCACATCCGGCTGCACCCGCCACCCCCGCCAGAACGTACGGCAGTGCGGGCCGGGCCGGCGACGGCAGGGCCAGCAACACCACGACGGTCACCACGGCCTGGATGACCTGACCCCACAGCCGTTCCCACCCCACCGCGCGCAGTCCCCGCACCACGTCTCCAGCGCGCCGGCCGTGCGTGACCGCGCGGTGCACGTCACCGAGAACCCCGCCGGGGAGCACGGAGTTGAGGAACAGCGAACGGTAGTAGGCACATGCGGCGCCCGGCAGGCCAATGCCGACGCCGAGTGCCCGGGCGACGACCCGCCACCGCCAGGCCGAACACACCGTGGTCAGGGCAGTGAGCGTGATGGCGGCCAGCACCGCTGGCCAGGTGACCGCGCGCAGCCCGTTCTCGAACGGCGCCGCGCCCACCTGCCGCCAGAGAAACCACAGCACGCAGCCGCCCGCGGCCACACGCAGCAACGGCGGGCTGAAGCGACGGATGGCCGGACCGACCCCGGCCGGAACTGAGTCCAAGCCAGCCACACCGGATTACACGGACTGGCCGGGCACATAGTTCAACCGTCCCGGCTGTGCAGGCATCGCAGGCCCGCGGCCGGTGGCGGTGAACCATCGTGACCGCGGACGCGTTGTCCCCATGAGGAATGGCGGCAGATGGCTCCGGAGGCGCGATGCCTACGATCCGGCTCGCGGACAAAGGCGCGCCGCCTACGATCCGGCTCGACAAAGGCGCGCTGCCTACGATCCGGCTCGCGACGGCCCTGGGGATGCTCGCCACAGCCGCCCTGCTCGGTGTCCTGTCCGCCACAGCTGGTCTCGGCGTCGCCGGCTGGATCACCGGGCTGGCCGCCGGTTCGGCGGCGACCGGGCTGCTCGTCGCCGCCCGCATGCGCAGCGACCAGCCGGCGATCCTCCCGGCGGACTGGGTCACCCTGACCCGGGCACTGCTGATCGCCGGGGTCGCGGGCCTAGTTGCCGACTCGTTTGTCCAGCCGGTGTCGATCACAGCGCTGGTCACCCTGTCCACCGTCGCATTGGTCCTCGACGCGGTAGACGGGCAGGTGGCGCGCCGGACCGGCACCGCCACCGCGCTGGGCGCCCGCATCGATGGCGAGGCCGACGCGTTCCTCATCCTGCTGCTCAGCATCGCCGTGTCCCGGGATTACGGCGGCTGGGTGCTGCTCATCGGCGCCGCCCGCTACGCGCTGCTGCTGGCGGGCTGGCTGATCCCGTGGCTGGCCGCGCCGCTGCCACCCCGGTACTGGCGCAAGGTCGTGGCCGCGGTCCAGGGCATCGTGCTCACCGTCGCCGTGTCCGGAGTGCCCGACCGCCGCGCCGGGATGACCGCGGTTGCCATCGCGTTGCTGCTGCTGGCCGAGTCGTTCGCACACGACGTGATCTGGCTGTACCGCACCGGCGCCGGCCCGCACGCCCGCCGGGCCGTGCGGCTGGCCATCACCGTGATGTCGGTCGTGCTCGTGTGGGGTGTTCTGGTTGCACCCGATCGTGTCTTGCAGCTCACCCCCGCCGCCTTTGCCCGCATCCCGGTGGAAGGGCTGGTCCTGGTTGCCATCGCAGTGGCGCTGCCGGCCTGGCCGCGACGGATCGTGGCCGCCGTTGCTGGAATCCTGTTCAGCCTGCTCACTCTCATCAAGATCCTCAATATGGCGTTCAACCTGGAGATCGGGCAGGCGTTCAACCCGGTGTTCGGCTGGGTCGACATCGGCCCGGCTGTTGGCGTGGTGCGCGCCTCGATCGGCCCCACGCGCACAAACATCGCGCTCGCCGCGCTCTGGCTCGGCCTCATCCTGCTGGTCGGCGCAATCACCGCAGCAACGATTCACATCAGCACCGTGGCCGCCCGGCACCGCCGCGCCACGGTTCGCGGACTCGCCGCCGTCACGGCAGTCTGGGCGCTGTGTGCGGGCCTGTCACTGCAGCTGAGCCCAGGATTCCCGGTCGCCTCGACGAGTGCCGCCATGCTGGCCGTCGCGCAGGTGCGCGCCACCCAGACAGCGCTCCGCGACCAGCGCCGTTTCGATCAGATCATCCACCGCTCCGACCCCGAAGCCAGCGTCCCCGCTTCGGATCTGCTCACCGGATTGCGCGGCAAGGATGTCATCATCGCCTTCGTCGAAAGCTACGGGCAGGTCGCTGTTCAGGGCACGAGCTTCTCCCCCGGCATCGACGCCGTCCTGCGCCGGGGCACCGTCTCGCTGGCCCGCGCGGGCTGGTCCACGCGGAGCGCCTGGCTCACCTCCCCGGGCTTCGGCGGGGTCAGCCAGCTCGCCCACTCCACTCTGCAGTCGGGGCTGTGGGTCAACACCGAACAACGGTATGCCGAGCTGGTCGCCAGCCGCCGGTTCACCCTCAGCGACGCCTTCGGCAAAGCCGGCTGGCGCACCGTGAACGACAGCCCCGAGGACGACATCGTCTGGCCGCCCGGCAGGCAGTTCTACCACTACGACCAGCTTTACGACCGGCACAACGTGGGCTACCGCGGCCCGGCCTTCAGCTACCCCTCGATGCCCGACCAGTACACCCTGGCCGCGTTCCAGCGGCTGGTGCTCGCCCCTGCCCGCACGCCCGTGATGGCCGAGATCGACCTGGTTTCCTCGCACTATCCCTGGGCCCCGCTGCCGGCCATGGTGCCCTGGAACAAGATCGGCAACGGCTCGATATTCGACCCGATGCCCGCGCGCGGCGAGACCCCGATCTCCATCTTCGGCAGCGCCAGCAAGGAGCGGCAGGCCTTCGCCAAGTCGATTCAGTACTCGCTGCAGGCCCTCACCTCATGGGTCACCGAGGTCAACGACCCAAACCTCGTGCTCATCCTGCTCGGCGACGAGCAGCCCGCTGGCCCGATCAGCCGCCCCGGGGCCAGCCACGAGGTGGTGATCTCGATCGTCGCCCGTGACCCTTCCGTGTTCAGGCAGATTGCCTCCTGGCACTGGCAAGACGGGCTGCTGCCCGGTCCCTCCGCACCGCTCGAGCCAATGGATGCCTTCCGCAACCAGTTCCTCGACGCGTTCAGCACGGCCTCGTCCCAGACGGCGGCGGCCCATCGGCCCGCAGGGCGCGGGTGAGTCAGGGAAGGTGGCTGGTGTCGTTGACGCAACGGACGGCGGCAAATCCGCGGCCGTGCCACTGGATCTCGTTAATGCAGGCGGAGCCGAGATACAGCCGGTAAAGGGTGCCAAGCGGGACGCCGAGAGCCCGGCACAGCAGGATCTTTATCGGGGTAATGTGACTGACCACCAGGACGGTCTGGCCGCCGTGATCCCCCAGCAGCCGGTCACAGGCCCGGTTTACCCGGTGTGCGGTCTCGGCGAAGCTCTCCCCGCCCGGGGGTGCCTGTTCGGGGTCGCGCCGCCAGGCTGCCGCAGCTGCGGGCCATCGCTGCTGGATTTCTGCCAGGGTAAAGCCGTCCCAGTCACCGAAGTCGGTTTCACGGAGATCGTCATCGATGACGGAGGTCAAGCCCAGTTCGCGGGCCGCAATGGTGGCGGTGGCGACTGCGCGCTGCAACGGAGAGCTGACCACGGCATCGATCGGGGCGCCGGTGGCAAGGCGGCAGGCGGCGGCCCGGGCCTGCCGGGTTCCGCTGGCGCTCAGCGGGAGGTCGCGCAGCCCGCTGAAGCGGTGTTCGGGTGACAACCGGGTGTCGCCGTGCCGCAGCAGAATGGTGGTGGTGGGATCTGCTGTGGGGTTGTCCCAGCCCAGTGTCATATGGCTGTCCCGCGAGGATGACGAGAACGTTGTGTCGACTGTTCCCATGACAGCAATACGAACATGTCAGCAGAACGGTTCAGCGGCCAGCCGCGGCCTTGTCACGGTGACCATGCCGCTCGACCTGGCCGGCCGGTCGCCGGTGGGGTCCCCGTACCCGCCGTCAGGATGGCCCGGCCGACCGGGGTGATCGCGGAGGTCAGCATCGTGCGTGGTATCCGCCAAACGCCGCGGGAGTCTCCCACACCCGCACGGCCAGTGCCTCGCCGCCGGCGGCGGCGACGACGGGCGAGAGGCTGTCATGCACCCAGCGGGCGAACACCTCGACTGTGACCGCCCCGGCCCCGGCTGGGCGTATCGCCTCCAGGTCGCGGCCTTCGACTTGACGGGTCAGCTCGGTCAGCGCCGCTTCCAGTACATCCAGATCACAGACCATGCCCCGGTCATCGAGCTGCTCACGGGTCACCACGATCTCTATCCGGTAGTCATGGTCATGCAGTTGCCCCTCCGGCCCTGGCAGTCCCGGCATGACGTGGAGTGCACGGACGTTTCGGCTCATCCCGACCTCACAGGTCACCGGCAGCACTCCTGTTGTAGTCCAGAACGGCGTGCATCAACCCGGGTGCCCCCTGGTCCACCGCCCGGAACGCCTCGGCTGCGTGGCCGAAGGCGAAGACGTGAGTGCACAGCTGTGCCAACGGCAGTTCGGCCATCAGCTCAACACTCTCCCGGCGGCGCCGGGAGATGGTCCAGGTTCCGGACAGCCGGGCCGGCACCGTGGACACCTGAGTGCTGCGGATGATCAGACGCCGCCGGTGGAACGCGCCGCCAAGCGGCAGCACAACTGGTTTGGTGCCGAACCACGACGCGATCAGCAGGGTTCCCTCGTGGGCCAGCATGTTCAGCGCCATCGCTGGCGCATCAGGGTTGCCACTGGCATCGATGACCAGCGGAACCTTCTCTGTCACCAGTTCCTCTGGTGCTGCGGTGGTGGCGCCGAGGCTGCTGGCCATGGCGCGGCGCCACGCCTGCGGCTCGGCAAGCAGCGGCCGCCACCCGGAGCGCTGCAACAGCAGGCTGGTCAGCAGCCCGAGCACGCCGGCGCCGAGCACGATGACCCGGTCGCGATATCCGGTCCCGGCATCGAGCGTCACCTGCAACGCCGTCTCGACCAGCGGGAACAAGGTTGCGGACGCGGGATCGATAGCAGGCAGCAGAATCAGGTCAGTGGCCCGCGCCGCGAATATGTCCTGGTGCGGATGGAAAGCGAACACCGCCCGCCCGGACTCCGCTACTTCGCCGACGCACGCATACCCATAGGCAAAGGGATAGGAGAAGGTGCCGCCTAGTGCGCCGATCGTGTCGTCCAGCGGCATATCCGGAGGGACCTCGCCGCGGTACACCAACCGCTCGGTGCCACCGCTGATGCCCGAGCACAACGTGCGGACAAGGACCTCACCAGCAGCGGGCCGCGGTGTGGGCACTTCCCTGATGTCCACGCAGCGCGGAGCGGTATGAAATAGCGCACGGGCGGGCACGCGGCCAATTTACCCGCGGTCAATCTATGCAAGACGGTTGATCTGGCCACCTGGGCGCCAACGTCTCGCGTCCGCGTCAGGCCTCAGCTGAGAGGACGCCTGCCCGGCCCGCGGTCACTGATGGCCGGTCCCCTCGCGGTCCTGCCCAGAAGGTTCCAGGGCCGCGGAACCGGCAGCGAGGAATGCAGTTCCGAAGAACAACTCGGTCCAGGAGAGATCGGCCAGTTCTTCCTGCATGGCTGCGCGAATCGTCTCCCACGGACGGCGCATGATCCACTCATCTATGGCGGCGAAATGCCGCACAATCGCGGTTCCGGACCGCGCTAGCCACCCAGGCGTGTTGTCGGGAACCTTGAGATCCAGCACGACCCAGCGTCCGCCTCCGGAGAGGGCCGCGGCGCCGTGGGCGATGACCTCTGCGCACTTGGGCACCTGCGACAGGGCGTAGGTGGACAGGATCGCGTCGACCTCGGTGGGGAAGTCGAAGTCGGCAGCGTCGGCTCGCACGAGGCTGATATTGCTCCAGCCGTTCATCTGTTTCCGATTCCGGGCTTGGGCGAGCATCGCGTCGGTCAGGTCGACGCCGACGATCCGGCCGTCGGGACCGATCACCTCCTCAATCAGCGGGAAGTTCAGACCTGTGCCGCATGCGATGTCAACCACGCTGTCACCCCGGCTGAGACCGAGCGCTTGTACGGCCCGGAGGCGTTGTGCCCGCTGGGGGTAGCCGGGTACGGGGTATAGGCGGGAGGTGACGTCGTAGTGCTTCGCTTTCTTGCGGTATGTCTCGATCAGGCGATCTCGCCTGCGGTCGGCCTGGCTCACGGTGTGCTCCCGATCCCGGTAGCGTCGCGGCAGAACCGCGCGCCACCCCAGCTAGGATTCCACGCCTCCCCGGGTAGCGGACTCGACCGCAGCCTTGATCGCCGCCATCTCGCGGTCGCTGACGCGCTGAATACTGCCCCCGAGAAGGCCGGGGAACGCCCGCATGATGCCCGCGAGATCGACCTCAATCCACATCTTGGCGTCGGTCTGCCTATCGTCCACCGGCTCGAGTTCCATTGCCCAGCGCGCCGCGGACGTACCCATTCGCCCGGCAAATGCCACGTAGCCGGGCGCCTGGACCGCGGTCACTTCCTGGCTCCGGCCATGCGTCCGCCACAGGTCCTTCGCCCGCTGCTCCACCCACGCGCCCGGCTGAAGCGGCCCTCCGCCGCGAACCCAGCATTCGAGAACCGTTGGCGCCCACTCCGGCCAGCGTCCAACGTCACATACATAAGCCCAGACCTCATGGACGCTGCTGGCGATTTTAATGCGGCTCTCGGTTCTTATTGTCATCAGGCGGACTTTGTGCTGATCACTTTCCGGTTGGGTAAGGTCTTCCGCGACGCTACATCCTGACCGGGACGCCTGCAAGTGCGTTCCGATGGCGGGAGGATCAGGCAAAACTCGCCGTGCTGCCCGAGATCGCGGCCTGGGCCGCCACGCTCCCCAGCGACATTCTGCTGCTGGGAGTCGTGCTTATGCCCTGAACGCTGATACAGCCGGTGCATCCGGACCGCCCATTGAATCACTGAGCTGCCTTTTACAAGTTGGCGGTGGTGCGTAATGCTGCCATTCACGCCGCCACCGGGCAGTCGCCGGAACGTGAGGCGAGACGCGGGCGGACTGGCCCGCGCCGCGATTCAGATGGGGCCCCGAGCGCGACTCGAACGTGCGGCCCGCTGCGGAGGAGGCGCCCGCGCGCCAAGAATCCTGTCACCGCGGTGTCGACATGGGCGGGCAGTCGCCGTTGTATGGCTGAGGTAGTCACCGGGCAAGCTTGCCCCTGTGAGCCATGGAGGTCCGCGTGAAGTACGCACTGCTGATCTATGCCACTCCCGGTGCCGCGGAGGGCGTGCGGCCAGCCGACGACGGGGTCATCGACAGCTGGCTCGACTACACGGCCGCCCTGAAGGAGTCAGGCTCGTTGCTGGCCGCCGAGCAGCTCGCTCATGTCGAGACCGCGACCAGTATCACCGTGCATGGGGGTGAACGGCTGCTGACCGACGGCCCGTTCATCGAGACGAAGGAGCACCTGCTCGGGTTCTACCTGCTGGATGTGCCTGACCTCGATACTGCGCTGGACTGGGCGGGCAGGATGCCGATCGTCCGGTACGGCGCGGTGGAGGTGCGGCCGGTCCTGGAAGGCCAGGCGTGGCGGGCACCCCTGGACTAGCCGCGGCGGCGCTGGAGCGCGCGTACCGGGAGGAGTGGACGGCCATCGTGGCCACGCTGGCGCGGCGGCTGAACGACCTGCAGGCGGCCGAGGACGCCGTGTCTGAGGCGTTCGCCGTGGCGGCCAGGGTGTGGCAGGACGGTGGCGTGCCGCCCAGGCCGGGCGCCTGGCTGACGGTTACCGCCTGGCGAAAGGCCGTCGATCAGTTGCGAGCCCAGCAGCATGCTTCGAAGGCCGGCCTCTCCCCGCAGATCAGCGTTGCCGCGGCAGAGCACGAGGGTGCCGATCCTGAGGTGGTCACGATGGAAGACGACCGGCTGGGGCTGATCTTCGCCTGCTGTCATCCGGCGCTGGCTCCGGAGGTAAGGGTGGCGCTCACGCTTCGCTATGTTGCCGGGCTGGCAACCCGGGAGATAGCTGCGGCCTTCCTGACTCCCGAGCCAACGCTGGCCCAGCGGCTGGTCCGGGCCAAGCGCAAGATCCGCCAAGCCGGAATCAGGTTTGACGCGCCGCCTGCCGGGGCGCTCGCAGCCCGGCTCCCGGGCGTGCAGGCGGTTATCTATCTGGTCTTCAACGAGGGCTACGCGGCCACCGCCGGCGCCGAGCTCGTCCGGGTGGACCTGTGTGCGGAGGCGATCTGGCTCGGACGCGTGCTGTACCGGCTGCTGCCTGGGGACGCCGAGTGCGCTGGGCTGCTCGCGCTCATGCTGCTCACCCACTCCCACGCCCGGGCCAGGGTGGATGCGGCGGGCAGGCCGGTGCTGCTGGCCGACCAGGACCGGGCTCTGTGGAGCCGGGAACTCATAGCCGAGGGGACAGCGGTGCTCGATGCTGCCGTGGCGCGGCGTTCCCCGGGTCCCTACCAGCTGCAGGCGGCCATCGCCGCGGTGCACGCGCAGGCACCTTCGTACGAGCAGACGGACTGGCCGCAGATCGCGGCTCTCTACGGCGAGCTGGCCCGTCGCTCGCCGTCACCGGTGATCGAGGTGAACCGGGCGGTGGCCGTGGGCCTCGCCGACGGCCCGCTGGCCGGCTTGGCGATCCTGGCCCCGGTGCTGGCATCCGCCGGGCTGGACGGCTACGGGCCGCTGCACGCGGCGCACGCCGACCTGCTGGACCGGGCCGGCCGCGCCGATGAGGCCACCGCCGCCTGGGCCCGGGCGATCGAGGCCACCGGTAACAGCGCGCTGCGCGAGGCACTCACCCGCCGGGTGGCGGGCCGGGAGCGGCAAGAACGGCCCGGTCCCTGATCTGCCGCCCGCCCGCTGCGGAAGTCTGCCGGCCGCTGTCGATATCGGGCCCGCTCCACCGTAGGACAGGTGAGCCGGGCAGTCAGCAGGCGCCAGACGGCACCGCTGCCCGGTCCCGGAGGTGGGGACATGAGGCTCACCAAGTCCGCTGGGTGGGCGCTCGCGCTCACGTCGGTGGCCTTCTTCATGACCGCTCTCGACACGCTCGTGGTGATAACCGCGCTGCCGGCCATTCACGCCGGCCTCGGCGGCGGCATTTCGACGCTGGAGTGGATGGTCAACGCCTACACGCTGACCCTTGCCGCGGGAATTATCACCGCCGCTGCCCTCGGCGACCGGTTCGGCCGGCGGCGGATGTATGTCTCGGGGTTGCTGCTGTTCACCGCGGCGTCCGCGGCCTGCGCGCTCGCGCCCACCGCGGGAGTGCTGATCGGCGCGCGGGCCATCCAGGGCCTGGGGGCGGCGCTGATCACCCCGCTGAGCCTGACCATCCTGGCTTCGGCGTTCGCAGCGGAGCGGCGCGGCGCCGTCGTCGGCATCATGGGCGCGATCGGTGGCCTGGCCATCGCCGGCGGCCCGCTGGTCGGCGGTGCGGTGGTGTACAACCTGGACTGGCACTGGATCTTCTGGCTCAACGTGCCGATCGGTCTGGCGGCGGCCGCGCTGGCGATGTCCCGGCTGCCGGAAAGCCGCGGGCCAGCCGCCAGGATCGATGTGCCGGGCGTAGCCATGGCGGCCACCGGGGCGGTGGCGCTCGCCTGGGGCCTGGTCCGTGCGGTGGACGTCGGCTGGGGCAGCTGGCAGGTCATCGGCGCGCTCGTCCTGGCCGCCCTGCTGATCGCTGGCTTCCTGGCCTGGGAACGGCGGGCCAGCGAGCCCATGCTGCCGCTGCGCCTGCTGCGCATTCCCGCGTTCACGGCTGCCAACGCGACCGGCTTCCTCATGTTCGCCAGCATCACCTCGGCCGCCTTCATGATGGCGCAGTACTTTCAGCTGGGGCTCGGCTACTCGCCGGTGAGCACCGGCCTGCGTTTCCTGCCGTGGACGCTCACGCCGCTGCTGATCGCCCCGGCCGCCGGCGCGATCGCGGACAAGATCGGATCGCGGCCGCTGATGGTCCTCGGCCTGGCCATGCAGGGCGCCGGGCTGGCCTGGATCGCGCTCGGCGCGACGACCACCGCTGGCTACGGCTGGTACGTGCTGCCGCTCATCACCGCCGGGGCCGGGATTTCGATGGCCATCCCCACGGTGCCAACCACCGCGCTGAACGTGGTGCCGCCCGCCGACATGGGCAAGGCTTCGGGAGTCCAGAACACCGTGCAGCGATTCGGCGCCGTCTTCGGTGTCGCGATCGTCGCCGCCGTGTTCAGCGCAAACGGGCACCTGGGCTCACCGGCCGAGCTCATCTCCGGGTTCCGCCCGGCGCTCGCCGCCGCCGCCGGCCTGTCCGTGGCCGGCGCCCTGACCGCGCTGGGCGCCGGCGCTCGCCGCCGCTCGCCGTCGGCCAGCCCGCAGCAGGTTCCCGCGCTAACCGCCGCACGGAGGTAGAGCAGCCATGTCACAGCAGCCCGACACGGTATCAGCCCACCCGGCAGGACCGCCGGCGGCCGCCCGCGCGGGCAGCCAGCGGGAATGGCGAACGGCCCGGCTGGCCCTGCTCGACCGGGAGAAGGAGCTGAACCGGCTCCGCGACGAGCTGGCCGCCGAGCGCAGGCGACTGCCCTGGCTACGGCTGGATAAGCGCTACGAGTTCGACGGTCCGCACGGCAGGATGCCCATGCGAGACCTGTTCGAAGGTCACAGTCAGCTGATCGTCTACCACTTCATGTTCGGCCCGGGCTGGGGTGAGGGCTGCCCCCTCTGCTCCTTCTGGGCCGACAGCTTCAACGCCATGCCCGTTCACTTGGCACACCGTGACGCCGCCCTGGTGGCGGTGTCACGCGCGCCGTTCCCGGAGATCGACGCCTACCGGCAGCGGATGGGCTGGTCGTTCCGCTGGTACTCGTCGGCGCCCAGCGGCTTCAACTACGACTTCGGAGTGTCGGCCACCCCGGCGCAGCGCCGGGCCGGGGGCGAGTACAACTACCGGCACGTCGATGAGCTGATGGAGGAGTCGCCCGGTCTCAGCGTGTTCGCCATCAACGACGCGGGCGAGATCTTCCACACCTACTCCACCTACAGCCGCGGGCTCGACCCGATCAACAGCGGCTACCAGCTACTGGATCTCACCCCCAAGGGCCGCGATGAGGAGAACCTGCCCTGGACCATGGCCTGGGTGCACCGCCACGACGCTTACTGATCGCGTGTGATCGCTGCTGTATATCCTGGTTACCACCTGTGCAGGCAGGCCTCAGAGGTTCTTGCCGGCCAGCACGGCGAGCGGCGGCGTTGCCTGCGGCGCGTCATGGCTTGCGACCCGGTCAGGGCCGGGAACTGAATGCCCAGGGGGTGGTCGCCGGTGCGGTGCCCTCAGTGCAGGCAGAGAAATCCCGTCGAGGCGCGGTTCTGCCTGCAGTGCGGTGCGCCGCTGAATGTTTCGTGTGCCGCCTGCGGCGCGGCGCTGCCGCCGGGGGCCAGGTTCTGCCCCGGATGCGGGCAGGCCGCAACCGCCGTGGCGGCCCCGGCGAGCTACACCCCGCGGCACATCAGCGAGCAGATCCTGGCCGTGCGCAGCGCCCTCGAGGGTGAACGCAAGCAGGTGAGCGTGCTGTTCTGCGACATCGTGCGCTCCAGCGCCCTGGCCGCGGACCTGGGGCCGGAGGATTTCCACCTGGTGATCGACCGTTTCTTTCAGGTGGCGCTGGCCGAGGTGCACCGTTATGAGGGCACGATCAACCAGTTCCTCGGCGACGGGTTCATGGCGCTGTTTGGGGCGCCGATCGCGCACGAGGATCACGCCCGCCGGGCGGTCCTGGCCGCGCTGGGCATCACCGAACGGGCGGAGGTGAAGGTCAGGATCGGGATCAACAGCGGCCTGGTCGTGGTCGGGACGATCGGTGACGACCTGCGGATGGATTACACCGCGTTCGGCGACACCACCGTGCTGGCCGCCCGGCTGGAGGCCGCCGCGGCCCCGGGTGCGGTGCTGGTGAGCCAGCCGACCGCCGGCCTGGTGCAGGGCTACTTCCAGCTGGAGGAGGTCGCCCCGGTCCAGGTCAAAGAGCGCACGGTCCACCCGCTGCAGGTGACTGGCATCGGTACCCGCACAGCGCGGATCGCCGCGGGCGACGTGCTGAGCCCGTTCACGGGCCGGGACCGTGAGCTTGCCGAGCTGCAACGGCTGCTGGAGGTGGTGGCCGGCGGCGAGGGCCAGGTGGTCGGGCTGGTCGGCGACCCCGGTTTGGGGAAGTCCCGGCTGGCCTGGGAGTTCCGTCGGCTGGCCGAGGAAGACGCGGCCGTGCTTGGGGGGCGCTGCCTGCCCTATGGGGCTAGCGTCGCTTACCTGCCGCTGTTCGAGCTGGTGCGCAACAGGTGCGCGATCGCGGCCGAGGATTCGCCTGCCCGGGCGGCGTCCAAGATCGAGCTGAGGATCAAGGCGCTGGGGCTGGACGTGTCGGTGGCGTACCACCTGCAGCATGCATGTGGCCTGCCCGTCGGCGACCCGGGGCTTGCGGGGGTGGATCCGCAGGCCATCCGGGCCGGCACCTTCGGCGCGCTGGGCAAGCTGCTGGTGGCGGAGGCGGGGCAGCGGCCGCTGGTGGTGCTGGTCGAGGATTTGCACTGGATCGACCGGACCTCGGAGGACTTCCTGGCCGAGTTCACCGACGAGCTGCCGTCGGTGCCCATCATGCTGCTGGTCACCTACCGCCCCGGTTACTCACCGCGGTGGACCGGCAAGTCGTTCACGTCCCAGCTGGCGCTGCGCCCGCTGTCGCCGACGGCCAGCGAAATGATCGTGACCTCGATGCTGGACCGCGGTGATCCGGCCGCAACGGCGGCGATCACCGAGCGCGGCGAAGGCAACCCGTTCTTCCTCGAGGAGCTGGCCCGGGCCACCCGGGGCCAGGCCGCCGGCGAAGAGGGTGCCGCCGTGCCGGAGACGGTCCAGCAGGTGCTTGCTGCCAGGATCGACCGGCTGGCCGCTGACCAGAAGGCAGCTCTTCAGGTGGCCGCGGTGCTCGGCCGAGAACTCTCACTCGACCTAGCCGAAGAGATCTGGGACGGCGACGCGCCGCTGGAGGCACAGGTGCAGGAACTCAAACGGCTGGAGTTCCTGCGCGAGCGGCACGGCCGCGACGAGCGCACCTTCGTGTTCAAGCACGCGCTGACCCGTGAGGTGGCCTATGACGGCATGCTGCAAGCGCGCCGCCGCGAACTGCATGGCCGGGCCGGCGCCGCCCTTGAGCACTCACAGACCAACCGCTTCGAGTACTGCGAGATGGTCGCCTACCACTACTCCCACAGCGCCGACCCCGCGCACGCGATCCCCTACCTCGCGGCGGCCGGGGACCGGGCCAGGGACAGGTACGCCAACGACGAGGCGGTCGCCTTCTACCACCGCGCCGCCGAACTGATCGAAGGTCTGGACGGCGACCGCTGGGCGGACCTCTACGGCGCCATCTGCGAGAGCCTGGGCACCGTGTTCCACCGACTGAGCCGGTTCGGCGCCGCCATCGACGCCTACCGCAAGGGCCTGAACGCGGTCAGCGACCCACCCCACCGGGCTCACCTGCGCGCCCTCTGGTGCGATGCGGAAGAGGGAGCCCACCGGTACCCGGAGGCACTCGCCCAGTGCGACCTGGCCGAGCAGGAACTGGGGGCGGCCACCGATCCGCCGGACCCGCTGTGGCTTTCTGCGTGGCTGGCCGTGCAGCACGCGCGAATGTCGATCCTGTACTGGCTCAACGACACCCAGACATACGCCCGGCTGGTCGAGCAAGTCCGCCCCTACGTCGAGGCGCACGGCTCGGCCGAGCAGCGCACGAGCTTCCTCATCAGCATGAGTTCGTTCCTGCTGCGACGGGACCGGTACCACGTCACGGACGAGATCGTCGAGGTCGCCCGTGCCGCTGACGCCGCGGCGCGGGAGGCCGAGCCCTCGCCCTTCTGGTGGGCAGTGTTCAACTTGGGGTTCGTGCTTCTCTGGCACGGAGACCTGGATGAAGCCACCGAGGCATTGCGGGAAAGCCTCGCCGAGGCAGAGCGGCGCGGCGACGTGACGACGCGATCGCGTGCGCTCACCTATCTCATGGTTGCCCGGCGGAAGCGGGGTGACGTCGAGGGGGTACGCGACGCGGCCGGCCCGGTCATCGAGGGGGCGCGCGCGGCATCGCTGCCCGAATATGAGGCCATGGCCATCGCCAACCGCGCCTGGGTGGCATGGCGCAGCGGGGACGAGGAAACGGCAGCAGCAGACGCGCAGGCCGCCCTCGACATGTGGGACGGGCTGCCCACCCGCTACATGTTCGACTGGATGGCGCTCTGGCCCCTGGTCGCTATCGCCTTGGACTCCGGGCACATCGAACAGGCAGCTGAGTACGCCCGCGGAATACTCACCCCGCCGCAGCAGCTACTCGAGGAACCGGCCCGGACCCTGGCCGAGGACGCCGTCCGGGCACGGGATACAGGCGGGCTGGCCCGCGCCGAAGAATTGCTCCGCCGTGCGGTGCACGCAGCGGGCGTCCTCGGCTACCTGTAAGACCGGGCCAGGATCCACCGGCAGCGGTTCAGCCAGAGCGCCGCGGACTGTCGCGACAGAACACATCCTTCAGGAGCGCAATGACGGCCTGGCCCCGGCGGATGGGCGTGCTTCGGCAGGCGTAACGACGCTTAGGACCATGGCGTGACCGGACGCTCCAGCCGCTGACCGTCGACGGTCAGGTCGACCCGCTCGTTCCGGAAGCAGATCAGTCCTGCGATGCGCGGGTTCTCCGGGACCGGTGACGGATAGCTCCAGGCGATGTCCTCGGCCACCCGGTCACCGATCCGCCCCGACCACCAGGTGGCCACCCCCTTGTACGGGCAGACCGATCGGGTCTGGCTTCGCACGAGCTCGATCTGGACATCGTCGGGAGGCAGGTAGTAGCGCACGGGGAGGGTGGTCTCGAACAACAGCAGCGGCCGACGGCTTTCGGCCAGCAGCACGCCGTCGATCTCGACCCGGACCGCCCTCGAGCTTGCCACCACGTCGACCCGCTTGTGCGGATCGCGCGCATGCGCGAGCAGCGGCTCCTCTTCCTCGAACCAGGTCAGCGGGTCGCGCCAGGAGAACGTCACCATGCCGGCCAGCGCCTCCAGCGGCGGCGGTGGCCGATGGTGCATCCACGCTGCGTCCTCGGCGCGAAGGCCAGCGGCGGCTACCGCCCAGGCGGTCAGCCCTGTCTCGGCCTCCACGGGATCCACCAGTGCGGCGGGCATGACGTCGTCCACTGGGAGGTAGTAGGTGGGCAGGAAACTGCGCGGTAGTGCGCCGCGCCCGTACTGCACGTGCAGCAAGGCGCGGC